>Ga0335078_10010987_pt1 | contig 13409 bp, 7 predicted proteins | sample Lox_Sample_32_FD_206711 | JGI IMG/M metagenome (GOLD analysis project Ga0335078, IMG submission 206711) | Soil microbial communities from Loxahatchee National Wildlife Refuge, Florida, United States - Lox_Sample_3.2 | ecosystem: Environmental > Terrestrial > Soil > Wetlands | place: USA: Florida...
GGCGGCACGGCAGCGGCAGCGGCAGCGGCAGCGGCAGCGGCAGCGGCAGCGGCAGGAGCGGACGTTGGCATGGACACCGACGGCGTGAACGACGGCTTGAGGCTGCTCTTGACCGCTGACGTCTCAGGCGCCGCGGCCTCGGCGGGCTTCGCGGGCATGCCGGCTGCCGCCCGGTCGGCCGCGGCCGCCTTCGCCTTGCCGATGGTGTCGGCGGGCAGCGGGGCCACGGCACCCGACGCGGTACCCAATGCGGTACCCGTCGCGTCCCTGGCCGCAGGCGCGGCGTCGCCGGAGTGTGCGTCCTCGACGGCACCGCCGTCCCGCTGGCCCGTTGCGGAACGTGACGTTCCAGCTCTCCTTCGTGATGATGACATGATGTCATTGTCAACGACCGCGTCCGCGGCTTCCCCATCCGGGTCGGCCTCCAGACCTGGGGGCGTCATGATGAGCGACGGTTGAGTCGATCGCGCCGGCTCGTCCATGCCGTCCTCCTCGGTACTCACAGGTGTCACTTTGTACCTTTTCGTTGACTCTATCTGAGAGCCCAGCGAACTTCAGACGCTGCTACCCCCCGGTACGTTGCCTTAATCGACGTGCTCACTGCCCGGATCGTCGTCCACAGCTTCGTCTACAGCTTCGTCCACCGACTCAGACTCCGCGTTCCGCGCCAGTGCGACCACGCTGTCCCCGGCCGCCAGGTTCATCAGCCGGACGCCCATCGTCTGCCGCCCGGACTGCTTAACCTCCCCGGCCCGCGTCCGGATCACCCCCCCGGCCGACGTGATCGCAAACACCTCGTCTTCTGGACGGACGAGCAGCGCGCCCACCAGGCCGCCCCTGTCCTCCACGATCCGTGCCGTGATGACGCCAAGGCCGCCCCTGTTACGCAGCGGGTACTGGTCGGCGGGCGTGCGCTTAGCGTACCCGCCGTCGGTTGCCACCAGCACGTCTTCGCCCTCACGGACTACGTACATGCCGAGCAGTTCGTCGCCCTCGTTGAACCGCATGCCGATCACGCCAGAGGTGGCACGGCCCATCGGCCGCAACTGCTCGTCGTCGGCGTGAAAGCGCAGGGCCTGCGCGCCCTTGCTCACCAGCAGCAGGTCTTCCTCGGGAGACACGAGCGCGGCGCTGATCACCTCGTCGTCCTCGCGGAGGTTGACCGCGATCAGCCCGCCGGTGCGGGGCGAGTCGTACTCGGGGAGCCGCGACTTCTTCACAAGGCCAGACTTCGTGGCGAGCACCAGGTACGGCGCCACCGTGTAGTCCCGCAGCGTGAGCACCTCGGCGATCTGCTCGTCCGGCTGGAAGGCGAGCAGGTTCGCGACGTGCTGGCCGCGCGCGTCCCGTCCGGTGTCCGGCAGCTCGTAGCCCTTCGCGCGGTACACCCGCCCCTTGTTCGTGAAGAACAGGATCCACTGGTGCGTCGAGGTGACGAAGAAGTGGTCGACGATGTCGTCGGATCGCAGCGCCGCGCCGCGCACTCCCTTGCCGCCACGCCGCTGCGCCCGGTACTGGTCGGTGTTCGTCCGCTTCGCGTACCCGCCGCGGGTGATCGTCACCACGATGTCGGACTCCGCGATCAGGTCCTCGTCGGCGACCTCGCCGTCGTACGCGATGATCTCGGTGCGCCGGTCGTCGCCGTACTTCGAGACGATGTCGCCGAGCTCGGTCCCGACGATCTCGCGCTGCCTGGCGGGCGAGTCGAGGATCGACTGGAGGTCGGCGATCCGCGTCTCGAGCTCGTCGCGCTCGTCAATCAGCTCCTGCCGCTCCAGGGCGGCCAGCTTGCGCAGCTGCATGTCGAGGATGGCGCGCGCCTGAATCTCGTCGATGTTCAGCAGGCCCATCAGGCCGACCTGCGCGGCCGCGGCTGATTCCGAGCCGCGGATCAGCGCGATGACCTCGTCGATCGCGTCGATCGCGGCGAGCAGCGCGGCAACGATGTGCAGCCGCTCCTGTGCCTTGCGCAGCCGGAACCTGGTGCGCCGCTGGATCACCTCGATCTGATGCGCGACCCAGTACCTGATCATCTGGTCAAGCCGCAGGGTCCGCGGCACCCCGTCGACGAGCGCCAGCATGTTCACGCCGAAGGTGTCCTGCAGCTGCGTGTGCTTGTACAGGTTGTTCAGCACGACCTTGGCGATCGCGTCGCGCTTGAGCACGATCACCAGCCGTTGCCCGGTACGGCCGCTGGTCTCGTCGCTCATGTCGGCGATGCCGCTCAGCCGGCCTTCCCTGACCAGCTCGCTGATCTTGGACGCCAGGTTGTCCGGGTTGACCTGGAACGGCAACTGCTTGACGACCAGGCACTGCCGCCCGCGGATCTCCTCGTGCTCGATGACCGCCCGCATGGTGATCGAGCCGCGCCCTGTCCGGTAGGCCTCGCGGATGCCGCGGCGCCCGACGATCAGGCCACGGGTCGGGAAGTCCGGACCAGGGATGCGCTCCATCAGCCCGTCGAGCAGTTCCGTGGCAACCTCGCGGCGCCGTTCCTCGGATACCTCCTCGCTGCCGGCCGCACCGGGCGCGGGGATCTCGAAGCGCTCAAAGTTGTCCAGGTACCACTGGACACCCGCGGCGACCTCACGCAGGTTGTGCGGCGGTATGTTGGTCGCCATGCCGACCGCGATGCCCTGCGACCCGTTGATCAGCAGGTTGGGGAACCGGGCAGGCAGCACCACGGGCTCCGCCGACCGGCCGTCGTAGTTCGGCCGGAAGTCGACGGTCTCCTCGTTGATATCCCGCAGCATCTCCATCGCCAGCGGGGCCAGGCGGCACTCGGTGTACCGCATGGCCGCGGGCGGGTCGTTGCCCGGCGAGCCGAAGTTCCCCTGCCCGTCGACCAGCGTCATCCGCATCGACCACGGCTGTGCCATCCGCACCAGCGCGTCGTAGATCGCGCTGTCGCCGTGCGGGTGGTAGTTGCCCATCACCTCGCCGACGACGCGCGAGCACTTGAAGAACCCGCGGTCGGGCCGGAAGCCCCCGTCGTACATCGCGTAGAGGATGCGCGTGTGCACCGGCTTGAGCCCGTCGCGCACGTCGGGCAGCGCCCGCCCGACGATCACCGACATCGCGTAGTCGATGTAACTGCGCTGCATCTCGACCTGGATGTCAACCGGCTCGGTCCGGTCGTGGCCGTCGGCTGGCGGCCCCATCACCTCGGTCACTTCGCAACCTCTCGTCTAAAGATCAAAATCGATGCCGCAGAACGGGAGCGTGTTTCACGTGAATCACGCTCCCGTTCCGCGTCCCAGGAGTCGTCCACCGGGGATTAAATGTCAAGGAAGCGCACGTCCTTCGCGTTCCGCGTGATGAACGCGCGGCGGGACTCGACGTCCTCGCCCATCAGGATGCTGAACAGGTCGTCGGCCTGCGCCGCGTCGTCGAGCGTCACCTGGAGCAGCACCCGGCGCGCCGGGTTCATCGTGGTCTCCCAGAGTTCCTCGGCGTTCATCTCGCCCAGGCCCTTGAACCGCTGCACGCCGTCTCTCGGTCGCGGGTCCCTGCGACCGAGAGCGATCCCCGCCTCGATGAGGCGGTCCCGCTCGGCGTCGGAGTACGCGTACTCGTCGCCGACGCCGCGCTCTGTCCACTTGATCTTGTAGAGCGGCGGCTGGGCGAGGTACACGTGCCCGGCCTCGATCAGCGGCTTCATGAACCGGAACAACAGCGTGAGCAGCAGCGTCCTGATGTGCTGCCCGTCCACGTCGGCGTCCGCCATCAGGATGATCTTGTGGTAGCGCAGCTTGGTGAGGTCGAACTCGTCGTGGATGCCCGCGCCGAGCGCCGTGATCATCGACTGCACCTCGGTGTTCTTGAGCACCCGGTCGATGCGCGACTTCTCGACGTTGATGATCTTGCCGCGGATCGGCAGGATCGCCTGGAAGTGCGGGTCGCGGCCGCCCTTGGCCGAGCCGCCCGCCGAGTCCCCCTCGACCACGTAGATCTCGGACTTGGACGGGTCGGTTGACTGGCAGTCGGCCAGCTTGCCAGGCAGCCCGTTGGTCTCCATCGCCGACTTGCGCCTGGTGAGGTCGCGCGCCTGGCGGGCCGCGATCCGCGCCCGCGCCGCCTGCTGCGTCTTGTCGATGATGCCCTTGGCCTCGCCCGGGTTCCTGTCGAACCAGTCGCGCAGGTGGTCGTTGGTGACCTTCTGCACGAACGACTTCGCCTCGGTGTTGCCGAGCTTGGTCTTGGTCTGGCCCTCGAACTGCGGCTCGGCGAGCTTGACTGAGACGATCGCGGTCAGGCCCTCGCGGATGTCCTCACCGGTGAGGTTGAGGTCCTTGTCCTTGAGGAACTTGTTGTCGCGCGCGTACTTGTTGACGACGGTGGTCAGCGCGGCGCGGAACCCTTCCTCGTGGGTGCCGCCCTCGGCGGTGTTGATGACGTTGGCGAACGTGTGCACCGACTCGTTGTACGAGCCGTTCCACTGCATCGCGATCTCGGCCGACATGCCGGGCTGCTCGTCGCCGAACTCGATGACCTGCGCGTGCACCGGCTCCTTTGACGCGTTCAGGTGGCGGACGAAGTCGGCGATGCCGCCGGGGTACTCGTAGATCACGGTGCGCACCTTGCCGACGAGCGAGCCGGTCGCGCCGGGCGGCGTGAGCACGTCGTCCTCGTCGGCGTCGTCGGTCACGACCTTGGCTGGCCGCTCGTCGGTCAGCGAGATGCGCAGCCCCCTGTTGAGGAACGCCGTCTCCTGCATCCGCCTTGACAGGGTCTCGAAGGACCAGTCGGTGGTCTCGAAGATCGTGCCGTCCGGCCAGAACGTGGTGGTGGTCCCGGTCTTTTCGGTCTGCTCGCCCTGGTGCAGCGGCGCCACCGGGTTACCGTGCTCGTAGGTCTGCGACCAGACGTAGCCGTCCTTGCGCACCTCGATGTCCACCCGGGAGGAGAGCGCGTTGACGACGGAGATGCCGACGCCGTGCAGGCCGCCGGAGACCGCGTACGACTGCCTGTCGAACTTGCCGCCCGCGTGCAGCGTGGTCATGATGACCTCGAGCGCCGGGCGCTTCTCCACCGGGTGCTCGTCAACCGGGATGCCGCGGCCGTCGTCGATCACCCGGACGCCGCCGTCGGCGAGCAGCGTCACCAGGACCTCGCTGGCATAGCCGGCGAGCGCCTCGTCCACCGAGTTGTCCACGACCTCGTACACCAGGTGGTGCAGTCCGCGTTCACCGGTAGAGCCGATGTACATGCCAGGACGCTTACGGACGGCCTCAAGGCCCTCGAGTACCGTGATGGACCGCGCATCGTAATCGTTCGACAAATGAAGCTCCATCCTGCTGCTGGCAACGCCCCAGTGCCCGGTAACCGCCTATCCCCCGGTCACCAGCCGATCGACGCTGCCGCCCTACGGTCGCGCGGCCCTCACGCAGCCCAGCCACCGGTCGTCTTATCCGCGTGACTACCTTCTATTTTAGCTGTGGTTACCGACACTCGGGCCCGCCTTGCCGGTACGTGTCACCCGATGTGCCGCACGGGTTCCGTACGCGATCGCGGGGGCCGGAGCAGGTAGCGCATCTCAGGCTGAGGCCGATCCTGTCCATATACTGGAACGCTCGGGAGAGCTGTTCTCTTCCAGCAAACCCAGGTCATATGCGGAAAACGGCCGATAAACGGACGCGGAGTCGGCCGGGACGGCGCGGCGGTCCTGACGGCCCGTTGACCCGGATGTGCCGGACCGTGTTGTGGCCGAGTTCTTCCGCTAGCCGCTTGAGCAGCTGCGGCGCCATCAGGCGGAGCTGGGTGGCCCAGGCGGGAGAGTCGGCGGAGACGGTTAGCTCGCCGGCGTCGAAGGACTCTGGCTTGCTGTGCTTGGCCAGCTGCGGGCCCACGATGTCCTGCCAGTGGCCGAAGACGGCGCCGACGGCGGCCTTCTCCCGCCAGCCTCTGGCGGACAGCAGGCCGCCGAGTGCCGCGGTGAGCGGCTGGGGATCGTCGCGCCGTGGCCGCGGCGACCAGGTGGCAGCGGATGCGGACTCGGGTGAAACCACCGCACGTTCTGCATCTCCATGCGGTGCCTGCTGGCGCGGGCCCGCGCCCGGGCGCTCGCCCCTAGCCCAGGCGTCTGCCCTTGCGCGGGCCAGGGCCTCGGCGGCGAGCCTGGCGCGCTCGGGGTCAGGGCGCATTGTTTCCCCCGGGGGGATGACCCACAGAAGAACGGGGGAGTCCCTCCCCCGTTACCCCCTCGCCGGGGCGAACCCCCGGGACGGCGCCGGCGGAGCCGGGCACCTCGGTGAGGGTGCCGCCGCAGACCTTGAAGTGGGCGCCGGCCAGGATGCCAGGGATGTCTTCCGGCACCGCCGCCGTGACCAGGACCTGTTCGGCGGCGGCGACGAGTGCGGCAAGGCGGTCACGGCGGCCGGTGTCAAGTTCGGCGAACACGTCGTCGAGTATCAGGACCGGATCCTCGCGGCCGGCCCTGAGCAGGTCGAAGCTGGCGAGGCGAAGCGCGAGCGCGAGCGACCACGACTCGCCGTGGCTTGCGTAGCCGCGGGCCGGAAGGCCGCGCACGCTGAGCTCGAGCTCGTCGCGGTGCGGGCCCGCCAGGCAGACGCCGCGGTCGAGTTCGCTCGCCCGCACCGCGAGCAGCGCCTCGAGCAGCGACTGCTCCGCGGCGCGCACCCGCTCTCCGTGGCCTGCGCCGGCATCGGGCGGGCCCGCTTCCCCGGGGGCCTGGCTATCGAACGAGCGCCGGTACTCAAGCGCGGCCGGGCCGCGGCCGTCGCCCGCCACGGCGGCGTACGCGTGTTCCACGTACGGGCGGAGCGCGCTGACCAGGTGCTCGCGCGCGACGAGCAGATCGGCGCCGCTCCGTGCCAGGTGCGCGTCCCAGACGTCAAGCGTGGCCGTCACCGCCTCACGGGACTGCCTGTTGCCCCTGGGCCCGCCCTTGGGGCCCGCGGACTTCAGCAGCGCGGTGCGCTGCCTGAGCACCCGGTCGTAGTCGGCACGGACCGCGGCGTACCGCGGGGCCATCGCCACGAGCAGGTCGTCGAGGAACCGCCTGCGCTCGCCTGGGTCGCCCTTGACAAGCGCGAGGTCCTCTGGCGCGAACAGCACCGTGCGCAGCACGCCGAGCACCTCGCGCGGCCTGCCAAGTGGCGTCCTGTTCAGCCTGACCCGGTTGGCACGGCCCGCGTTCAGCTCGATTTCCACAAGCGCGTCGTTCGCGGGAGTGGAAATCGCCGCCCGGATGATCGCCTGCTCGGCGCCCTTGCGGATCAGCGGTGCGTCCTGTGCGGCCCGGTGGCTGGCCAGCGTTGCCGCGTAGCCGACGGCCTCGACGAGGTTGGTCTTGCCCTCGCCGTTCGGTCCGCTGAAGATCGTGACACCTGGCTTGAGCGGCACGTCGACGTCCGTGTAGGACCGGAAATCGGTCAATGCCAGCCTGGTCAAGTGCACGATTCGAGGTTAGCCGCTACCCGGCCGATCTGATGGGCATGATGACGTAGCGGTAGTCGGGGTTTGCCTCGCCCTTGCCGGTGATCACCGCGGGGCGGGTGGCCGTGGTGAACGAGATGCGGACCGTATCGGAGTCCACCGCGTTGATGCCGTCGAGCAGGTACTGCGGGTTGAAGGCGATCTGCATCTGCTCGCCGTCGAAGCTCGCGCCGATCGCCTCGCTCGCCTGCGCCTCGTCGCCGGTTCCCGCCTCGAGCAGCACCTCGCTCGCGTCGAAGGTGAGCCTGACCGGGGTGTTCCGCTCGGCCACGAGCGAGACGCGCTTGACCGCGTCCGCGAACGCCACCGCGGGCAGCTCCGCGACCGCGGAGAACTCGCTGGGCAGCAGGGTCTGGTAACGGGGGTACTCACCGGAGAGCAGCCGAGTGGTGGTCCGCCGCCCGCCGCCTTCGAAGCCGATGATGCCGTCGCTCGCGCCCTCCGTCGTGGAGAGCGCGACAGAGACCTCGGCCCCGCTGGTCATCTGCCGCGCGGTGTCGCCGAGTACCCGGGCGGGGACGAGAACCGCGGTGCTGAGGCCGGGCGCCACCGGCGTCCAGCGCAGCTCGCGTATCGCCAGCCGGTACCTGTCGGTGGCGACCAGCGTCAGCGTGTCCTCGTTGAACTCCATCCTGATGCCGGTCAGCGCGGGCAGCGTGTCGTCCCGGCCGGCGGCGATGGCGACCTGGTGGATGGCCGAGGCAAACGCGTCGGCGCCGACGGTGCCCGTGGTGTCTGGCATGGCCGGCAGGGTGGGGTACTCCTCGGCGGGCAGCAGCATCAGGGTGAACGTGGCGCTGCCGCACTTGAGTGTCGTCCTGGTCCCGTCGGTGGCGAGGTCGACCGGCCTGGCGGGCAGCGACCTGACGATCTCGGCGAGCAGCCGCCCGGACACGAGCACCGTGCCCGGCTCATCGGCCTGCACGGGGATCGTCGACTGAGCGGAAACCTCGTAGTCGAAGGTGGACAGGGTTAGCTCACTGCCCGCCTGCAGGCGCATGCCTGCGAGCACGGGAGCCGTGGGCCGCGCCGGGAGCGCGCGGGCGGTCCATGCGACGGCCTCTGCGAGTGGGTCACGCTCAACCTGGAGCTTCACGGGATGCCTCCTGCCGGTGATGTTTACGGGTCTCGCTTGACGGGGTATCTCACTCCTGGCCGGGCTGGTTTCCCCAGTCAGGCGCGAGCCTACTTGTTCTTTGGTTTCTTTGAGTTATAAGAACGTAGTAGTAATAGGGGCTGTGGATGCTGGGGATAACTGCGTTTCCCCAGTTCCCAGCCCTTTTCTTATGCACAGGCCCTGTGCGGCCGTTGTGCAGGCCAGCGGGCCGCATGTGGACAGTGCGGAAGTTTTCCCACGTTGTCCACCGGTCGTCCCCCGGTTTTCCACGAGTTGTCCACTCATTTGTCCACAGGCCTTGTCCACAGGTTCTGGATAACCCTTGTGGACAACCTGTGAGCTGGGCCTGGCAAGTGATTGCCTGTCACGGGTTGTCATTGCCACCGCCTTCACCTTCGCGCGCCTCCCGCTGGCTAGTTCGCCCTCGCCTGCTGCTTGATGCGGTTGGTGAGCTCGGTGACCTGCGTGTAGATCGAGCGGCGCTCGGCCATCAGCGAGCGGATCTTGCGGTCCGCGTTGATGACCGTGGTGTGGTCGCGACCGCCGAACTGCTGGCCGATCTTGGGCAGCGACATGTCGGTCAGCTCACGGCACAGGTACATGGCGATGTGCCTGGCGGTCACCAGGACCCGGGACCGGCTCGTGCCGCACAGGTCGTCGATGGACAGCCCGAAGTAGGCGGCGGTCTGCCCCATGATGGTCGCCGCGGTAATCTGCGGCCCGCCGTTGCCCTGCGACTCGGGTATGAGGTCCTTGAGCACGATCTCCGCGAGGCTGATGTCCACGCCCTGCCTGTTGAGGCTGGCGAAGGCGGTGACCCGGATCAGGGCGCCCTCGAGCTCGCGGATGTTCGTGGAGATGCGGCTGGCGATGTACTCAAGCACGTCGGCGGGCGCGTTCAGGCCCTCCTGGATTGCCTTCTTGCGCAAGATGGCGATCCGGGTCTCGAGCTCGGGCGGCTGGACGTCCGTGAGCAGGCCCCATTCGAACCGGCTGCGCAGCCGGTCCTCCAGGGTGACCAGCCGCTTGGGCGCCCGGTCGGACGAGATGACGATCTGCTTGCTCGCGTTGTGCAGGGTGTTGAAAGTGTGGAAGAACTCCTCCTGCGTTCCTTCCTTGTTCTCCAGGAACTGGATGTCGTCCACGAGCAGGACGTCGACATCCCGGTACCGCCTGCGGAAGCCGTCCTGCTTACCGTCGCGGATCATGTTGATGAACTCGTTGGTGAACTCCTCCGAGCTCACGTACCTGACCTTGAGGCCCGTGTAAAGCGTCTGCGCGTAGTGGCCGATGGCATGCAGCAGGTGCGTCTTGCCCAGGCCGGAGTCGCCGTAGATGAACAGCGGGTTGTACGCCTTCGCGGGCGCCTCGGCGACGGCGACGGCGGCGGCGTGGGCGAACCGGTTGCTGCTGCCGATGACGAAGGTATCGAACGTGTACTTCGAGTTCAGCCGGGCGGAGACCGGGCGTGGCAGCTGGTCCTGCTGCCCGCCGGGCCCCTGCGGCTCGCGCTGCACCCGCGGCTGGTACTGGTCCATGTCGAGCGGCTCCGGCGGGCTCGGCTGTGACGGTTGCGGCGTCAGCGGCGTCAGCGGGTGCGCCTCGGGCGCAAGCTCCTGGTAGCCCTGGGGAGTGCGGTAGGGCTGGTAGCCGGACTCCGGGTAGGCGTAGTGCTGCGGCTGCTGGTACTGCGGCGGCGCCGGGCGGGCAGCAGGCTCCCCCTGCTGCGGCTGCACCCCCGCGGCGACGTCGTCCACGGGCGCCCCGGTCAGCGGGTCAAGCACGGAGAGCGGCGAGCTTGGCGGTCCCTGCGGCTGCTCGGGCGGGGTTACCGGGCTCGGGTCGACGGTCACGGCGATCTGGACGGGACGGCCGAGTTCCTTGGAGAGCGCGTGAATGACCAGCGGCCGGAGCTTGGTCTCCAGGTGCTCCTTGACGAACAGGTTGGGGGTGGCGATCAGCGCCGTGTTCTCCACCAGGCCGAGCGGCCTTGTCAGCCTGAGCCAGGCGAGCTGGCTTGCCGGGAGTCCCATCTCGGCGAGCCCGTCAAGTGATCGTGCCCAAACGTTCACCAGATCCACATCACTCACGATGCGCTCCCCTCGCCTCGCCGCGTTACCCGAGTTCCGGGCCGGATCGACCGTGTCGACCCGTGAACCGCAACTCGTTGTCCACAGGCTCGTCCACAAGGTGTGTACGTGCGCTGCGGTGCAGTTTCCCCATCCCGCGGCGGCAGCCGGCCCCCGGATGGCGATCTGCGGGTCTCGATTTTTCCACAGCCTAGGTCGCCGGCGACAGCTCCGTTGTGGAAATCGCGGTGTTGCCTGATGGCGGACGGGGAGAAGCTCAGTTTGACCTGCACGAGGATCGCCCGTACCGTTAACAGGCTGACCCATGCCACGTCGGCGGTGCCGCCGCGCCTATTCCAGGCTTGCGCCTGGCCGCGCGACGCATGGCATGTCCGCCCTTCATGAGGCATCGAAGCTTTCGAACCGACCTGGAGTTCCAGTGAGCAAGCGCACGTTCCAGCCGAACAACCGCCGACGGGCCAAGGTCCACGGCTTCCGTGAGCGCATGCGTACCCGTGCCGGCCGCGCCGTCCTAGCGGCGCGTCGCCGCAAGGGCCGCGAGCAGCTCTCCGTCTGAAAGGCGGCCGGGGGCCGCAGGACTGCCCTCGGCTTGCGGGAGGGGTCGTGCTGCCGCAGCGGTCGCGGATGAGGAGCCCGGAGGAGTTCAAGCGCGTGATGCGCTCGGGCCGACGGGCCGGCGGCGCTACCCTCTCCGGGCATCTGCTGCTGACCGCCGCAGGTCCCGTACCCGAGGACGCCAGTGCGAAGGTAGGCTTGATTGTCAGCCGTGCGGTTGGCTCGGCGGTGGTTCGCAACCGGGTAAAGCGACGGCTCCGGGAACTGATGCGCAGGCGGCTCGCCTCGCTTCCCCGGGGTTGCCTGCTCGTGGTGCGTGCCCATCCGGCTGCCGCTGGTGCACGCCAGGCGGATCTCGCCGCCGATCTCGACCTGGTGCTCGGACGACTGATGCGGCGGCAGGTTGGGGCGCTACGCCAATGAGCGAGCTATCACCCGGGGGGACGACCCCCCGTGACCCCTGCCCGCACGGCCCGCGACACGAGCTCGCGGTCGCAGCCCAGGCCGCGCCAGAGACGCCGGGTTCCACCGGGCCGTCACTGGCAGCGCGGATCCTTATCGTTCCCGTGATCGGCTACCGTCGGTTCATCAGCCCCCTGCTTCCGCCGGCATGCCGCTTCGCCCCCTCGTGCAGTGAGTACGCCCTTGAGGCGCTGCGGGTGCATGGCGCGGTGCGGGGACTGTGGCTGGCCGTGCGGCGGCTCGCCCGTTGCCATCCCTTTAACCCCGGCGGATACGATCCCGTGCCCCCCCGGCCCCAAGGAGTTATCAGTTGAGCATTCTCAATCCGCTGTTCGACTTGGTCGCCTGGGTGATGATGCGCATCCATGCGATCCTCGCGGTGCCGTTCGGCACGTCGAGCGGCGTGACCTGGGGCCTGTCCATCGTCATCCTCGTGGTGCTGATGCGGCTCATCATGGTTCCGCTGTTCATCAAGCAGCGGAATTCCATGTGGAAGATGCAGTCGCACATGCCGCAGCTGCAGGAGATCCGCAAGCGGTACAAGAACGACAAGACGCGCCTCAACGAAGAGACGATGAAGTTCTACAAGGAGAACGGGATCAACCCGCTGGGCGGCTGCCTTCCGCTGCTCGCGCAGATGCCGGTCTTCTGGTCGCTGTTCAATGTGCTGCGGGCGATCGCGGAATGGAAGCCGGGTCAGAGCCCGGCGTACGGGCTCACGCTCCCCGTGGTGGAGAGCGCGCAGAAGGCGCACATCTTCGGCGTGACGCTGTATGACAGCTTCCTGCGGCCTAGCTCGGGCGAGTCGCTGACGTCGCGGCTCATCATTCTCGGCTTTGTGCTGGTGAGCGCCGCGACCACGTTCCTGACGATGAAGCAGAGCCAGCGGCGCGGCATGCTGAACCAGACGCCGCCTGACCCGGACCAGCCGGGTGCCGCCGCGGCGCAGGCGATGTCCAAGAACATGATGTACATCGCGCCGTTCTTCGCGCTGTCCGGCCTGTACTGGCAGTTCGGCCTGGTCATTTACTGGGTCACCACCAACATCTGGACGCTCGGGCAGCAGCACTTCCTGTTCCGCAAGCTTCCGGTGGTGGGGAGCGCTACCGTTGGTGCGTCTGCGGTGCAGGCGGCGTCAGGGAGTTCAGCGGCGGCGGCCAAGAGCGGTACCTCAAGCACCAGCGCCAAGGCGGCGGCCAAGCAGGGCCGGCCGGCGAGTTCCGCGGCGGCGGGCAAGGGCACGTCCGGGTCTGCGGCCGCGCAGGCGCCAGGCACGAAGGCGAGCGCCAACGGTTCTGGAGCCGCCGGCGCCGCGAACGGCGCGAGTGTGCTGCGGCGGTTCAGCAGGAGCAAGGAAGAGCCGCAGGACGTGCCGGCCGCTCCGCAGACCAAGGTCGTACGGCAGCAGCCGGTCCGGCAGGCACGCAGCAAGCGCGGCAATTCCGGCAATTCCGGCAAGAGGTGAGCGGCGGTGGGCGATGGTCCAGGTGAGGGGGTCGGCACGGTGGTAGGTCAGGAGCAGGAGCTGAGCAGCGTGATCGATAGCGACGACCTCGTCGAAGAAGCGGACGATGAGCTAGATGACGTGACCGACGACGAGGACGAGGACGAGGACGAGGACGAGGAAGACCTGAGCACCCTCGAGGAAGAGGGCGAGATCGCCGCCGACTATATCGAGGGGCTGCTCGACATCGCTGACCTCGACGGCGACATCGACATGGACGTCG
>Ga0335078_10010988_pt1 | contig 13407 bp, 13 predicted proteins | sample Lox_Sample_32_FD_206711 | JGI IMG/M metagenome (GOLD analysis project Ga0335078, IMG submission 206711) | Soil microbial communities from Loxahatchee National Wildlife Refuge, Florida, United States - Lox_Sample_3.2 | ecosystem: Environmental > Terrestrial > Soil > Wetlands | place: USA...
CTTGCGGCAGGCATGGTGTCAAGTCGTTGCCGCCGATGGTGATAGTGATCAGGCGGGTAGTGGAGGAGTGTGCACGCAGGAAGACCAGTGCCTGTGCCAGCTGGCTGCCTTCTTCGTAGCTGCATTTTCCGCCCGCCACGAAGGTGGTGCTGGTTTCGCCGTCACAGGCCAGGTTACGCAGTTGGGTCTGGGAGGCCGAGGCGCGCAGAGCCTGCAGCACGTGTCCAGTGAACCCGCCCTGCGGATCGTCGCCGGGCCCGGGCTGGTAGCCGGCTGCTACCGAGTCGCCGAGCGCGAGATACCAGCCGGTCGGCGAAGACCCGGCGAGGGGGAAGGTTTGCGCATTCGCGCGGGCCGCCCCGGTGAACACGGTGAGCACTACGGCAGCCAGCGCGGCTCCGGTCATCACCAGGCGCTGGGACATCTTCCTCAGTGTCAAGGCTTGAGGCATTACTCTTCCTTTCCCGAACCTGCGTGCCAGCCGCGGTGCATGGCCGGGGCTCGCTGCCCGGGGGATCATCCGCGGCTGCCGGGTGATCATCGTGTCGGGGATGGGCTGCGGCCATGGCCCAGCGTGAGCACCCGAGCGATCGCGGTGACAGTGCGGCCGAGGATAAAGCTGGGGTGATGGCGTGTTTGTGCGCGACGGCTGCGGATGACGGCCGGGGCTGCACTGGGCCGCTGGGCCTGACGGTGCAGTTCGGCGATCCGGGCATTCATCAGCTGGTGCTGCAGGGTGGGGTGCATCACGTCTCCTCGGTGCGGGTTTGGTGGCCTGTCCCGAGGATGCGATGAGGGCAGGGGAGCGCGGATCGGGTGATCGCCCAGGATCTGGGCTGGTAGGTGTTTAGATTCGCGCGGCTGGTGTTTAGGGCTGTTGTTTGTGCAGCAGGCCGGCGCGTTCGGCCAGCGCGGCGGCCTGCACCCGGTTGGTGACGCCGAGCTTGCGCAAGATGTTGCTGACGTGCACGCCGGCGGTCTTGGGGCTGATGTACAGCTCGGCGCCGATCTGGGCGTTGGTGCGCCCGGCCGCCAGCAGCCGCAGCACCGCCCGCTCACGCCCGGTCAGGCCGTAGGGCGCGGGCGTCTCAGCCAGATCTGGCACCGGGGAGGTACCCGGCGGCGTCTGCAGCGGGATGCGGGCTCGCTCGGCCAGCTTGCGGATCTCTGCGAGCAGTGGGACGTGGCCTTCGGCTGCGGTGGCGGCAGCCAGGAGCGGTTCAGCGGCGGCCGCTGAGGGTTGGCCAGCGTTCAGCTGCGCTTCGGCGTGCCGCCACCATGCGTAGGCGGCCCGGTGCGGGCAGCCCAGGTCCTGCCAGGTTTTCGCGGCCGCACGCCAGGCGGCGGGGTCGCTGGCCCCGCCAAGGCGGGTCCGCTCGGCGTTCCAGGTGGCCCGCTCCGCAGGGATGGCCGCGACGAACGGGTGGTCGGTGAATGGGGTACCGGCCATCCGGTCGACCCAGGAGGCCAGTTCGCTGGCGGCATCCACGGCCACTGAGGTCCAGTGGCCATCGCGGCGGGCCCGGGCCTGCTCGTCCAGGTCGGCGCAGGCCGCCATGCCTGCCGCCAGTAGCCGTCCGCAGAAGATCGTCAGGTACGGGGCCGTGAAGAGGGCGAGCACCCGCTGAACCTGTGCGAGAGCGTCGCCTGGGCGGCTAGCCCACAAGGCCAGCTCCGCGGTGCGCTGCGCGGTTTCGCAGGCAATAATGATGCTGCTGATATGGCGGATAAGGGCTGTGATTTGACGTTGCCGCTCGCCGGCCGCCGCGATGTCGCCGCGCAGCAGGTCGATTTCGGCACGGCTTAGGTGCATTGGCCAGTTGTCAAGGTCAGGCGGCCCGGTGATCAGCGGGTCGATCAGCGCCGCCGCGTCGGCTGTGTGCCCGCGGGCGAGCAGTGCGTCGCATGCGCTGCTGGCGAGGACTGCGGCATCATTGCTGGTCTGGCGGCCCGTGTTGCGGGCGGCCTGCAAGCCTGCCAGCGCGGCCTCGTTCGCCTTCTCGAACTCTGCCATCAGGTTCAGGGAAGAGACTTCATGACAGGTCTGCCACAGGGCGGTTTCGCTGTCCCCAGATGCCTCGGCCAAGGCCCGTCCCCGGTGAAGCAAGGCGAACCCTTCCTCGACCTGCCCGCAGAGGAGGGTGTGGAAAGCCAGGACCGAGAGGATCTGGGAGGCGATCGCAGTGGCGCCGACGGCTTCGGCGATCTCCAGCGCACGGTTCAACGCGGCGAGGCCGGCCTCCTGCCGGCCCTGGGCATGGAGCAGGAAGACGTTGCCGTAGATGAGCCAGGCCTCGGACTGGTCGGCCGAGGGCGGGGCCTGCTCGAACAGCCGCAGCGCTTCCTTGATCAGGGGCAGCCCGGCAGCGGGCGTGCGCGTGCCCCGGAAGAACCCGGCCCACTGGTGGACAACGGCGGCGGTCGCCGGATCCGGATGGCTGGCGAACCGGCAGTAGGCCTCCTCGGCCAGCTTGCCTGCCTTCTCGCTGTCGCCGGAGTTTTCTAGCGCCCGGATAGCCCGCAAATACAGGCGCGGCAGGTCAATGCCGGCCTGGCCGGCCTCCGGCACGTCCGGGTATAGCTCGATCGCCCGCTGCCTGTGGGCCGCCGCCTCGGCGTACCCGTAGACACGCTCGGCGACCGCGGCCGCCGCCAGGCGGGCCGGCAGTTCCTTGTCCGCGCGGCCTGCGGCGGCCCAGTGCCCGGCCGTCTCCGCGGCCAGCGTGCTGTCGCCTGTGCCCTCGAACACCAATGCTGTGCGCTCGTGCAGCGCGGCCCGCTCGCCAGGCAGCAGGCTGCCGGCCACCGCTTCGGACAGCAGCGCATGCCGCGGCTGCTGTGTGCCGCCTGCTGTGCTGTCGGCCAGCAACCGGGCTGCGGCGAGCTCCCGCAACGCCGATCGAACCGTATCTGCCCCCAGCCCGGTGACCTCGCACAGCAGGGACTCGGTCAGCGGCCTGCCCGCGACCGAAAGCCCATCCAGCACCGCCCGGGCCGCTGCACCGCAGCGGCTGACCCGCACCACCAGCAGCTCCGCCAGCCGCGCCGGCAACTTGGGCGGCACCCCGCCGCTACCGCCAGCCCGGTCGCTGACCACGGCCGCCACCAACTGCTCCGTGAAGAACGGGTTGCCCTCGGCACGCGCATACAGCTCGTCGGCAAACCGCGCCGCTGGCCGCCCGCCCATCAGTGCGCCGGCATGCTCCGCCACCTCATCACGCGACAGCGGCCCCAGCCGGATCTCCTGCATCCAAGCACTGCCGCGCACATATGCCAGCCAATCGACCACCTGAGGATCCAGCGGCTCATCGCCGCGGCATGTCACCACCGCTGTGACCGGGACGCCATGGCCCGACCGCGCCAAGAACGTCAGGAAGTCCAGCGTCGCACTGTCCGCCCAGTGCACGTCCTCAATTGCCAGGCAAACCGGATAAGTACGCGCCACCGCGCGCAGCAACTCTGCCACCGCTGTGAACAGCCGATCACGCAAGTCCTCGCCGCTGTCGGCGTTCGCGCGGGCTTCGCCGACTTGTGGTAGCAGACGTGCGACCTCCCCGCGCACATAAGGCGGGGCCACCTCCAGCGCGCCGTCCAGCCAACTGCCGCCATCTAGCCTGCCCAACTCGCCCAGCGCCTCCGCAACCGGCAACAGCGGCACCTTTTCCGCCAGCGGCAGGCATGCCCCCCACAGCGAAACCATCCCGTCGGCCGAAGCCAGCCGCACGCCTTCCCCAGCAAACCGCGTCTTGCCGACGCCGGCGTCCCCCACCACCAGCAGCAAACGAGCGTCCCCGCCCAGCGCCGCCCGCAAGCCCGACAGCTCCCGCTCCCGGCCGACAAACCCAATCTCCCCACCCACGCGCCCAGCCCACCAGCCCACCGCATTCCAGGTCAATCCCATTGCAGCCACCAGAGTGCTGCATCAGAGCCCCACGCTGGCGACTGAATCCCTGGGTCTGAAGGAACTCTGAACCAATCACAAGATGGAGGGGGCCCGAGCACGCGTACTGCGACTATGCAGCTGGCTGGCACGCGCCGTCGGTCACGGACTGACGCCTGCGCATGTATCCGGACCATGATCCATACGTGAAGGTTGTTCCGTGACAGTTCCGCGGACACCGCCCTGAACCTCGGACAGCGGCGTCTGAGGCATTATCACCGCGGCCCATCCAGGCTGTTTCTGCAGATCAGTGCTACTTGGAGATTCCCTGGGCTGTGGCCTGGAGTCGGCAGTTATAGGTCACCCGCGTTACCACACACCGCTCCGCATACACTCCGTCCAGAATAACGAAAACCCCAGGATGACCTGGGACTTTTCTGAGTGGCAGGTGTTGGGTTCGAACCAACGCCGGCTGAGCCGACGGTTTTAGGGGGGCCGACCCCACCCCACTGGAATATACACTGGCCTGCGGAAACTCCTTTCTACACTGCGCCAAACCCGGCCGCTGTCCGTGTGGCGTCCGTAACTTTCAAGCCTGCCTGGTCGGCGCAGCGCAGGTTGTGGATCATGTCCCACGAAGCCCAGCTAGGTTTCACTGAAGCCCGGCACTCCGCACGGACGCGGGCGGCGGCCATTCCCAGATCCTCGCCCGGCAGGGTGAGCTGACGTACCGGGATAAAGAGCGCATGATCCCTGATCAGAACTCAACAAGGCGCACCTGAAGCCGGTACCCGGCCTGCGTCTGCTGCAGCGGGCCGGTAACTGTCAGCGGCCGGGCGTCGGCTCCCGCCGAGCGAGTGAGCGTGTCGTACGCACTCGCCTCGGCCGGTTCGGCTGCTTGCGGGCCCTGCGCTGCCGGATCCCACTGGATTTTGCCCTCTGGGTCAAGGGGAACCAGCTCAACTGGAGGTCTGGCGCCTTGGCCGACCAGCACGAATATGTTGCTTCGCGCCTCGATGGTGCCCGTGAGGGTTACCTCGACCCCGCGCAGCTGATACGTCTGGTGGACCATCCGCTGGAATTGATCATCCCAGTGACGCAGCGCGGGCAGCCGGTCGTCTTCGAGGTAGACGGTCGCTGTTGACCTTTCCCCGTCGGGGATCGGGTCAACATACTGCACTCCTTCCAGGCTACGCAGCGCCTCGTTCGCGCCTCCCCAGCAGGCCGCGATGCCATACGGGCAGATTCCCGTGATCCCGGCCACGACGCGGGTGCCACGCGCCGCGGTGCGCACCGCGGCCCGCAGGGCGAAGGCGTCCTCGGGGGCCTGGCGCGCGGCGGCCGGCGGGCCGGCGGCGATAGCTTCGGGCCGTGCCGCGGCAGCCTCCGGTGCGGCAGCGGGCGCTGAGACCTCGATGATCTCGGCGACCGACGGCACGCCTTGCTGGTCCACGATGAACAGCATGTAGTGCCCGGGCGGGCAGGCATTCGTGTTCGGTGGTGCGGTCGCCGTGAGGGTCCCTCCCGTGACCTGGAAGTGGAGGAAGTTGATGCGCTGGCCGGCGTTGAACGAATGGGTCACGGAGGACAGGCGGATCAAGCTGACAGTCGCGATCTGCTGCGGCTGAGCGGTGCCGATCTCGAATGTGGCGCCGTACTGCACCGAATTCGGCGCCGATGTGATCTGCGGCTGCGGGCCTTTGAACAGGTACGGGGGCGAGAATAGCTGGGCGTCATAGTGGGTGTCCTGCGGGCTGTTGGCCACCTGCTGCGGCGTCCCTTCGTTCAGGATGAACTCACCGCCGCCCGCACTGAGCACCCTGCCGTCCGGCAGGAGCAGGGCGGTGGAGTGGTAGCAGCGGTCCCTCTGTTCGGCCGCCAGCATCGTCCACTGCCCGGTTTGCGGGTCCCACAGCTCGGCGATGTGCACGGGCTGGCCCGGGCTGAGATTGTTGAAGGCCTCATCGCTGCCGGCTGGCCCGCCGCCGCGCGTGCCGCCGGTCACCAGCACTGTCCCGTCCGGGAGGATGGTGGCGTTGTGCTGCCGGCGGGGGAAGTGCATGGGATGGGTTGCCACCCAGGCTAGCTGTGCCTGGCTCAGGTCGATGGTCTCGCCGTTCGCCGTCGGCGGGTTGCCGCCGCCGACGAAAAGAACCTTGTCGACGTCGTACAGAACCGACGGGGCGTAGTCGCACAGCCCGTTGGACCGCACGACGCCAGGTGGCGCGGTCCACGTGCCTGCGCCGGAGACATCCAAGGACCAGGTCTGGATGAGCGAGGTCAGGTAGAGGACGCCGGTGGAAGCGACGTGCATGCGCGGGTACAGGTCGAAAGCCGCGCCCATCGACGCGATGCTGGAGAAAGTCCCGTGGCTCCAGATCTGGGGTATGAGGTTGTTGATGACCGGGGGCGTCTGCGTGGGGTCGAAGTAACTGCCCGACAGGACCAGGACGCTTCCGGACGGCAGGGTGATGGCTGTCGGGTACCACCGGCCGTCATCCATCGTGGCGGTGGGTGTCCAGGTATTGGCGGCTGGATCGTAGATCGTCGCCTGGTTCAGGCCGTGGCTGTCAGCGAGGTGGCCCCCGGCTACCAGCAGGCGCCCGTCTGGCAGGAACGCGTGGCCGGAACAGAACAGGTTGGCGTTGGTCGTGTCGTCGTTGAGCGTGGGCTGCGGCGTCGGCGTCGTGTTTCCGTTCGCGGGATTCCAGAGGAACGGGGTGCACGTGGCCGGGGGGGCTGGCGGCAATCCGGGCGCGAGCGCGCTGGGGGGATCGGTGTCCAGGGATTGCTGGGGATTATCCCGCCTGCCCCACATCAGCACCAGGCCGGACCGCAGCACGTGAGCGTGGATACCGACGTTCGGCAACGTGAAGGGATCCCCCCACTGACCCCGCTTGTCCGGTGTTTCGATGGTGAAGGTGAACGGCGCCGCCTGCGCCGCGGCCTCGGCGCCGGTCGCCACCGAGAGCATGCTGGTGGCGTCGGCCCCCAGGAACGTGGTGTCGTGATCGTCATACGCGATGACCAGGTAGTACTGGACGACGGCGCCGACCGCGAACGCACCGACCGGGATCTGCCCTGAGTAGTACTTGCTGTTATCGATCGCAGTGGCGAAGACCATGGGCACTGTTGTCCACGTCGTGTCGGTCGTCTGCTTGAACGACACCGCGCTGCCGTCCTGCAGCTGGTTGCCAGGGTTCCCGCCACCCTGGTACTGGTTGCCGCTGAAGACGGTAACCGCCGATACAGGATCTGTGGGAAAGACGGGATCTCGCATGCCGGCGTTACCAAACGGCTCAGGGTTGCCGGGAAAGTGCCACGCATTGCCGAGCGCCATGTGGAACCCCTTCCCTGATGCCTACCATGTGACGCCTCGAACGAACCAGGAACCGAAGCGGCGCTTCCAGCACTGAACGACCGGTGCGATTGTCAACAGCTCTCCGCACCGTTGGCAACCCCGGCTTAGTACTGCAATGGCACCTATTAGGTGAGTGCAAAGCCGCGTCTCCGGTAGTGGCAGACCCGGGACTGGTACTGGCGTCGCCGCCGCCAATTCGACCAGGCCCCGACGCGGTCAGGGTTGGGCAGGTGGTGCTGGATGCGGCTGGTCAGCAGGCGGCGGATCTCCGGTAGCGCGCAGCCGATCATGCCCGGGTTTGCGTTACTGGTTCCCCTTTTGCCGCCGGGGCCCGGCTGGCCGCGAGCCAGGCCAGGGCCAGCATCGACAAGGTGATGTGGGCGTACCAGGCCCGCCAGGACCGGGCCTGGCAGTGATCCAGCCGGGCTTCGTTCTTGGCCTGCTGGAAGCACACCTCCGCATGCCAGCGGCTGCCCGCGACCCAGGCCAGATCGGCGAGGCGGCAGCGGCGGGGCCCGTAGCAGGCGTAGTAGGCGATCTCGCCGGGGTCGCTGAGGGACCGGCGGGCCAGCCAGTAGCCGCGCCCGGGCCGCCAGGTGCCGGTGCGGACGGGGACCCGGGCCCAGTCGTACTCGCGCGGACCGTGCGCCCCGGCCCCGGCGGACGGTCGCTGCCAGGCCCGGGCCGGGACGGCGGCGACCAGCGCATCAGCGCTCTCCTCGCCCTTTTCTTTGCTGAGGGTGTCGTTGCGCTTGATGGCCAGCACATAGGACACGCCGCGGTCTTCCAGCCGGCCAGGCCGGAGCCGGCGAACCAGGGACAGGTCTAACGCAAGGCACGCCAAAGGCGGCCAGATCCGTAGCGAGTCACCCAGCCCGCCAGCACCGATCCTGGCGGCAATCCACCCAGGACCGCCGGGAACGACACTCACAGATCCACAGTCCCGCTGTCAGCGCACCACTGGGAATACGAGATGGGTGACGCGGTCGCCCTGAATGCAGACCGTTGGGTTACCGAGCAGCACGTCGTGAGCCGAGAGCTTGCCGAAGAAGGGACGGTTGCCTTCGCCCATCACGACCGGGACGAGGTCGACGGCGACCTCGTCGAGCAGTCCCCGCTCCAGGCACTGCCGGGCGATGGTGCCACCGGTGACCGCGACGAGGCGGTCGCCAGCGAGCGCCTGCGCATGAGCGACTGCGGCCGCTGCGTCCGGCCGCAAACCAGTGCGCCAACTGAGGACACCCATCGCCGCCAGTGTTCCGAGCTCGGCGGGGTCAGATGGACGGCAAAGTCCCCAGCGGGAGTCTGGATCTCGACCTTGCCGTTTTGCAGCCAGTCAAACAACCGGCCGATGGTGTTGTCCTGCTTGGCGACGTACCCATCGAGGGACATGATCGCCTGCGCCACCACCTTGCTCATGGTGCACTCCCTCCTCAGGTGTGCTGCGGCCGGTAGACGTGCACCACGATGCCGCTGGGAAACGACGAGGCCTCGACGAGGTTCAGGTGCCGCGAGCCCGGCAGCTGGTCGAACAGGGCCCGTCCGTGGCCCAGGACCAGCGGCTGGAGCAGGAGGCGATACTCGTCGATCAGGTCTGCCGCAGCAAGAGCGCCGGCGAATCGTCCGCCGCCCCACACGATGACGTCCGGTCCGGGCTCGGCTTTGATCGCGGCGATCCCGGTCGCGAGGTCGCCCCGGGCAACCCGGGTCACCGGCCAGGTCGCCTCGGCGTCGCTGAGCGTCTTGGAGAACACGACCTTGGGGATGTCGTTCATCGGGGCCGCGTACTCGTCGTCCGACTCCGGCCAGTACGACGACATCTGCTGGTAGGTGACGCGGCCCATGAGGTGGGCGCCGGTCTTGCTGATGCGGTCGAGCTTCCACTGCTTGAGCTCGGCGCCCTCGGGGATCGCCATCCCGGGATGCTCACGGTCGCTGTCAATGAAACCGTCCAGTGACATCGACATGTACAAGATGACGTCTCGCATTGACCTGTCTCTCCTCTATCTTGTTGTGGCTCCGGCGGAGCGCCGCGCGTGGGCACGAAGATCGGCTGCCGTGGTGGCCGCCCCCAGTGACCGGCGTAGCCGAACGTCTGGCGGCCGACGACGACCGCCCCCGTCGCCATCAGCTCGGCGAACACTTGCCCGCGCGGCCCCGGCGGGTCGAAGTGCTGAGATTCGGAGACGGGCTCGCCGAGCTACTCGTGCAGCCAGTGCCCGCCGTTCCCGAGCCCGTTGCCAGGCCGTCGTCCGCGGCGGTGGTGACCCTGCTGAGCGACTTCGACATATGCAGGACGGGCTTCGCCATGCGGTCTCCTTCCTCAGGCCCACAGCGCCCGTTCCAGCCGGTCGAACGCGTGCGGCACACCGCGGCCGTGCTCGTCGCGCAGCTCGTCGGACGGGAAGCCCCACTGGGTCATCGTCATGAGAGTCGCCCCGTCGCGGGGCGCGAACGTGAACTCGGTGCTGAAGGGGAACCTCGACCCGTCGAGGCGGGTTTCGGTCGTGGCCAGCAGCAGGCGGCGGGGCCGCTCGATCGCCTCGAACACGTGCCGGTGCCGGTAGAGCTCGCCCGGCGACGGGCCGAAGGCGATCTCCCAGGCGCCGCCGACGCGCAGCTCGCAGCGCGAGTCGACGACCCAGCCCGGCGCGTCGTTGCCGTAGAGCTCACGCTGGCCCGCCGGGCTCGTGAACAGGTCGAACACGCGCGTGGGCGTCGCCTGGATCAGGCGCTCGTAGCGGAGCTCGAGCCTCACCTTGCGCGCTCCACGAAGCGCTCGAAGCGGTCCAGCCGGCCCTCCCAGGCACGGCGATGGGCCTCGATCCACTCGCCCGCCTCACCGAGCGTCGTGGCCGGGCCCAGCCGGCACTCGCGCACCCGGCCTATCTTCTCGGTCTCAACGAGGCCGGCGAGCTCCAGGATCCCGACATGCTTCTTGATTCCGTTGAGGGTCAGGCCCGACGGCCCCGCGAGCTGGCTCAGCGTCGCGGAGCCGCGGCTCAGGCGCTCGAGAATGCCCCGCCGCGTGGGGTCCGAGAGCGCGAAGAAGGTCGCGTCGAGTGTTAACGATAGTGCACCGATTGGTTCAGTATACGACTGCCCGCCCTCCGGCGCACGACCGACATAGTGACGGCCATGTTCAGGCCGCAACGAGCTGAACGCCATGGCATCCGAACGTCCATCAGCTCTCGGTCGCCCTGCGCGAGCGGCCGCAGGCTCATTCGCGGCTGACGTGACCGGACCGTGCCTGGCTGGCGCTGCTGGCCGGGACGCTGCCGACCGAGCGCCTCGCCGCGATGCGGCTCATCGTCACCCCCGGCACTATCTTGCGCTGGCATCGCGGCATCGTCCGCCGCCGCTGGGCGCGCCGGCCGCGCCGTGGCCGGCCCGGGCGCCCGCCGGTGCGCCGCAAGGTCCGGTCGGTGGTGCTGCGGCTGGCCCGGGAGAACGAGTCGTGGGGCTACCGCCGCCTTCACGGCGAGCGTGCCGGGCCGGCATCACGATGGCACCGTCAACGGTGTGGCAGATCCTCAAGAGCGCCGGGATCAACCCGGCGCCGCGCCGCGATGGGCCTGGCTGGACCGAGTTCCTGCGATCACAGGCAAAGGGGATCCTGGCATTTGACTTCTTCACCGTCGATCTCCCCAACGGCGCGACGGTATATGTCCTGGCCGTGATCGAGCATGGCACCCGCCGCGTCCGGGTCCTCGGCGCCACCGAGCACCCGGTCCAGTCGTGGGTTGTACAGCAGGCCCGGAATCTGCTGATGGACCTGGAAGACGCCGGGACGCGGGCAAAGTTCGTGCTGCATGACCGGGACACCAGCTTCACCGCCGTGTTCGACGCAGTGTTCCAGGCCGCTGGCGTCAGGGTGATCCGCTCCGCCTACCCCCGGGTGCTCGACCAGCTGGTCCCCTCGGCCCTGCACACGGTGAAGCAACACGCGAACAACCCGGCCGAGGCAGACCAGGGCGGCTGAAAGACCGGCTCCGTCCGATGCGCGGACTGAAGCGCCACCGCTCCACGCGGATCCTCGCCGCCGGCCAGGCCTTCGTCCAGAACCTCCGCCGCGGCCACTACGACATCGCCGCTGAGATCCCGACCACCACAGGCTCCGCGTGGCATTCGACGACCTCGCGCTCACCATCTGACTACTAATCCGAAGTTCCCCTGGTGATCCGCGTGGTTGACCGCTTACCTGGGCTTTCGTGATGTGCGGGCTGGTCTGCTGACTACGCGATCCCCAGGCGGTGGTTGACGCCGAGCAGATCGAGGGCGTGCCGCTGGAGCGGGGTGGGGGTGGTGACGAGCCGGAAGCCGGGCAGCGCGGGGTCGGCGGGGTCGATGGTGTTCAGGCAGATGGTGGCCAGGTCGGCCAGCAGGGTGGCGAAGCTGTGCGCCGGTAGGTCGCCGGGTGCGTGCTTGGTGGCCGCCTTGGCCAGGGCTTGCGGGGAGCGGATGGCGGGGGCGACCGGGCTGGGCCGGGCGGCCTGGGCGGCGGGCTTGTCGTCGTCGGTGAACAGTATCGGCGCGAGCCGGGCCTGCATGTGCCAGCTGATGTAGTACGACAGCATCCGCAAGAACACGTGCGCGCGGACCCGGTCCTCGGTGCGGTGCCGGATCGGGCGGATGTCCAGGTCGGTGTTGAAGGCGCGGAAGGCCCGCTCGACCTGGGCCAGGGCTTTGTAGGAGGAGACGACCTGCCCGCTGTCCAGGTCTGCGGCGGCCACGCTGGTGCGCAGCACGTAGATGCCGTCCAAGGCGGCCTCGGCGGCGATGGAGTCCTGGTTGCGGGCGTAGCTGAGGTGGTCTTCGCCGATGTCGGCGGTGAAGTGCTTGGCGACCTTGCGCCGGGTCAGGACCCGGTCCACCCGCACGGCGATCTTGTCCGTGCCGCGCAGCGGCTGCCGGGCCCGCTGGGCGGCAGCGGCGATCTTGCCGAGCTCGGCCTCGGTAGCTTGCAGGAGGCTTTCGCGCTTGCGGGCCCGCTCGGCCTCCAGGAACGGGTTCTTGCAGGCCACCAGCCGCTCGCCGGGGAAGTCCGGGGAGGTGATCTCGGCCAGGTCGGTCTGGTCGAACAGGGTCAGCTGCAGGTCCCCGCCGCGGACCAGCGCTTTAACCTGCGGGGCGCGCAGCGCGGTGATCCAGTCCAGGTGCGCGGGGCCGACGTCCTCGCGCAGCCGGGCGGCGGTAAGCATGCCCCGGTCCCCGACCAGCACCACCTTGGCGATGCCGAACCGGTCCTTGACCTTGCCCACCTGGTTCTTGACGGTCTTCGGGTCGCCGGTGTTGCCCCTGAACACCTCGATCGCGACCGGGACGCCCGCGGCCGAGGTCAGCAGCCCGTAGACGATCTGCAGCCGGCCCCGGACCCCGTCCTTGGGATGGCCGATCGCGCCCAGCGGGCAGGTCCGCCCCTCGAACGCGGCAGACGATACGTCATACAGCACCAGCGTGCCGCCGCCCAGGTGCCGGGCGGCCAGCGCGTCCTGGATCTGCTCCTGCCGGCCGTGCAGGTAGTCCATCGCCTGATACAGGTCATCCTCATCACAAGACCCCAGCCCGAGGACCTCGCCCAGCGAACTGCCCGCTGTCTCCTCCCGCAGGCCGCGGGCGATGGCCAGCTTGGAGTCCGGCGCGATCACCTGCGCGGCCGCCATCGCGACCACCAGGTCCCGGTGCCGCGACGGGACCGGGTCGATCAGCTCCTCCAGGCCCAGCGCGCGGGCCGTGCCCAGGACGGCGGCGACGTGGCCGTGCGGCAGGCTGCGGGAGATCTCGAACGCCCCGTCCAGGCTCGCGGCGGGCGGCGGGGCGCCCTTCAGCACCCGCGATAGCGCCTCGACCTTGGCATCGGGCCAGGACGACAGGTTGGCCAGGGTCCGGTTCTTGACCTTGCCGGCCTCGCGGTAGCTTTCCCGCAGCAAGATCGCCGGCGGTGAAGCCCGGTTCGGCACCTTGACCACGTACATGACCACGATTCTATCGGGTATATCCGCATCTAAGCAGCCAGACACATCATCACGGCGATCTATTTCGCGATCTACATGACTACACTTTCTCCAGCCTGAGGGCGCAGTTTCCCAGGTCACAGCACAACCGGCGGATTGATCAGAGGCTGCTCAGGGGGAACTTCGGGCTAGTGGGAGTCGCGGGTCACCTC
>Ga0335078_10010990_pt1 | contig 13407 bp, 13 predicted proteins | sample Lox_Sample_32_FD_206711 | JGI IMG/M metagenome (GOLD analysis project Ga0335078, IMG submission 206711) | Soil microbial communities from Loxahatchee National Wildlife Refuge, Florida, United States - Lox_Sample_3.2 | ecosystem: Environmental > Terrestrial > Soil > Wetlands | place: USA...
GCATCGCGCCGATGCGCAGCCGGGCATCTTGGCGTCGCTGTTTGCATCGGCACCAGCGCGAAAGCCGGCGCCGACGCGCACGGCGTTAGCCCGCACGCCGGCGCGCTGATGCCGCCGACATAGCTGTTGGCGAGGGCTGCTAGAGAGCCCGGTCATTCCGCATGATGGGAGAAGACGATCACATCGTCGGTTCAAATACTCCAGTTCATACGGTCAAATCTTCCAGTTGTTCCGGCCCCGTCCGTGCCCGAGATCCTGCTGCACACCGCCGGACCGGAAAGCGGATTGCGGCGCCTCGGCGAGAGCGATGAGAATTTCGACACCCCGTATTGGGCTTATGCTTGGGGCGGCGGGCTCGCGCTTGCGCGCCATGTCCTCTATCATCCGCAAACGGTTGCCGGACGCGTCGTTCTTGATCTGGGGGCCGGCTCGGGAATCGTTGGAATCGCGGCGGCCAAATCGGGCGCGAAGTCTGTGATCGCCGCTGACATCGACCGCTACGCGATCATCGCGATCGGTTCGAACGCCGCGGCAAACGGTGTGACGATTACGACACATCTAGGCGATCTGACCGCCGGCGAGCCACCCGACGTCGATGTCGTCCTGGTCGGCGATCTTTTTTACGAGGCGCTTCTCGCCGAGCGGGTCACAAGCTTTCTTGATCGTTGCATCCGATCGGGCATCCAAATCCTGGTCGGAGACCCATGGCGCAGCTTTCTGCCGCGAACGAACCTTCGGTTGCTGGCGCAGTATCCAGGCCCGGATTTCGGCGATAGCCGCCGCGGCCAACAAAGTCAGAACGCCGTTTTCGCTTTCGAGGCCGCGACCGGAACGCCGATGCTGGATCGCCTTACAGCCGAGCCTACAATTCCACCATTAGAATGGCAGGACTGAATCCCTAGTCTTCCGGCCAATGTATGGTGCGGTCGAGAGGACTCGAACCTCCACGGGTTGCCCCGCTAGCACCTCAAGCTAGTGCGTCTACCAATTCCGCCACGACCGCATGTGGGGTGGACGCGCGCCCGTCCGGCCGCGCGACCGCGGGGATGTAACAGTTCGGCTACTGGCGGACAAGCTCTGGCGGTCAAGCTCCTGGCCGCTTTAGGCCGCGTCGGGCGAGCGCGGCAGAAGCTGCTTGACCTCGACCGCGATGCGGTTACCGCTGACCACCACAGTGCCGCGGGCAACCGGCAGGTTATTGGCGAGGATGCGGACCTCGTCGTCTTCAGAGGCGTCAAGCTCGATGATGGCACCGCGGCCGAGCCGCAGCACTTGGTGGATCGGCATGGACGTGGTGCCCAAAACCACTGAAAGATCGACCGCAACGTCGTCGAGTTTCGCCACGAGCCCTCCGTACCTATCTTTCGGTGTATATCTTGGCGGCATGGCCGCATGGGCGGCCGAAACCGCTTAGTTCCGTTTCACCACGGTATGGTTACGAGGTGGTTAACACGCGCGATAAGCTGCGGATTGGGCTCACCGTTCCTGCCGGTTCACCACCGGTCGAGTGGCGCGTCAGCGACTCGCCGGTCGATTACCTCGCGGCGCTTGCCGTCATGGACGCCCGCGCCGCGGCGATCGCGCGTGGCGAAGCGGCCGAGCTGGTCTGGCTGTTGGAGCACCCTCCCCTCTATACCGCCGGCACCTCGGCGCGGCCGCACGAGCTGCTCGACGCCCGATTTCCGGTCCACGATGCCGGCCGCGGTGGCCAATTCACCTATCACGGGCCCGGACAGCGAGTCGGCTATGTGATGCTCGATCTCAAGCGCCGCGCGCCGGACGTGCGCCGCTTCGTCGCCACGATCGAGGCATGGATCATTGCGACGCTGCTGGCCTTCAACGTGCGCGGCGAGCGCCGCGACGACCGCGTCGGTGTGTGGGTGCGGCGGCCCGACAAAGGCGCGGGTTTCGAGGACAAGATCGCCGCCATTGGCATCCGCGTGCGCCAGTGGGTAACGTTGCACGGCTTCGCGCTCAACGTCGAGCCTGACCTGTCGCATTTTTCCGGCATCGTGCCGTGCGGCGTCGCCGAACCGCGCTACGGTGTCACGTCGCTGGCCGATCTTGGAATTACGGCGACGCTGCCCGAAGTTGATATGGCGCTGCGGGCAACATTCGAACCGCTGTTCGGCACCGCCGCGGACATTCACGCGGTTGCGAGCACCGAGAACAGTTCCCCGGCCGGGCGCAACGCCAAATCCGCAGAGTTGCCGTCGCATTGATCGATCGCATCGACGCGCGCGCCGCGCGGGCCTTGGCGGCACAATTCGATCATCGCGAGCACGGTGTCTTGCGTGCCGGCGAACACCGCCTCGACGGAACCGTCGCGGCGGTTACGGACCCAGCCTTCCAGATCGCGCTCGGTCGCCACCACCTCGGTCCAGGCGCGAAAGCCGACGCCTTGCACCCGCCCGCGGATGACGACCCGGAAGATCACGTCCATCCGAATTCCTTCAGCTTGCGTGAACCGGCCCCACACGGCTGCGCCGGCAGCCAGCGTTGTAGCGAGGTAATGTACGCCGGTGGCAATTTCCACGTCCGCGCCGCCGCCAGAACCAATTCCATATATCCAGCCTTCGGGCGGCCGGCAGCGCGCGGACACGCCACATAAACCAGCGACAGCGCGCGACCCCCGTCGGATAATTTCACCGGCAGAATTTCGGCACGATACTGCCCGCTCGAAACGCCCTCCCAAAGATCGAGGGTAACCCGATCGCGCGGCGTCAATCGCCACAGCACGCCGTGTACGGTCTGGGCCCGCGCCGGCGCAACCGAGGCGTAGCCGTCTGCGGTGATGACGAAACGATGATTTGGGAGCGAAGCTACGCCGACCGCAACGGCCGCGGGTGCGTGCCTGCACATGATGGCCCGGTCCATGTTCGATCCATAGGCAAAATGCAGCATGGGCCGTGCGCCGCGTGCGCTTTAAGCAAACTCCATGATCACCGCGTCGACCGCAACGCTGTCGCCTGGCTTGACGTGCACTTTCTTGATGATGCCGTCGCGTTCGGCGCGCAGAATATTTTCCATCTTCATCGCTTCGACCACGGCCAACGTTTCGCCGGATTTGATCTCTTGCCCTTCGGCAACGGCGATCGAGACGACCAGGCCCGGCATCGGGCAGCGGATCGACTTTTCGCTGCCCGAGAGTTTTTTCGCCGGCATTAGGCGGGCATAGGTCGCCTCGCGCTCCGTGTAGACGAACGCCTTCACCTCGGCGCCCCGATAGGCGAGTTCAAAGCCGTTCGGCACCGTGCGCACGTGCATCGCAACGGGCGTGCCGTCGACGAAACCCTGCCAAAGCGGCATGCCGGGTGCAAAGTCGGAATGCAGCACATGCGTGGCGCCGTCCTCGAAGGCCACCGCAATGGCTTTGCCGTCATGGGCAACGTCGGCCTGAATTTCTTCCGTGCCGAGCCAGATCGAGCGCCGCCGCTCGCGCGTCACCCCCGTGTTTAATTGGCCGGATATTCTTCGCTTACGTTCGCCAAGAACGTGATCGATGGCGGCGGCGACGGCGGCAATCCTGCGCGCGGCCGCGCCGGACGGCGCCGTGCGCTCAAAGCCACGAGGGAATTCTTCGGCAATGAACCCTGTGCTCAATTCGCCGCTGCGCCAGCGATCATTCGCCATGACGGCGGCGAGCAGCGGAATGTTGTGACGAATACCCTCGATCACGAAGGCGTCGAGCGCATCGGCCTGCGCGTCGATCGCTTGCGTACGGGTTTTGGCATGCGTCACGAGCTTGGCGATCATCGGATCGTAATACAGAGAGATTTCACCGCCCTCGGTGACGCCGGTATCGTTGCGCACCGTTACGCCGTCGTGCACGCCTTCCGCCGGCGGCTTATAGCGAATGAGCCGTCCGATGGACGGCGCAAAATTGCGGTACGGATCTTCCGCGTAGACGCGGCTCTCGACCGCCCAGCCGTTGAGCTTGATGTCGCTTTGCTTGAGCGTGAGCCGTTCGCCGGCCGCGACACGGATCATCTGCTCGACGAGATCGATGCCGGTGACCAGTTCGGTGACCGGATGCTCGACCTGCAGCCGCGTATTCATCTCGAGGAAATAAAAACTCTTGTCCTGACCGGCCACGAACTCCACGGTGCCGGCGCTGTCGTATCCGACAGCCTTGGCCAGCGCGACCGCTTGCTCCCCCATCTGGCTGCGCGTCTTTTCATCAAGCAGCGGGCTCGGCGATTCCTCGATGACCTTTTGATTGCGGCGCTGGATCGAGCATTCACGCTCACCGAGATAAATGACGTTGCGGTGCTTGTCGCCCAAAACCTGAATTTCAACGTGGCGCGGATCGGTAATGAATTTCTCGATAAAGACCCGGTCGTCGCCGAAGCTTGATTGCGCTTCCGAGCGGGCGCGCACAAAGCCTTCCTCGACTTCGGCTTTGGAAAAGGCGATACGCATACCCTTGCCGCCGCCGCCGGCCGACGCCTTGATCATGACCGGGTAGCCGATCTGCTCGGCGATGGTGATTGCCTGCGTGGGATCCTCGATCACGCCGAGATGGCCGGGGACCGTAGAGACCTTGGCGCGCGCGGCCGCCTTCTTCGATTCGATCTTATCGCCCATCGCGGCGATGGCGTTTGGGTTGGGTCCAATGAAGACGATGCCGGCCTTGGCCAGCGCCTCGGCAAATGCCGCGCGCTCGGAGAGAAAGCCATAGCCGGGATGCACCGCCTCGGCGCCGCTCGCCTTGCACGCGGCAACGATCTTGTCGATCACCAGATAACTCTGCGCGGCCGGTGGCGGGCCGATCGGTACTGCGGTATCGGCCATCTCAACATGCAAGGCGTCGCGATCGGCTTCGGAGAACACCGCTACGGTCGCAATGCCCATCCGGCGCGCGGTCTTGATGATCCGGCAGGCGATCTCGCCGCGATTGGCAATCAGGATGCGCTTGAACATTCCAGTGATAAACCGCGCGGGCCAACGAGAGGAGCGAATTTCAAATCCGCTCCACTCGTCCGCTTTGCGGCGCTACCGCGCAAAAGTCAACGCTCGTCCCTTGCATTGACACCATCAGGCGCCAGTGAAACGTTGCCGCCACTCAATCTGGGGGAACCAATGCGCACGCCCGTTGCAATCGTCGCCTTTGTTGTTGCCGCACTGTCGGTCGCGGCATGCTCGCAAGGCTCACCCGGCCCGGCAGGAGCTCAGGGCGATCCCGGACCGCAAGGGCCTCCGGGCAAGCAGGGCGCGACGGGTCCGGCGGGACCACAGGGACCGCCCGGACCGGTTGGCGCGACGGGGCTGCATTTCGTTCATCACGACACCTGCGCTCCCAGCAACAATTGCGATTTGAGCTGCAGCCCGGGCGAACGGCTGGTCTCGGTGACCTGCCCAGGCGCGACGATCGTGATTTCACGGACTGGCGGCGTGGATTCGGCCGCATGCAGCAACACGCCGGGACCGGCTTTAGCGCTGTGCATGAGCGTGAAGAGGTGAGCCCGGACGGCCGCGGCCGGAAAAATGTGGCTCAGTGCCGGAGCCAAAGTGAGGCAATCAGCGCGATTGCGAGCAGCGCCGATACGCCTTGCCAAAATCGGACCGGGGAGCGTTCGTAGAAGGTCCGCGGCCGGTGCACAGCGAGCGGGGCGCGCGCTGGTCCGGTCTCCATTTCCACGGCGAAGTCGAGCACGTCGCGATAGCGCTCCGCCGGATCGACCGCGATCGCCCGCGCCAATGCGGCCTGCAGCCAGGCGGGCAAATCTGGCCGAAGCCCCGCGAGCGCCGTGGGCCGATTTCGCCGTGCCGGCGTAGTCGCATCCGGATTGCCATACGGATACTCACCGGTAAAAGCGCGGAACATGGTGACGCCGAGCGCGTAGATGTCAGTCGACTCGTTGCCGGGCTCGCCAGCGAACATTTCGGGCGCCATATAGGCGGCGGTACCCGGAATGTCGGTCGGTGGAAAGTCTTCAAGGCCCGGCACACGCACCACACCGAGATCGATCAGCTTGAGCGAGCCTTCGCTTTCGAGGATCACATTGTCCGGCTTGATGTCGCGATGGATAATGCCGGCGTGATGCAACGCCGCCACGGCGCGCGCCAGCTTGATCGCGATGTTGCGGCCTTCCTCCAGTCCCATTGCCGGACGGCGCGCCAATCGCGTCTCCAACAATTCGCCCTGGTAGAGCGGCATCACCGTGTAGAGGCAGGTCTGGCGGCCGGGCGGCAGTTCGATGGTACGGCCGACCCACGGGCTATGCACGCGGGCGCCGACCCAAGCCTCGCGCACGAAGGCAGCGCGGTAGGTATCCACGGCCGCGACCTGGGGCTTCGGAAACTTCAGCGCCACTTCGCCGCCTTCGGTTTCGTCGGTGGCGCCGAACAAGCGCGTGTAACGTCCGTCCGACATCAGCACTTTGAGCACGAACCCGTCGACCGTCTCGCCATCGATGGGCACCGGAATGAGCGGCAACTGCATGATCGCCGCGCCGATATCGGCCGACTCCGCAGTCGGCAACTCGACGACATCGACCACAAGCGCGGTGCAATTGTCTGTGCTGCCCCTGTCCAGCGCCGCGGCGACGATGGCACGCGCCGAATCCTCGGATGCGGACCGCTCACGCAAAAGTTCGGCGATGGCCTCGGGCGGCAAGAAGGCATGCACACCGTCACTGCACAGCAGGAAACGGTCATGCCGCGCTAACGGTTGGGTCGAGTAGTCGAGCGGCACTTCGGTCTCAACGCCGAGGGCACGGACGAGCGTGTTTGACCGGCCGCTTCCTGCATCGCGCACATGGTCCTGTGTGAGACAGGTCAAGCGATCGCCGCGCAGCCGGTAGACGCGGGTGTCGCCGACGTGCAGCACGTGCGCGACGCGCCCGCGCAGGACGAGCGCCGTGAACGTGCATCCCATCCCCGCCAGTTTGGCGTCACGCCGGCCTTGCGAATAAATCCAGCCATTGAGTGAAGCGAGAATCTGAGCGCCAGCGCGGCGGACTTCCATAGTCTCGGGCAGGTCACAGAAGCCGTCGAGAAAGCCGCGCACTGCCATTTCGGCCGCCACCCTGCCCCCTTTGGCGCCCCCGATGCCGTCGGCTATTGCGGCAACGACGTCACGGCGGGGTTGCGGCAGCTCCGAGCCGAATACCGCGCCGCCGAAATCCTCGTTGCGCTCTCGCGGCCCGGTTTCCGAAGCAAATCCGATTGTCGCCTTAACCCCGGGAAGTCGCTCCGACATCACCGGCGTCCCCAGTTCGCCGCGGCGGGGCAAGTCCGCTTACTTGTCCAACTTGCATTGATCATAAAGGAAGTTGCCGCCTGTCGATGAAGCAAGCACAACCGTAAGCTTTCCGAATTTCCGATCAAGCGTGTATCTCCAGCCGTTGCTTTCATGCCATTCGATAGTGGCTTCGCTGATTACAGCCGGATTGGAATCCACGGTCCGGTGGTCGTAATCGATGTGAATCTGAAAAGTCGTGCCACTGGATGGATTGGTGCATGTGACGGCGGCCACCCCACTCTGCGCGTGCGCGCCGTTTATCACCGCAGTTCCAAGCCCAAGCAGATACGCGACGCTGGCAAAGCTCGCTCCGAGCCTGCCCACTGAGCTGCTGTTTTTATGTGCACTTGTAGAAATTTTCATCATCTGCACTCCCCTTGGGCCCCGATAACCCCGGAGAATTAGGCCCGGCAAGGGCTAACTAACTGGCATAAGTTTTGCGATCCACCAAACGCTCACCGGTGTGCGGCGTGCATGCAGGGAGAACTCGCTTGCCCGCGCGCAATCTCGCGCGCAAGGGCGTATTTGGGGGAAGGCCAGATGGCAGTCGAACTAGCTCTCGTAGCCGCACCAAAGTGGCTAGATACAGGAAACAACGCATGGCAGCTTGCAGCGGCGACCTTTGTCGGTCTGCAGAGCATACCCGGACTGACAGTCCTCTACGGCGGCATCGTCAAGAAGAAGTGGGCGATCAACTCCGCCTTCATGTCGATGTACGCCTTCGCGTCCGTGCTCGTCGTCTGGGTGCTGTTTGATTACAACATGGCGTTCGGACCGCAGTGGTTTCCGTTTCTCGGCAAACCCATGCTGGCGACGTCCGCCGCGTTCAGCCTCGGTCAGGCGGTGATCCCGGCGGCAGCGTCGGGCATGCCGGCTCTGACCTTCCCGATGGCGACATTGATGTTCTTCCAGTTCGTGTTCGCCGCGATCACGGTAATCATTCTTGCCGGATCGCTGCTCGGGCGCATGAATTTCACCGCCTGGATGATCTTCTGTCCGGTGTGGATGACGCTGGTCTATACCGTCGGAGCCTTCAGTCTGTGGGGCGGCGGCTGGCTTGCCGGCATGGGCGTGGCGGACTTCTCGGGCGGCTACGTCATCCATCTGGCGGCAGGAACGTCGGGTTTCGTCGCGGCAGCGGTGATCGGACCGCGACTGCAAGCCGATCGTGATCATTTCCCGCCAAACAGTTTGCTGATTACGCTGGTGGGTGCCGGCATCCTGTGGCTCGGCTGGAACGGCTTCAACGGCGGCGACCCGTACTTTGCCAACGCTGACGCCGGCGCGGCGGTCATGAACACCAACACCGCCACCGCCGTGGCACTGCTGGTCTGGACGCTGATGGACAAGATGGCCTACGGCAAACCGTCAGTGCTCGGCGCGGTCAACGGGATGATTGCTGGCCTCGTCGCCATCACTCCCGGGGCCGGTTACGTCGACGGCTGGGGCGCCATCATCATCGGCGTCGTCGCCGGCATCATTCCCTGGCTCGCCATGAACAAGTTCCAGAAGCTCGGGTTCATGCAGAAGGTTGACGACACGCTGAGCGTGTTCTCCACGCACGGCGTCGCCGGTCTGACCGGCGGCCTGATGGTCGGCCTCGTCGCCAACCCGAATATGCTGCAGTACATCGGTACCGACAAGGAAGCGCCCGGCATCTCGGTGACCGGCATGCTCTATGGCGATACCGGTCATCAGCTGCTGATGCAGGTCTATGGCGCGGCGTTCATCATCGTGTTCAACGCGATCATGACCTTCATCATCCTCAAGGTCATCGGCCTGATCGTGCCGCTGCGCATGGACGATGCGACCTTGAAAGTCGGTGACGACGCGGTTCACGGCGAGACCGCCTACGCCATCGGGACAGAGGGAGAGTAATTATCCCCGTGCAATGCTGACTTGCGGGTGGCGCCAACTGCTCGCAAGTCCAGTTCGCGCTGACCTCCTCTTGCGCGAACGCTTGGCGGCCCCCAACCTCCGGGGCCGCCATTTTGTTATGTTCTTTGTTATCAAAAGGAACCCGTCGCCGTTTGCGACAGCTCCTCAGTAAATTTGTCACACCACTGTCATACGTTCGGCCAACATGGCGGTTCATCAGTCTGAATTCTTATCTCCGCGGACGAGAGGTTCGACATGCGCGCCATTTCAGTCTTGGGGCCGGCAATTCTATCTTTCATTCTTGTTTCTCCGAGTCACGCGCAAACGCGCCCGCACAACGTCGTTCTGTTCGTTGCCGACGGCCTGAGATCCCGGATTGTAGACGATAGCACCGCGCCGACCATGGCCGCGATCGCCCGCAACGGCGTGAGCCTGCGCAACAGCCACGCGCTGTTTCCTACCTTCACCACCGCAAATGCGTCGGCGATGGCGACCGGTCATATGCTCGGCGACACCGGCGATTTCGCCAATACCATCGACGCCGGCTTTGAAGTGCCCGGCGCCGGCAAGAGCCTGACGCCGTTCCTTGAAAGCGATGTCGTGCTTGGCGATGTCGACGAGCATTTTGCCGGCAATTATCTCGACGAAGCCACGATTTTGAAATTGGCGCGCGACAAGGGTTACAGCACCGCTTCGATCGGCAAGATTGGACCCGCGCTGATTTTCGACCCGACCGAACGATCGGGCAGCCAGACAATTCTGGTCGATGACGCGACCGGCTCGCCCGCCGGGATTCCGTTATCGCCCGAAATGACCGAACGGCTGAAGGCGGCGGGCCTCTCGCTCACCGCGCCCTCACGCGGCCCCAACGGCTTGGCCGGGACGGTCAGCACGCCGGGCACGCACGTCGCCAACGTCGTGCAGCAGGACTATTTTGCGGCCGTGACGACGAGAGCTGTGCTGCCTCTGCTCAGGGAACGCAACAAGCCGTTCGTTCTGGTGTTCTGGTCGCGCGATCCCGATGGCAGCCAGCATAATCAGGGCGACAGCCTGAACAATCTCGTTCCCGGCATCAACGGGCCAACCTCGCTCGCGGCGATCCGCAATGCGGATGACGACCTGGCGCGGATTCGCGCAGCCCTTGACGAATTGGGCCTGCTCGACACCACGGACATTATCGTCACCTCGGATCACGGCTTCTCGACGATCTCAAAGGAGAGCCACACCAGCCCCACCACGAAGAGCAAATTCGCCAATACGTCGCCAGGCCACTTACCGGTCGGCTTTGTCGCTCTCGATCTCGCCGGTGCGCTGCAGATGCCGTTGCTCGACCCGGACAGCGACTACAAATTGCTGGCGCCCGGCGAGCATCCGCGACTCGGCAATGGTCTGATTGGTGGCGACCGCAAAAGTCCCAAAGTGGTCGTGGCCGCCAATGGCGGATCGGATTTGATCTATCTGCCCGATGGCGACAAGGCCATGGCCAAGCGCGTCATCGATTTTCTGCTGACGCAGGATTACGTCAGCGGGCTGTTCGTCGATCCGAAGCTCGGAAAATACCCCGGTACTTTGACCCTCAATGACGTCGCATTGGAGGGCACTGCCGTGACCCCGCACCCCGCGATCGCGATCAGTTTCCATTCCTTCGATACGATATGCGGCGAACCGGTGCGCTGCACCGTCGAAGTCGCCGATACTGGCCTGCAGCAAGGCCAGGGCATGCACGGCTCGTTCAGCCGCGCCGATACCTGGAATTTCATGGCGATGCAGGGGCCGGACTTCAAATCGCATTTCGTCGACGCGGCACCGGCAAGCAATGCTGATCTTGGCCGCACCATTGCGCAGCTAATGCAGCTTGATCCGCACGACAAAGGCGCGCTGCTGGGTCGTGTGCTCACTGAGACGCTGCCCGGGGGCGCCTTGCCCGTAGTAACGAGCCTGGTCTTGAAATCGGTTCCGGCGGACAATGGCCTGATGACCGTCGTCAATATGCAGACGGTGGGAACGACACAATATTTCGATGCGGCAGGATTTCCCGGCCGGACCGTGGGCTTAACGACAACAGGTCAGCCCAGCCAGACCCAATAGCGTGCCGCGTCCGGCTGTTGGATTAAAGCGGCGCAAAACTGCCAGGGCGGAGCTTGCTAGAGGCGGGCGATTACACGCGCCACCCGGCGGCCTTCGGTGGCGATCCACTCGAGCACCGCTATATCCACGTCGCCGAAGCCGGCGGGGAGTGACCGGCGATCGGCAAGCAGGCAGCTATCCGCAAGTGACGTCTCAACCACAATCTGCGAACGGGCGACGACGGCGGTCAGCGTGCTGAGATCGGGGAATTCCGTGCCGATGTTCACTTCCGTGCCTCCGGGCCGCTTGGCAAACCGGCATCGCTGCTGCCGCGGCCAATATTATTGAACTTAGTTGCGCGACTCGGCCTAACGGTTCGAAGGCTCCAATCCCAGGGTGGCCCGGCAAAGGCGCTCGTGCGGCAAAGTCGCGACCGAGGCCGGCTGTTCACTCAAGCTTCGGTGATGGGAAAGCCTGCCCGAAAATTCTTTCCTAATCGGAAAATCGGATTAGCCGTTTCTTCCAAAGCATTCGACTTGCTGAATAAATCGTTCCTTGCTGCGACCGAATAGTGCACCGGAACGGGGTGGCATCAGACCCAATTCGACCGTACATACGTCGCGGAAAGGCATTTACACGCAATTGAAGCAATCACGGAGGTTTCCATGTCGCTGGCGATCGGCGATACCGCCCCGGATTTCGAAGCCGAGACGACGGAAGGCAAAATTCGCTTTCACGACTGGATCGGCAATAATTGGGTGGTTCTGTTCTCCCATCCGAAGGATTTTACGCCGGTCTGCACCACTGAGCTTGGCACCATGGCCCGGCTGAAGCCGGAGTTCGACAAGCGCGGCGTCAAAATCATCGGGCTCTCGGTCGACCCGGTCGACAACCACAAGAAATGGGCCGCCGACATCAAGGATGTTACCGGTACTGCCCCGAACTACCCGATGATCGGCGATACCGATCTCAAGGTTTCCAAGGCTTACGGCATGCTGCCCGCAAGCACCGGCGGTACCTCGGAAGGCCGCACGCCCAACGACAACCAGACCGTCCGCAACGTGTTCGTCATCGGCCCGGACAAGAAGATCAAGCTCGTTCTGGTCTACCCGATGAGCACCGGGCGCAACTTCGACGAAGTGCTGCGCGTCATTGACTCACTGCAGCTCACCGCCAAGCACCGCGTGTCAACGCCTGCGAATTGGAAGCAAGGCGAGGACGTGATCTTGGGCGGCGCCATTACGGACGAGGAAGCCAAGAAGCTTTATCCGCAAGGCTGGAAGACGCCGAAGCCCTACATCCGCGTGGTCCCGCAACCGCGGTGACTTTGCGGCCAAAGTCGATCTAGAGTGCAAGAGCGCGGCTTCGGCCGCGCTCTTTGCGTCCGGCCTGGAGATTTCGATGCTCGTCCTCTATCACGCACCGCATTCCACCTGCAGCCAGAAGGTTCGCATGGTGTTGCACGAAAAGGGTGTCAAGTTCGACGAGGTGCGTATCGATCTCGGCAAGAAGGAACAGCTCAAACCGGATTACCTGAAGCTCAATCCCAACGGCGTCGTCCCTACCCTGGTTGACGACGGCATACCGATCATCGAATCGAGCGTGATTTGCGAATATCTCGACGAGAAGTTCTCGCACAACGCGCTGCTTCCCGCCGATATGGTCGAGCGCGCCCGCGCACGGGCATGGATGCACTACATCGAGGAAGTGGCGGTCGGCGCCATCCGGGTGCCGTCCTTCAATCGGGCGTTTCTTTATCGCTTCAGCAATCTCGATCAGAAGCAATTTGAGGCGCAGGAGATCGATCCCCGGCCTGTCCGCAAGGAGCTGTTCCAGCGCATGGGTTCGCCCAAGGGCTTCTCCAAAAACGAAATCGATAAATCACTGGGCGAACTTGGCGAGACCTGCCGTCGGATGCACGAGGCGCTCGCCAACAAAGGTCCTTGGCTGATGGGCGAGCAGTTCACGCTCGCCGACGTCCTGGTCATGCCGAGCATCGATCGGATGGCGGATCTCGGGCTGGCGCACATCTGGCGGGACAGATATCCCGGCGTCACCGCGTGGTATGAGCGCCTCCAGGCGCGCCCCGCGTTCAAGGCGACGTATTTCCCGGGCACGCGCGTGTCCGATTTCCTCAAACTCGAACCGCTCTATGCAGCCGAGCGGAACTGACGGCTTGACCCGTACCATGAAACGCGATCCCGATCTGCAACCGC
>Ga0335078_10010991_pt1 | contig 13407 bp, 6 predicted proteins | sample Lox_Sample_32_FD_206711 | JGI IMG/M metagenome (GOLD analysis project Ga0335078, IMG submission 206711) | Soil microbial communities from Loxahatchee National Wildlife Refuge, Florida, United States - Lox_Sample_3.2 | ecosystem: Environmental > Terrestrial > Soil > Wetlands | place: USA: Florida...
TTTTTGCCCACTGCGACGATGCGCGTTTTGAAAACCATTCACGACCACTATCCGAATGCCTGGTGCCGCTACGGATTTGTCGACGCATTCAATCCCCTGACCAACTGGTACGACACCGATGTGATCGGCATCGACACTGGGATCACGATGCTGATGGCTGAGAATCTGCGAACTGGTTTTGTATGGAGCACATTCATGAAGAACCCTGAGGCCCGGCGCGGCATGGACAACGCGGGCTTCAAGCCCGATCAGGCTTAATCGACGTAACCTGTCGAGGCAACCGGCAGACCACAGAAGCCCGAAAACAACATTCTCCGGCCCGGCCGCATCTGATTAAGAAGAATGAGCTAACAACAATTGCCTTCATCTTCCTCCTTTACTCAATCGACTCATCGGCACCTTGGTTCCATCCGCGAGTACAGATCACACCTCGCCAACAAGGTTGTGTGCGGCGCAGCAAACACAAGGGCGCGATGATTCCGGCGACAGAACCTTCATTGCCAGACTCCGGTCGGCAAAGCTCAAACCGCGAACCGCCGGCAGCCACCGGCGCGTGGAGCGATCGCCTTCGCGCACTGAGGAACATTCCGCCGGTCCTTCACTTTGTGTGGGAGTCTGGACCCTCAGTTGTCTTTTGGAATATAACCATCCGCATCGTTGTGGCGTTTTTGCCGGTTGGCATTGGCATTATCGCGGGCCCATACATCATCAACGGTATAAACCAGATCCGGTTTCACAGGTCCCTGCCAGGATACTTCTGGTGGCTCGTAGCAGCAGAAGCCGCTCTCGCGCTGCTCATCGGTTTGCTGTCGCGCGCCGTGGATTATTTCGACAACTTGCTCGCTGACCGCTATACCCATCACGTGAGCGTCGAAGTGATGCGCAAGGCCGCGGCTCTCGACGTCACGGTTTACGAAGACCCCGTCTTTTACGACCGCCTGGAACGGGCACGGGTGCAAGCGACGGACAGGCTGGCCATGATCCAGCAGATGGGCCGTCTGATTCAGCAGACTGTTACTGCCGTCGCGTTTTCATCCGTACTCGTTTTTTACTCACCAGTCCTGCTGCTCCTGCTCGTTGCCGGCATTATTCCCGCATTTCTCGGAGAAAGCCACTTCGCATTTCTCACTTATGCGAAAAACTTCCGGCAAACTCCCCTTCGCAGGCAAATGGACTATCTGCGCCAGGTTGGGGGCAGTAAGGAAGCCGCGAAAGAGCTGAAGCTGTTCAACCTCAGCGAGTACTTGACGAACCGATTCACCGCGCTATCGCAAAGGATTTACGAAGAAAATGTGGCGCTAAATCGCCGCAGGCTTTTCTGGGGAGCACTGCTTTCCATTCTAAGCCAGCTCGGTTATTACGCGGCATACGTACTTAGCATTTATCGTACCATTCGCGGGGTCTACACGATCGGCGCACTGACGCTGATCACCGCAGCCATCATGCAGGCCATGAGCAACATCCAGCAGGCATTTTCGACGGCCTCGGGAGTTGCAGACCAAGCGCTGTTTCTTACTGACCTGCTGGCGTTTTTTTCCATGGAGCCCGCAGTCAAGTCAAAACCGAACGGGATGCGCGTGCCACGGCCCATTCTGCGCGGCTTTGAATTCCATGACGTTTCGTTCGCTTATCCAGGAACCAGCCGGCGTGTTCTCGATCGGTTCAATTTCACGCTCCGGCCCGGAGAGCGCGTCGCGCTGATCGGTGAAAACGGCCAGGGAAAGACTACCGTCGTCAAGCTGATCACGCGGCTCTACGATCCGACAGAAGGAAGAATTCTGCTGGACGGCGCTGACTTGCGCGATTACGATCTGGCCGATCTGCACGCAGAGATCGGCGTCATCTTTCAGGACTTCATGCGCTATGAGATGACGGCGCGGGAGAACATCGCCGTAGGCCGTGTGGAGGTAAGTCACACACCGGAGGAGATTAGTTACGCCGCCGACAAAAGCCTGGCCAGCGAGGTGGTGGCCAGACTACATGGCGGTTATAACCAGATGCTCGGCCGGCGTTTTGAAGGCGGCGTCGATTTGTCGGGCGGCGAATGGCAGAAGCTCGCGCTCGCGCGCGCTTACTTGCGCGATGCGCAGTTACTCATTCTCGATGAACCCACGGCATCGCTTGATGCGCGAAGCGAATTCGAAGTGTTCGAGCGCTTCGCCGAGCTCACTTTCGGGAAGATGGCCCTGCTGATCTCGCACCGTTTTTCAACCGTCAGGATGGCTGACCGCATCGTTGTTCTCGAGTCCGGCCACATTGTGGAGGAAGGCAGGCACGATCAGCTCGTGGCGCTCGGCGGCCGATACGCGGCCATGTTTGAAATGCAAGCCGCGAGTTATCGATGAGGAACGAATGAGCGACGCAGCGGCCATCCAGCCAGTCGAGGAACCAATTGACAGCGAGACGCTCGAGCGCCTGCGGCGCGCTGTGGAGGTTGCGGCCAAGTGGGGAGTCATTCCGCGTCCCACCGCGGCCGGCTATTTTCCCAAGCGCGTGCGGGCTGCTCGCAGCGCGCTGGCTCAATTGGAATTTCGTCTCTCCCGTCAGCGGGTCGACCACGTGCCGGGCGATGCCCAACTTGCCGCGCGCCGTTCGGTGTTGCTCGAATTGGCTGCAAGTTACCGCACACTTCGCGCTGCCATTACGGCAGTCTCTGACAGGCCCGGGCAAATCGCGATTCTTCCGCGCATCGGGACCGGGCCTCGACAGGACGAACCGCGCATCGCGGCCATTGCCCGAGCCTACCTGCGCGCGACGGGAGGTACATTTTCCGCGCCCACATTTCACGCATTTATCCATGCCTTTCAGGCGTATGAGCCCCTGAATGTCGACGAACTGTGGAGCTTAGGCGCATTTCTCAAATTTACCTTGCTTGAAACCATCCTTGTCGAGTCGCAGACTTTGCTCGACTCTCCAGGTTCGACATCGACTTCCTCGTTGATGGCTCATATCAAGAGCCTGAGATTCGTCGGACACGCGAATTGGGTGTATCTTATCGAACCGCTGATTGCTCTCGACGCTCACTTGCGCGAGGATCCGGCGAATGCCTTCGAACAAATGGACTTCGAGAGCCGCGAGTTGTATCGTCGCCGCATTGCGCGTATCGCCCGCCGCTCAGATTGCACCGAATCGCAGGTAGCGCAAGCCGCCCTGGAACTTGCACAGAAAGCGGAGGGGCCACCAGTCTCTGACCCGCGAATGCAACGCAAGCGGGCGCATGTCGGTTTTTATCTGCTTGACCAGGGGTTCTCCCTGCTCTCAAGCCGCGTGGGCTTTCATCCCCGCCTCCGGTGGCGAGCGAGAGAGTTCGTTCGCGCGCACGGCCAGGAGTTTTTCCTCAGCGGCATACAGGTCTGCGCAATCTTGTTCATCGCTGTGGCGCTATTCCCGATACTGGCGCACGTTGCCAGCTTCACAGGATTGGCGGCAATTGTCATCCTGCTCTTCTTTCCAGCCACGCAAGACGCAGTTGATTTGATCAACAGCGCGATTACAGCCTGTTTCGAGCCCGAGCCGTTGCCAAAACTGGATTTCAGCAAAGGCATTCCCGCGGAATACACAACGCTCGTTGCCGTTCCCACGTTGTTGCTGAACGAGAAGCAGGTGCGCAAACTTGTCAACGATCTCGAGGTCCGATTTCTCGCCAATCGCGATCCTCATCTGCATTTTGCGCTGCTCACCGATCTCGGTGACTCGGTGAGCAAGCCGCGAGAAAAAGACGCTCATCCACTGGTCGATCTCGCGGTGCGGCTCACAGAAGAGCTGAATCAGAAATATCATTCGCAGGGCAATGGCGTATTCCTGCTTCTGCATCGCCATCGCACTTACAACATGCGGCAGGGCGTGTGGATGGGATGGGAACGGAAACGCGGAAAGCTGCTTGACCTGAACAAGCTTTTGATGAAGGAGTTTGACGCATTCCCAATTAAGGCCGGCCCGATCGGCGTACTTGACGGCGTGCGTTACGTTCTCACTCTTGATACCGACACACAACTTCCGCGCGGCGAAGCAGCCAGAACGGTCGGCGCCATCGCACATCCGTTAAATCAGGCGGTCATCGATCGGGAACTTCGCCTGGTAACGTCGGGCTACGGCATCCTCCAGCCACGCGTCGGCGTCGCGGTCCAGTCAACGGCGCGCTCACGGCTGGCGGCCATCTACTCCGGCCAATCAGGCTTCGACATTTACACTCGCGCCATTTCCGACGCCTATCAGGACCTGTTCGGCGAGGGCATATTCACCGGCAAGGGTATTTATGAGGTCGCGACGCTTCACGCCGTCCTGGACCGCAGATTTCCGCGCAACTCGCTCCTGAGTCATGACCTGATTGAAGGCGCTTATGCGCGCGCCGGACTCGCCACCGATATCGAGCTCGTCGATGATTACCCTTCGCACTACAGCGCTTACATCCGCCGAAAGCATCGCTGGGTGCGAGGTGACTGGCAGATCGCTCAATGGATGTTCTCCCGCGTTCCCGACGAAACCGGACACCATGTGAGAAATCCAATTTCCAGCGTTTCGCGTTGGAAGATCTTCGATAACCTGCGCCGCTCGCTGGTGGATCCAGCGCTGCTGTTGCTGTTTGTCGTCGGCTGGGTTCATTTGCCTGGCGGCCCGCTTTATTGGACCCTCGTTGCCCTGGTGATGCTGTTCTTTCCCGCCTTGGCTCAATTTACCTTCGCGTTGTCAAGAGCGTTTGTGGAACGCGGGACGGGACAAGCCGGCGAGGCTCTCACCGGACTCGGGCAGGCTTCGATGATCGCGCTCCTGCGCCTCGCATTGCTGCCCCACGAGACCCTTCTCGCCTGCGACGCCATCATTCGTTCGCTGGTCAGGCGGCTGATTACCGGGGAACGATTGTTGGAGTGGGAGACGGCGGCGCAGGCGGAAATGCATTCGAGCAAACGGGCGCCGGTCGATCGTTATCTCGCCGCCACTCCACTGGTCGCACTCGCGGCGGGCGCGTTGGTTTGGACCCTCGCAGCGCCGGATTGGGCCATCCTTTGCGCGCTGCCGATTCTTGTGCTCTGGGCGCTCGCCAATCCAATCACCATCTGGCTCGATCAACCTCCCTTGCTGCAACGCCGGCTCACGATGATCGATCGCGATTTCCTCATGGCGCAGGCGCTTCGCATCTGGCGTTACTTTTTTGAATTCAGCACGGAGCGCCACAACTACCTTATCCCCGACAACGTGATGGAAGAAGGGCTCCGCGAAGCAGCACGCATCTCGCCCACCAATATAGGCCTGCTGCTCAATGCGCGGCAGGCGGCATGCGAGCTTGGCCTCCTCACGCCACCCGAGTTCGCCGCGCTTACCCAACTCACACTTCGAACCATCGAGCGCATGGAGAAATACAACGGCCATCTGTATAACTGGTACGACACCGAATCGTTGCGTCCACTGGACCGTGCGCCGTTCGTTTCCTCAGTCGATAGCGGCAACCTTTTGGCCTCACTGTATGCGCTGCACTCCGGTACGCGGGCGTTGATCAGCAAGCCGCTGCTCAGCTCCGAATTGTTCGCCGGGCTGCGCGCGCACATTCGCCTGCTGGCGGCGGAAAAGCGATTCGCGAAAGCGCTTGCCCAGATTCCGCTGCCCGGCCCCAAAGCCAATCTGACAACCTGGATTTCGTGGCTGCCTGACGCGCAGACCGCGCTTGCCGGCCTGGCCGCATCTCCAACCGTGCAGTTGCAAAGCGCCTGGTGGGTTCGAGAGACAATTCATCGCATCAACGCCCTTCTGAATCTCGTTCAGGGCTACGTCCCCTGGGTGATGCCGGAGTTTGCTCCACTGCGCAACGTGCGTCAGCTTGCGATTGACAACAAAGTTGCCGGCCAGAATTGCGTCGAGGCATTGCACTTCGCTGAGCGACTACAATTCACAATGGCGAGCGCTCACCGTGCTCTCGCAGCGGACGAAACCATTGCAGATGCCTCCGACAGGTTGTTCAATCTTCTTCCTGCCGCTATTCGGAACTTGCGGGCACTGCATACCGATTTACGTGAGATCCAGCAGGACACAGAACGGCTCACTGAGCAAATGACGTTCGGGTTCCTGGTCGACCCCTACCGCCAGATTCTCTCCATCGGCTTCGACATGGGCGCGCACCGCCGGCATGAGGCATGCTACGATCTGGTCGCGTCTGAAGCCCGCACGGCTACATTTCTTGCTATCGCGCGTGGCGATATCCCACTGCAAAGCTGGCAAAAACTGGGCCGCGATCATACGCATGCTTGCGGCCGTTTTCTTCTTCTCTCCTGGTCGGGAACGATGTTTGAGTACCTGATGCCGGCGATCTGGATGCGTACCTATCCCGGCACGCTGATTTCGTCCACTCAGGATGCGTGCGTGCATGTGCAGCGCGCATTTGCAAACGGTCTCGGCATCCCTTGGGGAATTTCAGAGTCGGGGGCCTCGCGCAAGAACGATCGCGGCGACTATCACTATTTCGCCTACGGAATTCCCCGCCTTGCGCTCTGGTTTGAGGCAACGGCGGGACCAGTCATTTCGCCCTACTCCACCTTTTTGGGACTCGCCGTCGACCCCGCGGAGGCGTTGCGCAACCTGCGCCGTATGGAGGCTTCCGGTTGGGCCGGTTCCTACGGATTCTATGAAGCCGCCGATTATTCGTCTTCGCTCCGGCGCCCGGTTCTGGTGCGGGAGTGGATGGCGCATCACATGGGAATGTCGCTGCTTGCGGTGACGAACCTGTTGCGCGATAACGTCATCCAGCGGTGGTTCCACGCCCACCCCATCATCCAGGCGACTGAGATGCTGTTGCATGAGATGCCGATGAGCAGGGCACTTCTCCGAGCGCGGTTCAGAGAGCTTGCGCCTATTCGGAGCAACTCGGGCGTCCACCGCTCGCCCGGTTGGAGCGCCGTTAAGGCTGCACTTTAATCAGGACAAGTGAATTCGCCGTCAGTCTGAGCAGAAGCTTCCCGGCAGTCAACCGTTGTTCGGTCGGCGCAGGAAGCGCAGTCGCCCGATTGAGTTGCTCGACCTCAGCCGGTGTTGGATCATTCGGCTTGCCCATCGCCGCATAATCTTTCAAGACATTTCCGTGTTCCGAGTCGAGGCGCTGCAAGCTGACCTGTGCCGTCGGAGAAATGTGCCTGAAATCGAGCTCAATCGCCTTGTCGCTGCCCTGCTGACCAGGGTCCACAAGATTCCAGGCAGCAACTTCAATCTCGCCATTCGCATTTTCGGTTGCAATCACATCGTTCGACGCGGCGCTGAGCCGTTCATTGCCTAATTCGTGCAGGAGTTCGTATGCGTAGTAGCTCGGTTTGTTGATTCCACCCTTGGCTCTCAGGCCAAACATCCCCACGAATGGTTTGGCAATCGGCCCATCCTCTTCAAAAACATCAGAGAAGGTCCAAAACGACATCATCTTCACCAGCCCGTCGCATTGGCGCACCGTACTGGCAAGGGCCGGTCCTGCAAAAATGGTGTCGCGCGCGTCCTGTATGCCTTGAAAGTTCCACTCGGTGATGAAGAGCGGGAGGTCCGGCAACGCAGACGCTTTGATCTCGTCGTGCACCTTGGTTGCTGCGCGGCACACCCGGTCGTCCATCGGGATCTCCTCGTCTGTTCCGAACAGATTCTCGACTGTGTCATCGGCATAGGCGTGAGTGGAAACAAAATCGACAGGGGCATGATTTGCCGTAGCGAATCTCACAAAGTCGCTCACCCAGGCTGCTGCTGCGGTGGCTGGTCCCCCCACCCGCAACCGCGGGCTGACGCTCTTCAGATCCCGAGCGGTGTGCGCATAGAGTTCAAAATACGTTTTCTCGCGCGGAATGCCATCCCAGAAATCAATATTCGGCTCGTTCCACACTTCGAAGTACCACTGTGAGACCTCGCCGATGCCGTAGCGATCGACCAGATGCTGCGCAAAATGCCGAATGAGTTCGTCCCAGCGATCCATGCTCTTCGGTGGTGAAACATTTTGCTTGTACCAGAAGGGATGCAGCGAGTCAGGATTGAACGCGAGCTTGCGCGGCATGAAGCTGATCTCGACAAACGGTCGCACCCCGTTTTTCAGCAGGCCATCGTAGATTTGATCGACATATGCGAAGTTATAAACGGGATTGCCGTGCTCGTCTTCGTTATAAACGCCGACTTCATCGTGAAAGATCGCGTGAAAGCGAACGTAGCGGAAATCTGCCACCTGCTTCACCGCGCGCAGGTCATCGCGGTAATCTTCGCGCAGGCTGAGAATGGCGCGGCCTGAGCCAAACATCTGCTCCCAGAAGTGAGGGAACGGAGTCCGCGGTGCTTGTGAGTCAATCAAGACTTTTTGCGCGCCAGCCGCGCCGGAAGATCCGGTTTGCGGCGCGCAGAGTGACGCTGCGGTTGCGACAGCAATTCCGAGAAGCAAAGAGCGAACGGGCGACATGAAATCTCTTAAGAAGTAAACCACACCGCGCCGGCTGCACCCCACCGAGGTCGTATGGTTAATTCCTGCCCTCGCGCAGCAGGACCGCGTGTGCAGACCTGTGGAAGGCCAAGGTCACCGGCGGAACAGAAGACGTAAAAGATGACGGCACCCAACCGTCAAGCATGCGCCGCTTCGTCGGCCGCCCTGGTCAGAAACTGAAACGCGCCTGCAAATCCACGAGACGCGAGCCGAGAGCTGCATTTGGCGACTGGACTTGTCCAAATGTCGGGTTGCTGGTCACGCCGTCGTTGCTGATCACCTTATTGATGCTGGACACATTCAGGTTGAGGGTGTTGAAAGAGTTGAAAACATCTGCACGAACCTCGATCCTTGCGCTTTCCCCTAGCACGCGCATTTTGGGCAGTCCAAAGCTCTTCGTCAAAGTTCCATCAAGGTCCCGGTAATTCGGGCCGTTGAGGGAGTTGCGCGCCACTCCCGGGGTTTGTGGAGGTGGAAAAGTTGCGGGGAAGGCTGCGATAGCCGGCGTGAAGCTCGAGACAGTGAAATAACTAAGTGCGCCGTTGGAGTAGTTCCTGTTGTAGCTGCTTGCCGCCCCGCCAGACTCAAAAGTCTTATTGTCAGTATTTCTCCCGGCGCCGCCGAGATACGCGGCCGGGCGGAGCGTCCCGTATCCGCTGCCTTGATAGTAAAGGCTGCCGCTGGGAATGTTGGTGTAAGTCGGCGTCCACGGAAAGCCGGTATGGAGATTCAGAATGCCGCTTAACGACCATCCGCCGACGACCTTTTCCAGCCATCCATGCGCGCCGTGGAATATGACTGGCTGCCACAGCCCGTAAATCTTCACTGCATTTTGGACGTTGAAGTCAGAACGTCCCCACGCCAGGCGAGGGTTATAAGGATAAGGGTCCTCGTAGTAGGGCTGGCTGCCGTCGTCCATGCTCTTGGCCCAGGTGTAGGAAACGTCGGCGAGGAACTGGCGCGAGAAGGAATGTCTGAGATCGGCCAGCATCGCGTTGTAATTTGAGTTGCCTTCGTTGTTATAGAAATCGACGCTGTCGACGGCGGGATTCAACGGGTAACCATAAGCCGCGCCCAGAACATTCGCGTTGTACTGCGTGATGATGTGGCGCGCGGTGCTGCCTTGATATCCCAGGGACGCAATCCAGTTACCTCCAAAACTGTACTGCGTGCCAAGCGAGTAATGATACGTGTACATTGTTGGCAGATTGGCCGGAAATCCCGTGACCCCAACGACACCTTTTGTGGGCAGGTGGTTGGTATTGAAACTCACGATGGTATTGGGATTGGCCGGGTATCCGAAGAGCGAGTGCACGTCGCTGGCAACGCTGTAAACAATATCTGGATTGATGTTCGATGGCGAGACGCTGCTGTAACTCGGAGAAACAACATTGGGCGGATTGTTGACGCCATTGGCGGCGATGGCAATCTCTTCTTCGTCGTAGTTCATGCCGAATCCCCCGCGTATCACCAGATTTCCGTTGTTTTGCCTCGGGCTCCACGCGAAACCGAACTCCGGGCTCAGATTGGCTCGCTGCGCGGTATACATGTTGCCTCCGATGCGCATGCCAAGACCGGTGAACATGCTGCTCCCCGTGCCCAATACCACCGTGCTCAGATTCCCGTCTTTTGAAGAGAAAGGACCGAAGTAGGAGTAGCGCAGGCCCAGATTAAGAGTGAGGTTGGGGCTGAGCTTATAGCCGTCCTGCCCGAAGAAGCCCCAGAGATCCTCCCGGTTGTCCTCCCGGTTCGCCGTGGGCACACCGGTGAGCGGATTGAATGTTCCCCCTTCCGCCTCGGGAGCGTCGTTAAGGAAGTCCCAGATGTTGAAGAACGTGAAGCTGGACCGGGCGGATCCCTGTCAGAGGCGAAGAAGCTGCGCGGTGCATTCTGCCTTGGGCTGAATAGAGGTAATGCATTTAGGTCCTCCTGAACAATCAGCCGCTTGACGATCTCTTGTCAGGAAATATCTCTCGCACGACGGACGAGTGTGATTCACAGGCTATCCGCTTCCACGATGCCCTTCGGGCGCGCACAAGAGTTCGTATCGAGGCTTTCAGATTTCTTCGTCACGTGCAGCGCCCACCGCAGTTCGATTCAGGCGGTTGTCCAGGGCCCTTTTGCATGAGCGCTTCGATCCGGGCGCCAGGTCATTCTTTACTAAAACGTGACCAGGCGTTGCTTGGCAGCGAAGATCACGAGCGAAGTTCTGTCAGTCACCTCGAGCTTGCGGTAGATCGAGGTCAGGTGGTGGGAAACCGTCGCCAGGCTGATATGTAATCTTTCAGTAATCTCTTTATTCCTTAATCCTTGACAAATCAGTTCTATGACTTCTCGCTCGCGAGGCGTGAGAGTTGCAATCCGTAGTTCATCGCTGTCAGGCGGCCTGCGTTTGCTGAGCGCTTGTTCCAGAACTCGCTCGGCTGCGCCCTGCTCCAGCCAGACTCCGCCATTGGTGACTTTTCTGATCGCCATCGGAATCTGCTGAACAGGCCACTCCCTTTGAAATACCCCCTTCGCGCCGCAGCGTAACACGCTCTCGAGAAATCCGGGGTCTTTCTCGCTGGTAACGACGATGACTCGAGTCTCATCGATTTCAGTTACTAATTGTTCGAGAGCGTCCAGTTCCTGACTTCCCTTGCGCAGGATCTCCTCGCTCACGAGAACTACATCCGGACAATGATGCCGAACCGCATTGAGGAGATGCTCGGAACTCTCGCATTCGGCCAAAATCCGAATATCTTCCTGATCGGCAACCGCACTTCGAATGCCGAAAAGAGAGATCGGTTGGTTGTCCGCAATCACAACGGCAATATCGTTCATAGACCTCACCTGCAGCGCTGCTTCGAGAAGACTCATGTCGGGCGCTGCTCATTTCCTAAGGCTGCATCGCCTCCAAGGCCGTGCAACCTGAAGCACTACTTGAAATTTTGCATTCGCCCCAGAGCTGCAACGCGGAAGCGCTCATGCCGATATCTACGCATCTAATTCACTTTATGAGGGCAGAGCACATTTCGATCAGGAACTCGCGCTCCGGCGAACGTTGGCAAGGAGCGCTCTTACTCTTTCTCGGTTTAGACGCCTCTCTTCACCATTTGGTTGGGTTCGCCATGGTCAATCTTTCTGTTCCTGTGATGAAACAAAAATTGCGCATGATCATTCTGCCTTTTCTGTTTTTGGCCGCGCCCGCGATGGCTGAAGTCAGAGGAGCGTGTTTGTTGTCCACGCTCGTCCCAGAAAGTGCGACGGCAAGTACCCACACTCCGGAGCGAGCATTCAGCGCATTCGATTTCATCAACAGCATCGGAGTGAACACCCATTTGAATTACTTCGACCGGACTTATGGAAACTTCGCTCTCGTCGAGAACGAGCTGCGATCGATCGGTATTCGACATGTTCGCGACGGCGCCCATCTGCAAAATGCCGATTACAACAAGATGCTGTACGGCCGCTGGATTGAGCTTGGCAAGATTGGAATCCGGTTCGACGTGGTTCTTGATCCGCGAAGCCGGCTGGGCCCGTTGACACCAGCGTTGCTCGCTCAAATCGACGACCTCTCGGGCCATACCGTTGAATCCTTCGAGGGAGCCAATGAGCTCGACATCAGCAACATGTCAGGCTGGCAGGCGGTCGACCGCGGTTTCCAACACGAGATCTATAGTGCTTCACGCCCGCTCGCTAACGAAAGGCACATTCGCGTGATCGCGCCGTCGCTCGCTTTTGTTGCGCATGGCCAGGCCTTCAACGGTTCACTTGAGGGCTTCGACTACGGGAATTTGCACCCTTACCCCGCTGGGAAAATGCCCTCTGCTGTGTTTCCGGAACAGACTGAGTTAGCCCAACGTGTCTTCGCGGGTAAGCCGATTGTGATCACTGAGAGCGGCTACCACAATGCGATGAACGATCATCACGACCAACCTGCAGTTTCGGAGCAGGCGGCTGCAAAATACATCAATCGGCTCTTCCTTGAGAATTTCTCCAGAGGCATTCCCAGGACATATCTTTATGAGTTGCTCGATGAAGCGCCCGATCCTGGATTGGCCGACAACCAGATGCATTGGGGGCTTGTTCGCGCGGACGGAACGGAGAAGCCAGCGTTTGTGGCGTTAAAGCGCCTGATTGCGGAATTGCATGATAGCGCAGAACCGGCTTCGCCGAAGCAACTCACGTGGTCGCTCAGCGAACCGCAACGAACGATCCATCATCTGCTTTTGCAAAAGACGAACGGCGAACTCGACCTCGTTCTCTGGCAGGAGGTTCCGAGCTACGACGTTCGCGAGCAGAGAGACATTGCGAATCCGCCGGAGAAAACGGTTTTGAACCTCGGACAAACGGCACGGCTTGTCACTCTGTATGAGCCAGTTTTGCAGGAAGCTCCCCTGAAGAGCCTTGCGCATACTGCGTCGGTTCCTCTCGAGATTCCCGACCATCCGCTGGTTGTTGCAATCGACCTGAAGTAGCTTTTCGCTGTACAGAATCTCGTCGTCCCGCCCAATCCGTCGGGAAACGAGCAGGAGCAAGATCTGTTAAGAACGCCTCTCAGAATAGGAAGTGCTCATCCATCAGCAGCAATCGTGATCGGGCCACGAGCCGGCCGATGCCGGTTGCGCGCACCGCGACAAATCGCGTCTGCACAGTTCCGCCAAAGCCGGCGTAGTGGAGTACGCTGCCGCGCGTTCCAAGACCGGCAAAGTCGAATGTAAGGCCTCTCGCGGCAGCGTGCTGAATCGCTTCCCACAGCAGCAGGCTGCTTGCTCCATTCCCTGCATCTTCGCTGCGGGTGCATGCAATATAAAATGAGTTGCTGCTGTCCCACGCACAAAAATTCGCTGCCACAACTTCCTGGTTCTCATTTCTTGCCGCCAGGATTCTCCCTCGATTTCGTTCCAGCGCCGCCTGCACCACTCGCCTGGCCGCGGCAAGATCCAGCGAATTCTGGATGTGTCGGGATGATAGATGGGTCTCGTAAATGCGGACAAATT
>Ga0335078_10010993_pt1 | contig 13406 bp, 11 predicted proteins | sample Lox_Sample_32_FD_206711 | JGI IMG/M metagenome (GOLD analysis project Ga0335078, IMG submission 206711) | Soil microbial communities from Loxahatchee National Wildlife Refuge, Florida, United States - Lox_Sample_3.2 | ecosystem: Environmental > Terrestrial > Soil > Wetlands | place: USA...
AGATCTTGAATTTGCAGTTTGCTGCGCTTTTGCGCTCAACGGGAAAAGCAGGGAAGCAGTAATCAGCCAATGCCAAATAGACATAACTTAACCTGGGAACCCCACAGCTTCTCATCCACAACCCAGGCACTCGAAATAAGTTTCGCCGTGCGGAAAGAAAATCTCTCGTGAAAATGTTTGTTTTCGAACCGAACTGCGTCAGGAGATCCTAGCTCCGTCGGGGAAGAACCCGGCGAATGCCGGCGCGATGGCGTTTTTTGCCGTGCATAGGAGGGTTTTCAAAATCATGCGCACGGCCGCCCGAGCATCTGTGTGCGTTTATTCACGCAACTCAAAGAACAGATGAAATTCGGATCGGACGACCTGCATGCGAGCGGGGTTCTTGTGGGCAAGATAACGGTTTGGTTTGTCGAAACGATGCGATCGACCTGTGTTTGAATTCCAAGCCCTAGGGCCGGATGCCAAGTATGCAGCCATCATGAGACGGTGAAATCGCAAAGATATCGGGCCTTGCCTCGTTGGTCCAATGGAGAAATCTTCGCACCAGACGTCAAAAAGCGGCAGAAGTGCTGGTGCCGGCAGCGGCAAAGACATCGGAGAATTCCTGCTCAGCGATGGGAATGAAGGCTTGGACGACTTGGGCGTCGAACTGAGTCGAATTCCCCTGCAGGAGACGGCGAACCGCTTCTTCATGCGGAAGGCCGGGCCGGTAGCAGCGGTTCGAGACCATGGCATCGTAGGCGTCGATCACGCAGATGATGCGAGAAACGAGGGGAATATCGGCCCCTTTCAGGCCGGCCGGATAGCCTTTTCCGTCGACGGATTCGTGATGGTGTAAAGCGTAAAGACTGGCTTCCTCCAGGCCCGGCAATAGTCGCAGGATCGACCAACTGTATTCCGGATGGCGGTTAATGAGAGCGCGCTCGTCGGAAGTAAGAGGGCCATTCTTTTTCAGGATCGCATCTGGCACGCCAATCTTTCCGATGTCGTGAAGTAGCGCGGCAACCTCCACTTGGTAAGAACCTTCTTCGGGGATATCCATTTTGCGGGCCACGCGCAGGGCCCACTCGGCTAGGCGCGTGCTGTGAACTCCGGTATTGAGGTCCTTCAAGTCGAGGAGCTGGTTGAAAGCGCAAATCAGCGAATTGCGGAAAGAGCGTTGTTGCTCCTCCAGTTGCTTAACCCGCAAAAGCAGTCCGAGGTCTTGCTGCAGCGGAATGTCGAAGGACCCCATCTCTCGTTTCCGTCAGCTCTAGTGAAACAGGTTGCAGGCCTTCAGGGCCTGATAGGTGTCGAGGCGGCCGAAGCCGAGGTCGGGATATCCGATGTAATGGGCGTCGGCAACGCCAAGTGCAACAGAGCGGCTCGAACAGCCACCGTTTTGTCCCATCATCAACGCGGCGGTGCCAGCGACCAGTGGCGTGCTGAATGATGTGCCCCATCCTGCGGCGTAAGTTCCCCAGGGGAATGTAGTGACAACGCCCTCTCCGGGAGCGGCGAGCCAGACTGGCGGAGCGCCGTAGTTGGTGAAGGAGGATTGCGTGTCGTTGTTGGAGGTGCTGGCGACGTCGATCACTCCAGGCAGTCCACCTGGATAAACAACGGTGTATTCTCCGCTGTTGCCAGCCGACGCGACTGAGACGACGCCTTTGCTGTTGGCGTACTTGATCGCTTGGGCGAGCTGGCTTGAGTAACTGGAGTAGTTCCAGCTCATGCTCATGATCTGAGCGTTGTGCGCAACGGCGTAATAAATAGCGCGAATGATGTTAGAGCTATAGGCAGACCCGCTGGCCGTGAAGACCTTCAACGGCATGATCTTCGCCTGAGGCGCGACGAGATGGACAAGGCCCGCGGTCATCGTGCCGTGCCCAAAGTCGGAGTACGAGCTACCACCGCCGTCTAGTACGGCAACACTCCGTTGATCGAGGACGGCAACGCTGCGCTGATCTAGAGTAGCGGGAGATGACTCGCTGCTGGTGTTTGAGGTGTTGCCAGTAACATCGACATCTTCATTCCCGCCGGCGGTGTTCCGCGTGAAATCGTAGCCGTTTGCCAGGACTCCCTTCAGCACAGGATGATTGATGTCGACGCCGGTATCGATCACGGCGACAGTCACGCCAGCTCCGGCGGCATTAAAGGCCGACTGCGTTTGCGCTGTGCGGATCAACTGATTCGCAGGCTGCGCGACATAGCCGTGCCAAGTCGTGGTTCCGTAATAAGACACCGGAGTTTCATCGGTGAGGTATGAAGGCGTTCCGGTGCTGTCCGGTTGCGGCGGATTTACCACCTGATCGATTTCGACCGAGACGATACCCGTCTGCAGAGTGAGTTTCAGTATGCTCGTGACCGGGTTCAGAAACGGCGGCAAGGTAACAACGAATAATTGGCCATTGGGATCCCCGAGACCCTCGACAACATTACAACCAAGAAGAAGGCACGTCAGGTTGATGCCTGGCAGGCCGAGCGAGTCTTGTACGATGAGGCGCGTTTGCGCCTGCGCGGAAGGAGCACACGCCGTGATGAGCAGCAAGACAAAACATACGATCCATCCTGCCCGTTTCATTCCTGTGTGAAGTTCTCGTTCTCTTGCCATTTCTTTCTCCCTCACCCCGGGCCTTGACGTTCCCGTGAGTTTAGCCTGCGTGGTTCCGACTGGCGACTTACAGCTGTAACTCGTTCAAGTAACCAATCATGGTTTCTTTGGTAAGGGGAGGCGTGTTACTTCGCATTACTTCAAGTCAACTAGAGACATCCGCACTCTTCGGCTGCCAACGCGAGCCGTTAGCCGAAGATCATCCTGCGCAACAAATTCCAGTTGAAACTCTCCGTGGGGGTTCGGAACTGTGGTGGCGACGAGCTGGCCATCGCCTGTCCACAGAACAATGGAAGCGGTGTTCAGGGGATTGCGCCCAAAGGCGCGATTATCGAGGATCTGGCCTGTCGCGGAGATTTTGCCCGAGGTCGTTACGCGTTCGAAGCGCAGATCGACAGTGAGTCCTTCGGCTTCATATACGACTTGCCTTGGCCAGAGGCTACCGCTGCGCGTTCCGGCCAGCAGCGGAAGCGAAAACGTGTCGAATACTTTGTCGGCAACAGCCCACGATTGGTCAATCTCCTGTCGGGAGCTGAATTCGAGTTTGGCCAGACGCACCAGGTTTTCGGGCGCAGAATAGCTTGTTTCCGTCAGCGCCATGTTTTGGAGACGAGTCCAAAAGCCTTGCGCCGTTTTGCAGCTTAGGCAGCCTGCTGAAAGATGAGCTTTTATGCTGGCGTTCACGTCGACTCCGCGAGAAAAATCAGCCCATGCTTGTTCAGAAAAGTGACCCATGTGACTTTGTCTTGCGTTCTCTGTCTTTCTTCGGGAATGTTCTCGAGCTGTTGAATAAGGGAAAGGAGGGGGCCGAAAAGTATAGGGGATGGAATAATTTTTTCGAGCGAGGACTCACCTTTGAGAATCAACGATTTACAAGCCGATTATGTCTTTAGTTCCTAGTTTCTTGGTATTTCCCACTGGCGTTTATCAGGCCTTGGGGCTACGCCTTGCCGATCAGGCAGAACGGGGCCCAGTGGTAGGGGTGGGGGTGTTTCTGGCGCAATTCGATCATGGCTTGCTGGAGCGCAAGAGGTTTTGGAAGGCCCTTCTGCAGTCGTTGGTAGAAATCGATCATGAAATCCTTGGTGCTTTCATCGTGGACATCCCACAGGCTGAGAAGCAAAGACTGAACGCCGGCCCGGAGCAGTCCGCGAGCGAGACCGATTATTTCATCTCCGGGAGTGATGGCGTTGAGGCCGGTGGCGCAGCCGCTGAGCACGACCAATTCCGCTGGAAGATGCAGTTGGCTGAGATCGTAGAGGCTGAGCTGAGAATCGCCGAGACGAATCGAAGAGAACATGGGATTGTCCTGGCGGAAATAGCCGTGAGTCGCGATGTGAATGATATTGCTCGTGGACCCATGAGTACGCAAGACTGACTCGGTTGCTTGCTCGCCGACAAATAGTCGAGCATCGGGAAGCATGCGATGAAGAGCCTCGACTTCGCTGCGAATGGAGGGAGCTTGCGCGTCGGGTACTCCAAGAATGAGCGGCGCGCCGTTAACACTCGCACTCTTCAGCCGACACAAAGCATAGATGCTGGCGCTGGGAGCATAGGAAATGGAGAAATGATCGATGAGGTAGGAGTCGCCATCGTAGAGCGCATGGAAAGGAACGTAGTGGAGTAGCTCATGTTGCACGATCACGAGATGACGTGAGCGGAGATGATCGCGGATGGGCGCGATCATCTCCTGGTGAAGGCTATGCAGATGGGAGCGGGTCGCTTGGAGAAGCGGTTCGCTGAATTTCTCGATGTATTTCGGGTCGAGACGAAATTTCGAAAGCTGAAATTGCAAAAGCTGCAAGAGCTTCTGGATGCGCGATGGCACAGTGACGGGAACGATGTGCAGGTCATTCTGAGTGAGAACGCAAGCGAGATAGTAATCGCGTGCACGGAAGAATTCGACCAGGGTGGCGTCTTTTGGCAGGGCGGAGCGAATCTGGTCGAGTGAAACGGCGGAGGAGATTTCGAGACCGGCCTCGTGCGCCTCGGCGATGGTGGCTTCTTTAATGGCGCTTGTCAGGCTGGTTTCACGAAGACGGGCTTCCTGCTCGAGCCGCTGAATTCGCTTCGGGGAACGCTCTTCGGGCCGCAACTGTTCCCTCTCGATGAGGTTGTAGTACCAGTTCAGTTCTTCGCGAAGGGTTCGAATGGAGCGGACCAACTCACTTTGGCCGGTGTCGTTGGCGGCTTCGACATGCATGGGCTTGCTGAGGAGATCGGCCAGGGTGCGCGATTTCGCCTGCTCGACGTAAGCAAAGGCCTCTTCGAAGCCGTGTTCGCGTTTGAGACAAAGTTCAACCAAACTTTCATAGACCTCGAGTTTGTTCTGAAAAAATGCGAGTTTGAGTTCTTCGCCGCGCAGGCTGCCGCGAAGGCGCTCGACGAACTCACGCGCGCGGGTGTAGGACTGGTAAGCGTCTTCCTCTTGGCCTTCCGAGAGGGCAATTTGGCCCATGAGAAATTCGGCCTGATAGAGGAGGACTGGCGAGTCGAAATCGTCGAGGTTCGCGAGCGCCTGATGGCAGTGGAGTCGCGCGCTTTTGGCGTCATTCATGCGAAGGGCGATGCGAGCGAGGAGCAGATCGGCGAGAACGGTCTTGCCGCGCATACCGGAGGGCCGAAAGAACTCGTGAGCGGCAGAGGCGAGCCGGCGCGATTCGAACAAGCGGCCTTCGTTGAAGAGTACGAGCGCCTGATAAAGATCGATGAGAGACGGCCAGACGTGGTTTTTATCCTGGAGAAACATATCCTTCGCCTGGGCGAATAACTTGATGCCCTCGAAAGCCTGACCGGTGCGACTGGCGGCAATAGCGGCGAAGGCGAGCGCTTTTGCAGCCTCATACGCGAAAGAAAGTTTCTGAAATTCCTGATGGGCGGTGCGTCCCAGATTGCCAGCTTCGGCGTTCAGGTTCAACTCAAGATAGATTTCAGAAAGATCGAGGCTGCAAAGCGCGAGTTGATAGGCATCATTGGCGTTTTGAGCGCTGAGTCGGGCATCGCCCAGCATCTTGATGGCGCGGCCATATTCGCCACGCAGGAAATAAAGGTAGGCGATGTTGTAGTCGGCATAGGCGACCAGGATTGGCATGTTGCGCTGCCGGCACTCATCGCGGGCAATGCGGTGAAATTCGAGCGCCTTCGGAAAATCGTTGAGGGTGATGTAGCAGAGAGAAAGATTGGAGAGGACAGCGGCGAGGGCCTCGCCATCATCGTGCTTGAGGAGTTCCTGATAGGCGCGCTGGTAGAAGCTAAGGGCTTCGGCGAAACGATCCTGACGGTGGTAAATGTTGCCGATATTGATTTCGAGGCGCGCCAGGCGATGGAAATTTTCGAGCTTGCGGAAAATCGCGGCGGCACGTTCGCCTGTCGCAAGGGCCTGATCGTAGCGACCAAGCAAGAGGAAAGGTTGGATTGAGCCGCTGAGAGCGCGGGCGAGTTCGGCTTCATCTCCTGCCTGTTCGAAATAGGCTGCTGCCTGCTGGTGATGCGCGATGGCGTCGGTGTGGCGATCGAGCGCATAGAGAGAGTTGGCCTTGGCGCGGAATGCGCGGGCCAGAGAGATAGGAGTGGCGAGGCATTGAGCGACATCGAGCGCGGCGTCGGCGATATGATCGGCGCGATGGGTGTCGATGCGGACTTTCTGCCAAACTCGCTCGGAGAGTGACTTTACGACAGTCTCCCAATCTGCGTCGCGATGTTGCGCGACGAATTGGCGGCGACTGGAGGCGTCTTCGAGCGCCAGCAGTCGCTCGATGAGCGAATCGGACTCGCTTTTGCGCGCTGCCTTGACGCTCATCAGAAGCCTCTTTTTTCCAGCTGCTTGCGGAGACGTGCGAGACAACGGCCGCGAATAAAACCGATGGAACCAGTAGCAACCCCCAGTTCCCTGGCGATCTGGTCGTAGGGGCGCGGAGGAAGTTCGTAGAAGAGCATGTGGATCATGCGTTCGCAACGCTCGGGCATGGAAGCGACCGCGTCGCGAAGCAACTGCTCCTGCTCGAGTTGGGCGAGCATTTGTTCAGGCAGCGGCTGATCCGCATCGTCCTCGAGTTTTTCGGCATGTTCCGGCGTGAGTTCAACCAATCGACCACCCTGCCGGCGGTGTTGCAGGCAGCGATGGTAGCAGGTTTCCATGAGCCACTTGGGCAGAGCGCGATGCTCGCGGAGGTTTTCGAGCTCCGACATAAGGTCGACGCACACGGCTTGGAAAATGTCGGAAGCGTCCTGATGGATGCCGAACTTGATCGGGATGGAATAAATAAGGTTCTTGTACTTGTCGATAAGTGAAGCCCAGGCCTCGGCATCGCCCTTCAGACAAGCCTTGATGAGGCGCTCGTCAGAAGAATAGGGCTTCCGGACTTTTTGTTGCTTTGCCGCCGTTCCGGTCATCGCACTCCTGCGTTCTGGGTGCCTCCGCTGCGAATGAAGAGTTCATCCGCGTTCCATAGCGCGTAGGGATCGAGGACGGCCGGCTGAAAGTTGCCCACACGAGCATCGGCTGCAGCGAGTATGTTCGGGGTCGCAAGAAAGACAAAAGGCAGATTCTCGGCGATGAGTTGTTGCACGCGATCGTAAAGTCGCTTGCGTTTCGTGTAGTCGAGGGTGACCATCTGCTGCTGCATCAATTCATCGATTTCGCGCTCCCAAGCGGTGGCAGGCTGCTTCTCGCCGAGGTTCCAAAGATGTGAGGTGCCGTTCGACATCCAGACATTCATCTCGGGATTGGGATCGGCATCGCCGCCGCCGAGGCCCATGATAGCGGCGTCATAATCGAATGTGTGGAAGACGCGATCAATCAGGGCGCGGAATTCTAGCGGTACCACATGAACCTGCATGCCGAGATGAGAAAGATCATCTTGGAGGAGGACGGCCATCTTCATGCGCTGCGCGTTGGAGGTGCTGGCGATGATGGTGAAGTCGACCACGCGGCCGGACTTGTCGAGGAGTTGGCCGCTCTTGTTCCAGGAAAATCCGGCCGACTTGAGGAGTTGACGGGCGTCGTCGAGCGAGCACCTGGGATGAGGGATCTGCTGATTGACCCAATATTTGTTGCCGGGACCAACATTGCCCCAGAGTGGCGTGCCGCGGGAGCCGTAGACGAGGCGGACGATGCCTTCGCGGTCGACGGCAGCGTTGATGGCCTGGCGGAATTGAAAATCGCTAAACCATGATTGCTTCGCTGCGGTCTCATCGAGATGCTTGTCAGTGACATCGTTCAAGTTGAAGACGAGGAAATTAAATTCGAGGCTGGGACCGAGATCGGCCAACTGCGAACCCGCGCGCGACTGCTCTCTGGCGAGCAAACTGTAGTTTTCAGGATTGAGCCGGGTGATGACATCGGTCTCGCCAGCCTCAAACCGCATGACCTGAGCGTCTTCCGAGCCGACGGAAAGAAAGATGAGGGCATCGAGATAAGGGAGGCGACGATTGCCGCGATCAACCTTCCAATAATAAGGATTGCGCTCGAGCACGATCTGCTGGCCGGGGACGGATTGCTTGAGACGAAACGGACCGAGGCCGGCGATCTGCGATGGCGGAGTGTTGAGCGACCACGCCTGCGCGAACGTGCTGTCTTTATAGGCCTTTTCGAGAAGATGCTTGGGAAGGATGGGAAAGCCATCGAAGAGTCTCTCGGCAGCTGCGTAGGGATGCGGGAGAGTGAAGCGAACCGTGTAAGGGTCGAGCTTGGTGACGGTCATCGGTTTGCCATCGATGATGAGGAGATCGCGCTGCGGTGAGTCGATGGTTTCGTCCATATAAAGGTTGAAAGAGAAGACGACGTCGTCGGCATCGAAGGGGTGGCCGTCGGAGAAGCGAACGCCCTTGCGGAGCTGAAGCGTGAAAGTGCGCCCGTCAGGGGATATTTTCCAGTACTTGGCGAGGGCTGGCTCGGTCTTTTGCGTGGAGCGATTGATTTCGATGAGGTCGGCGTTCAGGCGCCCGATGATTTCGCGCGAGGCGGAATCGGATTCGGTAACGGGGTTGAGGGTCTTCGGCTCTGCGCGTTGGCCGATGGTCAGGTATCCGCCATAGTGGCCGGTGATGTACGGCAGTTGCTGAAGGTCTTCGTTCTTGCTGCAAGGTTCGGCGGCGGGTGCGTCGAAACAAGCCGACCCAGCAATGCATGGGGATGCGAGCAGACACACTAGCAGGGATAGGCGAACGATCACTTTCATGATTGACCCCTCCCCACAGAACGGCTGGTTTTTCTAGGCTTATCGAGATTCTAACCGCGAATGAAGGGCGTCGGCGAGAAGGTAATACATGACGGAAGTAATGAATAAGGCCAGGGCGGGCGCAAGCATCCAGCCATAAGAAATAAGGACGCTGTATTGCTGAAGCGCAGCCAGCATGTTGCCCCAGCTTGGAGTTGGTTCGTTAACGCCGAGTCCAAAAAATGAGAGCGCCACTTCGGCGGCAATGTAACGAGGGACCAGCAAGGCTGCCTGCGTGAGCAGCACGCTCGAAGTGTCGGGCAGGACGTGGCGGCGCAGAATGTAGAAATTCGAAGCGCCGAAGCCGCGGGCGGCGGCGACATAATTTCGCGTGCGGCTGCTTAGCACCACGCCTCGGAGGATTCGTGCAGGAGAGGCCCAACCAATCAGTCCAATTACGCAGACCAGAAGCAAGAATGTGCGGGCTGGACTCACATGCAGGGGCAGAAAGGCGCGGACCCCGAGAAGAAAGTAGAGCCACGGCAGCGAGAGGAAGAGTTCGGAAGTACCCATGAGCGTTTCGTCGATCCATCCTCCGAAGTACCCGGCGACAAGGCCTGCGATACTACCTAGAACAAGAGTGACGGCGGCAGCGACGAGCCCAGCGGCGATCGAGATCTGGCCGCCCCAAAGCAGGCGGGAAAATTCGTCGCGCCCAAATTCGTCGGTTCCGAACAACAGCAGTTTGCCGGGATCGTCGACGCCGAAGAGATGGAGATTGGTTTCGAAAAGACCTAGGAAAGAGTAGGCGTCCCCGCGGATGAATGCGCGCAGAGAGTAGGCATGGGTGCGATCTTCGCGATAGCGGCTATCGTGATCAGGATCATCGTTGGCATCACCGCCGGCAACCCAGGCATAGATGAACGGGCGCAGATGCAACCCAGAGTTGTCCACAAAATGTAGGCGAGTCGGTGGGGCGTACGGCCATTCACGGTTTTGCGCCGTGGGGTCGTGTGGTGCAACAAAGCCAGCGAGCACGATGACGAGGTGAAGCAAGACCAGAGGAATGATCCACCAGAGATTGCGGCGCAGAAATCGATCGCGCTCAACTCGCATGCGTCGCTCCGGTGCGGATGCGAGGGTCGAAGGCCATGAGGAGGACATCGGCGATGAGATTGCCGCCAATCATGAAGACGGTCGAAAACATGATGCCGCCCATGACCACATAAAGATCGCGAGAGAGGGTGGCTTCGAGAAGGAGCGGACCGAGGCCAGGCCATCCACAAATGACTTCGACCAACAGCGATCCGCTAATAAGGCCGGCGATGGAAAACCCGAGCAGCGAGATCGCAGGATTGGCGGCAGCAGGGAGAACGTGACGAAAGAGAAGCCGGGTCTTGCTCATGCCGAGGCCGCGCGCGGCGTGGATATAGGAGGAGTTCAAGACCTCTAATCCGCTGGCGCGGATGTGGCGAATGAGGATTGGGCTTTGGCACAAAATCAACACCAGGACAGGCAGTAGCAGATGCGAGATGAAATCGCTGACTTTTTGAGTCGCTGACAAACTCTCGAAAGCGACTGAGGCCATTCCTCCCGCGGGCGTGAGATGCCAGCGAATAGCGAGCGCCAAAAGCGCGATGGCAATTACGATCTCTGGAGTTGCGATCGCGAGCGAGCTGGCAATTGTAATTAAACGATCGAGGGGGCTGCCTTTCTGCGCTGCTGCCCACATGCCAAGCGGAATGGAGAGAATCCAGCTGAGGAACATGGCGGTTACCGTGAGTAGCAAGGTATTTCTTGAGCGCACCCAAAGCAGCGGGGCGACGGGCAAGTTATAGGCAATGGAGTATCCAAGATCTCCACGGAGAAGGGATTTCATCCAGTGCACATATCGTATCGCGAGGGGCTGATCGAGGCCGAACTGCGCGCGCAAGTGTTCAATCGTTTCCGGAGAGACTTGAGGATTCAGGCGCATTTCATCGAAGAAACTCCCCGGCGCCATTTCCGTGAAGAGAAAGCAGAGTATGGACACGCCAATCAGAAGACAGATTGCGCGACTGAGTCGACGGAAAAGATAGCTCAATCAGTTCTTCCTGAGAAGGCTGCGAAGTTCGCTTGCAAGGCGAGGGCGTTTGCTAAGAGCCTGAGCGTTTCCTGATGCTTCGGTGCCGACACAATCGCTGAAGTGGGGCCGGCTTCGACGATCCTGCCTTGGGAAATTACGGCAATTGTGCTCGCGATACGAGAGACCAGCGCCAGATCGTGAGAGATCAGAAGATAGGTAAGCGAGTACACGGACTGAAGATCGAGCAACAAATTTGCGATCTGCGCTTGCGTCGATAGATCCAAACCGGTGAGAGCTTCATCGAGGACCAACAATTTGGGGCGAACGACGAGCGCACGAGCAATCGCAAGTCTTTGACGTTGGCCACCGCTGAACTGTATGACGGACCGGTTCAACCATCGCGAGGGCAGTCCGACCTCATTTACCGCGGCGTGCGCCATCTGTTTTCGAGCCGCCGAATCCACACCGATGATGAGCAAAGGCTCTTCGACCACTTGTGCGGCGGTAAAGCGCGGATTCATGGATGTAATGGCGTCTTGAAAAATCATCTGTACTGGCATGTGCGAGGATTCATGGCGGCGTGGAATGCGTTGTCTGCAGCCCGGACTCGAGCTTTGAGGTGCGATATTTTCGGTCCCGATCCAGATCTCGCCAGCATCAGGCTTTTCGAAGCCGGCGAGGCAACGTGCGATGGTGGATTTGCCCGAACCCGACTCTCCGACGAGGGCAAGAGTTGTGGCGGAAGGAATGTCCATATCTACCTGATCAATAGCCGTTACTCGAACAGGATGACGCCAGAGGCCCCCGCGGACATAATGCTTCGTCAGGCCTCGCATGCGAACGAACGCGCCAGCGGTGATCGTCGGACCTGATGACTCACTCATACTTAAAGCAGTTCACGCTTCTGCCCGGTTCGGGTAAAAACGCCTGTGGGTCGTGGGTGGCGCAGGGGTCCATTCGATCGCGGCAGCGCAAATAAAACCTGCAACCCACCGGCAAATTGGATGGGTCTGGCGATTCCCCATCGATTGTGGCGAAGCGTGCGCGGACGGGGCTTGGGGTGGTAAATGTCTGTCGCGCAAGTCCGATCAAGGCCTGTGTATATGGATGCAAAGGATCGGAAAAAACTTGCGCTGTAGATCCAAGTTCAACGATCTTTCCGGCATACATCACCGCCATGCGATCCGCAAATCCGGGAAAAATAGCCGGATCGTGACTGATGAGCAGAATCGCGAGTTCGTGCTTACGCCGAATCCTCACCAACATCGCGATAATTTCAGCCTGCGATGGAGCGTCTAATTTGCTGGTGGGCTCATCAGCGATCAAGAGCGAGGGATGGCAAGAGATTGCCTGGGCAATGGCAACGCGCTGCCTTTGTCCCCCACTCAGTTGGTGCGGAAAGGCGCCATAAATTTCAACGGGGCGATCAAAGCCAACATCCGTGAGCAGTTCAAGAACGCGCAAGCGGCCTTGTTTTGCGGAGAGGGGAAGATGAGCGCGTATCGGCTCGCCGATCTGAAAGCCAACGGTCAGCACCGGATTCAAGGCGAGGGCGGGATCCTGGAGAACGAGGGAAATCTCGCGACCGCGAATTCGCTGCAGCTCTGATTTGGATAGTGCCCATAGATCGCGTCCGCGAAGCAGAATCGTCCCTTGCTCGCGTCGAGCGTATGCCGGCAGCAGGCGCAGAACTGCGGTAGCAAGCGTGCTCTTGCCGCTGCCGGATTCTCCCAGGATGCCAACCACTTCGCCGCTTCTGAGAGTCAGGTTCAGATTCTCGAGCGCTCGCACACGAACGTTATCTTGAAGTTCGTAGCTGATCGACAAACCGGAGATCTCGCAAAGCTGGACAGCTTCACTCACAAAAGACGCGCCCCACACATCTAAGTTTCATCGGTGCGATGAGGATACGCAATTGGCGAGTATGGAGCGGGCGGTTGCCAAAGATGACAGTCGTGTCTCACTTAGCCAGAGGGTATATCTCGGCGTGGCAGGCGTACTACAACCCAGTCGCTACAGGAATGCTGGTGTACCAGGCGAAAATTCACGTGGTATCGATCAGGCGGAGGGGTGGAAGTCGCGGAAATGGCGCGATGACCAGGCGTTAGAGTTCAAAAGAGGCTGGGGCGAGCCAACCGACGAAACCAACGTAACGTGGAGCGTAAGGCTGTCCCTGCTAGCGCCAAACAAATGACCTATTCCTCTAAGCCACACAAAGTGCGCTCGGTGAATTTGCGCATTTCTTTATTAATACTCTCCGTCCACGAAATAGATGCATTCCCTGGCTACCCTGACTCGATCGGCCCCTTCCGTTCGGCTATATGATCAGGAGCAGAAAATCCCCTGCATTGAACCCTACAAAGACCGGCGGCCCTAACCAACGGCCACAACCGACAGATGTACCGGCCGACCCAAGTATCAGCACAGCACCGCTATTTCAGGTTCGTGTACTCGGCTTTGGCTTCTTTCAGGATAGGGATATCTAGGTCAGCGTCTTTCCACAAGGCGAAAAAGTCCTGATATAACTTTCGACCGGAAGCCGTTTCGCCGTGCATCACCAACGAATGATATCGAAGACAGCGCGACACTA
>Ga0335078_10010994_pt1 | contig 13406 bp, 11 predicted proteins | sample Lox_Sample_32_FD_206711 | JGI IMG/M metagenome (GOLD analysis project Ga0335078, IMG submission 206711) | Soil microbial communities from Loxahatchee National Wildlife Refuge, Florida, United States - Lox_Sample_3.2 | ecosystem: Environmental > Terrestrial > Soil > Wetlands | place: USA...
GCACGGCGGCCCGGCCCGGCTGCTGGTCCCGCACCTGTACTTCTGGAAGAGCGCCAAGTGGGTGCGCGGGCTCCGGCTCGTCGACGTCGACGTGCCCGGCTTCTGGGAAAACTACGGCTACCACATATACGGGGACCCATGGAAGGAACAGCGGTACGCGGGCGATTGACCTGGCAGACCGCCACGGTCCGCGCGATCACCGACGAGACGGCCAAGGTCCGCACGCTGACGCTCGAGGTGCCGGACTGGCCGGGCCACCGGGCCGGCCAGCACGTCGACATCAGGCTGACGGCCGACGACGGTTATCAGGCCGAACGGGCGTACTCGATCGCCTCGGCGCCCGGCGAGCCGCTGGCGCTGACGGTGGAGCGGCTGGACGACGGCGAGGTCTCTCCGTACCTGACCGAGGACCTGCAGCCGGGCGACGCCCTGGAGGTACGCGGCCCGATCGGCGGCTACTTCGTCTGGGAGCCCGCCACTGGCGGGCCGCTGCTGCTGGCGGCCGGCGGCTCGGGTGTGGTCCCGCTGCGGGCCATCCTGCGGGAGCGCTCGCAGGCCGGCAGTACGGTCCCGGTCCGGCTGCTGTACTCCTCGCGCAGCTTCCAGGACGTGATCTACCAGACCGAGCTTGACGTCCCTATGGACGGCGTCCAGGTGATCCACACCCTGACCAGGTCCCAGCCGCCGATGTGGAAGGGCTACGCCCGGCGGGTGGACGCGAAGATGCTGGCCGAGGTGGCCTGGACGGCGGCGGACGGGCCGCTGGCGTACGTGTGCGGTCCGACGAACTTCGTGGAGTCGGTCGCGGCCGGCCTGGTCGGGCTGGGGTACCCCGCGGGCCGGATCAAGACCGAGCGGTTCGGCGCCACGGGCCAGTGAGCGTTATGCATGCGGGCGGCGGGTGCAGTGAGGGAGGCTGGTTATGGAAGCTCTGGATGACGCGGCCGTGGACGGCAACGCGATCGGCGGGCTGCTGATGGAGGTCTTCGGCACCGAGATGACCACGGCCACGGGCATCTGCGCCTCGTGCGGCGCCGTCAGCCAGGTGGCTGAGCTCGCGGTGTACCGGCCCGGGCTGGGCACCGTGGCCCGCTGCCGGAACTGCGACGCCGTGCTGATGGTCTTCGTCCGGATCCGCGAGGTCACCTGCGTCGACCTGATGGGCCTGGCCAGCCTGACATAGGGGCCGTCGCTACTTGGCGGGGGCGGGCTGGCAGGCGGGGCACAGGCCGCGGAAGATGACCTTCGCGCCGTCGATGACGAAGCCGTGCCCGGCGGGCGGCGCCAGGCACGGCCACTCCCCTGCTACGCAGTCGACATCCTCGGTGCGGCCGCATCCCCGGCACACCAGGCGGTGATGGCGGTCACGGACAGGGAGCGCGGCCGGGTAAGGCAGGACTTCCTGGCGGCCAGGAACAGCAACCATGATGTGATCATCTTTCTGCGGCCGGCCGGGAAACGGAGCAATTTGAGACACCCGCTGCGGGCTGGCGCGGAGGGCGGCGCTAGTGGCCGAGGGCGGCGACCGCCGCGGCGGCGAACTGCTTGCTCACCGAGCACAGCTGGAACCGGGTCGCGACGGTGCACGGCGCGCCCGCCGGGACGTCGGCCAGGCCCCCCGCCAGCTCCGCCTGGACCGCCCCGGATCTGGTTACCATCACGACGCCGTGAAGATCCTCCACTACGGGCATGCTCCGATCCTAGGATCGTCTCAACGACGGATCAGGGAGGGTGGGCCATGCCATCGACGCAAGGCAACGGGATCGAGATCTACTATGAGGTCCAGGGCGAGGGCGAGCCGATGGTGCTCATCCCCTACCTGGCGGCCGACCAGGCGTGCTACGCGTTCCAGGTCGCGGAGTACGCCAAGCACTACACCTGCTACAGCGTGGACCTGCGCGGCGCGGGCCTGTCCGGCAAGCCGGACGGCGTCTACACCACCGAACTGCTCGCCGCGGACATCGCCGCGTTCATGCAGTCGGCCGGCATCGAGCGGGCGCACATCTTCGGGCTGTCCCTGGGCGCGGCCACCGGCATGTGGCTGGCCGCCAGGCACCCGGAGAAGGTCAAGACGCTGTCGCTGCACAGCGGCTGGAGCGCCAGCGACCCGTTCCTGCGGGCCGTCGTGGAGAGCTGGCAGATCATCGCGCAGGCCCTGGCCAGCGTGCCCGAGATGGTCATCCAGGGGATCTTCCCGTGGTGCTTCACCCCGGAGATGTACGCGGCCCGGCCCGATTACGTGAACTCCCTGGCGGAGTTCGTCCGCAGCCGCCCGATGCCGCCGGTGGACGCCTTCATCCGCCAGACCGGGGCGGTGCTGGCGCACGACGCGACCGCGGCCCTGGGATCGATCCAGGCGCCGACGCTGATCACGTTCGGCGCGCACGACCAGGTGACCTCCACCCGGTTCGCGGCGCCGCTCAGCGAGGGCATCGCCAACTCCGAGGTGGTGGTGTTCGAGGACTGCTCGCACGCGCCGATCTACGAGAACGTGGAGGAGTTCAACGGCACGACGCTGGCCTTCCTGCAGCGGCACTCGTAGGGCCAGGGCGCCCGGCAGGTGACAGTGGCCGGGGCGCCGGGGCGGCCGGCTGTCGTTGGCGGCCGGCAGCCGTTTGCCGCGGCGGCCGTGGCACGATGGGCGTCATGGGAGAACTGAGCCATGACGCCCGGACCAGGCTGAGCCGGCCGGAGGCCTCGGACGCGGTCGCCGAGCTCGGCTGGCGGTTCGTCCTCGGCGAGTTCCGGACGCAGGTGCTGACCGGATCGCTGCCGCTGGCCGCCGACGTGGCCGCCCGGGCCGCGGCGGTGGCCGGCGCGCAGGGGCACCTGCGGATGGACGTGCGCGAGGACCGGGTGGTGTGTTCGCTGCAGACCGCCGAGATCGGCTGGGTGACGCCGCTGGACGCGGAACTGGCGCGCCAGATCTCGGCGGCGGCCGGGGAGTTCCGGCTGACCACGCAGCCTGGTGATTCCGGGGCCGGACGGGCGGTTCAGGTAATCGAGATCGGCATCGACGCGATGGACATCGCGAGCATCAGGCCGTTCTGGAAGGCGGTGCTCGGCTACGCCGACGAGCCGGGCCGGTCCGGGCCGGCTGATGCGCTGGTGGACCCGCTCGGCCAGGGGCCGTCCATCTGGTTCCAGCAGATGGACGCGCCGCGGCCGCAGCGCAACCGGATCCACTTCGACGTCTCCGTGCCGCACGACTTGGCGCACCAGCGCATCCAGGCCACGGTGGCGGCGGGCGGCAAGCTCATCTACGACGCGGAGGCGCCGGCCTTCTGGGTGCTGGCCGACCCCGAGGGCAACGAGGCCTGCATCACCACCTGGCAGGGCCGCGATGGGTGATCTCGGTGCCTGCTGGCTGGGGTGGGGTCGCGTGGTGTGAGCGCAGCGGCCGATGTGGACCGGGCGGCCCGGGACGATCGCACCGTGGTGCTGCTGGGCTGTGAGGGCGGTGACTTCCTCGAAGGTGACCTGGGGCGCCTGGAGGAGGCCCGCGCGGCCGGCGTCACCGTGCTCACCCTGGTGCACTACCGGGTCAGCCAGATCGGTGATGTGCAGACCGAGCCGGCGGTGCACGGCGGGCTGAGCCGGTTCGGCCGGGCGGTGGTCGCCGAGTGCAACCGGCTCGGCATGGTGATCGACTGCGCGCATGCCAGCTTCGATACCACCATGGTCGTGCTGGAGGCATCGGACCGGCCGGTGATCATCTCACACGGCCAGCTCGGCCACTCCGGCGCCGCCCACCCGCGGCTGCTGACCGCCGCGCATGTGGCTGCAGTCGCCTCGGCCGGGGGCCTGATCGGCGCCTGGCCAGCCGGCCTGACCAGCCGGTCGCTGGCGGATTTCGCCGCTGAGATCATCCGGCTCACCGAGGTAGCCGGCCCCGGCCACGTGGCCATCGGCACCGACCTGGACGGCAACTACCGCCCCGTCCTGACCAGCTACCGCCAGTTCGCCGACCTAGCCTGCCTGCTGCGGGACCGCGGGCTCCCGGCGGCCCACGTCCGGCCGGTCCTCGGCGGCAACGCCACGGACCTGCTGAACCGCGCCGGGCTCTGAATACCTGCGCGGTTGCGGTTAGTCCTGGCGGCCCGGTTCACCCGGCGGCGGCAGGTAGCCGTCCTTGATCAGGCGCTCACCGCGGGTCAAGGTGCCAGGCCCGCGCAGCAGCACCTCAGCCAGCTCGCTCAGCGGGCGGCCCGTCTCCGGCCGGTACCGGAGCAGCCCCCGGATACCCGGCTCTGCCGAATTCAAGGTGATATACGGCATGTACCGTCCTTCATCCGCAGCAGGGAACCTGCGTCTAGCATGCCGTATCTGAGCCCACTGGCACGTTGTTGTGCCTGCGTGCGCGGCTATGTGCTTAGCCGCTCCACAGGCTGGCCGGTGGCTGCGGCGATTACCTCGAAGTCCTTGTCGAGATGCAGGACCGTGAGCCCGGCCAGCTCGGCAGTTGCCGCGTGACGTCTGCCCGCAGGCAGCGCGGGGAGGGCACCTGGCGCGGGTGCCTGACCCGCCGGAGCCTGCGCCATGCCTGACGTCGCTGCTGGCTCGGACGGTTATTGCACTGGCAGGCACGTCCGCCACGTAGCGGGAAGGATCCAGCAGAACAGTCAGCCCAGCCCGGCGGCGGCATGAAGTCACCGGATCAGTTTCGTACGCCCTTCTTGACCGTGGTGGCCCTTATGGGTGCCGCACGGTCTCGCCTGGGAATCCTGACGGTCAGGAACCCGGGGCGTCGCCGTGTCCTGAAGACGCCCGCAGCGCATCGGTCAGCAATGCGACCAGCGCCTCGAGTTGCACGTCGGCCGCCGAGGAGGCCTCCTGGTCCGATCCGTCCAGCGCCCGGGCGGCAAGCCCCGCCTTGCTGTCGACCAGCCCGGCGATCCGGGCGTCGAGGGTCTGCGCGGCGATGATGCGCCACGCGGTGACCGGTTCGGACTGCCCGATGCGGTGGCTGCGGTCGATGGCCTGGGTCTGCTCCGCATCGGTCCAGGACAGCTCGGCCAGCACGATGTTGGAGGCGACCTGCAGGTTCAGGCCCACGCCAGCCGCGGTCAGCGAGCACACCGCCACCGCGACGTCCGGGTCGTTGACGAAGGCGTCGATGTTCGCCTGCCGCGCGGTTGGCGTCTGGCCGCCGCGGATCGACGAGAAGCGCACCCCCTGCCGGGCGAAGACCTCTTCGGCGGCGTCCATCACGTCGACGTGCTTGGCGAAGAAGACGACCTTGCCGGCGCTGCGGGCTAGCTGTGTCGCGTAGTCCGCGGCCAGTTCGGCCTTCGCCTGGCCGATGCGCCGCATCATGGTGAACACGTTCTCGCCGGACTGCGTCGTCGCGTCCTTTAGCTCAGACCGAGCCACCCGGCGGACGAGGGCGTGGTCAATGCCCTCGACGCCGACGTCGGAGGACCGGTTCGCGAGCGCGGTCTCGTACTGCGCCACCATCCGGCCGGCGAGCGCGCGTTCGGCCGCCCGGATCGACCGGCCGGCCCGTTCGTCCAGCTCGACAGGGAGGTCGGCGATGCGGCGGGCGGGGATGTCGGCGGCCACGTCGAGCTTGCGGCGGCGCACGATGCCGAGGTCGAGCACGCACCGGCGCGCCGCGGCGGAGAAGCCGCGGTCGGCGGGCGTCAGGCCGGTGTCCTCAAGCGCGTCCATCAGCTCGCCGAGGGGCTTACTGTCGTCGATCCAGCCGAGGAACTTCCAGATCGCCCGGAAGTCGTCGATGTCGTTGATCAGCGGGGTGCCGGTCAGCGCCATCAGCAGGGGCCGGTCCGTACGGGACCGGGTCCGGTCGGCGAGCGCCAGGACGTGCTGCGAGCGCTGCGAGGTCTTGTTCTTGATGAAGTGGGCCTCGTCCACGACCATGCCGCGGAAGCCGAAGTCGCCGAGCCAGCCCATGTGGCGGTCGAGCACCTCGTAGTTGAGCACGACGATATCGGCGAAGCCGTCGACAGCATCGCCGTCGCCCTGCACCACGGTGGCCGTGCGGCGGGGGGTCCAGCGGGCCGCCTCACGAGCCCAGTTGGTCTTGACGACGTTCGGCACGACGGCGAGCAGCGGATAGGCGTTCGCCGCTTCCGCGGCGAGCAGCGCCTGGGCCGTCTTGCCCAGACCCGGCTCATCGGCGAGCAGGAACGTCCGGTGATCGGCCGCGGCCGCGGCGACCAACTGCCCCTGGTGCGGCATCAGCTCCAGGCCCGCCGGGGTGAACCGTGCCGTCGGCGCCGGGAGCGCCATGCAGGCCGGGGCTCCCGCGCCTGCAGTTTCGAAGGAACTCAGCAGCGGGCCGAGGAGCTCCCAGCTGGCCAGGCGGCGCGGACGGGAGGTGCGCTGCGGAACGGCGGAGAAGTCGGGGGACAGGAAGGGGTTCGCCAACTGCCGGGAGATCACCGACTTCGGCACGACCCGCCGCTCCGAGCCGGCCGAAGCGGTCGCGGTCTCCGCTGGCTCGATCTGCTCGGGCGCCGGCTCGATACCGAGGTCCCGCACCATCTCCAGCTTGAGCGACCGGGCCGCGTCGGAGACGCTGGAGTCCTCGGCGAGCAGCGCCAGTAGCCCAGCGTCCTGGACGGCGGTCGTCGCGAGGATGGCCGCGATGCCGTCTAGGCGCTTGAGCTGCTCAGCCCGACGACTGCCGGTTCCGGCCGCAGCCCGGATGCGCGCGCGCTCGTCCCGCAGCAGCAGGGCGGCGGCCTGGAACTTCGCGCGCACGGCAGGCGTCACGCGGCCGCGCCGAGCAGCCGCCTCGACTTCACGCACGGTGCGGGAGAGCACCGAGACGACGTCGCCACCGTGGCGGGCCCGTCGCTGCTTCTGCGGGGCGCTACGGCGGGCACCCGCCTGGCGCTGGCCTGGTCGAGCCAAAGACTCCTCCTCTGAATGCCGGGGCACGGTGGCCGCGGCAGCATGCCGTACAGTCCCGCAGTCGGGCGAGGAACGTCCCGGGCACGGGGCCTAGTGCTCCAGACACCGAGCCGGCTAGCGGATCTCGAAGGATCGACGCAGCGAGCCCCGGCAAGCGTCGCACGCAGACCAGGAGCCGCCGACGGGCGGACTGGTCACCACGGCACCGGGGAAAGTCGTCGCCGGACAGCCGGCCCGGTTCTTGGGTACCGCTCATATTAACGCGTGCGAGGGCGCAGAATTCCCGGCCGCACCGCGGGTGAATATCCTCGGTAGCCGCATTCGCCAGCTTCACCGTGGCCGCAGGGCGCTGCAGCCAAGGGAGGCCGGTAAAGCAAGGTGAGAAACCGGGCGGACGGCGCCGGGGACGGGATGAGAAGATCGGGGCGCGCTTATCGTTCGCAGCCGGAGGTGGCAGGCACGTGGCACACAGGTTCCCGGCACTGATCGCGGCGCCCGCCGCGGCACAAGAGCGGATCTGGCTGACCGGGGCACGGCTGTTCGACGGGACCGGATCGCCGCTGCGTGAGAACGCGGCGATCCTGATCGAGGACGGGATCATCCGCCGGGTCGCCGACGCCGCCGAGCCGTGCCCCGACGGCGCCTGGCCACTGGACGTGGGTCAGCGTGTCCTCATGCCCGGGCTGACCGATGCCCACACGCACGCCTCGGGCACCGTCCCGCAGGTGGCGAAGGGCGCCGAGGAACCGTTGCCCGGCATCGCGGCTCACTTCCTGCAGGCCGAACTCCGCGACTACCTGCGCTTCGGGGTGACCACGATCCGGGTGGTCGGCTCGCAGGGGATGGCGCCGCAGCAGGCCCGGCAGGCCATGCGTTACGGCGCATTCCGCGGTCCCCGCCTGCTGACCTGCGCGAAGATCGTCTCTGCGACGGCGCCGGGCGGGCGTTTCTACGGCGACATGTACCGTGAAGCCGACGGCCAGGACGACATGCGGCGAGCGGTCCGCGAGCAGATCCGGGCCGGGGCCGATTTCATCAAGGTGATGACGACCGGCGCCCGCTCCAACGAGCTGGAAGATCCCGACCCGCTCCAGCTCACCGAGCCGGAGCTGGCGGCGGTCACCGACGAGGCGCACCGGATGGGCTTCCGGGTCGCCGCCCACGCCGAGGGCCTGGACGGCTGCGCGGCAGCGATCAGGCACGGCGTCGACACCATCGAACACGGCATATACCTGCACCGCCGGCCGGACCTGCTCGACGTCATGGCCGCCGCGGGCCAGGTGCTGGTGCCCACCTTGTCGGGGTACTACTGGATGGCGGGGTTGAGCGAGGAGGTCATCGACCCCACCCATGCCGAGGCGGAGCCGGATATGCCGCCGGTGCTGGTGGAACTGGCTCAGCGGAACCTCGAGGAGGGCGCGGCCAGCATGCGGGCCGCGCGGCAGGCGGGCGTCAAGATCGCGCTCGGCAGCGACACCAGTCTGGCCGCCGGGCTCGAGATCCGGCGGATGATCCGCCACGGCCTCACGTCGGCCGAGGCCCTGGCCGCCGCGACCAGCACCGCCGCCGAAGCGCTCGGGCTGGACGAGCATATCGGCACCGTGACCGAGGGCAAGCTGGCCGACCTGACGATCATCGATGGCGACCCGCTGGCCGAGCCGCACCTGCTGTCCGATCCGGGCCGGATCTGGCTGGTCCTGCAGCTGGGCGCGCCCGTGGCCGGCCAGCTGCTCGCCAACCCGGCCCTCGCGGGCCAGTTCCAATGGCCGGACCGGCCGGCCGGACCCAGACCAGCTGACATGGCCGGCTGGGCCCGGGCAAGCCGAGGGCAGCTGGTTGAGCGGTAGTTTGCTCGTGGCCGGCACTCCTGGAATGCTTCGCTTGTGCCCTCCTTTCCAGCGACGTTCGCTGAGGATGTCATCAATCAGCCAGCCCGGGCCCAGTTCGAGGCGTTCCTCGACGAGCACCGCGGTGGACTCAATCGCTGCCTGGACGGGCTGACCGAGGAGCAGGCGCGCCAGTCGCTGGTGCCCTCCCGGACGACATTGCTGGGCCTGGTGAAGCATGCGACCTTCCTTGAGAAGGTCTGGTTTGACGAAGCTGTCACAGGCCGGTCACGTGCTGAGATCGGTATCCCCGCGAACTCGGGCGAGTCGTTCATCCTTCATGACGACGACACCATCGCCAGCGTCCAGCAAGCACACCGCGAGGCATGCGAGTCATCACGGCGTGCGACGTCATCCCTCGGGCTGGACGACAGGGTCTACGGCTACTGGCGCGGCCCGCTCCCGCTGCGCTGGGTGTACCTCCACGTACTGCGCGAACTCGCCCAGCACTGCGGGCATGCAGACATCCTGAGGGAGCAGATCCTCAACGGGTAGCGCGCCGGGCGCTCATACCGCGGACAGGGTCCGTCGGCTACACCCTCACGGCCGAAGACCCGCTGCCACCCGACCGCCGCAACGCCCCTCGCCTCATCAATTAGCCAGGCTGGTGCGCATTAACCTGATAAGACTCAGGTCAACCGGAATCTAGGCTGAAGCGTCCAACGGATGGCCGTGCCGGGCAGCAGGGGAGCTGACGGGAGCTACGTACGTGGGGAAGTTGATCGGAATACACGGGCTCGACGCCCGCTCAGCCGGGCGGCGCCTGAGCAGCAAACCGTCGGGCAAAACGCTGCTCGAAGTCCTGCCCGAGTTCGGCCGGTGAACGCCTTCGAGCCCGAGCGACGGCAATTTATCGCGATCGCCACCGCTGAGTACGCCCCCCCGTTCGAGAATCTCCCCGGCGTGCGGAACGAGGTGGACAAGATCCGGGGCTGGCTCACCGGGGAGCAACTCGGCAATCGAGGTTTCGAGCACGTCCATGAGGAGCTCGCCGATAATCCTTCTGAAGCTGCGATCAGGGCGGCGTTCAGGCGTCCATCTACGCGAGTGGATTGGTGCGGGGAGGATGCGGCGGTGGTTTACATCACCGGCCACGGCGAGACCCAAGTTGACGATGCGGATGAAAAGGGTAGTCGCCACCGGCGCCATGTCCTGGTGCTGAAAGATCCGGACGAGCCGGAGCGCTATAACGACGAGCTTGAGACCGCCCTCCTGCTGCGCTGGCTCTCCGATCTCACGATAGAGCACTTGCTAGTCATCATCGACGCGTGTTTCGCTGGCGAGGTGACCAGGCAGATCGAAGGACTGGCCAGTACCAAGAAGCATTGGCTGGTGCTGCCCAGCGCGACCAGCGAGCAGAAAGCGCAACAGTCGGCCCTGACCAACGCGATAGGGACATTCATCGCCGACGGCAGGAAATACAACACCTACGACCCGTACTACAACGTCGGGACATTTGTCAGGTCGCTCAACCAGATCCTTGCGCCAGAGCAGCGGGTAGAAAAGATCTACAAAGGCGGGGACCACGATGAGCACGTGTGCCTCCCTAATCCATTCGCCCAGCCAGGCAAGCGCGTGGAGACCGCCGCCGCCCGCCGGGCGCTGGCGCTGGAGAAGGACGCACTGGAGCTCCATAACCGGGTTGGCGGCCACCCCGTGGCGGCAGGTGACCCTCCCGGATGGCTGTTCGCTGGCCGGGAGAAGCTGACGCACGACCTGATCCGCGCCGCCGGCACCCCGGGCGTCACGGTGATTACCGGCAGCGCGGGCTGCGGTAAGTCCACCGCGCTATCCCGCCTCGTGACACTGTCCGACCCGACGTTCCGTGAGCAGTACGCCAGCGAGCTGCTGAACATCCCGGGGCACATGCGACCCGAGGAAGGGGCCATCCGGCTGGCCGTTTCCGCACGCAACAGGTCTAATGAGGAGCTGCTTGGGCAGATGTGCTTCCTCCTGGGCATCCCGGTGGAGGTTCGCTGGACCGACAACCCGGTCGGCACCTACCGGGATGCCTTGAGCGAGTACGTGGCAAACGACCCGGAGCCCTTGGTGGCCATCGTCATCGATGCGCTTGACGAGGCCAGCGAAAAATCGAGTCTCGTCCGGAGCGTGCTCGACCCGCTCCGGACGCAGCATCCAAAAAAGCTATGCCTGCTCATCGGCGTCCGTTCTCCTGGCGATGGCGTCGGCGGCGGCCAGAGCGCGGACGGAGGATCGCTGCACGACCTGGTGAAGACGGTGCTCAAGGCGCCGTCGATCCCGGCCGACCGGGCACCGTGGTGGAACCCGGCCGATGTTGATGTCTTCGTCCGCAACATCCTCACCAATACCTCTGGCTCGCCCTACCGGAACGAGGCCGGCACCGTCGCAGAAGTCTCGAATGCGATCAGCAAGGTCGCCGGTACCTCTTACCTGATGGCAAAGGTGGCGGCAGAGTCTCTGGCCGGGCGCCCCGACATCATCGCGCCCGACGACCAGGCCTGGCTCAGCACCCTGAACGATGGTCTGCTCGGCGTCCTCCGCGACGATCTGACGGTCAGCATTCCTAAGGCGGCCGATCGGCGTAAGGGGATTGCGTTGCTGCGCGCCGTCGCGTTCGCTCGCGGGAACGGACTGCCCTGGAGCTCGGTATGGGCAAGGGTGGCGACAGCTGTAGATGCTGGCGACGGTGCAAGCCGCTCCTACGGGGACGACGCGGTGGACTGGCTGCTGGAATCCCGGCTCAACGCCTACCTGGTCACAGACCGCCAGGACGGCCTGACGGTCTACCGGCTCTTGCACGATCAGCTGCAGCAGACGCTGCAGCATCAGTGGCGCGAACTGCTCGAGGACCCGGCGGAGCGGGCATCGGGCGACAGCGGCAGGCCGCCCGTGGCCGACGAAGAGATCGAGGACGTCGAGGAGCGCATCTTCTGGGAACTGAGCGGCAGCAGCCTGGTCCCGAGACGGCCATCCGTCGCCGTTAACCAGGCGCCTCCGGACTACATACGGCGTTATCTCGCCGAGCACGCGCTGGCCGGCGGCGTGCTCAGGCAGCTGCCGGTCCCCTTCCTGCCCTACCTTGACCTGGCCGGCCTCCGCGCGGCGATCGGTGCGTACGCGGCTCGCCGGGACCTGGAAGAGAACGTGCCATGGCTGCCGCTCATGCGTCAGATCACGCACCTCTGGGACTGGGGCCAGCCGGCCCGCAACGCCGCGGCGATCGAGATGTGGGCCGCGCTGACCGGGACGACGCTGTCAGAGCAGCCCGGCGGCCCGTGGCGGGTGTGCTGGGCCGCCGGGCCGCCGGACAACGGCATCCTGCTCGGCCGGCATGACCATGAGGTGTCGAGCACGGCCACCGCCGACCTGTCCGGCACGCCGATCGCGGTGACCGGCGGGATGAGCGGCGTCCTGCGTATCTGGGACCTGAGCAAGGGCATAAACTACCGCGAGCCGATCGACACGGGAGGCGGGGCTGTCCTGTCCGTTGCCACCGCCCGGCTGGCGGACGACCTGCTCGCGGTCACCGGATGCGACGACGGCACCATTCGGATCTGGGAACTGCCGTCTGGCCGCGCGGTTGGCGACCCGCTGATACACGGGAGCGGCCCGGTCAAGGCGGTGACGGTTGACACCCTGGCTGACGGGCGTGTGGTGGTCGCCGCGGCGGACGAGTCGGGGACGATACGCACCTGGGACCTGGCAACTCGGGACCTCGTTGGCGCGGAGGTTGAAACTGGACTGGGACTGGCGCTCGGACTCGCCACCGCCAGGGTCGGCAAGCAGGTGCTCGGCCTCGCCACCGGAACAGACGGCGGCTTGCAAATATGGGATCTGGCCACCGGCGACCGGTGGGCCGACCGGCTCATCGCGCCGAAGGACGCCGAGCCGTCAACCAGCGGCACCACCCCGGGCGGACCGGCGATAAGGGACGCCAAGCGTTCAACCACCCGCACCGCCCCTGGTGGGCCGGCGATCGCAGTCGCGGTACGGGACAACCGGGATATCGCGATCACCGGCTATGGCAACGGGCTCCAGTTCTGGGATCTGCTGGATCGCAAGCCGACCGACTGGGCTGACGGTAACCAAGGCAGGGTGCGGTCACTGGCGGTCGTCCAGCGACAAGACCGGATTGTCGCGGTAACTGGCGGTAACAAGGCGGTCAGGGCGTGGGATCTCACCGCGGGCGAACCATCCGGCGAACTGCTCACCGGCCATGACGGCACGGTAGACGCCGTTGCGGTCATCGAGTCAGCCGACGGAACGCTAGCGGTGTCCGCGAGCAGGGACCGCACGGTCCGGGTCTGGGAAATGGCCGGAGACCGGCTCTCCGGCGCGCAGCCGTCCGCCGAGCAACTCAAGAACGTCAACGGCGTGGCCACGGCCATGCTGCGTGGGCATCCGGTGGCGATCGTCTGCAGCAACCGCGTCGTGCAGGTGCTGGGCCTGGAGAAAGGCGAGCGGGTGGTGCCGCCGCTCACCGGGCACGCTAGCACCGTGGTGTCCGCGGCGGCAGCTGCGCTGCCGGACGGAGGGGTGCTCGTCGTGGCCGGCGGCTGGGACGGCTCGATCCGCGCCTGGTCGGCTGCGGACAGGGCTGCGGACAGTCTGCGCGTTGGCAACACCGTAGGTCTGCACCGAGGAGGCATCGCGTCTCTG
>Ga0335078_10010995_pt1 | contig 13406 bp, 12 predicted proteins | sample Lox_Sample_32_FD_206711 | JGI IMG/M metagenome (GOLD analysis project Ga0335078, IMG submission 206711) | Soil microbial communities from Loxahatchee National Wildlife Refuge, Florida, United States - Lox_Sample_3.2 | ecosystem: Environmental > Terrestrial > Soil > Wetlands | place: USA...
GGCGGCCGGCGCCAACGCGTTCCGCGTTGGCGCAGGCCCACATGGCAACTCCGGCGGAGGGTTGCAACCGCTCGCCCGGCTCGACCATTCCGGGACGGAGCGAACGCGCGGAGTCCGCCCCAAGCGGGTGGTCCTGCCGCAGGCACGACCGCCCGCAGAACCCGACCTCCTCCAAGCACCACCGTTACCGCGAAGCGGGACGCTTACCGAAACGCGCTCACGCCGGTCAGCGCCTGGCCGACGACGAGTGTGTGCACTTCGTGCGTGCCCTCGTACGTGATCACCGACTCGAGGTTGTTCATGTGCCGGATGATGGGGTACTCGAGCGTGATCCCGTTGCCGCCGAGGATCCCGCGCGCCGTCCGCGCCACCTCGAGCGCGCCGCGCACGTTGCCCATCTTCCCCATGCTCACGTGCTCGGGGCGGAGTGTGCCGTTGTCCTTCATCCGGCCGAGATGGAGCGCGACGAGCAGTCCGCGGTTCACCTCGAGCGCCATCTCGGCGAGCTTCTGCTGCGTGATCTGGTAGCCCGCGATCGGCTTGCCGAAGACGACCCGCTCCTTCGAGTACTCGAGCGCAGCCTCGAGGCACGCGCGCGCGGCGCCGACGGCGCCCCAGACGATGCCGTACCGCGCCTCGCTCAGGCACGAGAGAGGCCCGCGCAGTGTCGAGATCTCCGGGAAGCGGTTCTCCTCGGGCACGCGCACGTCGCGCAGCACGAGCTCGGAGGTGACCGATGCGCGCAGCGACAGCTTGTGGTGCATCTCCGGTGCCTCGAAGCCGGGCGTGCCGCGCTCGACGAGGAAGCCGTTGATCGCTCCGTCGTCGGTGCGCGCCCACACGACCGAGATGTCCGCGATCGTGCCGTTCGTGATCCACATCTTCGTTCCGTTGAGGATCCAGTCGGACCCGTCGCGCTTCGCGTGGGTGCGCATCGCTCCCGGGTCGGAGCCCGCGTCCGGCTCGGTGAGGCCGAAGCAGCCGATCGCATCGCCCGAGTGCATCGCCGGCAGCCAGCGCTGCTTCTGCTCCTCCGTGCCCCAGCGCCAGATCGCGTACATCGCGAGCGAGCCCTGAACCGACACGAGGCTGCGCACGCCGGCGTCGCCGGCCTCGAGCTCCATGCACGTGAGGCCGTACGCCACCGAGCTCGCTCCCGGGAGGCCGTATCCGTCGAGGTGCATCCCGAAGAGGCCGAGCTCGGCGAGCTCGCCGGGGAGCTCGGGCGGAAGGACGCCGCGCTCGAACCAGTCGCCGACGTCCGGGAGGATGCGCTCGCGGACGAACTGGCGGATCATGTCGCGGATCGCCCGCTCCTCGTCGTCGAGAAGGGCGTCGACCGCGAGGAAGTCGCGCGGGTCGAGTGTCGTCGGCTTGGCCGTGGCGGCCACGACGGCAATCCTAGTGCGCTCTAGTGCGCAGCGGCGAGGTGATTCACGGCGAGCTGCAGCCAAGGCGCCGCGTACCGCTGCCAGAGCGCCTGGTCGTGCCCGCCGCCGTAGGCGCGGAAGACGTGCGGCACGCCGGCAGCCGAGAGCTCCCGGTTCAGCTGCTCGTTCTCGGCGTAGAAGCGCGAGTCGCTGCGGCCGACGTAGAAGGCGACGTACGTCCGGAGCGCGAGGAGCCGGCCCCGCACCGTCGGGAGCAGCTCATGGACGTCGGCGAGGGCGTCGGCCTGCGCGGAGCCGAGCTCCAGCGTCTTCGTCCCCGTCGGGTCGGTCGGGTGGAAGTAGCCGCTCCACGACTCCACGACGGAGAACTCGTCGAGATGTTGGAACGCGAGGTGCATCGCGCCGTAGCCGCCGGCGGAGATGCCGACGAGGGCGCGACCCGCGCGGGAGCGGATGGTCCGGAAGCGCGCGTCGATCACGTGCGTCAACTCCGAGACGATCGCGGTCTCCCATTCGTCTCCGGGCCCGCGGTCGAGGTACTCGGGATCGCTTTCGCCCGCACGTGCGGCCTGCGGGACGACGACGATCGCCTCGCGCGAGAGCGTGTCGGCGGCGCGCTCGACGAAGCCGAGCGACTTGTAGGCGTCCTTGTGTCCAGGCAGCCCGTGGAGGACGTACACCACGGGGTAGCGCGTCGTGCCCTGGTCGTATCCCGGCGGGAGGTACACCTCGTAGTGGAAGCGCCCGCCGATCGCGACCGAGGCGAAGCTCGCATCCTGCCGCCGGGAGGCGGCGGAGGCGGTCGAGCTGCAGAGCGCGGCTGCGGCCATGGCGCCTGCCGTGACGACGACGGCCAGTCTCTTCATCGTTGACGCGCAATCGGTACGCAACCTGCGCTTAACGTCTCCACGGTACACCGAGTGGCATGCGTGCCCATCGGGTGAACGTACCGACCCCGGCTGCGTACGTGACCGCGTTCGCCGCGCTCGCGACGTTCCTCGCGGTCGGCCTCGTCGGCGCCCGAGGCTACCTCGACAACTTCCTCCGGTACCGGGGGTTCGCTCCGCCGAAGGAGCCCGCGTTCGTGACCTCGCCGGGGACGCTGCAGCGCGTGCTCGTCCCGAGCCCGGCGCTCGGCGGCCGGAGGCAGGAGGCGTACGTCTACCTGCCGAGCGGCTACGCCGCGCATCCCGGACGGCGGTACGACGTGCTGTACCTGCTGCACGGCTTCCCGGGCCGCCCGCTGGCGTTCATCGACACCGTGCAGATGGGCGTGATCGACGACCGGCTCACCGCCACCGGCCGGGGGCGGCCGCTCATCCTCGTCATGCCGTTCGGGTCGACCGGAACGTTCACCGACGAGGAGTGGGCCGACGGCGCGACCGCCGGGAACGGATGGGCGACCTTCGTCGCACGCGACCTCGTCCACTACGTCGACGCGCACTTCCGCACCGTCCGAGCCGCACGCGGCCGCGCGATCGGCGGCCTTTCGGAGGGCGGCTACGGAGCCATCAACATCGCGTTGCACCATCCAGGTGAGTTCCACGTGGTCGAGAGCTGGTCCGGTTATACGCGGCCCGCGCGGATCCCCCAGATCTACGGGAAGCACCTGCAGCTCCTCGCCGCGAACAACCCGTCGCTCCTGCTCCCGCTGCGTGCGAAGGAGCTGCGCCGCCTCGGCACATACTTCTGGTTCTACTCCGGCTCGCTCGACCACTTCCGCTTCCAGAATGCGGCGTTCGCGCGGCAGCTGGCGGCGGCCCGCGTCGCGCACCGCTACTTCCTCGTGTTCGGCGGGCACAACTGGGCGATCTGGCGCGACCAGGCGCAGTCGGCGTATCTCGCCGCGTCGACGAGGCTCTCGGATGGCTAGGGCGGGACGCATCGCGGGCGCCTGCCTCCTGTCGCTCGGGGCGCTCGTGGCAGCCACGGGCTGGCTCTACGTCCTCCGCCCGCTCGCACCGCTTCCGGGGCCCGCGCTCCACGACGCGCTCGCGCTCGACGAGCTCTCGCATCACGGCGCGGTCCCGCTCGTCCTCTACCTGCTCGTGTGGGGCGTCGCCGCCGGGACCCTCGGGCTGCTCGCCCGCTGGGCGGGCGCCGACCGCCTTGCTGCCGGTCTCCTGCTGGGGCCGGCGGTCGGAGCGTGGCTGTATGTCCTCAACGGTGTGTCGATCCTCGTCGTGCGCCAGGTATCGGAGCATCTCGCCTTCCGTGAGGCCGCGACCGAGCAGGCACTTGCGATTCCCGCCGTGCTCGCCGGCATCGCCGGCGCGCTCATCGGCCGGTCACGGGCGTCGACCGCGCCGCGGTCCCGCTTCGTCCTCTCGTGGCTCGTTGCCGGCGTCGGCGTGCTCGGAGTCGTGGACGCCGTCTTCCCCGAGCACGGTCGCTCGCTCGTGCCGGCGGTCGACCCGGCACACGTGCACGGTCTCGTCGCTCCGCTCGCCGCGGCGCTCGTCGTCACCGCGCGGAGCCTCGCGCGCGGGAGCCGCCGCGGGTGGCAGGCGGCGCTCGCCCTGCTCGCGGTGCTCGTCGCCCTCCACGTCGAGCAGCGCTTCGGCGAGGGCGCCATCCTCACCGCCGTCGTCCTCGTCGCCGTGATCGCGCGGCGCGCGGACTTCCGCCTTCCGGGCGACCCCGAGTCGCGGCCGCGCCTCGCCGTCCAGGCGGGGATCGCGGTCGCCTTCATCGCCGTCTATGGCATCGTCACCGTGTGGGTCAACCGGCTGATGGCCGATCGGCCGTACTCGATCGGCTTCGCGCTCCGCATCACCGGGCGTGCGGTGCTCGGTCTCAGCTTCCGCGGCGCCGACCACCTCAGCGGGTCGGTGTCCGAGTGGTTCCCGCTGTCGGTGTTCCTCCTCGGCGCCGGTACGGCGCTCTTTCTCCTGCTGCAGTGGCTCGCGCCGTGGCGGTACCGGCTGCGCCGCGGCGCATCCGACCTGGCAGTCGTGCGCCGTCTCGTCGAGACGTTCGGCGCCGACACGCTCGCCCCGTTCGCAGTGCGCTCCGACAAGTCGTACTTCTTCGCCGCCGACCAGTCGGCCTTCCTCGCGTATCGGGTCGTCGGTGGCGTAGCGATCGTCTCCGGCGACCCGATCGGCGAGGCGAGCACACGCGGACCGCTCATTCGCGCGTTCATCGACTTCGCACACGAGCGCGGCTGGCGCATGGCCGTGCTGGGCGTCTCGGAATGCGACCTCGAGCTCTACCGCTCGCTCGGGCTCCGCGCGCTGTACCACGGCGACGAAGCGGTCGTCGACACGTCGTCGTTCTCGCTCGAGGGACGTCCCATCCGCAAGGTGCGGCAATCGGTCACGAGGCTCGAGAAGGCCGGGTACACGGCGCGCGTCCTCGACCGCAGCGAGGTCGAAGCCGGGCTCAGAGCCGAGCTCGAGACGATCGCGGCCGAATGGCGCGGCGACGAGCCCGAGCGGGGATTCGTCATGGCGCTCGATGCGCTGTTCCGCGACGGCGACGACACCGTGTTCGTCGTCGGGTTCGACGAGAGCGGACACGCGCGCGGCTTTCTCCACTACGCGCTCTGCCGCGCGGGATCGGCGATCTCGCTCTCGTCGATGCCGCGCAGCGCAGGCGTGCCGAACGGCTTCACCGAGTGGCTCATCTGCGAGTCGGTCGAGTGGGCCCGCGCGAACGGTGTCGAGCGCGTGTCGCTGAACTTCTCACCATTCGCCGCGCTGCTCTCGCCCGACGCCGAGCTCAGCGTTGCGCAGCGGGCACAGGCGGCGACGTTGCGCCGGATGAAGCCCTGGTTCCAGCTCGACAACCTGTTCCTCTTCAACCGGAAGTTCTTCCCCTCGTGGCAGCGGCGGTTCGTCGTCTACGAGCGGCGTCGCGACCTTCCCCGTGTCGGCGTTGCCGCACTTGCGGTCGAGGCGTACCTTCCGCTCCAGTGATCGCGATCGGGCTCGCGCTCGCGGTGCTGGCCGCGGTCGCCATCGGCGGTGGGTACGCACTTCAGCACGCGTCGGCGGCGGGGCTGCCTCCGCTCAGCCTGCGGCGGCCGGTACGGTCGCTCGTCTCGCTCTTCTCGAGCGGACGCTGGTCGCTCGGCTTCTTCGGAGGGATCGCCGGTTGGGCCGTGTACGTCGAGGCGCTGCGGCTCGCTCCGCTCTCGCTCGTCCAGGCGTCGTCGGCCGGTGGGATCGGCGTCCTCGCGCTCGGCGGCGGGCGACTGAGCCGGTCCGAGCGCGCCGGTGTCGGCGCGGCGCTCGCCGGGCTCGTGCTCCTCGCCCTCTCGGTCGGGGCACATGCGACCACCGCCCGAGGCGCCGTCCTCCCGGTCGCCCTGTGGATGGGCGGTTCGCTCGCGGCCGCAGGGCTGCTCGCGCGCTGCCGTCGCACGGCGGCGGGCCTCGGCACCGCCGCGGGGATCCTCTACGCCGCCGGCGACGTGGGCACGAAGGCGGCGGTGGGCGGGGGCGTCCGTCTTGCGTTCGTGCCCGTGCTCCTTGCCTGCCACGGGCTCGCCTTCGTGTGCCTCCAGCTCGCGTTCCAGCGCGGCGGGCGGCTTGCGTCCGCCGGGCTCGCCGTCCTCTGGACGAATGCGCTTCCGATCGTCGCCGGGACCGCGCTCTTCGCCGAGTCGCTCCCGGGCGGGCTCCGCGGAGGGCTCCGCGTCGCGGCCTTCGTCCTCGTCCTCGCCGGAGCGGTTGCGCTCTCCCGCCGGGGCGACTCGATACCATTGACTGACCAGTCAATCGAGAGGCAGGAGTCGCCATGGCTGCGATCGACCAGGGAACGGGCGTTTCCTTTGCGCTGACCGAGGAGCAGAAGGGGTTGCGCGAGCTCGCTCGAGACTTCGCCGCGAACGAGATCCGCCCGTGCGAGCGCGAGTGCGACGAGCACATGCGCCATCCGGTGGAGGTGATCGCGAAAGCCCACGAGGTCGGCCTGATGAATCTCCACGTCCCCGAGGAGTACGGCGGCGCCGCGCTCTCCGCGTTCGACGGCATGCTGGTGGGCGAGGAGCTCTACTGGGGCTGCTCCGGCATCGGCACGTCGATCTCCGGCAACGGGCTCGGCGCCGCGCCCGTGATCCTCTTCGGGAGCGAGGAGCAGAGGGCAGCGTGGCTGCCGCCGCTCGTCGAGTCGCCGATCCTGTGCTCGTTCGGCCTCTCGGAGCCCGGCGCCGGCTCCGACGTCGCCTCGCTGAAGACGACCGCGGTGCGCGAGGGCGACGAATACGTCCTCAACGGCTCGAAGACGTTCATCACGAACGCCGGCTACGCCGCATGGTCGGTCGTGTTCGCGAAGACCGACCTGCGCGCGGGGGCGAAGGGGATGTCCGCGTTCCTCGTCCCGATGGACACGCCCGGCGTGACGATCGAGAAGCATCTCGACAAGATGGGGCAGCGCGCGACCGACACCTCCGCGTTCGCGCTGCAGGACGTCCGCGTCCCGGCCGAGAACCGCATCGGCGAGGAGGGGGACGGCTTCAAGATCGCGATGGCGACGCTCGACTTCACGCGCCCGGGCACTGCGATCGGAGCCGTCGGCGTGGCGCAAGCCGCGTACGAGCACTCGGTCGCATATGCGAAGGAGCGCGTCACGTTCGAGATGCCGATCGCGATGCACCAGGGCGTCAACTTCATGATCGCCGACATGGCGACCGAGATCGAAGCGTCGCGCCTGCTCTGCTGGCAGGCGGCGTGGATGCTCGACCGGGGCTACGGGCGGAAGGCGACGCTGTACTCGTCGTTCGCGAAGCGGTTCGCGGCCGACACGGCGATGAAGGTCGCCACCGACGCCGTGCAGGTCTTCGGCGGCTACGGCTACATCAAGGAGTATCCGGTCGAGAAGCTCATGCGCGACGCGAAGCTCTTCCAGATCTACGAGGGGACCTCGCAGATCCAGCGCCTCGTGATCGCAAAAGAGATATTCATTCCCAGTGCCGATTGAGATCGACCTCTCCGGGCGCGTCGCCTTCGTCACCGGCGCCTCGCGCGGACTGGGGAGGGCGGACGCGCTCGCACTCGCACGGGCGGGGGCGGACGTCGTCGTCGCCGACCTCCTCGTCGAGTCGCAGCTCTCGGAGGAGACCGACCGGTACGGCGCGCTCGCAACGGTCGCGCGGCAGCAGGGCCTCGTCCACACCGAGGAGACGGTGCGCGAGATCGAGGCGATGGGCAGGAAGGCGCTCGCGGTCCGCTGCGACGTCACCGACCGCGACGAGGTCGCGGCCGCCGTCGGTCGCGCGGTTACCGAGCTCGGCGCGGTCGACGTCCTCGTGAACAACGCCGGGACCCTCGACCACGCGGCGCAGTTCCAGCACCAGTCGCCCGAGCTGTGGGAGCGCGACCTGCGCGTGAACCTCACGGGCGCCTTCAACTGCGCGCAGGCGGTATGGCCGCACATGAAGGACCGCGGCTGGGGCCGGATCGTGAACATGGCGTCGGTCGCGGGCACCCTCGGAGGCTTCGGGCAGGCGAGCTACTCGACGACGAAGGCAGGCCTCCTCGGCCTGACGAAGACGCTCGCAATGGAGGGCGCCCGGCACGGGATCACGTGCAATGCGATCGTTCCCGGTGTGATCGGCACCGAGGCGTTCAACATGGCTAATGCGGCGATGAACGAGCGCATCGTCGACCGCACGGCGCTCAAGCGCCCGGGAAAGCCGGAGGAGATCGCGAACGTCATCGCGTTCCTCTGCTCCGACCTCGCGTCGTACGTCACCGGCATCGAGCTGAACGTGAGCGGAGGTGTCGAGCTCTTCGTCTTCTGACGTCGGGCTCGTCCCGGCAGCGGTCGACGCCGCCTTCCTGCGGCGCTTCGAGGAGAGCTTCGCCGGCGGCATGGAGCCCGTCCTCGAGGCGACGGGCATGACGCGCGCGGAGCTCGAGGAGGCGATGCGCACGACGGGCGAGATCCGCGCTGTCGCCGTCGACGGCGAGGATGCCGGCTCCGTGTGGCTCGAGCTGCGCGGCCGCACGCTTCACCTGCACGCGCTGCTGCTCGATTCGGCGTTCCGCGGCCGCGGTGTCGGCCGGACCGTGCTCGAGCAGCTCGGGGACGAGTTCCGCGATCGCGCGGACGAGCTCGAGCTCGGCGTCGAGCAGGGGAACACGGCTGCCGAGCGCCTGTACGAGGAGACCGGCTTCGTCGAGGTCGAGAGCCCGCACGCGGGGCTCGGCTTCCGTGTGCTCAGACGCTCGCTCGGGTGAACGTCCTGCTCCTCCTCGTCGGCGACGCGGACCAGCGCGACCTGCGCGATGGTGTCGCGGCGCTGCACCCGTCCCGCGTCCACGTCGTCGCGCCGACGGTGGTGGGAGCGGTCGCGTGGCTCGCGACCGCCGAGGACGATGCGCACCGCCGCGCCGAGGTGCGTGCCCTCGAGGCCGAGTGGACCCTCGCCGACGACGCGGCGACCGGCGGCGAGGCGGGGGACGCGGATCCCGTCCAGGCGGTCGAGGACGCGCTGAGCCGCTTTCCGGCGGACGCGATCGTCGTCGCCGGCGAGGCCGCCGACCCGGATCTCGAGACTGCGCTGCGCCGCATCGGGCTTCCGGTCACGCGGCTCGCCGGGGCCTCCCCGCGGCGCCGCTCGCGCGGCGTCCGCGCTCTGCGCCGGCTCGCGGGCGGCCACGGGGGCGAGACGCCGTTCGTGCTCTTCGTCGGCGTCAACGCGGCACTCGTCCTCGCGAGCGTCGCTCTCTCCCTGCTCGTCCTGCTCATCCTCTGGCTCAGCGGCGTGCTGTAGAGCCTCCAGGGGCCTCGATACCATCGACGCGTGCGCCGCGCGCTCGTCCTGCTCCTGCTCGCGGTCGTCGCCGTGGGCGTCGTCCTCGGCTTCGTGTTCGCGGGCTCGCCGACGACCATCGCCGACGGCGTGCAGATCGCCGGCATCGACGTCGGCGGCATGCAGGTGACCGACGCGCGCGCCCTGCTCGAGCGGAAGGCGTCCGCGCTCTTCTCGAAGCCCGTCGTCTTCGTCGCGGGCAGCCGGAGGTTCCCGATCCGGCCCAGCGAGCTCGGGGTCGAATCCGACTGGAGCGGGGCGGTGGACGACGCGGAACGCCAGGGCAGCGGGTTCGCTCCGTTGCGCGGCTTCAAGCGGCTCGGGGTCGACGTCTTCGGCGCGGACGTCACGCCGCGGACGAGCGTCCTCACGGGAGCGCTCGAGTACGAGGTCGGACGTATCGCCGCAGCCGCGAACCGGCCCGCACGCGACGCGTCGCTTGCGATCGTCGGCCGGCACGTGGTGGTGCAGCCGGCGCGAACGGGTCTCGCCCTCGACCGCGCAGCCGCCGCCGATCTCGTCGTGCGCGAGCTCGCCGCGCTCACCCGCGAGGACGTGCCGGTGCAGCTGCCGATGCGCGTGACCGAGCCGAACGTGCACGCGCTCTCGCTCGAGCAGGCGGCGAGTCAGGCGCGGATCGCGCTCTCGGCGCCCGTGCGGCTCGAGCTCGGGTCGACGTCGCTCACCCTCACGCCCGCGCAGCTGGCGCCGCTGCTCGAGTTCCCGGCAACGGGCCCCGCGCGCGTCGCGATCGGCGGCCCTGCCGCAGATGCGTGGCTCCGCCGGCTCCGCAAGCGCGTGCAGAAGCCCGCCCGCAACGCGACGTTCGCTGTCGACGGGCCGAAGGTGCGGATCGTCCCCGACCGCCCGGGCGTGCAGCTCGACGCCGCCGGTGCCGCTCGAGCCGTGCTCGCCGCTGCGCTCAGGTCCTCACGGGCGCAGCGGGTCGCGACGCTTCCGGTCCAGACTGCGCGCGCGAAGGTCACGACTGCGAAGGCGAGGGCGATGGGCATCGTCGGGCTCGTCTCGTCGTACACGACGGACTACGGCGGCATCCCGAACCGCATCCACAACGTCGAGCTCGTCGCGCACCTCGTCGACGACAAGCTCATCGCGCCGAACCAGGAGTTCTCGTTCAACAAGACGACGGGTGAGCGCTCGGCGGCGAAAGGGTTCCTCGTCGCGCCGGTGATCGTCAACGGCGAGCTCACGAACGGACTCGGCGGCGGTGTCTGCCAGGTCTCGACGACCGTCTTCAACGCCGCGTTCGACGCCGGCGTGAAGATCACCGAGCGCGTGAACCACGCGCTCTACATCAGCCACTACCCGCAGGGCCGCGACGCGACCGTCGACTATCCCGACGTCGACCTCCGGTTCGTCAACGACACCGGCCACTGGCTGCTGCTCCGCACGTTCGTCGGGCCCTCGTCGCTCACCGTCAGCCTGTACGGCACACCGACCGGGCGGAAGGTCGAGAGTACGACCGCGCCGCTCGTCGTCCACGGCAAGACGCCGATCAAGAAGACCGTCGACAAGGCGCTGAAGCCGGGCGAGCGGATCGTCGAGGACCCGGGCGAGCCCGCGATGACGACGAGCGTCACGCGCGACGTCTACGCCGCGGACGGCAAGCTCCTCGATCACGACGTCTGGTACTCGTCGTACCGGGCCTCGCCGGAGCTCGTGCTCGTCGGCCCGAAGAAGAAGAAGCCGAAGAAGGCTTCCGGTACGACTACGACGACGGCGACGACACCGGCGACGACGACTCAGCCGTCCGGATAGCGTCCGCCAGCCATTCCGGCACGCGCGTCGGGACGAACGTCGCCGCGTCCACGCACGCGTGGTTCGTCCACCCGTCGGCGAGGAGTGCGCCGTCGGCGCGGACGATCTCGTACTCATAGCGGAAGCGCGCGCCGCGTAGCCCGACGCAACGCGTGTGCACGTCGAGCTCGTCGTCGAACCGGGCCGGGGCGCGGTAGCGGCAATACGACTCCAGCACGAGCGCCTCGATCCCGTGGTCGCGGAGCGCCTGGTAGCCGCCCGCATGCTCCCGGAGGTACTCGACGCGCGCAACCTCGAACCACACGAGGTACGCGGTGTTGTGCGCGACGCCCTGTGCGTCGGTGTCGGCGAAGCGAACCCGGACGCGCGTCCAGAACGTGAAGCCCTCCACGAGGCAACTCTACGATGCGCGCATGCCGGTCGAACGCCTCACCGACCTCGTGCGGACGCACCAGCCGTGCGTCGTCCTCACCGGCGCCGGGATCAGCACCGAGTCGGGCATACCGGACTTCCGGTCGCCGACCGGCATCTGGGCGCGGTACGACCCGATGGAGTACGCATCGATCGACGCGTTCCTCGCCGACCCCGCCAAGGTCTGGGCCTTCTATGCGAAGCGGCTCGACGTGCTCGGCGGAGCCGAGCCGAACGCGGGTCACCGTGCTCTCGCCGAGCTCGAGCGGCGAGGATGGGTCGACGCGGTGGTGACGCAGAACATCGACCGCCTCCACGCGCGCGCGGGCTCGCGGAACGTCGTCGAGGTGCACGGTTCGATCGCCACCTCGAGCTGTCTCGACTGCGGCGAGGTCGTGCCGATGGACGAGGCCGTCTCGCTTCTACCGGTGCCGGCGTGCCCGCGCTGCGGCCGCGTGCTCAAGCCCGACGTGGTCATGTTCGGCGAGCTGCTGCCGGCGGGCGCAGTCGACCGGGCGGTGCATCTCGTCTCCGAGGCGCGGCTGCTGCTCGTGGTCGGCTCCTCGCTCGAGGTCTACCCGGTCGCGGGCCTCCCGCTCGAGACCCTCGCCGCCGGAGGCCGGGTCGCGATCGTCAACCGCGGTCCGACGCAGCTCGACCGGCAGGCGTCCGTCTGCGTCGACGCGGGCGCAGGCGAGACGCTCGCCGCGCTATCTGCGCTTCTGCCCGACCGCCCCGAGTGAGGCGGCGAAGATCGCCTCGTGCAGGCGGCTCGCGGTGGGCGCGATCGCGAGCGCGAACACCGGCACGGCACGTCCGTCCGCGAATGCGGTCGCGAAGTAGTCGCCGACCATCCGCCCGTTCGACTCGGGCAGCCAGTCCATCTGCATCGGCTCGGCGTCGAGCTGCTGCGACGCCGTCCAGGTCTTCCCGCCGTCCGCGGACCGGACGAAGCCGATTCCGAGCGCGCACGCGTGACGCGCGCACGACCCAGGCGTGAAGTACGCGTACACGAGACCGAGCTGCCCGGTCGCGTCGGTGTCGGCACCGAGCCCGGGGATCATCGCGCTGAGCGACGAGGACGTGGGCGCGATGGGGATCCGCGCCGGCGATGTCCAGGTGATCCCGTCGGTCGAGGTCGAGAGCACGAGGTCGTTCGCCGAGCACGACGGCCGGAAGCGGCAGTCTCCCCACACGGCGTACAAGGTTCCGCTCCCGTCGATTGCGAGCGAGGGCAGCGAGATCGCGCGCATCGGGTCGAGGGGCGCCGAGTCGAAGCGAGCGACGACGATGGGTGTGAACGTTGCGCCGCCGTCGATCGACAGGCCGCCCTCGATCGTCCCCGTGAGCCCCTCCTCGCCGTTGAACGCGCCGGCGACGAACACGAGCGTCCCGTCGGGGAGCACGGCGGGCTGCGTCCCCACGAGCAGGTCGGCGGCGCGGACGGGGGCGGACCAGGTCACGCCGCCGTCGTCGGTCGACTGGCTCACCGTGATGTTCTTCGCGTCGTCCGTGTACAGCACGTAGCAGCGGCCGCGATGCGGGCTCGTCGCGCCGTTGTCGCACGTGAGCCAGTCCTTGTCGAGCGCCGGCCCGCTCGCCGCAGTCACGGGCAGCGACCAATGGAGCCCGTCGCTCGAGTGGGCGACCATCACCCGCGAGCCGGACGGCTCGAGCGTGAGCGTCCCGGCGAGCCAGACTCCGTGGGCGGCGTCGTACGCCACCGTCGGGTCGGAGGCGGCGCTCTCGGGGCCTGCCGGCATCGACTCGACCGTCACGCCCGGCAGCGTCCCGCGCTGCCATGTCCGGCCGGCGTCGTCCGAGACGGAGAAGCCGATGCTCGACGCGCCGCCCTTCGCGAACCGCCCCTCCTGATAGACGGCGACAACCGTCGATCCCCACGACGCGTCCTCCGGCTCGACGCCGGTCTCGTGGATCGAGCTCGGGTTGCTCGAGAGATCGACCGAGAGCCGTCGCGAGACGACTGCACAGTCGGACGCGACGACGTCGGAACGGTCTGCGCTGACGATGTCCGAGCCGCCACCGCACGTGACCCGGTCGAC
>Ga0335078_10010996_pt1 | contig 13405 bp, 14 predicted proteins | sample Lox_Sample_32_FD_206711 | JGI IMG/M metagenome (GOLD analysis project Ga0335078, IMG submission 206711) | Soil microbial communities from Loxahatchee National Wildlife Refuge, Florida, United States - Lox_Sample_3.2 | ecosystem: Environmental > Terrestrial > Soil > Wetlands | place: USA...
GATAATAAAAGCGATATATGGATTTATTTGAACAGGGTTCGACGGGCAAAACAATCGTCGGATCAACTACTTGCGACTCATCTGCACCATTTCTGGTGCATGCGCAAACGAGCAAGGTCTTGACTTTTGTCTCCTCAGGAATGGGCATCGCATTCTTAAGTTACAAACTGGGGACGCCCCCAATCTCGCCGGTTTTGCGAGATGTGGGAATTCGCTCCATCAATATTCCCAATTCCTAGGTCCAATATTCCCAGGTCTCGCAAACACGGCGAGACCTGGGGCATCCCATTTCGTTATCATTCCACTTCTTCATCATTCGGAATCACGGCTTTACAGCTTTGAACGTCATTTCTTTGGCCGCGCTTCCAGTCGACTGTTTCCAGTCCAGAAACAACGTGGCGTAGTTTTTCGTGATGTAGTCTGCAGAACCGACTTGCAGTACCTTCGCGGTTGCATCAATCCATCGTGGCGGGCCTTCGATCTCGCAGAAATTGCCGATCGGGGTCTCGTCGACGACAACATGCCCTTTGCCATCGCTCCACTCTGCACGGAACTTCTCGTAGCGAAACGAGGGTGAGTAGCCCAGGGTACGCAGGATTGCATCCAGCTTCTTACCATCTGCAACTTCTGTTTCTAACTCGGCGCGGCTGCTGTGACGGCCGCGCACCGTCCCGCGCTTGTGGGTCAGAGTCCACTGCTGGCCGTACTTGCGGATGCGTAGCAGTTCTTTGCGCTTGCGCAAGACTTCCCCCGGCAGATCATAGAGCGTATTCATCTCATGAGTTCGCGGCGTGACCAGACGAAATCCCGCCGCCCGTAACTTGCGGCCCAGCGCGCGCACGTCCGCAACGCGAAACTTGATCTCGATTTCTTGCGGCATGGATTGAGTGTATTACGTGACGCTACCGGAGGGCGTGCCGGCCACAATCGGCGGGAATGACTTGGACGGCTTCTGCCAATCGACTTCCTCCAGGGGGCCGACCACGAAATACCAGGCAACGGCGCCAATCCAGGCCACAATGGCCGTGATGAAGAACGGCCAATAGAACGAACCGGTGCGGTCCAGCAGAAGTCCAGTGAGCAAAGGCGCGGCGGCTCCCGCCAGATTTCCCACGAAGTTCTGCACTCCGATCCAGCGTCCGACCATGCGCGGACCAGCCAGAGTCTGGGAGAATGCCCAACTGTTGCAGATGCTGATTCCGAGGAACATGCCAATCAATGCAAGCATGGCGATGAAGAGCAAGCCGGTTGTCTTCACGACCAGAATCAGCGCGACGCCGATGCCCACATGTCCCACCGCCATCAGGCCTTTGCGCACCGAGGTCGGCGATGCCCCAGCCTGAATCCAGCGATCCCCGAGCTTTCCTGTGACGGCGGATGACGCCGCCGACATCAGAAAAAGCAGCGTACCGTCCTGCGCCATGACCGTCATGGAAAGATGACGTCCGCGCACCAGATAGAAGGGCAGCCACGTCACCAGAAAGTAGAGGTAGTAGTTGATGGCGGATTGTCCGATGCAGGTGCCCCATGCCGAGCGATGCAGCAAAATGTCGAGATAGCCGGCAGCGTTCTGGCCGGTCTGTCCGGATGCGGCGCGCGGCGGCCTGCAAGCCCACCACAGCGGCAGCCAGAATAAACCTGCAATCCCGAGAGCGACAAAGAACGGCCTCCATCCGAAGCGAGCGACTGCATTGCCGCCGACCAGCACTCCGAGCGCCGGCCCAAGAGCCAGACCGCTCATCAGCACCGAGTTGGCGAAGCCGCGGCGGTGTTCTGAGAAATGGCTGCCAAGAATTTTGCCGTAGGACGGAAATGCGACGGACTCTCCCAAGCCGAGAATAACGCGGATGCTCAGCAATGCCGCGAAGCCGTGGAGAAATCCGGTGAGAGCAGTAGCGGAAGACCAGACGAAAAATCCGATGGCAAAAATCCATCGGACATCAAAGCGGTCGACCAGCCAGCCGGCGGGAATCTGCATCAGCGCGTAGGTCCAGAAGAACGCCGAGAGCAGCGTGCCCAGTTGCGATGCCGAAATACTCAGCTCGTCTTTGATCAAAGGAGCTGCGATTGAGAGGTTGCTGCGGTCGATGTAGTTGATGAGAACAGACAGGCCGAGAAGAAACAAAACGCCGTTCATGCCGGTTCGTTGGGAAAGGGCGTTCGCTTCCTGCGGAGTAGAGGCGCTGGCATTCGAGTCCCCGGGATGGGCGACGATGGGCATTCAGCAAAACCGCCCAATTGTACACTCGCCGTAACTTTCCGAGCCGGTCGGCGGTTTTGATAGTGATTCTCGCTGAACGGGAGCGGGCCGAGGATCTCGCTCGCCCGGGTTGTGCCCTGGGAGATCCCTCGCTCCGCCTGAAGAGCGGCTCTGCTCGGGATGACGTCCTGAAGATCCGGTAAGAAGTGCACGCTTTCCGGATGACGCCGTACAAAGTGCAATGCAAACTGAACCGCTTCTGCCTTCCTATCAAATGTTATGATCGCCATCGTCAGTGCTACGGGATCGTGATATGAAGAATCTGTTTGAGAAAGACGCAACCGACGAGATCCTCACTCGCATCGACAGATTGCAGCCCGCGGCTCAGCGGCAGTGGGGCAAGATGGACGTTGCCCAGATGATGGCGCACTGCTCGGCAGCGCTCGATATGGCGGCGGGCAAAAACAATCCGCCGCGCATGTTGATCGGCAGATTACTTGGATCATTCGTCAAGCCGATCTTCACGAACGAAAAGCCCTTTTCGCAAAACAATCCCACCGACAAAACGCTTGTAGTTAGCGATGTGCGGGATTTTCAGCGCGAACAGGAAAACTTGAAGGCTTGTGTTCGCCACTTTAACGAGGGAGGGGAGGCGAATTGCACCCGGCATCCGCATCCGTTCTTTGGGTCACTCACGCCCTACGCATGGAGCCGCGGCATGTACAAGCATCTCGATCACCACCTGCGGCAGTTTGGCGTCTGAGACCTGGCACGGGACTAGAGCCTGTCTCATAAATGGTTTTTGTCAGAAAAATGAGCAGACATCAGGGTCTGAAGCCCACAGCTTTTGTGAGCTTCTAACGGCACGGCTGGAAGCCGTGCCCTTCCCAAACCTATCTATGAGACCAGTTCTAACTGAACGTCGGCAGTTTAACCAGGTCGTCCTTGGGAACTGACTCCAGGGGCTCCCCAGCCTTCCGCCAGGCAGTCAGGCCTCCGACAATCACGAACGTGCTGAAACCTTTTTCCCGCAGTAAGTGCGCCACCCGGGCGCTCGTGGCTTCGCGTGCTCAAGTACAGTAGAGATAGAGATCCTTATCCTTTGGCAGATCCTTGATTTCTTCTTCCAGATTGTTGGGCTCGATGCGGATCGAGCCCAGGATGCGCTCCGAGCCGATGTCGTAGTACCCGTGGCTGCGGACGTCAACGATCTGAATCTTGTGCCCGTCGCCGGCGTTCAGGCGCGCGGCCAGTTCCTCGACCTGGACGCGAGGCACGACGTCGTACTTGCGATACTTCCGATATTGCACCACACGATAGATGGCATAGACCACGATGGCAGCAACGACCAAAATTTCCATGGCGCGTCCGGCGGCGTGGATGCTTTTCAGCGTAGCTGCCAGAAAATCTCGCGAGACATATCCGAGGAGCAGATAGGTGACTGAGTAAAGCAGGGATCCCGCAAAGTCCAGACGGAGAAACTGGCTGAAGCGCATCTTCATGCTGCCGGCAAGAGGAGCAGCCATGGTGTTGACGCCGGGGATGAACTTGGCAACGACCAGTGTCGCCTTGCCGCGCTTGTAGAACGATTCCGCGGACCGGAGAATGCAGCTTTCAGGGTTCATCGAGAGACGGCAGAGAAATCCGAGCAGTGCCCAGCCGGCTCGTCGTCCCAGCCAGAACTGCGCGGTATCGCCAGTGACGAGAGCGACGACCGCCGCTAACAGGATTCCGGGCCCCCAGAGTGTGTGCGAGGCGATCGCAGCTCCGGCGGCCACCAAGGCGATGGCCGCTGGGAACGGCAAACCTACCGCTTCGGCGAAGAGTACGGCGAAGATAAGAGCATAGCCATGGCGCCCCATGGTCCCGAGCAGATCGTTCATAGCAGATCGCGCATAGCAGGTTAAGTAAGCGGGTTTGATTCAGAGCAGCGAGAAAGGGTTCAGTATAAACAAAGCCGGGCGTCTCCGAAGGAGCACGTCCGGCTTCGTTGTACGAGGAGCGAGTCTCTCAGGAGGACTTTCCTCGACAGGGTGAGCAAGACAGCGGCTTGCACTCGAAGTCTCTCCGGCCCTGTCCGGGCCGGCGCGTCGAAAAACCGGGGCGCCTTTTCGTCTAAAGCTTCGACTGAAGCCGCTCTCCTGGGTTGATGTTCGTCCGCTGCGGACAGGACCCCCGGCGACCTGCCTTTCTCAGGTGTCGAGGGGAGAGAAGTGAGGTCGCTGTGCGCCCCACCGCATGCCAGTGCGTCTCGTTAGCCTTCCGCTCCGGCGGACACTCCCATCAACTGGCCGCATTCTCGGACGGTTAGCTTGGAAAAGCTGTAGCGACGGTCACCTTGGATAGTGATACCAATCAGGCGAGCATTTTTGGGAGTTATGTGCTTCTGGTCACAGAGGCCGGGGACTAGGGTCGGGCTGCTGTAGTCAGGTGATTTCACTCATGGACTTTCCTTCGCCTTGGCATCTGGTTTTGAGTGTAATGGCGATGTTACGCCAGCCGTCCAACGAAGGATGGTGCCGCTGATAAAATCCGGTGTGGAGAACAGAGAGTGAATCTCAGTCGTGTGCCAGACAGAACGGCGGACGAGGTACGCGCTCTCGTTGAAGGTGAAGTGCGGAAGATCGCGGATGCCAGAATTGTGCAAGGAATCCAAACATTCTTAATCACCCCACGCCTTGAGATGAGAACTTGGGGATGGGGAAAGACACCTGCGGATTATCCGGTCTGGATAGTTGCGGAGAGTTCTCGCTACGACTACGGGATTGCGTTTTCAGACTATGGTTTTGCACCCGAGCATTCGTGGGGACTTGTTTTCTCTTCGCATCGTGATTTTGATGCGGATTACTGCTGGTATTCCACGCTGGAAGATGCGTACAAAGACTCACGGCTCCTTGAGGAGCATCAGGAGCAGCAACCGCAGAAGGGGTTCTGAGCGTAATGGCGATGTTTCGCCAACTCGCTTCCGACGGAAACGCCATCATTGCGTGTTCGACCGGAAAAACTCTTCAAGCGGCACTGCTACAAATGTAACCTCTGCCGGATAAGACGCTGCAACGTCGATCGACACCGCCCTCGTTTCTAACCCTTTGGCTGGTTCGGGTTTCAGTATGAAATGTCCTTTTAGCCCACTTATTCCGAAGTCAAGCTCTCCGCCTGAATCTGCAACAAACGGATCGTCACTAAAGTCGGGCAACTCCAACCTGAAAGTTCCGTCAGCCCCAACCTTGGTGGTTGCTATGCGAGCAATCTGCGGCCCAAGGCAACTGCCAGCGCAGCGATCCTTGCAGTCGTTGATCCAAAGGCAAACCCCAAGCGAGTCGTAGCTTACCGAGATCGTCGCGGACTCAGGATTCTCGGCGGATTTCACACGCCCAAAGAACGGAATAGTCTTCAGAGGATCACACAGAAACTCAAGCCCGATGTCTGAAGTTTCGACTGCAACGTCGAATGTTTTAATCTTGCATCCTGGTGCCCAAACTATCGCTCTGAAGCGATCACCTTTGTCCATCGGAATTTCGAAGGGTGAACCCTTAGAAGCCCCAGGCACCCCGGCGTATACGTGCCCACCAGTTGGTCCGTACCTCCGATAGGTCATCGACGCCCTATCGGACGGAACACCTTCCGGGAAAATGATTCGGACCCTTGGCGCTCGCATGTCTTGAGCCAACATTACGGAGGTTAGGAACAATGCAGCGACGCATCTAGGAACCATGCGCAAGATCATACTCTTGGGTTCCCCCGAGCTGCGGAAATCCGACCAGTTGTAAGCACAGAACGCGTGGATACTGAATGGCTGTTGTTAACAGGCGTTCTCACTCAAATTTCGACTGCTTTCGATTTGATTCAGATCGGCATGTTCGGACAACGAACTGCCCTGTTTATCATCATCGCGCCCCCAATCAGCCCAGAGAGGGGGATGGGGTGAATTAAAGGGGAGTGTTCACACAGCAACAGCCAGCCCGAGAAAATGAGCAGCATCGATCCGCCCAAAATCCAGGCGACAGCGGATAGCCACCGCGGCCTAGTGCGCAAGAACGAGAGAACGAACCCCGCAACGATCTCCGCCAATGCAGTCAGCAAAAGCGTCCCAATGAATGCCACGGGCCCCGTGAACGGAACTATCGCGCCGTTGGAAGCGATACCATGTTTCCAATCGCTAACACGGATGCCTCGCCCAAAGAACGCATTCGGGCCATAGAAAACAATTACCAGCAGCGCGTTCCCAATCCGAGCTGCAAAATAGGAAGAAACAAACACTGCGACCAGAGCGCCGCCAAGACCGAGATTATGCAGGCCGCCGCGACTTGCTTCTACTCGTTTCAACCAAGCGCTTAGAGCAGATGACTTCACCTTGGGAATCTCCCGTGCCGGAAGGTGCGCCTCACACTCCTCCGTAAGAACCCATGACATTTCAATTGAAATATTTCTGTGTCGAAGGTTCAAGTGACCAAAGAAACGGGTGGGTGGTTCTCGCGGGATCACGATGAATGTTGAAACCAGACCATTACACGCTTTGAGCCGCAAAGTGGATTCTGAGTGTAATGGGGATGTTACGTCAACTCGGGGGTCGTTTTGGTGCGGCGACGCCTGTAGAGAATGAACACAGCTACCGCACCGATTCCGAACAACATCATGGGGACTGGACCGAGAGAAGAAGCACTCGACTCGTGGAAATCGGTGAGTGCATTCCTGCTCGGATTTTGCGGGTCGTAAAACACAATCACCTGCTTACCAATGGCAAGTTCTTCGTCTTTAGGAATCTGCCATCCCGTGTAGGCTCTGCCAGCCACCTCAAATCTGTAGCCATATCGATTGTGATTGGAAGGCTCGTGAGCAGTGACAATTCCAGATGTCGTTTGTTGACGTTCCGCAATCTGGCTTTCCCTAGTCGATTCCTGAATCAGGAAAGCTACTCCAAGAGCCCACGGCAATGCCACCAGTAGATTCCACCACGAGGGGCGGTACCACGCCCGACTGGTCCTTGCCACGATTTCGTCAATAGCCTTGCCCATTGGCATTGTGCGGCACAATGAGAATTACACCACATTTAGCAGGCACAAAGCGTAATTGTCGCAAACAGGCGATTACACGCTTTGAGCCGCAAAGCGGGCATTTTGAGTGCAATCGGGGATTTTTCGCCAACTATCGGAAACAGCCCGAAACGCGCATGATCGTCCAAACAAGGACGAGCAACAGAACCAGCACGGCTGTGACCTTGCCGGAGCTGCGAGGATTTCCAAGAATAGGTCCCACAATGGCAGGAGTATATGTCGGTCAATGAGTGATATCGGGGGGATATTTCAACACTTACGGTTTGGAAATACCTTCCAACCCGAAAAACAGCAGCGCCACACCTGAGAAAAACACAGCAAAACCTATAGCGCCAAATCGCATCGCTTTCGTACTTCGAGGGCTTCTGGGCAGCAAATCACGTTGTAGGCGGCGGAGTTGAATCAACTGCGGCAGCGACCAAAATAGTGGCTCGAATTTGTTCGGTGGTGGCAGTTGCTCGTTCACTTCTGACTGCAGTTCCAGCAATTGCAGGTTGCTTGCGATTAGATGACCGACTCCGGTGGCCATCAACGCCGCACCAGCGACAATGGCAACTTTATGCACGGCATACAATTTAGCACCACCGGTTTCTACGTCAATGAGCGTTAAGGCGATTTTGCAACAACTACTGCCGATGAACCTTCCTAGACTTCTTCTTGCGCTCGGTTAGACTCCTCGCAGCGGAGGCAAGATCACGTAATTCGCACGGTTTTGCCAGAGTCGGGATTGGCGATGCTGTGAAAAGGAGGGCGTCAACGATGCGGCCGATGTGTGAGGCATTGCCGTTGCATTTGGTCAGACTTTCCCGCGGATAGATATAGGTCCGTGGTTCGCACCCTTGCCAAGGACGCAAGGGTGGGGCTGCCCGCAGTCGTGGTGAATTCCTCGAAAGTAAAGGGCGGGGCCACCCGCCCGATCGGGATAACTTTTACAGCGTTTAACTTCTATTACGTTTGTAATATGCGGTCGGGTGTTCTTTTCTGCTATGTTTCAGCGTCGCGCATGAAAACGCGCCGAACGTCAGGTCGTTATTTGTTGGCGGCACACGTTCGGGGAGGGTGTTTACGCGCGCGGGGAGCGACACTCGAAAGGGATGACGCGTGACAAGGACCTTCAAGCAGAATTCAGTGGCGGACGCGACAGGCATCAAAAGTTGGTTAAGACGGCTGTCGGGGTTGGTGCCCTGTTTGTTTCTGACCTGCGGCGCATTGGCTCAACAATCAGGACTGAATAAACAGTCGCTGGTCTACATGGAGTACCCACAGCCGCAGGGCGTGGTCCAGTCTCTGGAATTCAGCAAACTCCCCTCGTGGATCACCCTGGATATGCAGGTGCGGGCGCGCGAGGAGAACCAGAGTTCCGACAAATATATTTCAGGTAACGATGCGGTTTATGCCCTGACCCGAGTCTGGGGAGGGCTGGAAATCCGGCCGACCACCTTTCTCACCGTCTACGGACAGTTTGTGGACACCCACGCTCTTGGGCTGCCACTAGCTTACGTTGCGACAAATATGCGAGACACCTTCGATCTCCGGCAACTGTTCGTGGAATACCACGCCAAGGGCGTGCAAATCATCGCGGGGCGGCAGGAGCTAAGATACGGCGACGAACGGTTGGTTGGGATCAGCAACTGGACGAATACCAGCCGTACCTGGGATGGATTCCTCGGACGCATTGGGAATAAGAACCGGCTCGATCTGTTTAGCGCCTCGGTGGTCGTCATCCATCCTGTGTCGCTGGACGAACAGGTTCCCGGTTTGAACTTCCATGGCGCGGTGGGGACGATCACGACCTGGGTACCACACACGGTCGTTCAGCCGTTTGTCTATGTCAGGACCCTTCCGTCAGTGCTGAGTCTACAGAACACGTATGGCACCGAGACGGAGGTGACGCCAGGCGCGGAGGTTTCAGCGAAGTTCCTGGGAGGGTTTTACTTTGATACGCTGGGGGCGCTTCAGCGCGGCAGCTATTCGAACGACTCGATTCGCTCCGCTGCCGGGTATGTGAAGGCTGGTTACGGTACGGATCGGTTTTACTGGAAGCCGCGTCTGGGAGGTGAGTACGACTACGCCTCCGGAAATCCGAAAACCGACTTGAACCGGATCGGGACATTCGATCAGCTCTATCCGAGCAACCACAACGCATTCGGCCTGACCGATCTGTTCGGCTTCCAGAACATCAAGGAGGACCGAATTAATCTGGACATGGCACCGACCAAACGTCTGGCGCTGCTCATCCAGCAAGAGTGGCTGCGGGTCGCGACTGTGAACGACAGCGTGTACAGCGGGTCGGGATCGGCGACGGTAAAGGCTCCGACTGGAGGGTTTCTTAGCAACGACATTGGTAGGGAATTCGATGCTTCCGGTCAGTATGCTTTCCTGCGAAACAACATGACGTTGAACATCGGCGTCGGTCACTTCACGCCGGGAACGCTGATGCTGGAGAACAAGCATGGCGCTCCGCTCACGCTGGCGTATTTTGGATTGACGTACAAATTCAAGGTGACTCGATCGGATTAATCTGCAAAATTCAAGGTGAATTGAAAGGACGTTAATCAGTTTAAGCGAGTCTCCCGACGAGCTTATGAGCCCGCAGAGCACAGATGGTGCCGCAGAGTACCACAGGGCGAATTGTGTGGCAGTGCAGATGTCAGTTGACGAAAACAGGCAGTTACACGGGGCATCCCCACTAAGCCCTGACCCCTAGCGCCTGATCCTTTGCCCCTGACCTCTAATCCCTGACCTCTGACTACTTCTCTCTGGCTACCACAAACTCTGGGGCCCACAGCAATGCCCGCTTGAATTCCGAGTCGGGGAATGTGCAGATCGACTTCTGGGCTGATTCCGCGTACTGCACGGCGCGCGCCGTGGCTGCTTCCAACGAACCATACCGTTGCAGGATTCCCAGGATGTCGGCGTGGGTTACGCCGTTGAAGGCCCGGTCACGCACAATCGTCTCGATCTTTCTGCGCTCTTCTGGCGTGCAGCGTTCGAGGGCGTGAATCACGGCCATGGTGACTTTGCCCTCGCGCAAGTCGCTCGCGACGGGCTTCCCCAGGACTTCTTCGGAAGCGGTGAGATCCAGCACGTCGTCGACGATCTGAAACGCCATCCCGAGGCCGTGGCCGTACTTTCCGAGCGCGGCTTCCTGCGCTTCCGTTGCGCCGCCGAGGATCGCTCCCAGCCGCATGCAGACTGAGAATAGGCAGGCGGTTTTGCGGAAGATCAAGTCGAAATGCTCGTCGAGTGTGATCAGCTTGCCGAGCGTTTCCATTTGCAGCAGTTCGCCTTCAACCATCTGCTGCGTCAGGTCGATGAGCGTGTCGAGGATGCGGAAGTTGCGCTCCTGCACGGCGATTTTGAAGGCCTGCATGTAAAGCCAGTCACCGGCCAGCACGCACTTGGAATTGCCCCACTGCGTGTTGGCCGCCGGGCGTCCGCGCCGAGTCTTGGCGTCGTCGATGATGTCATCGTGAACCAGCGTCGCGGTGTGAATGATCTCGACAACGGCACCCAGCCGGACTGCGCCACGTCCCTGATAGTTGAGCAGCTTGGCGGAAAGCAGCAATAACGCGGGCCGGATCCGCTTGCCGCCGCCTGCGCGGAGATATTCCCCGATCTCAGTGATCGCCGCCACGCCGGAAACCGTGTCGCGGCCGAACTCATCCTCCAGCGCGACGAGGTCATCCCGCAGCAGATCGAATACTTCTTTCCCGTTAATGGTGGCCGACGCGCTCAAGACAGTTCTTTTTCACCACGGAGGCACTGCGACACAGAGAAAACAGATTCTATTTCTCCGTGTCTCCGTGTCTCGTGGTGGAGACTCAGTTTGTTCTGTAGTTCAAAAACTGCAAATCAATCCCGAAATCGTGCGCTTTCAGCAGTTGGATCACTTCCTGGAGCGTGTCTCGATCCTTGCCGCTGATGCGTACGAGATCCCCCTGAATCGACGCTTGCGCTTTCTTCTTCGAATCTTTCACCAGCTTCACAATTTCGCGTGCCTTCTCAATGGCGATGCCTTGCTGCATGGTAATTCGCCGCTTCGAGGTTCCTCCCGCGGCCGGCTCAACCGCCCCATACGTTAGAGCTTTCAGCGAGACGCCGCGCTTCACCAGTTTTTGCTGCAGGATGTCGTTCACCGCTTTCAATTTGTATTCATCGGCTGAGTGCAACACGATCGCGTCTTTTTCCTGCTCGATGTTCGACTTCGAATCTTTCAGGTCAAATCGAGTGTGGATCTCTTTCAGCGCCTGCTGGATGGCGTTGGCGACCTCCTGCATCTCCACCTTGCTGACGACGTCGAAGCTGTTATCGGGCATATATTTCTAATCTTTCTGAAATAAAGGAATCTTTACCTGAGGTTAACAGAACCCGGGGACTAGCGGGGAGGAACTTTGCTTTCAGCGATTTCAGATAATTTGAAAAATTCGTAGAAATTGCGGGAAGTTTGCTCGCCCATCTGCTCCATCGAAAGCCCGCGCAACTCGCCCAGCGCCGCCGCCGTGTGCTTCACGAAGGCTGGCTCGTTACGCTTGCCGCGATGTGGCACAGGAGCCAGATACGGAGAGTCAGTTTCGATCAAGATTCGGTCCAGAGGGACCTCGAGCGCTGCGTCGCGGATCCGCTGCGCCTTGGGAAAAGTTACGTTTCCGGCGAAGGAAATCATGAATCCCATATCGAGGGCTCTCTTTGCCTGCGGCCAATTTCCGGTAAAGCAGTGAAGAATTCCGCCAATGCCTTTGGGAGTCCACTGCTCCTGGATCAGGCGGAGGCAGTCTTCCCAAGCGTTGTCGCTATTGTCGGATGGACGGCAGTGGATCACGATGGGCAACTTGGCAGCGGCCGCCAGTTCCATTTGGCGAATGAAAACCTGCTGCTGCGTGTCGCGCGGTGAATGATCGTAAAAGTAGTCCAGGCCGATCTCGCCCCACGCAATGACTTTGGGATGCCGCGAGAGCCGCTCCATTTCGGCGTAGGCATGGTCCGAGGCTAGTCGTGCCTCATGCGGATGAATGCCAATCGTCGCGAACATGAAGGGATGCTTGTCGGCGAGTTGGATTCCGGCGTCCAACTCGGGAGGGCCATCTCCATTGCCGATGGCGACCATGGCTGTGACCCCAGCCTCACGGGCGCGAGCGATCACCTGCTCGCGGTCGGCGTCGAACTGCTTGCCATCGAGATGTGCGTGGGAATCGACGAACATGGGTTATGAGATGAACTGTTCAGCATGTGGCATAACGATTCCAGGTCCGTCCTATTCTCAGGTGCCTATTTCGAGGTACTTTCCGCGTGCAAGGGTTTCATCTCAAGAATGTTGTCGATGTAGCCGTTAAAATCTCCGTGTGGCGGGGGCGCGTGGTACAAACCCTCGACGATCACGTACTTTCCGTACATGTCTCGAACTGTGTGGTTAACGGTGAGGTCAACTGCATTCGAGAGAATGCCATTGCGGCCATCGCTTTCGGACACGAATACGCCAGGTGCATCATCAAGCCCGGCTCCTGCCAAAATAACCAACGACTCTTAGATGTTCGCCATCATACTCGCGAGGGTTAGCTATCACTCTGATTAAGCTTACCCGGTGAAGACGGCGATTGTCCGAGCGTGACGCCGTTTCTTGTGGGAGCGCATATCGTCCAAGGTGCAACATCCCCGCCATCAGTGCAACCGTCAGTATGCGTCTCATGGAACCCTCGCCTCACCAATATGAGCGAAGCTACGAGCGGCTTACCTCAGGGGCTGAAGCCCAGCTTTTATGCGATCCAGACGGCACGACTGAAAGTCGTGCCCTTCCCGAAACCTGTTATGGGAGCCGATAGTACCGCCGCGATTTACTTCAGTCTTGCCCCGATCGGCACATCTTCCAGAAAACTCGCCAGCACGGGCTTGCCGCCTTCCAGCGATGCCGCGACGATCATGCCGTTTGACTCCAGCCCGCGCATCTTGCGTGGGGCGAGATTTGCCACGATGACGACTTTGCGCCCAACCAGAGTTTCAGGTGCATAGGCTTCGGCGATCCCTGCAAGGACTTGCCGAACTTCCGTGCCGATATCGACTTCGAGCCGCAGCAGCTTGTCGGACTTCGGGACGCGCTCGGCAACTTTCACGAGGCCGACGCGCAAGTCAACCTTCGCGAAATCGTCGATTGTTA
>Ga0335078_10010997_pt1 | contig 13405 bp, 9 predicted proteins | sample Lox_Sample_32_FD_206711 | JGI IMG/M metagenome (GOLD analysis project Ga0335078, IMG submission 206711) | Soil microbial communities from Loxahatchee National Wildlife Refuge, Florida, United States - Lox_Sample_3.2 | ecosystem: Environmental > Terrestrial > Soil > Wetlands | place: USA: Florida...
ACACTCGGTGTGCAGGTGACGCAAGGTTGGCCGACCGGTCCAGGTTGGGACCCCTGGGGGGTTGACCCCGTGAAATCTTACTTTTCCTTCGCCTACAACGACTGGGGCCTGAGGGCGCCGGGACAATATCCGCAGTTGGGCCTGGGGGGGAAAATAGACAACTGTCCCTCCGTGAAGGGAAGCGACGTCGTGGCGCCATCGGAAATGATTATGCTCGCCGACAGCCGGGCGACCGGTTACCTTAGCGCGAACCTTGACCCAGCCCAAATGATCAGGGTGATAATGCATTAGGGCAACAATGGCCTTCCAATCGTCACGACCGCCGCACGGACATCATGTTCGCGGACGGTCATGCCGAGAAGGTGATTCGCAACGAGGTGATTGATTCAAAGAACCGCGATTGGCGCTCGCGCTGGAACAACGACCATCAGCCGCACTTGGAGTATAATTGGTTCACCGACCCCAATACTGCCAATCAACTCGATCCGCAGTATTGAATCCTTGGAACCTGGACATGGCGAAAGCTAGATCAGGACGCGCACGGAAGCTGAATCAAGCCGTGATGATGGTCCTGTCAGCGGCAAGACACCCCAGAATACCTATCGTAAGCAAGGCATTCCCGCAGCCTAGCCCGAAGTCCGAGAACGGCTTGACAAGTCGGCCACCAAGTCTGGCAGCTTGCAACCCCCACAGATTGCGTTCGAGTGGTCGCAGTAGTCACGCACGATTTGGAGCAGCCCTTGCTGGGCTGCGGCGCCGGGCAAGGCGCGCCACGCCGCGCCGCCGAGCAGTCTTTGCCGCGCGAGGCGGAGGACGGAGTTATCCTCTGCCGGGGGCCAGGCGAAATACCGGTGTTCCAGCGCGCGCTGCATCGTTGTGTTCTTTCCTTCGACGGCGCGAATCCAGAGCCAGGGCAGAACGACATTTACAGCCAGATCGGTGACGCGCGTGGCGCCCAGGAGGGGCTGGGCTTTCTTGAGCCGGGGCGAACGGAACGTGCAGTGCCAAGACCAAAAATCGTCCAACTCGACTTGCAGTGTCTCCAATAGCGACCTGGCCAGGGCCGAATCGGGAGCCTCGTGAGCGCACCAGCCTTGCAGCCTATGCGGCAGGTCGTCCGCCTCCGACCAGCGTGAGGCGAGTGCCACGCGACGCTGTGGGTGGTTGGCAGGGCGTGACCCGTGCAAATGCCAGAGCCCCCGCGGCAGGATGCAATCCGAGAATTCGTCGCGCTCCCGCCACCATTGGTCCCAGACGCGGCGCACATACTGGTCCGCCCCATCCTGTGAACGGTTCAGTTCAACTGGCAGCAGACCACTGATGCCAAACAGGCGCGCTTGCAACGCGAGCGGCTGGGTCTGGGGCGTCTGCCAGCGCGGGCGCAGTTCGGCCAGGCGCTGCATAGCCCAGACGTTGTGTTTGTAACCCAGGGCACGGAAGAGTCCCTCCCAGAGCGATTGTTCCCAGCCGACTCGGCGAGCGCGAGCCTGGAACTGGGAGGCCTTGCTCTGCAATCGCACGTGCGCGGCCTGGTGGAGCAGGTCCAGCAACTGTGCCGGCGCCAGGGTACGCAACGGGGCGCAACATTCGCCGCGCAAATCCTCCGGCAGCGTTTGCGCCGACTCGCCGCCCAGCCAGAGGCTGAGTTCTCCCAACGGGGCGTCGAGCACCCGGCGCAGCGGGAGGGCAGGGGGTGCGGCGGCGCTTTGCTGCTCGCCTTCCCAAATGACATGGAGGATGACGTTCTGGAAGGCGGGATTGCGATCATGGCCGTGCGCGTGCCAGCCGCTGGAACGCAGGTCCACTTCCACGTCGCCGGTCCGGGGCGACCCGTCGCCGACCTGCACCACCGCGCCGCGAAAGTCCGCCCCGCCCTCAACACTGCGGAAACCGGGATGAAGGATACGGACGGGTTGGCCGTCCAACGTCTTGAGTTGATCGCGGAGCAGGCGTTGGTGCTGCCAAATGGTCTGCAAGAGGCGTTCGGGCGGTGAATCGCGGTCCTCATGCAGGACCGAAACGACGCCACTGCGCACGCGCCACTGAGCATAAAAGCTGGCCAAGACCGGAGGCACCTTGCCATTGCTTTTGCGCCGATGGCGCCGCAATGTCAAGCCTCGGAAGCGGGCGCCCGCAGTCGGCGTGCGGCAAAGATTGAACGCACCCGGAGGCGGTTTTGACTGTTGTTATGATTATGACTTTGGAACTGAAGGGATCGCGAAGCCAGCAGGCGCGCGTTTGGCTAGTCTTGGGGTGTTTGCTCAGCGCATTGCCCGGGGTTCGTTGTCAAGCGGCAGATAACGATGTCCGCCGTGACGCGACGGTCCTCGCCGTGGAGAAAGTTATGCCCAGCGTGGTAAACATCGCCACGGAGACGATCATTCCCGTCCGGGATACGTTTGAGGAGTTCTTCCGGGAGTTCTGGGACCCCTATCACCGGCGGCAGCCGCCCAACTCCCAATACAGCCTTGGCTCGGGAGTGGTCATAGATGAAGCGGGCTACTTGTTGACTAACGACCACGTCGTGCGGCGGGCAGACAAGATCGCGGTCAAGTTCTGCACGGGAACCAACGTCTATTCCGCCACGGTCGTGGCAAGCGACCCAAAGAGCGATGTGGCCCTGCTCAAGCTCAATGCCCCGCCAGGCGAGAAGTTCAAGGCGATCCAATTCGCGCGCGAAGACGATTTACTGCTGGGGGAGACCGTGCTGGCGCTGGGCAACCCCTTCGGTCTGGGTGGTTCGGTCACGCGCGGTATTCTGAGCTCGAAGAGCCGGGTGCTGCCTAAGGAAGGCGAGCCGCTGGACATTCCGAACTGGCTGCAGACGGACGCTCCCATCAACCTGGGCAACAGCGGCGGGCCGTTGGTTGACTTGCGGGGGGAGTTGATCGGCATAAACGTCGCTGTCTTGAGCGAGGTCGAGGGCCACTCGGCGCAAGGCATCGGTTTCGCCATCCCCATCCGGCGCGTGCTGGAAGCGCTCTCAGATATCTTCCCGACTGAATTTGTGAAAACGTATTGGTTTGGCGCGCGCGTAAAAGTCGGGACGACCCCCTTGAATATTATGAGCGTTCAGGCGCAGAGCCCTGCCGGCAAGGCCGGTTTGGAAGTCGGAGACGCGATTTTGCAGGTGAACGGTAAGCCGCCCAAGAGCTTCATTGATTTCGCCGACCTGCTGGGGGCGGGCGCGGGTTCCGAAATCACCCTGGCCATAAGTCGAGGAACTGCGCGGAAGGACATTGCAGTACGACTCGTGCCGGAGAAGTCGGTGTTTAATGCCGGGTTGATTCGCCGGAAACTGGGCTTGAGCCTCGAGGAGTTGACGCCGCAGACGGCGGCCCGGTCCGGATTCGGGACCGCTGATGGTTTTCTCATTACGGGAGTAGCGGAGGACAGCCCAGCCGCGGAGGCGGGGCTCCAACCGGGCAATTTGGTGACCGCCATAGACGGCCAATTGCCGAGGGACCTTTGCGCTGCCGCCAAGTTGTTGTATCCCAAGAAGAAAGGTGACCGGGTTCAGCTCGATATACCGTTTCTGCAGCGCATGGGTAATTTCAATATTCGTAGCCAAGCCACGGTGGAACTGGCCGTGCGCTAGGCTGAGATTTTGTTGGCTCACCCCGGCGCCCTTTGGCTACAATCGGCCTTATGCTGCATTCATGAGCGAAGATTTGATGATAGAAGTCGCCAACCTGACAAAGCGCTATTCCGGGAATACCGCGGTCTCGGACATATCATTTACGGTCAAGCGGGGTGAGATTGTCGGCCTGCTGGGCCCGAATGGGGCCGGCAAGAGCACGACGATGCGCATTCTGGCTTGCTACCTTCCGGCCAGCTCGGGCACCGTGCATGTGGCGGGGCTGGATGTATTTCACGAGTCGGATGAGGTGCGGCGCCGCATCGGCTATATGCCGGAGAATAACCCGCTGCATCATGACATGCGTGTGCGGGAGTATCTCAAGTTCCGCGCCCGGCTGAAGGGATTGAGCCGCCGACAGTCACGCGTGCGGGTGGACGTTGTCATGGAGCAATGCGGCCTGGCCGAAGTCAGTCGGAGAATTATCGGCCAGCTTTCCAAGGGCTATCGTCAACGGGTGGGCCTTGCGGATGCTCTAGTGCACGAGCCGGAGCTGATCATCCTCGACGAGCCCACCATCGGCCTGGACCCGAATCAGATTCGGTTGGTGCGACAGCTCATCAAAGGACTGGGCGGCACCCACACGGTGCTGATCTCGACGCACATTTTGCCGGAGGCGGAAATGACCTGTCACCGCGTCGTCATCATGTACGAAGGCAAGATCCTGGCCGCCGACACGCCGGAGAATTTGCAGAAACTCATGAGCAGCCGCAGCCAAGTCATCGCGGAAATCGCCGCTCCGGCCGCCGACCTGCGGGAATGCTGGGCGCAAATGGCCGAGATTGAGCAGTTCGACGTGTCGCCGAGCGAGGGGGAGTATTTCCGCTGCGCGTTGACGCCACGCGACGGCCTTGATTTGCGTCCTCAGATCTTCATGTTAGCGCGAGAGCGAGGCTGGCCGTTGCGCGAGCTCACGCGGAGCCGGCACTCGCTCGAAGACATATACGTCCAAGTAACCCGGCCTGATGAGGAAGGGGCAAGGTGATGCGCACCTATTGGACCCTCACCCGGCGGGAACTGGCGGGCTTCTTCCTCTCCTTGACGGGCTACGTGATCATCGCAGCGGCGCTCTTCTTGATGGGCTACAGCTTCATCATCATACTGGAGAAATTGCAGAAACCGATGCCGATGTCCATGCCGGTAACAGAGCTGTTTTACAACACGTACTTTTTCTGGTTGCTGCTGTTGCTGACGACACCAGTCATCACCATGCGACTGTTCGCGCTGGAGCGGTTTTCGGGCACGTTCGAGACCCTGATGACCACGCCGGTGAGTGATTTCGAGGTGGTGGCAGCCAAGTTTACAGCCGCGCTGCTGTTCTATCTGCTGATGTGGCTGCCGATGCTGGGCTGCCTCCTGATAGTACAGCACTATGCCGGGGGAGCGGAGTTCATGGATATTGGGGTGCTGGGCAGCACCTTTCTCGGCATTCTCTTGCTGGGCGCGCTGTTCATTTCGCTGGGGTGCTGTGCCTCGGCGCTGACGCGCAGCCAGGTCATCGCGGCTATGATGAGCCTCGGAATCGGCGCCAGCGTGTTCCTGCTAGGCTATTTTGCCAGCGAACTCCCGGTGCATAACACCTGGCAGTCGCAGGTGCTGGGTTGCTTCGCCCTGTTCAAGCAGATGCACGATTTTGTCCGCGGCGTCGTGGATACGCGGCCGGTGGTTTTGCTGGTGAGTCTAACCTCGTTCTTTCTGTTCTTAACGTTGCGGGTGGTGGAGAGCCGACGCTGGAAGTAGCATGGCCACCGACTCGCAATCCCGGCCCAGCTTTTCGCCCTATCTGAAGTTGGGCATTGGCCTCCACGTCGTTGTCCTGATACTGGTCGTCTTCTCGGTTGTCGCGATGGTCAATTACCTGAGCCGCGACTACTTCCTGCGATTCCAGCTTAGCGCCCGGACGCGGATCGAATTGTCCCCGCGCACCGTCAGCCTCCTCAGGTCGCTGACCAACCAGGTGAAAGTGACGCTTTACTACGACACGGAGGACGAGCTTTACCAAACGGTGGCGGACCTGCTGGACGAATATCGCCTGGTGAATCCGAAGATTACGGTCGCTACCGTGGACTACGTGCGCGAACTCGGCGCGGCCCAGGAGGTCAAAGCCAAATACAACCTCTTCGGCTCGGCTGACAAAGACCTGGTCATTTTCGACTGCGAGGGGAAGGTGAAGGTCACCAGCGGCAAGGCGCTGGCGCAGTACGTGCTGGAGCACGCGCCGAACGAGAAGGAGCGCGAATTGCGCCTCAAGCCAACCGTATTTATAGGCGAAACGGCATTCACCGCGGCTTTGCTCGACGTTACCAGCCCGGCGCTCAAGGCCTATTTCCTTCAGGGCCATGGCGAACATCGGATTGATAGCGGCGACGAATTGGACGGGTATCTCAAATTCGCCTCCGTCCTCCAGCAGAACCACCTGCAAATCGAGCCCCTGTCATTGCTCGGCACCAACACCGTTCCAATGGATTGCAATCTGCTGGTGATTGCCGGTCCGAGAGAGGCGATTTCCGACCTGGAACTGGATAAGATCGAGCAATACCTCAGCCAGGGCGGGCGGTTGCTGGCCTTGTTCAACTGTTATCCAATTCTCGCTCCGGTCAAAAGGGATACCGGCTTGGAGAAAGTGCTGGCCAAGTGGGGTGTGGACGTCGGCCACAGCGTCATCAAGGACCCGGTTTACACTATCTCGCGAGAGGATATTGTCGTCAGCAATTTCGGCAAGCACCCCCTGGTGAATTCCTTGCTTGGATCGCAGTTGGATATGATTCTACCTCGCTCGGTGGGCCAGTTGAAGGTGCGTTCGCAGGCCGCCGATTCACCTCGCGTGGAGGAACTTGCGTTCTCAGGGCCACGGTCGTACGCCTCCGGCGACTTCGTTCGCGCCCGGCCCTTTCCACTCATAGTCGCGGTCGAAAAGGGGGCCATCAAGGATGTGATCACTGAGCGCGGTTCCACTCGCATCGTAGTGACTGGCGATTCTATCTTCCTGGCCAACCACTATATTGACTTGGGGCAAAATCGTGATTTCCTCGGCTATGCCGTCAACTGGCTGCTTGAGCGCACGCAACTGCTGGCGGGCCTCGGCCCGCGGCCCATCGAGGAGTATAGGATTGTAATGACGAAAGCACGGTTGCATCAGGCGCAGTGGGTGTTGCTCGCCGGTCTGCCGGGCTGCGTGCTAATGCTGGGGGGCCTGGTCTGGCTGCGGCGCAGGAAATAGAGTTCCCGCATGAACCCTAAGAACACATGGGTCTGGATCGCAGTGGCCGCCGGGCTTTTTGTGCTGGTGCTATTCCAGCAGCGGCACGCGCGGGAGCTGGACAGCGGACCAGTCATGGTCCTGCCCAACTTGAAGCCCGCCGCGGTTACCAGCATCCAGATCAGGCCGGGAGCGCGCACGAATATCCGGGCCGAGCGCACGAACGGCGTCTGGCAATTGACCGAACCTTTGGTTTATCCTGCCCAGGCGGCCAGCATCGAGAACCTTCTCATGCGTCTCCAGCGGCTGACTCCGGCGCCGTATATCGCGGCGCGGGAGCTGCGCAACCGGGCCAAAGTTGACCAGGAGTATGGGTTCGTCGCTCCACAGGCCTCCATCATCATTGAGCAGCCCGATTACCCCGTTCATCTGTTGGTTGGGGCGCGGACGGCTCCCGGCGACCAGGTGTTCCTGCAGGTCGTGGGTGCCGGCGGGGTTTATGTCGTGAGCGCCGATTTCCTGAAGTATATTCCGCGCAGCGCTGATGATTGGCGCGACACGACCCTGATTGATCTGAAAGGCGTCGTCTTTGATCGGCTGTCCGTGACGAACGGGGCGAAGATTTTCGAGTTGCGGCGGGATGCCACCAATGAGCCATGGGGCATGGTGTATCCGCTGCAAGCGCGCGCTTACAACGCGAGGACCGAAGAGTCATTGCAACTACTGCAGAGCGTCACGATCTGTCAGTTCCTGCCTGGCGATCCCAGAGCGGACCTGGAGGCGTTTGGGTTTCAGCCGCCCGATCTTGAGTTGGCTTTCGGCCTGGGCACGAATACGGTCGCCCGGCTTCAATTCGGCAGGAGCCTGACCAACGACACCCGGCTGGTTTACGCGCGCCGGCTCGGTGTGCACGGCATCGTGACCGTCCCCAAAGACCTGCTCGCACCATGGTACGGCCGAGTGAACGACTTCCGGGATCCGTCCTTGGTAACTTTGACCGGTCCCGTGGCGGAGATTGACGTGCGTGGCATGGATAGCTTCTCGTTGCAACAGCAAACGAATGGCTCTTGGCGCGTGATGCCGCAGGGTTTTCGCGCGGATGCCGGTTTGGTAAAGGACCTCCTGGCCCGCTTGAGCGCGCTGCAAGTCGTCGAGTTTACCAAAGATGTGATCATTGCGCCGGACCTGCCGGAATACGGCCTGGCGTCGCCGGTGCGGCAATACATCTTGAAATCGCCGACAGCAAACGCTGGAGGCGGCGCAACTAATACGTTGATGGTGGAGGTGGATTTCGGAACGAATCAGGCCGACAAGACCTTCGCGCGGCGGGCGGATGAGAACTTTGTCTATGCGGTAAAGCGCGCCGATTTCGAGCGGCTGCCATCGGCCAGCTTCCAAATGCGCGACCGCCGAATTTGGAACATCTCCACGAACGACGTTGTCCGCGCGACCATTCGCCAGCAAGGCAAGGCGCGCCAAATCGTTCGGAACGGTCCGTACGACTGGGCGCTCACGCCGGGGATTGACAACGTGCTGGCGGTGGAGGATACGGTCAGCGGGCTGTGCCAACTGACCGCCGTCGCGTGGGTTGGCCGGGGGGCCGCAGATCGCATTCGTTATGGGTTCAACGACAACAGCCACCAAATCACGCTTGAATTAAGGAATGGCGAGAAAGCCACCGTCGAATTCAACGGAGCGGCGCCCTCTGGCGTGGCCTACGGATCGGTTACGCTGGATGGAGAACCTTGGGTTTTCGAGTGCCCGGCCTGGCTTTACCGCTACGTGCAAAGCCACCTTTCAATCGGCCTCTGAATATGGCGACCCGCCAGAAAGGCCGGTTTTGGCGGACATGCCGGGTCGGTTTTCGCCGGCTCCGCATCGCGGTTTGGCTGCTGATTCTCACCCTGCTGGTTGGGTTAGTTTACCTCAATCAAGTTGGCTTGCCGGATTTCGCGAAGCGACCGTTGCTGGAGAAACTGCGCGCGCGCGGACTCGACCTCCAGTTTTCCCGTCTGCGGCTGAGCTGGTATCGCGGTCTCGTGGCGGAGAACGTCCGCTGCGGGCGCCCCGACGAGCCGCTCAGCCCGCAATTGACAGTTGCGGAAGTCCGCGTGCGCCTCAACTATGCTGCGCTCTCCCGGCTTCAGTTCCAAGTTGACTCGCTGACTCTGCGTCAGGGGCGGCTGGTTTGGCCCATCGCCGAGAGCGATCACGCGCCGCGGGAATTGACCGTTGACAATATCCAGACCGACCTGCGCTTTTTGCCAGGAGATGAATGGGCGCTCGACCATTTCACGGCTGGTTTTGCCGGCGCCAAGATCCACCTGTCCGGCACAGTTGCCAACGCGTCTGCGGTGCGTGAGTGGACGTTTCTTCAGGCCAAGCAGGCCGCCCCCACCTGGATTTGGCGAAACCGGCTTCGCGAATTCACCGATACGCTTGAACGCATCCAATTCTCCACGCCACCGGAGTTTACGCTAAAGGTCCGGGGCGATGCGCGGGATTTGGCGAGCTTCGCCGTCCACGCGTTGTTGAACACGCCATCCGCCGACACGCCGTGGGGGAGCGTGTCTGGAGGCGAGGTCAGCGCCCGGCTCTTTCCGGCGACGAGCAATGGCCTGGCCCGCGCGGAGTTGAATTTGGAGGCCGGGAAGGCGCGAACGCGCTGGGCCACGGCGGCGAGAGTTCGGCTTGCCGTTCATCTTGCCTCCTTTGAAAGCCAGACGCGCTTGGGGAATGGCGACCTGACTCTGCGCGCCGGCCAGGTGAAGACCGACTGGGCAGGCGCTACGAACTTGCAGCTTACGGTTCACTTCTCCTCCAATGAGGAGCAGACGAATCTGATCAACGCCGAGATGGCGCTTGCGGCGGAACGCGTCGAGACCCAATGGGGCAGCACTGCTAATGCCCAGTTTGGCGCCCATTGGACGCATGCGCTGACCAATGCCATCCCGCTGGCCGGCAAGGGCAAACTGCTTTGCAAGCAGGCGAACACGAAGTGGGGGGCGGCAACGGATGTTCGGCTCGACGTGCGGCTTGCTGAGCCCCCTGCGGCCGTACCGCCTCGCGCGGATGAATCGTGGGCCTGGTGGGCGAAGCTCGCACCTTATGCGTTGGACTGGGAGGGCCAGTTCAGGGGGCTAGAGTCGCGCGGACTCACCGCAGAGGAACTTACCTGTGGAGGAAGCTGGCGCGCGCCGGAGCTGACGATCAGCAATCTGGACGCACGGATGTATCAGGGGCGGCTCAAGGCTCGTGCCGGCCTGGACGTGGCGACGCGCGCGCTGAGCCTCAGCCTTACTTCGGACGTTGACCCGCACCAAATCGCGCACGGGCTGGGCGAGGAAACTGGGCACTGGCTTGAGCCGGTTTCGTGGCCAGAACCACCCAAGCTGGAGGGCAGCCTGTCGCTGGTCCTCCCGGCATGGACCAATAGGCAGCCCGACTGGCGGGGGGAAGTGCTGCCCACACTCCGGTTGGAGGGAGAGGTTAAGCTTGAGCAGGGCGGCGCTTTTCGAGACGTGACGGTTGCCGCCGCCCAATCGCATGTCCTGTGCTCGAACATGGTCTGGCGGCTGCCTGATCTGAAGATCAGGCGGCCCGAAGGAGGACTTGAGGCCGAGGGTGAGGCCGACGCCCGCACCGGGGACTATGATTTCCAGATTGACAGCACGCTGGACGTGCGTGCATTGCGCCCTTTGCTTGAAGCGAGACAGCAGAAGGGGTTCGATTACTTCACCTTCACGCAACCGCCGGCGCTCCAGGCCAAGTTCTGGGGTAACTGGCATGATGTGGAGCGAATCGGCGTCAGGGGCAGGGTGGCACTGACGAACTTCACCTTCCGCGGCGAATCCGTCAGCGCCCTCCAGACCGTCCTCCAATATACGAACCGCTTCCTGCAGTTCAGCAATCCGCGGCTCCAGCGCGGGGCGCAGCAAATGAGCGCGGACGGTGTAGCCGCCGACTTCCTTACGCAGAGGGTTTATCTCACCAATGGCTTCAGTACGACGGAACCGATGGTTATTGCACGCGCGATCGGCGCGCATGTCGCCCGGGCGATCGAACCTTACCAATTCAAGCAGCCTCCGGTGGCCTACGTCCACGGCACGATTCCCATGCACGGAGAGGAGGACGCCGATTTGCATTTTGACCTCGCCGGGGGGCCTTTTGAATGGTGGCGCTTCCACGTGCCGGAAATCAAAGGCCACGTGCATTGGCTGGGCCAGCAGTTGACCTTGAGCAACGTCCAGGCCGGTCTGTATGGCGGGCAGCTCACTGGCTCGGCGCAGTTCGACTTTCATCCGCGTGAACGGACAGATTATCAGTTCTCCTTAACGGCCACCGACGCCCCGTTGCACCCGTTGGTGGCGGATTTGCTTCTCCACACCAACCGGCTTGAGGGCAAGCTGAGCGGCAGGCTCGTGATTACGAACGCGAACACGGCCGATATGCGGAGTTGGTATGGCTACGGAGACCTGAGCCTGCGCGACGGGCTCATCTGGGACATCCCCATCTTCGGCATCTTTTCGAGTGTGCTCAACAACATGTATCCCGGCCTCGGGAGCAGCCGGGCCAACGCCGGCACGTGCACCTTCGTCATCACCAACGGTGTCATCTGCTCGGACAATGTGGACATTGTGTCGACGGGGATGCGGTTGCATTACCGCGGCACGCTGGATTTCGGGGGCCAGGTCAACGCCGTCGCCGAGGCCTTTCCGCTTCATGACATGCCGTTATTCGGGCAGCTCTTCAGCATTGTCCTATGGCCGGTGACCAAGCTCTTCGAATACAAAGTGACCGGCACATTGGGCGACCCCAAGGCAGTGCCGAAATACCTGATTCCGAAAGTGATGCTCTTGCCTTTCCAATTGCCCTCCCATCCTATTCGTACATTGAAGGGGCTGTTGCCGGAGGACCTCGGTGCCAACCGGACCAACGCGCCGCCGCTCATTGCGCCTAAACAGAACTGAACTATCCAGGACCTCACCCGGCTGGAATGAGTCCCACGCCTACAACACCGCCACCGGCCTCGGATGCCTGGTTTGTTACCACTCATTGGTCGGTGGTGCTGTCGGCGCGAGAGAAGAATTCGCCGCGCTCCGACGCTGCGCTGGAGACCCTCTGCCGCACGTACTGGTATCCGCTCTACGCCTATTTGCGGCGCCAGGGCCGGCCTCCCCATGATGCGCAAGACCTGACGCAGGGCTTCTTTGCCCGGCTGTTGGAAAAGGATTATCTCCAGGCGGCAGCGCGTGAGAAAGGCAAGTTCCGCACTTTTCTGCTGGTAGCTATGAAGCGCTTTCTAACCAATGAATGGGACCGCGAGCATGCGCTGAAAAGGGGCGGCTTTGCGCAGGTAGTGTCAATCGATCAAGAAGTTGCCGAGTCCCGCTTCGCCGCCGAGCCGTCGCACCATGTCCAACCCGACATGCTCTTTGACCGGCAATGGGCCCTGACGCTGCTGGAGCGAACCATGGCCCAGTTGCAAGAGGAGTACGTGGCCTCGGGCCGGGCGAAGCTGTTCGAATACCTTGAAAGCTGCCTGGCCCGGGAAGAGTCGGCCCTGCCTTATGCGGAGATCGCTGCCCGCCTGAACCTTACGGAGGCTGCCGTCAAGATGGCGGTCCACCGGCTGCGCGCCCGCTACCGCGAAATCCTGCGCGCGGAGATCGCCCATACCGTCTCCTCCCAAGAGGAGGTCGAAGAGGAAATCCGGCATTTATTTGCGAGCTTCGGCCCGTGAGTCCATCCACGGGCGAATCTGGCTGGAAGCTGGAGAAGGGGAACGCGTTTGAGAGTAAGTGGCTGCGATTGAATGCATTAGGCTGAGCGCAGTTACAATTGAGCTAAATTCCTGTTGCTTTTCGGCGGATTGTCAGCTAGGTTAATAGCCTCGTGAGCTAGAATTACGGTTAATTGCCGCCATGAGCCGCTGACTGGCTTTGGTTCCAGCCACCGACCCGCGTGCGGGCAGCAGCGCAATAGACCGTCATGAATTGCCAGATTTCAATCTGGCGGGATTCGGGTGAATGGATTGGGACCTTCGCCCCGTTGAGGTCCAGAATCTTCCTCCGGCGGTCTCCTGGCGGGGAACTGCGACTTCGCGAACCATGCTCTGCAATTCACACGGCAGAGGCTTATAGCCGACCTGGTATCAGTCCGATTGGAGTGATGGAGAGTGGCTTTCGAGACCGCAACCCCTCCCGCTCTGTCGCCCGTGGTCAACACAGATAACAGAATGAAAAGGATGTATGAAAAAGGCATTGACACTCGTCGCTCTAATTGCCGCCCCCACGATGGCTTTTGCGCAGGGGACGGTCGCTTTCATCAACAACACGGCTGGGCTGGTGAGACAGTGGACAAGCGTAACGGATAGCACTTTGATCTCCGTTCCCGTGGGCGGTGCTCAGCTTGAACTTCTGGCGGCCCCAAATGGCACGGCCTTCACTCCGTTCGGCTCGCTGACTCCTGGTGGCCTTGCCTGGAACTTCACCACCTTGGAGGCTTTCTTGGCTGTAAATCCGGGCTGGGCGCCCATCGCTACCACCGGCATCACACCGGTACCAGGG
>Ga0335078_10010998_pt1 | contig 13404 bp, 10 predicted proteins | sample Lox_Sample_32_FD_206711 | JGI IMG/M metagenome (GOLD analysis project Ga0335078, IMG submission 206711) | Soil microbial communities from Loxahatchee National Wildlife Refuge, Florida, United States - Lox_Sample_3.2 | ecosystem: Environmental > Terrestrial > Soil > Wetlands | place: USA...
GGCACCCGAGTACGCCAGTCCCCCGGGACTGGGCGGTGACGGCATGCCCGTGACCGGCACGGTGACGGCGACGGGCGCCAGTGTCGTGGTGGTCGCCGGCGGGGCCGTGGTGGTGGTGACGGGCCGGGTGGTCGTGGTGGTGGTCACCGGCGGGGCGGTCGTGGTGGTGGTCACCGGCGGGGCCGTCGTGGTGCTGACCGGCGGCACGGTCGTGGTCACCGGCGGTGCCGTCGTGGTGGTGACCGGCGGTGCCGTCGTGGTGGTGACCGGCGGTGCCGTCGTGGTGGTGACCGGCGGTGCCGTGGTGGTGGTCACCGGCGGTGCCGTGGTGGTGGTCACCGGCGGGGCCGTCGTGGTGGTGGAGCCGGTGACGGTGGTCGTGGTGGAGGTGTCGACCAGGGCGTTCAGCGCCCGGGCCACCGAGGGCAACGACGTGGCGTGCCAGGCGGCCCCGCCGTCGGTGGTGCGGATCACCACCGGCTGCCCGTTCACCGAGCGCCCGGCGGCCAGGCACACCGACGGCGTGCTGCACGACACGGCGGAGAGGAAGGCGATCCCGCCCGGGGCGCGCCCGGCGGTCCAGCTCGCCCCCTTGTTCCTGGACACGACCACGAATCCCGACTCCTGCACGGAGGAGCCCGACACGGCGAGGCCCGATCCCACCGCCGCGCACGTGGACGCCGACGGGCACGACACCGCGTAGAGGTCGGGAACGCCGGCGGGGGGCCGGCGGGCCACCCAGACCCCACCGCCGTCGGTGGTCGACACGATGGCCGCGCCCCCCGGTCCCGCGCCGACGCCCACGCACTGCTGGCTGCTCGGACAGCTGATGCCGTTCAGGTAGCGGACGCCGGGCGGCAGCGTCTGCACGCTCCAGCTGGCGCCGCCGTTGCGCGTGGCGACCACGAGGGCTGCTGCGGCGGAGGATCCCCCCACGGCCCAGCAGTCCGACGGCGTCGGACAGGAGATCGATGAGAGCACGGCGGGACCGGAGAACTGGGCCTCGACGGTCCACAGCGCCTGCGCTGTCACACTGGGGAGGGGTTGCGACGGGCGCCTCGTCGTGGTCTTCGACGGGGACTTGGACGCACCGTGGCGGGCGCCCGCAGCCGGCGTGGCTCCGCTCGACGCCCGGGTCTGCGGCTCGGGCGGCGAGGGGCCTCCCGGGACAGCCGTCGACCCGGGCCCGACGACACTGGTGGAGGCGGCACCGGCGGGGGGCGTGGGTGCCCCACCGGAGGACTGTGTGACCGGCGCAGCCGAGGGTGGCCGGCCGCCCGATCCCGACAACGTCACGCCGGCCGCCACCGACGCTGCCACGAGCAGCGCCACCGCCGTCAGGGCCAGGCGGGGGTGGCCCGCGGCGTTGGCGCGCAGGCGGCGAAAGCGCGAGCCGCGCTTCGCCTGTCCGGCCACGCCCGCTGTCCCCATGGCTCCTGCGGTGGCGCCCGTACCGGCCGCACCGGGGGGACCGCCGGCCGACGGCCGGCCGGCGGCGGCCACGGTCACGGCGGCGCCGGTCTCCGCCACCAGGGCGCCGAGCACGGCGCGGTCGTGCCATTTGCGGCCGAAGGTCCGGCGGCCCGCGCCCCGGAGCTCGCCCAGGAAGGCGGCGGCGGAGTCGGGACGACGGCCCTTGTCCCGGTCGAGGGCCTTCAGCATGAGCGAGACGACGGGCTCGGGGACGTCGCGCAGGGTGATGTCCTGGAGGCTGATGCCGTGCACGGGGGGCTGGCCCGTGATGAGCTCGCACAGGACGACGGCCGTGGAGTACAGGTCGCTCCCGGCGTCGAGCGGCTCTCCGGCCACCACCTCGGGACTGGCGTAGGCGCGGCTCGGGATGGTGGCGGGCAAGGCGCCCACGTGACCCACGATGGCGGTGTTCAAGCCGTAGTCGGCGACCTTGGCCACCCCGGCGCGGTCCACGAAGATGTTGTCGGGGCGGATGTCGCCGTGGACGATCCCCCGCTCGTGGGCGTGATCGAGCGACGTGAGGACGTCCTCGAGCACGCCGAGGGCGTCGAGGACCCGCAGCGGTCCGTCGCGCAGGAGGTACCGGGCCGAGGCGCCGTCGACGTACTCCGAGACGAGGGCGACGGCGCCCTCGTTCTCGAGGTACTCGATGACCGAGACGTTGTTGGGCTCCCGGATGCGCCCGAGCACGTCGGCCTGGCCCCGGAGCTGGGCCCGCATCCCCTGGTCGGCGGCGAGCTCGGGAGCGAGGACCCGGATGGCTACCAGCCGGCCCGAGGCGCGCTGACGGCCGAGTTCGACCGTTCCCGAGGCGCCAACGCCCAGCCTGCCTACGACCTCGTAGGCGTCTGTCCAGCTCTCCAAGCTCTGCACCCCCCTCTCCCACAGTGGCAGAGCCCGTCGCCCATTGGCAACCCATGGGCCCTGGTACATGGCACTTTTTCACCCCCCGGTCGGGCGGCCCGGGGCCTCCCCGGCACGGGTGCTCGCCGGGCGGTAGCGCCGGTCGCGACGCCCGTCACCGACCGGGACGGACGGCGGCGCCCGGCGCACCCCGGCGTGCCCGGGGCGGGCGGGCCGGGGGGGTGAGGGTGACCCGGGGGGGCGGCGGCGCCCGGCCCTCGAGCACCTCGAGCAGCGACGTGGTGTCGAGGTGGTCTGCGACCAGGTCGGCGAGGCGCTCGATGCGGCGGCGGCGACTGGAGGCGAAGACCGTGTCGGGGGCGGGCCGGAACGCCCGACCCGCCGCCGCGGCCACCTCGACCAGGTAGGACCGGCGCCAGCGGTCGTTCTCGAACAGGCCGTGCCACGACGTGCCCGCCACCGCACCCATCCGGCAGCCCTCGTCGGCCACCAGTGCGACGCCCCCGTGCACGGCCACCGTGCCGTGGCGGATCTCGTAGCCCGACACGACGTCGCCGTCGGCGAGGTGGCGCCGTGGCCGGGCCAGCACCTTGTCGGGTCCGAACACCGTCCGGCAGGGCAGGAGTCCGAGGCCCTCCACCTCGCCGGCGCCGCTCTCCACGTCGTCCTCGATGGCGGTGCCGAGCATCTGGAACCCGCCGCACACCCCGAGCACCGGACGCCCCCGCCGGGCGCGCTCGGCCAGCGCCCGGTCCCAGCCCCGGGCCCGCAGCCAGCGCAGGTCGGCCACGGTGGCCCTGGTGCCGGGCAGGACCACGAGATCGGCGTCCGCCGCCTCCTCGGGCCGGCGCACGAGGCGCACCACCACCCCGGGCTCGGCCCGCAGGGGATCGAGATCGGTCAGGTTGCTGGCTCTCGGCAGGCGGACCGCCGCCACCTGCAGGACCTCGTCACCCACGGGCGGGACCACCTCGTCGTCGGTGGGGAGCTCCAGCGAGTCCTCGGCGTCGACACCGAGACCCTCCACCAGCGGAAGCACCCCGAAGGTCGGGCGCCCGGTGGCCGTGCCGAGCATGTCCAGTCCGGGCTCAAGCAGGGCCGGGTCCCCACGGAAGCGGTTCACCACGAAGCCGTGCACGAGGTCCTGATCGGCCCCCTCGAGCAGGGCCAGCGTCCCGGCGAAGGAGGCGAAGAGCCCACCCCGGTCGATGTCGCCCACCAGCACGGCCGGCACCCCGGCGGCGCGGGCGAAGCCCAGGTTCACGATGTCGGTGGCGCGCAGGTTGATCTCCGCCGGGCTCCCCGCCCCCTCGCACACCACGACGTCGTGGCGGGCGCACAGGGCGCGATGGGCGTCGACCACGAGGTCGAGCAGGCCCGCCTTGGCCGCCCAGCCCCGCCCGGCGTCGAGCTCGCCGGCGGGATGGCCCAGGACCACCAGCTGGCTGCGGGCGTCGGTGCCCGGCTTGAGGAGCACGGGGTTCATGGCCACCTCGGGCTCGATACCGGCCGCCCAGGCCTGGACGGCCTGGGCCCGTGCCATCTCGGCGCCCTCGTCGGTCACGAACGAGTTGAGCGACATGTTCTGCGCCTTGAAGGGCGCCACGGCCACACCCCGGCGCGCCAGCCACCGGCACAGGCCAGTCACGAGTGTCGTCTTGCCCGCCCCCGAGGTGGTGCCGAGGACGAGCAGCGACCCGCTCACCGCCGGTCCCGGGCGTGGCGCGCCGCCACGTCAGTACTCGATGCCTTTCATGGCCCGCACGCCGCGCTGGTAGGCGTGCTTGACCATGGTCATCTCGGTGACGGTGTCGGCGGCCTCGACGAGCTCCACGGGGGCGTCACGCCCGGTGACGACGACATTGGTCTTGGGCGAGCGCCCGGCGATGCCGGCCACGACGTCCTCGGCGGCCACCCACCCGTAGTTCACCACGTAGGTCAGCTCGTCCAGGATCAACAGGTCGTAGTCCCCCGAGGCCAGCTTGGCGCGCGCCACCTCCCAGGCGTGGCGGTTCTTGGCCGCCGACTCGTCGAGGTCCTCGGACTCCCAGGTGAAGCCGTCGCCCAGGGTCCACCAGTCCACACCGAGGTGATCGGCGAGCTTGCGCTCCCCGGTGCTCCAGGTGCCGCTCTTCATGAACTGCACGACGCCGACCCGCCAGCCCCGGGCCCAGCCCCGTGCCATCACCCCGAAGGCCGCCGAGGACTTGCCCTTGCCGTCACCGGTGTTGACGAGGACCACCGAGTCGACCCGCACCCGGGCGGGGCCCTCGTGGTGCCGGGGGATGGAGGTGCGCACCTCGGGAGTGCCGCCCGGTGCCCCCGACGGCTCTGCCACGGTGCGGTCCTCGCTTGCGTCTCCTGCGGGCGCCGGGCTCATGCCGCGCTGCGCACGGGGTGGGCACGCAGTTCGTTGGCCACCTCCTGGAGGAGATCGACCACGCGCGGGCCCCAGCGCGAGGCGACGTCGTCGTTGAGCCCCAGCACCCGGCCGTTGGTCACCGCCGACATCGTGCCCCATCCTGGGCGGGCCGCCACCGTGGTGGCGTCCTGGCCGCAGCACAAGGTGTCGGCCAGGAAGATGTAGTCCGGATCGGCCTTCACGATGAACTCGGCGTTGAGCTGGGGGTAGCCCCCGCTCGCCGCTGCGCCGGAGGCGGCGTCGGCGATGCTCTTGAGCCCGAGCAGCCCCAGGAGCTGCCCGATGAACGTCGACGAGGTCTCGGAGTAGTAGGTCTGGTCGAGCTCGTAGTAGTAGCTGAGGGGCGTGGCGTGCTTCGGGGTCGAGGCCACGATGGCCGCGATCCTCCCTCTGATGTCGCTGACCTCCGCCCGGGCTCGGGCGGCGTGGCCGGTGGCCGCGCCCAGCTGCCCGAACTGGGCGTAGGCCTGCTCGAGATCGGCGGCGGCGGGGACGATCAGGATGGGGATGCCGATGGCCTTGAGCTGGGAGCTCAGGCCGCCGGTGTCCTGCGAGGCCACCACCAGATCGGGGTGGTACCCGGCGACCGCCTCGACGTTGGGGCTGTTGCCGTCGAGCGACGTCACGGGCGTGCCCTTGGGGTAGTCCGAGGACTTGTCCACCGCCTTGACCTGGTCCCCGGCGCCGATGGCATAGAGCATCTCGGTGGCTGTGGGCGACAACGACACGATGGCGTGCGGCCGGTGCGGGATGCGGACGGCCCCGTCGGCGGCGTGGACCGTCACCGGGAACGTCCCGCCCGTGCCCGACGAGGCGTCACCGGGTGAGGTGCTCGCACACGATGCCGCCGCCACGAACAGCAGTGGCACGACGAGCGCCGGCAGGCGCCTTCGGACGTGGGTCATGGATCATCCTCCATCGCGTCGCGGAGGACGAAGTGCGCCCGCTGCGATACCGGAGGTATCCAACGAACCGCCCTTCCTCCGAGGGACTGGTTTCGTCGACACACGACAGGCGTCCGGGCTCGCCCCCACCAGCGGGAGCAGTACCGTTGCGGGACAGCGCCGGGTTCTCACCGGTCTTCGCTGCTCGTGCATCACCTCGGCTGGCGGCCGAGGCGGGGGAAAGCTACCTCGCCGGGGTCCGACCCGCAACACACGGCGGCGGCCTCGGGAACCGCACAGCCGCCGGGGCGGGGCCGGCACCGCCATGCCGTGCGCCGGGAAGCCTCAGCGCCCCGTCGAGCCGTCGGCGAGCTCGCGCAGGATGTCGGCGTGGCCGGCGTGCCGGGCGGTCTCCTCGAGCAGGTGCATGAGCACCCACCGCAGCGGCACCGGCGGGTCCCCGCCGGCGAGGCAGTGCTGCTCCAGCGAGCCCGCGGCGTCCACGACGGCGTCGACACGGGCCCAGGTGGCGCGGTAGGCGGCGGTGACGGACCCGGGCGTGTCGCTCGGACCCACGGTGTCGCCGGCGTCCTCGTCGTGCCCGGCGAAGCGTCGCAGCACCCAGGTCGTCTCGGCCGCCGCCATGTGCTTGACGAGCCACAGCAGCGTGGTGCCCGACCCCACCGGCGAGTGCCGGGCCACGGCGTCGTTGACGCCGGCCACCTTCCGCACCAGCGAGTCCCGCTGGTACTGCAGGAGGGCCAGCACGGTGTGGCGTTCGTCCCCGTCGATCCTCGGCGGCTTGTGGTCCGGCACGCCCGTGATCCTAGGAGCGGCCCCCCAGACGGCCGTGGGCGGCCCGCCTACGCCTGCCGGCGCCGGCGCCGTCGGCTCAGCCGGCGTCCCAGGCCGTCGATGACGAGCCCGGCGCCGATGCCCAACATCCAGACGTCCTTGCTCACCGCCATGCCCTGCGGGGAGGGCCACAGCCTGCGGTCGGCGCGCATGGACGGGACACGGGCGTCGAGCCCGACGAGCGACCCGGAGAAGGCGCTCGGGATCGCCCCCCGCCACGACGTGGGGACGATGGGGAGCAGCAGCGCCGAGCCGGTGACGCTCTCCCCTGCCGCCAGCAGGCGGGTGAACTCGACCGGGGGCAGACGCCCCAAGACGGGATAGCCGGTGGTGGCCGTCGAGTGCAGGGACTCGGCGCGGTCCTCCTCGGCGTGCCACTTCTCCGTTCCCGAGTGCAGGATGTAGGCGCCGGTGACAAGACGCAGGGGCAACTCCCGCAGCTTCATGGGGGTCCTTTCGAGTTCCGGCCCGCTCCGGCCGTCCGCGTGCCCCACCGCGGGCGCCCGCACGCCGCTACGGCCTCGTCGAGCGCGCCACCAGGAGGTCCCCGTCGCCGCCGTCACCCAACGCCGACCGGCACCGCCGGCGCGCCCCGTCGCCGGGACGGCCCGCCCCCCGTCAGCTCACCAGGAAGATCCTGGGACTGACGGCCGAGCCCCCCACCGTGACCACGGTGATCCGGCCCGTCGACGCCCCCGAGGGCACGGTGACCTCGATCTTCTGGCCGGTATCCCCGGTCACCTTGCCCGCCACGCCGTTGAAGTCGACCTGCGTCACGCGCCACAGCCGGTGGCCGATGATCGTCACGGCCGAGCCGACCGGGCCGCCCCGCGGCGAGAACGCCTTGATCTTCGGGATGGTGTTGGCCGACTTGTGGCGGTGCAGCCCGAGTCGGTCCCCCGGCAGGTAGGCGCGGCCCACCGTCGTGGTCGTCGAGGGTCGCGTGCCGCCGGCGGCCGTCGTCGTCGCCCCGGTCGCACCCCGGGCCCCGACCACCGAGGTGGTGGTCGTCGACCGGGTGCCGAGGGCTTCGGACCCGCCTGCGCCCGTCCGGGGCAGTGTCGTGGCCGTGGGCCTGCGGACAGCGGCCGCCGGGTAGCGGGGAACCACCCGAGGACGAGAGCGTGAGATGGCCTGGGCGGCGATGGAGAAGTCCGCGGGGTGGGCGCCGCTGATCTTGAGCTCGACGGGGACGGCCCCGGCGGGCAGGCGGAACACGAGACAGCCGGCGGCGGCGGCGGCCGGCCGCACCACGGTGAACAGCGGCAGGCCCACGCAGTCGCTGACCGGGAACTTGCGGGTGTTGCGGGCGAGGTAACTGTGGTTCTGCGAGTCGATCAGCTTCGACAGCGTGTAGATGTTGTTGAAGTACTTGGCCGCCGGTGCCGTGTTGTGGATCGTCAGCACCGCCGCCACGAGCTCGTGGCCCGCCGCCGCCGGCAGGTAGACCTGCGGGTTGGCCGGGGAGATGATCTTGTCGAGGGTGATGGTCCCGCCCATGGCGTCGAGCGTCGTCCCCACCGCTCCGGTGGGGGCCGACCCCCCGCACGCCGCCAGCAAGACGGCGACCGAGAGCAGGACGCCCGCGCACAATCCGCCTCGTCGCACTCGCACCGCACCCCCCACGTTGCCCCTGGGCGCCATTCTCTCACCTGCGGGAACCGAGCGCAGCCGCGGCCGCCGATCGCCCGCCGGAGCGGCATCGGGGCCGCTCAGGACCCTGGACGACCCCGGTCGCGGCCCGCGCCCGGGCCCGCACCTCGGGGCCCCGGCCGGGGCCGTGGTGCCCGGCGCCGCCCCGCTCGACGAACTCCGGGCGCCGCCGTGGCGCCGGGCTGGCCGGCGCGGTGTCAGCGGCCGGACCAGCGCGGTGGCCGGCGCTCGGCGGCCGCCGCCATGCCCTCGGCGGCATCGGCGCTGGCGCCCACGACGAGGCGCATGGTCTCGGCGAAGCGCAGGGCCTCGAGCGTCGGGAGCGAGGCACCCCGTGCCGCCATCTCCTTGGTGGCGCGCTGCGCCAGCGGTGCCCCGGCCACCAGGCGCTGCGCCAGCGCGCCGGCCTCGGCCATGAGTTCGTCGTGCGGGACCACGCGCCACACCAACCCGATGCGCCGGGCGTGCTCGGCGTCGACCGGCTCACCCGTGAGCAGCAGCTCCATGGCGTCGGACCAGCCGATCCGACGCGGGAGCCTGAGCGCGCCGACCATGGCGGGCACCCCGAGCCGCACCTCGGGGTAGCCGAAGACGGCGCGCTCGCTGGCCAGCACGAAGTCGCACCACGTCACCAGGGTGAGCCCGTACCCGAGGCAGTGCCCGTTGACGGCGGCGATGACCGGCTTGTGGATCTCCCACCCGCTCTCGAAGGAATTGAGCGTCGGCTTCTCCCAGAACGACCCGGGGAACGAACCGGTCGACCCGGCGCCGTCGCGCAGGTCCGCCCCCGCACAGAAGGCGCGGCCCGCGCCGGTGACGATCGCCACCCAGGCCTCCTCGTCGTCCCGCAAGCGTGCGAAGGCGGCGTTGAGGTCCTGGCGAAGCGCACCGTTGACGGCGTTCAGGACCTCGGGTCGGTTGTAGGTGATGGTGGCCACGTGGCCACGCCGCTCGTAGAGGACGGTGTCGGCCATGCGGCACGCTACCGCCGCCCGCCCGCTCGAGACGCCCCGGCTGCGGTCAGGAGCCCGGCGGGCTCAGGGACTGGCACAGCGCGTCCTCCGCCGCGGACACCGCAGGGGCGGCGGTGAGCGACGGGGGGACGAGGAACGGCGGGCGGCGCGCCGTGAGGTCGAGCGTGTCGAGCAGGTTGGTGGCGTTGGCGTCGCGGTCCGACAGTGCCGGCAGGTTCCACTTCGTCTCGACGAGCTTCAGGATCGAGGTGTGGTCCTTCACGACGTGCGAGACGTAGTCCCTCTTGGCCCAGGGGGACACCACCACGGCCGGCACCCGGAAACCCGTCCAGCTGTAGTGGTCGCCGTCGAGCTCCGACGCCGGGACGTCGGGGAGGATGTGATCGGGCGGGACGGCGGGAACCGGCGGCACGTGGTCGTAGTAGCCGCCGTGCTCGTCGTAGAGCCACACGAGCACCGTCGAGGGCCAGGCCGGGCTGCGCATCACGGCGTCGACGACCGAGGCGGCGAAGGCCTCGCCCTCCTGGATGTCCTGGGGGTTCTCCTCGGAACCGGTCTGGTAGTTGGGCTCCACCAGGCTGAAGCCGGGCAGCCTGCCCGACGCGGCGTCGCTGAAGAACTGGCCGATGAGCTTGAAGTTCCCGGCGTCGCTGGTGGCGAGGTACGGGAACAGCAGACCCGAGGCCAGCGTCGTGTGGTAATCGCGCCAGGTGATCCCGTAATGGTCGAGCAGCTCGAAGACGGTCCCGAACCCCCCGGGACGGTACGAGGTGGCCTGGGGATACGAGTCGTCGACGAGCCCGAAGGCCGATCCCGCGATCAGGAAGCGCCGGTTGGGATAGGTCTGCGCCATGGTCGAGGAGAACCACCGGTCGCACAGGGGGAAGGTGCGACCGAGCGAGTAGTAGAAGGGCAGGTCCTTCTGCCCGAAGTAGGCCATGGGGTCGTTACTTCCCTTGGCCGTCACGAACCCGTCGTTGCGTCCGTGGTTCCACGAGCCGTGGCTCACGACCCAGCTCTGGGAGACCTCGACGCCGTCCTGGCAGACCGACGACGCCGGGTAGGCCACCACCGGGCTGCCGCCCGGGCCCGGATTGGCGTTCGTCGGCCTGCCGTCGCTCCCCAGGGTGAAGCCGTCGCCGCGCCCCAGCATGCCGAAGTAGTTGTCGAAGGAGTGGTTCTCCATCATGAGCACGACGATGTGGCGGATCTGGGGGAGCATGTCGGTCCCCGCCGGCCGGTGCGGGAAGGGCCGGTGGCCGGCCCGGAACCGCACCGTCGGCTTGGTGAGGACGGGGACCGTCCCCGGTCCGCCCGCCCGGGGCGCCGCCAGCCCGCCCGAGCAGCCCGCCAGCGCCACACCGGTGCCCGCCGCGCCGAGGCCGGCCGCGCCCAGGAGGAAGGTGCGCCGGCCCAGCCTGGGCGGGTCCGGCGGCGGCTCCCCGGCGTCGTGCCCCCCCACCGGTGGCCGCGAGCCCACGACTCAGGCTCCCTGCTCGAGCACCCGGCGGGGGTGGCGCCCGTCGACGTAGCCCATGAACGGCGGGCGGATGTTGTAGCCGAGCAGCTCCTGCAGCGGGGCACCGAGCCCCCGGGCCGTGGCCGCCGGCACCGAGAGGAAGTGGTTCTCCTGGGGCCGCAGCCACGAGGCCACGTACTCGAGCACGACGCCCAGTCGGGGGCGGTCGGTGACGTTGGCGCCGCCGCCGTGCCACAGGCTCCCCAGGTAGAACAGGACCGACCCCGCCGGCATGGTGGCGGCGACGGTGGCGGTGGCCTGGGAGGGGACCTCGTCGCGCCAGCGGTGGCTGCCCGGCACGATCCGGGTGGCGCCGTTGGCCTCGGTGAAGTCGTCGAGCGCCCACATGGTGTTGAGGACGACCTCGGCGTGGGGACGGGGCAGGGGGTAGATGCCGTCATCGTGGTGCAGAGGCTGGGCCCGCTCCCCCGGGCCGATCTCGATCCCCGTGGGAGCGCTCAGCTGGCAGTGACCGAGCACGGCGTCGAGGACACCGAGCACGAGCGGGTGGACGGCGGCGGCGTCGAACGCACGCGTCTTGGCGAACAGGGCATAGACGCGGCGCGTGCGCATCCCCTCGAAGGCGTTGCGCCCCCCGGGGACGTCGGCGACCAGCTTGCGCAGCTCCTCGCGCGCCGCGGCGAGCTCCCCGGGACCGAGCAGGCCCTCGACCACGACGGCGCCGTGCTCGCCCAGGGCGGCCACCACCTGCTCCACCGACACGCCCACCGTCTGCATGCACCCCGGAGTCTTCCAGAGCAGGACCGCCGGGTTCCCTCGGTCGGGGTGGGAGGGATCCTCAGGCCTCCGGCGCGGGCGCACTGCGGCGGTCCAGCCAGCGTCGGAATCCCGCCGCGTTGGAGTGGACGCCGTTGAGCGTCTCGAGCTTCTCGCGCTGGGCGGGGTCGACCCCCGACACGTCGGCGGAGAACGCCGACTCCAGGGCGGCGGCGATGTCCTGGCCGTTGCGCCAGGCCGCCTCGGCCACCCCCGCCCAGCTGCGCAACGTCTCCTCCGCCTCGGCCAGCACCGGTGCCGGGTCGGGGAGCAGGCCGTAGTGGGCCAGGGCCAGGCCGCTCGGGCGCCGGGCGGCGAAGCGGTGCAGGGATCGGACGGCCTGGTCGAGGTCGAAGTCCGGCGGGGGCGTGGAAGGGCGCAGGACGCCGGCGTCGGGGAGCCGCACCCCCACGGCATCCCCGGCGAAGAGGATCCCGCTGGTGGTGTCGTGCAGGGCGAGATGGTGCTTGGCGTGGCCCGGGGAGTCCACCGTGACCAACGCCCGGTCACGCCCCACCCGGATCTCCTCGCCGTCGGCCAGCACGTGGATGCGCTCGGCGGGCGTCGGGTCGAGGCGCCCGTAGAGCGAGTCGAGCAGCTCGCCGTAGACGAGCGACGCCGAGCCGATGAGCCGGGTGGGGTCGACGAGGTGCCGGGCCCCCTTCTCGTGGACGTACACCGTCGCCCGGGGGAACGCCCGGGCCACGTCCCCCACGCCGCCGGCGTGGTCGAGGTGGATGTGGGTCACGGCCACACCGGCCAGGGTGCCGGGGTCGACGCCCAGGGCGCGCAGGGCGTCGAGCAGCGCCGGCACCGAGCTCTGGCTGCCCGTCTCCACCAGCACGGGCGCCTCCCCCTCGATGAGGTAGCCGGCGGTGACGTGCTGCCACCCCCCGAGCAACGTGTCGATCTCGATCACGCCGGGGGCGATCTCGGTGCTCACGGGGTGTCCCCGGAGTGGGCCGCCCGCGCCAGGCGGGGCCGACGGACGCCGTCGCCCGGGTCGCCGGCCACGTCAGGCGGCGAGCTCGATGACGACCTTGACGTCGTCAGGCTGGCGGCTGAGCGCCGACTGCCACTGCGCCAGCGGGACCCGGCGGCTCACGACGCGCCCGAGCCAGGCGTGGTCGGCCTGGGCCAGGGCGCTGGCAGCGGCCTCGTAGTGGCGGCGGTTGGCGTTCACCGAACCGACGACGGTCTGGTTCTCGAGCACCATCGACCGGTTGAGCATGCCGGCGTCCACCGCCAGGGTGCGGCCGCCCGAGGACACCCCCGTGAGGCACAGCACCCCGTTGGGGCCGAGGTGCTCCATGGCGTCGAAGATGAGGACCCCCACGCCCGTGCACTCGATGACGATGTCGGGGTTGGCGGCGGCGTCCTCGATCTTGCCGGTGTGGTAGCTGGCCCCGACGTCACGGACCAGATCCGGCTTGGGGCCCGTCGTCACCTTGTCGAACACGTGGACCTCGAGGCCGCGCTGGACCCCCAGCAGGGCGGCGAGCAGGCCGATGGGGCCCGCGCCCGTGATGACGACGTGGCGCGGCGACCACGTCGCCCTGCTCCCGATGCGGTCGATCTGCTCCCAGGCCTTGGCCACGACGCTGGTGGGCTCCATGAGGACCCCGAGCGACCCGAGCCCCGGGTCGACCTTGACGGCGAAGTCGGGATGGATGCGGTAGCGCTCCGAGCAGTACCCGTCATGGCCCTTGATGCCGCGCTCGGTGTACTGGCCGTTGCGGCAGAAGTCCCACTCCCCCACGGCGCAGTTCTCGCAGGGCACGGGGTCGGGCCGCCGGACGATGCCCACCACGAGGTCGCCGGGCGCCACCGCCGCGCCCGCCGGGGCCTCGCTGACTCTGCCCAGGGACTCGTGGCCCAGGACCAGGCGCTCACGTCCCGACGGGGCCCAGCCGTAGGCCCCCGAGACGATGTCGATGTCGGTGCCGCACACCCCGACGGCCAGCGTCTGCACCAGCACGGGCC
>Ga0335078_10010999_pt1 | contig 13404 bp, 15 predicted proteins | sample Lox_Sample_32_FD_206711 | JGI IMG/M metagenome (GOLD analysis project Ga0335078, IMG submission 206711) | Soil microbial communities from Loxahatchee National Wildlife Refuge, Florida, United States - Lox_Sample_3.2 | ecosystem: Environmental > Terrestrial > Soil > Wetlands | place: USA...
GGGGACCTCCGGGGCGATCGCCGGATTGGCGGTGGTCGGCGTGGGCGCGCTCTGGCTGGCGCTCCTACTTTCGATCGGCGCCTCCCCCCCGAGTCATGGCACGCTGTCGGGGCTCCTCGCAGTCGGTCTCCTCAGCCTGGCCGCGGCTCTCCTCCTGGCGGGCTTGCTCGCCGGTCCGCTTGCCCGTCTCCACGAGATCCGGGTCGAGCCGACCGGTCTCGTGCTCGTCGTCCCGCACCGTCGGCCGTGGCGGGTCGAGTGGAGTGGGCTCCGGCTCTCGGCCATGCGATCGTCGAAGGACCGGTTCCGGGTCCGGGCGCGGCGGACCGCCGGCTCGCGCGACGCGGTGACCGTCCTCCTCACGGCCGACGACGCTCGCGAGATCGTCGAGCGGGCCCCGGCGGGAGTTCGACTGCCGCCGCCGAGCGTCCTTCGGGCGCTAGGCCTCGACCCGGCCCGCGGCGGCGGCTCGATCGACTAGAGGGTCGGCCGGGGGATTCCCCCGTCGCACGACCCGGCATCCTCCACTGTTTCACCACCTCTCCCCGCACCCTTATCTCTCCACATTCCGGTGTTCCGCTCGTGCCGTCGAAACCGTCGTCCCGGGGCGCCGCCGGGTCGGAGAGCCCCCCCGAGACCCGCGAGATCGCCCTCGAAGACCTGCCCGGGATCGGGACCACCACCGCCGAGAAGCTCCGCGAGTCCGGCTACACCGACCTGATGGAGCTCGCGGTCGCCTCCCCCGGCGACGTCGCGGAGGCGGCGGAGATCGGGGTCGCGATCGCCCAGAAGATCATCGGCGAGGCGCGGCGGAAGGCGGACGTCGGCGGGTTCGAGAGCGGCACGACCGTTCTCGAGCGCCGCAAGAAGCTCGGCCGCATCACGTCGAACTCGAAGGCGATCGACGAGCTCCTCGGCGGCGGCGTCGAGACGCAGGCGATCACGGAGTTCTCGGGTGAGTTCGGGACGGGGAAGACCCAGCTCGGCCACCAGATCGCGATCGACGTCCAGCTCCCGCCGTCCCAGGGCGGCCTCTCGGGCGAGGTCGTCTACATCGACACTGAGTCGACGTTCCGCCCCGAACGGATCGTCGACATGGCGAAGGGCGTAGGCCTCGACCCCGAGGCGGCGCTCGCGAAGATCCACGTGGCCCGGGCGTTCAACTCGAACCACCAGATGCTGCTCGTCGGGAAGGCGCAGGAGCTCGCGCGCGAGAAGCCGATCCGGCTCCTCGTGGTCGACTCGCTGACGGCCCACTTCCGGTCCGAGTACATGGGCCGCGGCGAGCTCGCGCCGCGCCAGCAGCACCTGAACCGCCACCTCCACGAGCTCCTCCGGTTCGGCGACACCTACAACGCGGCGATCGTCGTCACGAACCAGGTGTCGTCCCGGCCGGACGTCCTGTTCGGCGACCCGACCCGCCCGATCGGCGGGAACATCGTCGCGCACGCGGCGACGTACCGGGTCTATCTCCGGAAGTCGAAGCCGCCGAAGCGGATCGCCCGCCTGATCGACTCGCCGAACCTCCCCGAGGGGGAGGCGGTGTTCTCGCTCACGGGCGAGGGCGTCCGCGACTAGAGCCGAGCGCCCGGACGCGACGGACCGCGGTCGCTTTCAGGTACAGGACGACCCGGGCGCCGGGCCGGAGCCCGAGCTCGCGGATCGGCTCGGGCGTCAGCGCAGCGCGGAGCCGGGAGCCCCCGACCCGGACGACGACGCTCGCCTCCGACGCCCCGGCGGCCCGCACGACCCGCTCGACCGTCCCCCCGAGAACGTTGCGGGCACTGGAGGGAAAACGCCGTCGGCTGACCAGGATCGCCTCCGGGTCGACCGCCAGTCCGACCCGGGTCCCCTCCTCCGCGCGGAAGACGACGCGCAGCCGGAGTCCGTCGTCGACCTCGACCTCGGGGGTCGTCCCTTCGTGGTACGTCCCGATCAATAGGTTCGGTCTGCTCGACGCCCCCACGGGGCGCGAGGCGATCAGTTCGACCGAGTCGAACCCTTCGTGGAGGACCCGGTCTCCGAGCTCGGTCAACGTCGTCCCCCCGTGCCGTCGTCCGCCCCGAGCGCTCGCGACGACCGGCCCGCCGAACGCCCGGGCCAGCCGACGCAGGCGGTAGACCGCGACGTCGTGGGAGACCCCGACGGCGCGTCCCGCGGCGACCACGCTCTGCTCGCGACCGATCGCGCGCAGAAGGGCGACGTCGAGGTCGGTCACCCGACTGGGCCGCTGCGTCATGCCTTCCCCCGTCCGTCCAGGACCGGGGACCCGAGGGCATGGAGGCTCTTCTCCTCCACCGAGAACGCGATCCGCGCGCCCAGCGCAGGTCGACCCATGGACGACCCAGCTTCCGGCCGGAGCATCACGGTGAGCCCATCGACGCGGAGCGCGACGGAGAGACCCTCCGGGGTCGGTCGGACGCTCGAGACCGTGCCGGACCACGGACCCTCCCCCGGGAGGGCCGAGAGCGTCGGGCGACCGAACGCCACGCCGTCCGGACCGCTGCGCTCCCGCAGCCACGCGACGAGCGACCCGCTCGCCCCCCCCGCGAGCGCGGCGGGGTCGTAGACGTTCTCGAAGCCGACGAACCGGGCGACGAACGCGTCCGGCGGGTGGTCGAGGAGCCGCGCGGCGTCCCCCGCGAGGACGACCCGCCCCTTCCTCAGCACGAGGAACTCCTCGGCGGTCGAGAAGGCGAGCGCGGGGTCGTGCGTGACGAGAACGACCGGGATCCGCTCGGTCGACCGGAGGTCGTCGAGCACCTCCCCGAGCGCGTGGCGCGCCTCGACGTCGAGCGCCTGCCACGGCTCGTCCCAGACGACCACTTCGGGGTCCGCCGCCAGGGCCCGAGCGAGAGCGACCCGCTGGCGTTCGCCGCCCGAGAGGCGGGCCGGATACCGGGCGGCGAGGTCCCCGAGACCGAACCGCTCGAGGAGGGCGCGGCTCCGGGCTCGGGCGTCCGTGCGGCCGCGCACCTCGAGCGCGTAGCTGACGTTCCGTTCGACCGTGCGGTGCGGGAACAGCCCGAGGCCCTGCGGCACGTAGCCGAGCCCGCGTCGCTCCGGCGGAAGGTCGGAGATCTCCTGCCCGTCGCGACGGATCCACCCCGCGGTGAGGGGCAGGAACCCGGCCAGCGTACGAAGGAGCGTCGTCTTCCCGGCGCCCGAGCTGCCGAGCACGGCGACCGTCTGGCCGGGGCGGAGCTCGAGGTCGACCGGTCCGAGCCGGAACTCGTCGAGCGTCGACTCCATGCCCTCGACCGTCCAGGTCGTCATGGCTCGAGCTCCCCCCGCCGCCACGGGAGCCACCCCGAGCGCTCGCCGAGCCGCACCGCGAGGAAGATCACGAACGCGAGCAGGAGGAACACGGAGCTGACGGCCGCGTCGTCCGTCAGGTCCCCCTGCTGGAACAGATTGTAGACGTACACCGAGATCGTCGACGTGACGGGTCCCGAGTACGGTCCGCCCGGATAGACGACCGCTGCCAGGATCAGGATCCCCCCGATCTCGCTGACCGCCCGGGCCCACGTGAGGAGGAGGCCGGCGACGATCCCCCGCAGCGCGAGGGGCAGGGTGACCGTGAGGAACGCGGTCGCGGGCCCCGCGCCGAGCGAGCGCGCCGACTCGAGGACCCGGTCGTCGATCGCCCGGAACGAGAGGTCGGACGCAAGCACGGTGTAGGGAGCGCTCACGAACACCATCACCAGGACGACGCCCCAGATCGTGTCGTAGATCGGGATCCCGAGGTACGTCGTCAGCCGACCGAGCGGGGCGCCCGGCAGGAGCAGAAGGAAAAGCCCGAGGCCGACGAGGAGGTGCGGCACGACCACGGGGAGCGCGACCACGGACTCGACCACCGCCCGCCCGCGGAATCGCCGGCGGGCGAGGAGATAGCCAAACGGGATTGCGAACAGCGCGGCGGCGAGGACGGCGATCCCGGACGCGTAGAGCGTGAGCCAGATCGCCTGCTGGACCTGGACGTTCTCCGCCGCCGCCCAGATCCGGGACGGCGGCGCGTAGGTGAACAGCGCCACCAGCGGCAGCAGGAACAGGAGGAGCAGCGACCCCGAGAGGGCGACCTGGAGGACCAGCCAGTGTCGCCCCGCGCGCCGCATCAGCGGGGTGCTCCGGGGCCAAGCGGCCCGATCACAGAAGCGCGCTCGCCCACCCCGGGAGCGCGGTCACGTCCGGAGCGAGCACCGACGGCACGGCCGACGGCTGGTCCGACCACCCGGGGAAGATCGGCGTGAACGCCCCCTCCTGGCCGAGCAGCGCCGCGCCCTGCGGGGAGAGCAGGAGGTGGAGGAACGCCGCCCCGAGCGCGGGGTTCGGTGCGTTGGACGGCACGGTCACGGAGAAGAGCACCGGCGCCGGCCCCACGCTGGTCGTGCCCCCGGAGGAGGTGAGGATCTGGGTGCTCAACTTCGCGTAGTCCTGGAGCGCGGTCGTGGTGTTCGCGTACAGCCCGACGATCGGGTCGAACGAGACGTAGGAGAGGTGGTTCAGGATCGCGTACGCCCGGTAGGTGATCAGCGCGGAGACGACCCCGGTCTTGACCAGGGTCGCCGCCTGGGACTCGTGCTCGATGATCGTCGTCGCGGGGTTCGGCACCGCGAAGCCGCCGACGGCCCCCGAGTAGAGGGAGCTGTAGTACGCGGAGGCGTTGCCGCCGTCGTAGAGCATCCCCTGGAGCTCGAGCGAGAAGATTTCGTTGTAGCCGTTCGGGTCGGTCGAGGCGTTCCAGACGGCGAACTTCGGGTTCCCCGCAGTCGCGACATCGTTCAGGAGCTTATCGGCCCAGTTCGTGGAGTTGATCCCCGCGAAGGCCGGAAGGCTCGCGTTGTAGACCAGCGCCTCAGGCGTGGAGGCGAAGACCACCTCGTAGCTCGCGTACTTCGGCTCGAGCATGGGCGGGATGAGGCGGTAGTCGGCGACCGCGGCGACGTCCGCCCTCGCGTCGAGCGAGGAGATCGCGGTCGTGACGTCGATCGACCCCTCGTACGTCTGGGCCGCCGAGGGGGCGGTGATCCCGGGGGTTTCGTTGACGAGCGCATTCGCGACCTCGGGGAAGACCGTCCCCAGGGTGCCCGCCCCGAGCACGCTCAACGTGGAGTTCACGGTCGCGGACGGGTTCGACGCGGGCGACCCGCGGTACTCGTACCCGGCGTAGAATCCCAGGCCGCCGACCAGAGCGGCGACGACCACGACAATGGCGACCCAGACGGCGGTTGCGGCCGGCATGATGTGGCAAAAACCCACATCGCTTAAGCGTTCGCCCCGAGGGCCGTCAGAACTCCCGCCGACGTGCCCCCGGCAGGTAGCACTGGGTGACACGACCGAGCACCGCCTCGAACCGTACGGGGCCGAACCGGCGACTGTCGCGGGCGACCTCCGTCGCATCCCCCCGAACGTCCACGGTCCGACTCGCCTCGTCGACCGAACTGACCCGCTTCACGAGCCATCGAGTGGGCTCGTCGGGGTCGACGAGGACGACGATCTCGCCGGGGGCCGGGGCCCGGGTGAGGTACGCCGACGGGTCGACCTTCAGCCGGTCGCCGGGCTTGAGGGTCGGCCGCATGCTGTCGTCACGGACGACCACGCGTCTCGGTCGACGGACCACCGGTCCCGCCGCCGAGGGGTTCTCCGGCATCTTTATCGGGGTGCCGGGGACTGGGCGGGTATGCCGGCCCGAACGTTCGCCCTCGGACTCGTCGACCGCCTACGCGATGCGATCATCCCTCCCGCCCCGGTCTACGCCCACTGCGACATTCCGTGCGGTATTTACGACCCGCACGAGGCGCAGATCGCGGCGCTTACGGTGCTCCGCATGGACCAGCTCATCGGAGAACTGGCCGCCCCTGCGATGGACGCGAAGCCCGAGGACCGCGCGGCGTACATCTCGAAGCTCGCCCGATACACCGCGGTCAAGGAGCAGCACTCCGAGCGGGTGAAGCACGAGGTCCGCGTGATCTGGGGCGACTACTTCACCCCCGACCACGCGAAGCAGTACCCGCAGGCGCACGAGGTTACCTGGAAGGTCTTGAAGCAGGCGTCGAAGACCCGGCAGGGGACGGCGCTCGCGGACGCGCAGGAGCTCGTGAAGCTCGTCCAGGAGTTCGCGGAGCTGTTCTGGCAGACGAAGGGCGCGAAGACGAAGCGCCAGCCGTCGATGCAGAAGTCCGGCGGCGACCTGGTCGTGCCCATCACGGCGTAGGCCGACCACGGACGCGTCTCCGCCGCCGCGCACGGGCGCAGGGAACGACCGTCTCATCCTCGACGGCCGGTCGCTTACCCCGGAGGGGTTCCTCGCGGTCGTTCGCGACGGCCGGGCCGTGGCGATCGACCCCACGGCCCGCGGGCGCGTGGTCGCGAGCCGGGAGGTCGTGGAGCGGGCGGTCCACGACGGTCGCGTCGTCTACGGGGTCACGAGCGGGTTCGGCGCCCTGTCGACCACGGCGATCCCACCCGAACGGTCGCGCGAGCTCCAGACCTCGCTCGTGCGCAGCCACGCGAGCGGCACCGGACCTCCCCTGTCCCGTGAGGTCGTCCGCGGCCTGATGCTCCTCCGCCTCAACTCCCTCCTGGCGGGCTACTCCGGGGTCCGGCCCGAGCTCCCCGAGCGGCTCGTGGAGTTCCTGAACCGCGGGCTGGTGCCGTGGATCCCCGAGCAGGGGTCGGTCGGCGCCTCCGGCGACCTCGCCCCGCTCGCCCACCTCGCGCTCGCCCTGACCGGGGAGGGCGCATTCCGTCCGATCCGACCCGGGGCCCCGGAGCCGGCCGGGGACGTGCTCCGGCGGGAGGGGATCCCTCCGTTCGCGCTCGCCGAAAAGGAGGGGGTGGCGCTGCTGAACGGGACCTCCCTCATGGCGACGTACCTCGCGTTGTCGGTCGCCGATACCCGCGGCCTGCTCGACGCCGCGACGGTCGCCGCCGCGGTGTCGTTCGACGCCCTCGAAGGGAGCCCGGAGTCGCTGGACGACCGGCTCGGCGAGATCCGACACTCGAGCGACCAGCGGGCGAGCGCCGCGGCGTTGCGCGCGCTGCTCGCGGGGAGCGACCTCTCCGCGCCGCGGACCTCCTGGAAGGGCCAGGACCCGTACACGCTCCGGTGCCTCCCGCAGGTGTTCGGGGCGGTCCGCCTCGCCCTCGGGATGGCGGAAGGCGTCTCGGAACGCGAGCTGAACGCCGTCTCCGACAACCCGGTCGTCTTCGCGCCGGACGAGTTCGTCAACGGCGGGAACTTCCACGGGCAACCGCTCGCCTTCGCGCTGGATGCCCTCGCGATCGCCGTCCAGTACCTCGCCGCCTTCTCCGAACGGCGGATCGCCCGCCTCGTCCATCCCGCCCTGAATCGGGGCCTGCCGCCGTTCCTCGCCCCGGAACCCGGGGTGAGCTCCGGGTTCATGATCCCGCATTACCTTGCAGCGGCGCTCGTCAACGAGAACCAGTCGCTGGTCCACCCCGCGAGCGCCTCCAGCCTGCCGACCTCCGCCGACCAGGAGGATTACGTCAGCATGGGCGCGTGGGCCGGCGCGAAGCTCGCGCGGGTCCTCGAGAACACGCGGCGGGTGCTCGCCGTCGAATGGATCGTCGCCGGCCAGGCGCTCGAGCTCCGTCGACCGAGGGTGGGCGGCCAAGGCAGCGAAGCCGCGCTGCGGGCGCTTCGGGCCCGCGTCAGCCCGTGGACCCAGGACCGGTCGCCGGCGCCCGACATCGAGGCGGTCGCCGCGGGGATCGGTACGGGGGTCCTCGTGCGCGAGGTGCGGGCCGCGGTGCCGTTCTGATCACGCCGGCGGGGCCGGCGGCCGGGTCGTGGCCTCGGCGGCGGTCGGGAAGCGGACCATCTGGCCGCACGACGGGCACGTGTACTCGCTGAGCGCGCGGTGCCGCAGCGGGGTCCGGCACTTCGGACACGGGATCGGGCGGGCCGTCAGGTAGGCGGCGAACAGCTCCTGGGCCCGCCGGTCGTTCAGGGTGATCGGCCCCGCGCCCGAGGGAGCCGAGCCTACGGCCGGAGGCGCCGGCGCGGCGGGGGCGGAGGCCGTCGCCGAGTGGACCGTCGCGAGACGGCCGCACTGCGGACAGACCGCCAGCGACCCCGAGCCGCCCGCGATCAGGGCCACATGGCAGGTCGGACAGAGCGTCTTGAACCCGCTCGCGACCTTCGTGAGCCCGATCGGGGCGGGGGGGCGCGCGGCCCCGGGGGCCACCGGCTCGGGGACCGGCGCGGGCGGCAGCGTCGGCAGCGCCTTCGCCCAGCGCACCTGGCGGCGGGCGGGCTCGTAGGCGAGCGGGGTATCCGGGCGGGCGAGCTCCCGAGCGAGGGCTTTCTCGGTCTTCTTCTCCCGCCAGGAGAGGGCGGCCGCGAGGCCCGGGACGCTCGTGGTCCCGAGGGACTCGACGGTCGTGCGCAGGTGTTCCAGGTCCTCGGTTGAGGGTCCGAAGAGGGCGACCATCGGCGAGTCCCGGGGCGTGCCCTACAAAGAACCTACCGTTCCACGGGCATCGAGGTCGTTCGAGAACGGGGAAGGCATCCGTGGGGCGGCTCCTGGTCTCTTGGACGGTGCCACCAAGAGACGTCCCGCGGATGCCCGAGGCCAATCTACACTAATCGCCCACACTCTATATAGTTATGCGTCGCCCCGGACGATGGGCGCTGAGCCGCTCCGGCGGGTCGTCAACTCGTCCTTACTATGGCTTGATTAAGGAGACGGGCTCAGGAACGGGCAAGGGTGGATCCGGGACCACCCGCGCCATGCCGCCCGCTCGCGAGACGATGGTCATGCAGGAGACGCCCACTAGCTCGGGCTCCGCCCTGCGGCCGGAGCGCAGCATCGAGGCGGTGCTCCTCGGCGCGAACGATGACACCCGGCTCCTGCTCCGCGGCCTCCTCCGCCTCCATCGTCACCGGATCGTGCTCGAGGCGAAATCGGTGGACGACCTGCGTCAACTTCCCCCGGCGGACGGCCCTCGGGTGCTGCTCCAGGACGTCGACGACGACGACGAGCGATGGTCGGGGGACTTGGCGGGCGCGCTCCGCGACCATCCCGAACTCCGGGCCGTCGTCCTTCTCCCGAGCGACGGCGGTGGCCTTCGCGCCGAGGCGATGCGCTCCGGCGCACGGGGCGTGATCGTTCGGCCGTTCTCGATCCGCGACCTCGTCCACCAGGTCGATGACGCCGCCTTCGGACCGGAGCCCCTCGCCCCCACGAACCGGTAGGGGTAAGGGGCCCCGCGCCGCTGGCGGAACGTGACGACCGGGTCGCTCGACAGCCTTCGCCGATCGCTCCACGGGACGGTGGAGGAGGACCGCGAGTCGCTCGACCGCGTCCGTCACGACGGATCCCATCTCGTGGGCCGGCCGCTCGCGTCGGTGCGCCCGGCGGACCCGGAGGACGTCGTGCGGCTCGTCGCGTGGGCCCGAGCCACGCGGACGCCGCTGGTCCCCCGCGGGGCCGGGACCTCGCTCGATGGCGAATCGACCCCCGCGGACGGTGCCGTGGTCTGCGACCTCTCGGGCTGGGGCCGCGTCCTCGAGGTGTCGGCCGACGAGCTCTGGGCGCGGGTCGAGCCGGGGGTCGTCAACTTCGACCTCCAGCGTCACCTCGCTGGGGACCGTCTCTTCTTCCCGCCGAACCCCGGTTCGTGGACCCAGGCGACGATCGGCGGGAATGTCGGAACGAATGCGTCGGGGCCCCGGTCGTTCCGGTACGGCTCCACCCGAGCGTGGGTGCGCGAGGTCCGGGCGGTCCTGGGCACGGGGGCGACGGTGCGGCTCGGGACCAAGGCGGCGAAGCGGTCGGTCGGCCCGGACCTCCTCTCGATGTTCGTCGGCAGCGAGGGGACGCTCGGGATCGCCACCGAGGTGACGGTCCGGCTCGCACCGGTCCCGGCGATCCGCCGCGGGCTCGTCGTTCCCGTACCGGAGGGGGTCCGCCTGGGTCCCCTCGCCGGACGCCTCGCCCGCACCCCGGGCACCGGCCTCTCCGCGGTCGAATATCTGGACCAGGGATGCGCAAGCGCCCTCGCCTCCGGCCGCCGGTCGTTCGGGGCCCGAGGTTCCGCCGCGCTCCTCCTCGAGGTGGAGGCCGACGACGAGCCGTCCGCGACGCGCCGGGTCGACCGGGTGCGCGCGTCGCTCCGTGAGGCTGGCGTCCCGGGAGCCCTGGAGGAGTTCCCGGATTCCGACGAGCTCTGGACCCTGCGCGGCGAGAGCAGCGTGGTCCTCGACGAGCGGTTCGGCCATCGGATCCGGGAGGATGTGGCGGTGCCGCTCGGCCGCGTCGATGCCTTGCTCGTCGAGGTCGAGCGGATCGCGCGGACCGAGGACGTTCCGCTCTACCTGTTCGCCCATCTCGGAGAGGGGAGCCTCCACCCCAACTTCGTCGTCGACCCGACGACCCCGGCGGCCGAACGGATCCGGGCGGCGCTCCTGGCCGCTGCCCTCGGGCTCGACGGCACGATCAGCGCCGAACACGGGGTCGGTCGACTGAAGGTCCCGTACCTCGCCGCCGAGCTCGGACCCGAGGGGATCCGGCTCCTCCACGCCGTGAAGCGGGCGTGCGACCCGGACGGGCTCCTGAACCCCGGGAAGCTCTACCCGCCCGGGTGAGGCGGGCGAGCACCTTCTCGGTCGCCTTCGGGAGCGCGAGCCGACCCACCGCAGAGAGACGGAGCCATCGCCGGCCTCCGGAGAACCGGGGCGCCACCCCGACGAGCGGACCCCGGAAGATGTGGAGGTCGACCGAAAAGTGGCTGTACGCATGATGCACGACCCCGAGCTCCTCGAGGGGCCCCGCACGGAGCCCCGTTTCCTCGCGGAGCTCCCGACGCGCCGCCGTCTCGGGCGCCTCTCCCGGTTCGATCCGACCTCCGGGGAACTCCCAGAGACCGCCGAGAAGCCCCGTGGGGGGCCGCCGCTGGACGAGCACCCGACCGCCGTCCTCGAGGACGACGATCGCGGCCCGCACGTTCGGTCGCGGCGACCGGCGCCGGATCGCCGGGATCCGTCCGGGATCCGGGAGCTCGAGACGGGCGCGACAACCGGTCGCGACCGGGCACCGCTCGCACTGCGGCGCCCGGGGGCGGCAGACCGTTTCCCCGAGCTCCATCAGGGCCTCGTTGAACGCGCCGGGCGCGGTCCGGGGTTGCTCGGATTCCAGCACGGCGGTCAGCCGGCGACGAGTGGCCGGGGCGGTGAGGTCCTCCCGCTCGAGCGTCCATCGGGCCGCGACGCGGAGCCCGTTCGCCTCCAGCGCGACCACCGGCTCGTTGAACGCCAGGCTGGCGACCGCCCGCGCGATGTACGGGCCGACGCCCGGCAGCGTCTCGAGGTCGGCGACGGTGGCCGGGACCTCTCCCCCGAACCGGTCGACGACCTCGCGGGCCGCGGCCCGCAGGTGCCGGGCGCGCGCGTAGTAGCCCGCTCCCTGCCACGCCTTGAGGACCTCCTCGTCGGAGGCGGACGCGAGCGCCCCCACGTTCGGGAATGCCCGCACGAACCGCTCAAAGAACGGGGTCGCCTGGGCGACCCGGGTCTGCTGGAGCAACACTTCGGCGACCCAGATCCGATACGGGTCCCGGTCGGCCCGCCAGGGGAGCGGCCGGCCCGTGCGACGGAACCAGGCCAAGAGGGCGCGGGACCGGTCCGATTCCCGCCGACGCGTCGGCGGCCGGCGGGCGGTCACACGTCCTCGTCACGCCGGACAGAGCGCAGGCTTAAAGCAGGGCACGGGGTCGAACCCGTCGGTACGATGCCCGAGATGGAGCGCTCCGAGCCCGTTCGCGTCAACGACGCGACGTTCGACGAGGAGGTCATCCACTCCGCGCTCCCGGTCGTGGTCGACTTCTACGCCGACTGGTGCGTCCCGTGCCGCACGACCGAGCCGGTGCTCCGCGAACTCTCCCACCGCCTCGCCGGCCGCGTCAAGTTCGCAAAGGTGAACGTGGACGAGGCGACGGTCGTGACGCGGTCGTTCGGGATCCACGCGATCCCGACGTACGTCTTCGTCGAGTCGGGGACGGAACGCGGTCGGGAGGTCGGGCCCGTGAACCCGGTCGAGTTCCGCTCGATCCTCAAGCGGTACTTCGAGTTCGCCTAGCCCGGACCGTCCCCGGTCGGGGGCGGGATCCGTCGCGCGAGATGCGAGCTCGTCACCTCGAACCCGAGGCGCCGGTAGAACTCCATCGCCTCCGGATTGTCCGCTTCGACGTTGAGTCCGATCCGGTCGGCCCCCCGGAGGGCGGCTTCCCGTCCCACGATCTCGAGCACCGCCCGGCCTAGACCGCGGCGACGGAACTCCTTCGCGATCCAGATCCAGTCGACCCACGCCTGGGTCTTGCCTCCCTTCTCGGTGATCCGGTACCAGACCTCGCCGACCCGAGGGCCCTCCGGGCGTTCCCGCACGTGGGCGAAATGTCGACCCAACGTGTCGATGCCGCGCGGCACCAGCTCGTCGAACTCGGCGCGGGCCGTCGCGAGAGCGGCCTCGGCCGTCCAGGTGCCGCGACGGACCGACACCTCCGCATACTGCGGGATCGACCGTTCGATCGAGGCTCTCAACTCCTCGTTGGTCATCGGTTCGAGGACGACCATCCCCCGCCCGGAGGGGACGCCCGTATTCAACCCCGGGGGGAGCGTCGCGCGAGGAACAGCTCGTGCCCCGATCGCCCCTCGGGCACGAACCGCTGCTCCTCGATCGTGAACCCGCTCTCGACGAGCCACCGCCGGAACGTCGCGGCCGCGGGATGGCTCCAGTACATCAGCGCGAGACCGCCCAGCCATCGGGCCTCGACCCCTTCGTAGGCGTCGTGGCCGACGATCGCGAGGAAGTAGCCGCCGGGCCGAAGCCACCGGGCGATTCGGCCGACCAGCGCGCGTTGACGCCGACGGGGAACGTGGATCATCGCGTAGAGGCTGACGACCGCGTCGAACGACGCGGGCTCGAAGCGGACCTGGGTCATGTCGCCTTGGACGAACCGCGCGTTCCGCACCCGGGCGCGAGCGCGCCGGACCATGACCGGTGAAAGGTCGACCCCGAGGGCATGGTATCGTCGCGCGAGGAGACGAGCCGTCGGCTCGCCCGTCCCGCTGCCGAGCTCGAGCACCCGGGCGCCGGCCGGGAGTCGCGAGCCGAGGAGGCCGACCCACGCTCGGTACTCCTCCGTCCCATGGCCGAGGGCGTCCCGCGCGCGTCCGCGGGGCCGGTAGCGCCACGTCAGTCGGTCCCAGCCCCGCTGGACGAGCGCCGTCGCACGGTCGGGAGAGAGGCGGGTCCGGGGACGGGCGGTCACCGCCTCCCCCCGGGGTCAGTGGCGGAAGACCCGCCAGCCGGTGAAGTACATCGTGATCCCGGCCCGCTCGGCGGCCGCGATCACCTCGGGGTCCCGAAGGCTGCCGCCCGG
>Ga0335078_10011000_pt1 | contig 13404 bp, 8 predicted proteins | sample Lox_Sample_32_FD_206711 | JGI IMG/M metagenome (GOLD analysis project Ga0335078, IMG submission 206711) | Soil microbial communities from Loxahatchee National Wildlife Refuge, Florida, United States - Lox_Sample_3.2 | ecosystem: Environmental > Terrestrial > Soil > Wetlands | place: USA: Florida...
CCGGCGCGCCGCGCGCCGCCAGGCCGCGCCGGACGACGGAACCCGCCGCCGGGCCGGCCACTGGGCCGCCCGCCCGGGCCTGATCCTGCTCGGGCTGGCGGTGCTGGCGGCCGCGGTCGCGCAGGCGCCGCCGCCGACCAGGTGGACGGCCCGGCTCGCCACCCCGGCGGTGACCCTGCGGCTGGTTCCCGGGGGCTCCTGCGTGCTCACCGACTCAGCCTCCTACCTCCTGATCGCGGACCGGTTCACCTCGAAGGTGCCCGGCTGCACGCAGATGGTGGACAGCCTGGGCACCGACCTGGCCGCGGGCCAGGGCCGCCGGCCGGGCGCCGGGGCCGGCCAGGACCCCGCGGTGACCGCGGCCTGGCTGACGGCGTTCCGCACCGCCGGATGGGTGCTGCTGACGCCGAAGAACGCGCTCCGGATCCCGTGGAACCGCACGCTGCGGGCCTACTTCCAGGCCCATTTCCGGCCGGTGCGGGCCCTGCCCAGCTACGACCTGTACGCGCGGTACGGGATCTCGCCGTTGTCCGGGCCTGCGGATACATGAAACCAGCGGGCCCGGGCAGGGACAGTCGGCAATCAGCGCGATAACCCACCGCACCGGCGTGGGTTCGTTACCTTTGCATGGTGAAAATGAGAAACCTGCCCGAGGATCCAGGAGACGGCCGCGCCATGGACGGTGCGGACGGCGGGTTCACCGCGCAGCCGGACAGGCCGGCCGCGCCGCCGCCCGCCGAAGCTCACCCCGCCGGCGGACGGCCCGGCAGACCGCAGCCGGCCGGGGCGCGGCCCGAGGGCGCGGACGGCCCCCGGGACCGGGCCCGGCTGGTGTTCGCCAGCTTCATGATGCTGTTCGTCGAGCTCGCGCTGATCCGGTGGGTGACCGCGAACAACGTCTACGTGACCAAGGCCACCAACTTCGTCTTGCTCGCGAGCTTCCTCGGGATCGGCATCGGGTTCCTCAACGCCCGGAGCAACCGCGACTACCTGCGCTGGACGCCGGTTGCCCTGCTGCTGCTCGTGGGCTTCGTGCTGTCGTTCCCGGTGATCTTGCAGACGCTCAACGGCCCGCACCCCTTCCAGGGCCTGGACGGGACGCCGGCGCTGCCTCAGCCGGTCAGCCTCGGTATCGTCTTCCTGCTGGTGACAGGCGTGATGGCCGGACTCGGGCAGGCCACCGCCCGGCTGTTCGTCACGTTCCGGCCGCTGCCGGCCTACCGGCTGGACATCCTCGGCAGCCTCGCCGGGATCGCGGCGTTCACCCTGCTGTCGTTCCTCGACCAGCCGCCGGGCACCTGGGGCGTCATCGCCTGCGCCGGGCTGCTGGTCCTGCTCGCCCCCCGGATCCGGTGGTGGCAGTTCCTCGCCGTCGGGGCCATCGCCACCCTGCTGCTGCTGGAGTCGGTCCTCCCGGCGCAGGAGTGGTCGCCCTACAACAAGCTGGCCTACAACCAGACGCACGGCCCGACCGGGGCGCTGTACGTGTCCGCGAACAACATCCCCTACCAGGCGGCCCGCTCACTGGCCCTGATGCACCGGCAGAAGGCGTTCTACTTCTACCCCTACCGGCACGTCACCAAGGCCTCGCTGGGCAACGTCCTGATCATTGGATCGGGGACGGGCAACGACGCGGCCGTCGCCCTGTCCGAGGGCGCCCGGCACGTCGACACGGTGGAGATCGACCCGTTGCTGGTGAAGCTGGGCAGCATGCACCCGAACCACCCCTACGCCAGCCCCAGGCTGACCGCGCACATCGACGACGGCCGCGCCTTCCTGCAGGACACCACGCGGCACTACAACCTGATCCTGTTCGCGCTGCCCGACTCGCTCACCGCACTGGCCGGGCAGTCGGGGATCCGCCTGGAGAGCTACCTGCTCACCGAGCAGTCACTCCAGGCCGTGCGCGCCCACCTGGCCCCGGGCGGCACCTTCGCGATGTACAACTACTACGCGCCGTTCCTGGAAAGCCGGTACGCGTCCACGATCGAGGACGCGTTCGGGCGGACCCCCTGCGCCGAGGTCGGGCCGCCGCTCGGCGGGCGCCGCCTGGCCGTGCTCACCGTGCACCCGGCCGGGCCGGTGCCGAACTGCACCAGCTTCTGGCACGGCACCAGGATCGCCCCGGCGACCGATGACCACCCGTTCCCCTACCTGCCGGGCAACGACATCCCCAAGCAGTACCTGTGGATGATCGCGGCCATCTTCGCCGCGTCGCTGCTGCTGGTCCGGGCCGGCGGCGGCTCGTTCTCCCGGATGCGGAACTACGTCGACCTCGCGTTCATGGGGGCCGCGTTCCTGCTGCTGGAAACCAAGAACATCGTGCAGTTCGCGCTGCTGTTCGGCACCACCTGGCTGGTGAACTCGCTGGTGTTCGCGGGCGTGCTGATCGCGGTGTACCTGGCCGTGGAGACCGCCAGCCATGTCCGGCTGCCCCGGCCGTCGGTGCTCTACGCCGCGCTCATCGCGTCGCTCGCCGTCACCTGGGTGGTACCACAGGAGTCGCTGGTGGGCCTGCCCATCGTGGCCCGTTTCTTCGCCGGCAGCGCACTGGCCTTCGCCCCGATCTACCTGGCCAACCTCGTCTTCGCCCAGCGGTTCTCCGACGTGGCGACCTCCGGGGATGCCTTCGCGGCCAACCTGCTCGGGGCCATGGTCGGCGGGGTGCTGGAGTACGTCGCCCTGATCACCGGGTACCGGTTCCTGCTGATCGTGATCGGCGTGCTCTACGGCCTGGCGTTCGTCACCAGCAGGCTGCTGACCAGGCGGCAATCCGCCAGCGTGACCGGGGCCGGGGTGCAGGCCCCGGTGGGCGTGCGCTAGGCTGCACCCGTGCGCACGCAGTTCTGGTTTTTTTATGGCTACCGGCCCGGCCTCCGGACGGTCGCCCGCCAGACACTGCGCTGACGCGAAGCGACCTGACGACAAGCCCCGGGCCATCAGGCCCGGGGCTTGTTCGTTGACATGAAGCGGCCAAGACCAACATGAGGAGACCCGATGGTCGTGGTGATGGCTCCCGGAGCCACCCAGCAGGATGTGGACGCGATCGTTGACCTGGTGCGCACGGCGGGCGGCGAGGCCTTCGTCAGCCGCGGCGTGTCCCGGACGATCGTCGGCCTGGTGGGTGACGTGGACGAGTTCGGCGCGCTCAACCTGCGCAGCCGCAGCGGCGTCCTGGACGTGGTGCGGATCTCCGTCCCGTACAAGCTCATCAGCCGGGAGCACCACCCCGACCGGTCGGTGATCCGGGTCGGCGGCGTCCCCATCGGCCCGGACACGCTCACCGTGATCGCCGGGCCGTGCGCGGTGGAGTCGCCCGAGCAGACGCTGGCCGCGGCGCGGATGGCCCGGGCGGCGGGCGCGTCGCTGCTGCGCGGCGGCGCGTTCAAGCCGCGCACCTCCCCCTACGCCTACCAGGGGCTGGGCGAGGCCGGGCTGCGGATCCTGGCCGATGTCCGGGCCGAGACCGGGCTGCCCGTGGTCACCGAGGTCATCGACCCGGCCAGCGTGGACCTGGTCGCGTCCTACGCCGACATGCTCCAGGTCGGCACGCGCAACATGCAGAACTTCGCGCTGTTGCAGGCGGTCGGCGCGGCGTCCAGGCCGGTGCTGCTCAAGCGGGGGATGAGCGCCACCGTCGAGGAGTGGCTGATGGCGGCGGAGTACATCGCCCAGCGCGGCAACCTCGACATCGTGCTGTGCGAACGGGGCATCCGCACCTTCGAGACCGCGACCCGCAACACCCTGGACATCAGTGCGGTACCGGTGGCGCAGCGGCTGTCCCACCTCCCGGTCATCGTGGACCCCTCGCACTCGGGCGGCCGGCGTGACCTGGTCCTGCCGCTGACCCGTGCGGCGATCGCGGTCGGCGCCGACGGCGTCATCATCGACGTGCACCCGGCGCCCAAGATGGCCCTGTGTGACGGCGACCAGGCGCTGGTGGACGCCGACATCCGGCAGATCGCCAGCATCGCCGCGAACCTCTCCCCGCTGATGGGCCGGACGCTCACCCCGGCCCTGGACCCGGCCGCCGGCGTGGCACGCGAGCCGAGCCCGGTGGCCTGACCCGCCCCCGGCAGGCCCCGGCGCGGGCCCGCGGGGATGTCACGCCGCGCCGGGACGGTACTCCTGCGCCAGCCCGGCCAGCTCCTCGGCCAGGTCCGCGGCATCCATGCGGGTCTCGATCCGGCGCAGGTCGTCGATCCGCGCCCGGGTCTCCACGTGCCGGGGGGCCAGCAGGGTGCAGCAGTCCTGGTCGGGCAGTTCGGAGAGCGCGAGCGTGCGGATCCGGCGCGCCTCCGCCATGATCTCCACCTTGTCCCGGCCGATCAGCGGCCGCAGGATCGGCAGCCCGACCGCGTCGTCGAGCGCGGTCAGGTTGACCAGCGTCTGGCTGCTGACCTGGCCGAGCGAGTCGCCGGTGATCAGCGCGGCCGCCCCGAGCCGCCCGGCCAGCACCTCGGCGGTCTTGAGCATCAGCCTGCGCTGGGCCATGATCTGCAGCCTGCTGGCGCCGGACGCGGCGAGGCGCTGCTGCGTCTTGCCGAACGCGATGACGAACAGCCGTGATGAGCCCTGGTACCGGTCCAGCTGGTGCATCAGCCCGTAGGCCTTGTACACCGACTCGGGCCCGGTCAGCGGCATGCCGGAGAAGTGCAGGAAGTCGCAGCGCAGGCCGCGCCGCATCATCCGGTACGCGGCCACGGGGGAATCGATGCCGCCGGACATCAGCACCAGGGCGCGGCCGCTCATGCCCACGGGCAGGCCGCCCTGGCCGGGCCGGCCGTCGGTGTACACGAACACCTCGTGGGTGTCCACCTCGACGAAGACCACGTTGTCCGGGCGGGACAGGTTGACCGGGTAGCCGTACTCCTGCTGCACCCGCGCGCCGATCCTGGTGGCAAGCTCGGCCGAGGTCAGCGGGAAGCGCTTGTCGCGGCGGCGGGGCCGGACCGCGAACGAGCCGGCCTTCCCGGCCATCGCGGCGACCGCCGCGTCGATGGCGGCGGCGGGGTCGCGGGGCACCCGCACGGCCCGGCACACCCGCGCCACGCCCATGATGTCGCGGGCCCGCTCGGCGATCTTGTCCACCGCGGCCTCGGCCCCGGCGGCGCCGGCCGGCGCGTCGTCGGCGGCGCGCAGCATGATCACCCCGTAGCGCTGCCAGACCCGGACCGCCAGGCCCACGTCGTCCATGGCCTTGCGGATGTTCGCCTGCAGCAGCCGCTCGAACTGCCGCCGGTTGCCTCCCTTGAGGACGATCTCGCCCAGCTTCAGCAGCACGCAGGGCTCAGACGTGCCCGGCGGGGGCGGCACGGGCGGGGACGGCGCGGCAGCCGCCCCCGGCGCCGGAAGGGAGGTCACGGGCATTCCTCTAGTCTGCCAGCAGCGGCGGCGGGCGGCGCCCGATCGCGGGCCCCGGCCGGGCGGGGCCGGCGGGCTTTCCGCCGCAGGGCCGCCGTGCCCCGGGCCGGCCCGGGGTGACAGGGTGATGGGCGTGACGAGCATCGTGGTGCGCGAGGCCACCGGCGGGGACCTGCCCGCCATCGCCCGGGTGGCCGAACTGACCGGGCAGGTCGAGGAGTGGTCCGGGTCCGACCCCCGCTACGTCGGGCACCTGCTGGCGCACGGGCGGGTGACGGTCGCCGAGCAGCAGGGCGTGGTCACCGGGTTCGGCGCGGTCCTGCGGATCGGGGACGGCGCCGGCGCGGCCACCATGCTGTGCGACCTGTTCGTCGACCCGCAGTGCCACGGCCTCGGCACCGGCCGTGCGCTGCTCGCCTCGCTGTGGCAGCCGGGCACGCCGCGCATCACGTTCAGCAGCCTGCACGCGCACGCCCTGCCGCTCTACACCCGGGCGGGCCTGGACGCCTGGTGGCCGCTGCTCTACCTGGGCGGGGACGTGCGGGCGCTGCCGCGCCCGGGCGGCTGGACGGTGTCGGCGGCCACGGCCGACCGGGTGGCGGCGCTGGAGGCGGAGTGGACCGGCATCGACCGGTCGGCCGATCACCGGGCCTGGGCCGCGCGGCCGGGCGGCCTGCCGGTCACCGCGAGCCGGCGCGGCCCGGGCCTGCTCGCGGCCGGCACGGTGGCCGGCGTGGCTGCCGAGTACGGCATCGCCCACATGGCCATGTCGCCAGCCGCCGGGGACGGCGAGGCGGCCGGCGCGGTCCTGGCCGTGCTCGCCTCGCTGGACCCGCCGGGCGGCCGGGCCCGGGTGTGCCTGCCCGGGCCGCACCCGGCCACCCGGCCGCTGCTGGCCGCGGGCTGGCACGTCGACTTCGTCGACGTGTTCATGGCGACCGCCCCCGGCCTGCTCGGCCCGCGCCGCATCATCCCCTCCCCCGCCATGGCCTGACCCCGCCCGCCCCACCAGCACCAACGCCGTGATCGTGGTGGATCTGCGGCCGTATTTGCCGCGTAACCACCGCGATCGCCGATGCCAGGGCGGGGCGGCCGGATTCGCGGCCGCGGTTCATCAGGCGGGGGTGACGGCGGCCAGGATTCGGTTGTCGCCGTACTGCCAGAGCGTCCCGATCTCGGCGAAGCCCGCCAGGCGCAGCGCGGCGACGTGCTCGATCAGCAGGACCGTCTCGGCGCCGTGATGGTCCTCGCTCAGCCTGCGCCGCTCCCGGTCGGCCGCCGGGCCGGCCAGGTCCGGGTCGGCCGTCGCGGCCTGCCACCACGCCTTCCAGTCCTCCCGGGGCGCCGCATCGCCGCCGGCCCGGCGGACGGCCTGGCACTCGGTGAGCGCGTCGCCCAGGCGCGCCAGGACGGGCACCGCCCGCTCGTCCTCCTTCAGGTGGTCGCCGTTGAGCAGCAGCCCGCCGGGGCGCAGCACGGTGGCCAGGCTGACGTACACCGCCCGCAGCTCACCCGCGCGCAGCCAGTGCAGCGCGGTGGTACTCACCGCCGCGTCCGCCGCCCGGTCCAGGCCCAGCGCGGCAGCCCAGCCCTCGTCGCGCAGGTCGGCGTCGGCGAACCGGAGCCCGGGCCGGCCCCCGTGCGCGGCGCGGCCGAGCGTGAGCAGCAAGGGGTCGGTGTCGACGGCCACCACGCGCGCTCCGGGGATCCGGTCGAGCAGCCGGACCGCGAGCGAGCCCGGGCCGCAGCCGAGGTCGAGCACCAGCGGGTCGGCCCGGCCCGTCCCCGCCGCCACCGCGTCGGTCAGCGCGGTGAACCGCTCCTCCCGGTCGGGCATGTACCACTGTTGCTGGGCGTCCCAGCGATCGACCCACTGCACCGCCCGGTCCCGGTCCACCGCGGGCACACCTGCCTTCCGGTCAGTGACTGCCGCTGCCTTCCAACCTAGATCGTCCGCTCCGCGCTGGCAGGCGGGCGATGAGACGCAGCAGGCAGGCGGGCCGGGCGGCCGGCGGTGGCCCGGACAGGCCGGGCAGGTGCCACAATTCCCCCATGGAGCCCCACCAGGCCATCCCGGGCGGGCCTGGCGCCGCGGCCGGGGACGGCGCGGCTGCCCCGGGCGCCACCGCGGCAGCCGGGCCCGCACCGGCCGGCCATGGCTGGCGCTCCGGTATCCCCGCCCCGGTCACGCCGCTGGTGGGCCGGCAGGCCGAGTGCGGGGCGGTCGCCGCGGCCCTGGACGCCAGCCGCCTGGTGACGCTGATGGGCCCGGGCGGGGTCGGCAAGACGAGGCTGGCGCTCGCCGTGGCCACGCGGCTGCAGCCGCGGCTGCGCGGCCGGGCATGGTGGGTGGATTTAGCTCCGGTCACCCGGAACGACATGGCCGCCCAGGCCGTGGCGGACGCGATCGGCGTGCGCGACTCCGCCGGCCCGGACCTGGCCGGCTCGGCCGGCGCCGCGATCGCCGGCCGGCCCGCGCTCGTCGTCCTGGACAACTGCGAGCACCTGACGGCCGGCTGCCGGGAGGTGGCGCAGCGGCTGCTCGCCGCCTGCCCCCGGCTGCACATCCTGGCGACCAGCCGTGAGCCGCTCGGCGCGGCCGGCGAGTCCCGGTGGCCGCTGCCGCCCCTGGCGGACGCCGACGCCGTGCGGTTCTTCCTCGACCGCGCCCGGGCGGTGCTGCCCGGCTTCGAGCTCACCGGCGAGAACGCGGACCTGATCGCCCAGCTGTGCCGCCGGCTGGACGGCCTGCCGCTGGCCATCGAGCTCGCCGCGCCCAAGCTGCGGGTGCTGACGGTGCCGCAGCTCCTGGCGGGCCTGGACGACGTGTTCAAGCTGCTGGTAGGGGGCGGGCAGGGCGCCCCGGTCCGGCACCAGACGCTGCGGGCGGCGCTGGACTGGAGCTACGAGATGCTCGCCGCCGGCGAGCAGGCGGCGCTGCGCAGGCTCTCGGTGTTCGCCGGCTCCTTCGGCCTGGCCGCGGCGCAGCAGGTCGCGACGCTCGGTGGCACCGCGCCCGCGGACGTGCTGGACCTGCTGGCCCGGCTGGTGGACCGGTCGCTGCTGGCCGCCGAGCTCACCGCGGAGCAGGCCCGGTACCGGATGCTCGCCACGGTGCGCCGCTACGGCGCCGAGCGGCTGGCGGAAGCCGGTGAGCACCCGGCCGCCAGCCAGGCGATGCTGGCCTGGTACCTGGATCTGGCGGAGCGGACCGAGGCCGGGCTGACCGGCCCGGGCCAGGCACGGGCCGGCGGGCAGCTCCAGGCCGAGGCGCACAACCTGCGCGCGGTGCTGCAGGACGCGCGCGACCGCAAGGACGTCACCGCCGCGTTGCGCCTCGCCGGTGCCCTGGCGCCCTTCTGGTACCTGCGCGGGCACTACCGGGAGGGACGGGACTGGCTGGACTGGGCGCTGGCGGCCCCGGGTGACCCGCCCGCCGCCGTGCGGGCCAAGGCGCTGGCGGGCAGCGGCAAGCTCGCGCACCTGCAGTGCGAGTACCCGGCGGCGGTCCGCCGGCTCGAGGCCGCGCTCGCCCTCTACCGCGACCTCGGCGACCGGCGCGGCGTGGCCGGGGTCCTGCAGGCCCTCGGCAGCGTGGCCAGGGAGCAGGGCCGGTACGCCCGGGCCGTGGAACTGCACGCGGAGAGCCTCGGCGAGTTCGAGGCCCTCGGCGACCGCCGGGGCGCGGCGGGCGCGCACGACTCCCTTGGCTTCGCCGCGTGGCTCCAGGGTGACTTCGAGACGGCCAGCAGCGAATGCACCCGGGCGCTGTCGGCCTTCACCGAGTTCGGCGACGCGGAGGGCACCGCGGGCGCGGTGCTCGGCCTGGGCGTGATCGCGCTGTACCGCGGCGAGCACGACGCCGCCGCTGCGCTGCTGGCCCGGAGCCGGGAACTCGCCGAGCGGGTCGGGTTCCGTGAGGGCGTCGCCTGGGCGGTGCACGAGCGCGGCCTGCTCGCGGTGCGCCGCGGCGAGCCCGGCGCGGAGGCGCTGCTGCGCGCGGCGCTGGAGATCCACCGCGACCTCGGCGACCGCTGGCGGCTGGCGAGCGTGCTGGACGACCTGGCCGCCACGGCGCTCGCCGCCCAGCCGCCGCGGCCCGCCCAGGCGGCACGGCTGCTCGGCGCGGCGCAGCACATCAGGGACGTGATCGGGACCGCCCTCGCGCCGTGCGAGCGCGCGGACCACGCCAGGACCGAGGCGGGCGCCCGGGCCGCGCTCGGCGACGCCGCCTTCACCGGCCTCGCCGCGGCGGGCGCGGTCGCGCCGCTGGAGGAGGCACTGGCCGGCGACCGCCCCGCCGCGGCGGCGGATTTTCCTGCCGAACGGCAGCACCGGGGTACCCGCCGGCCGCAGAGCCGCCCGCCGGCCGGGCCACCGGCGGGCCGGGTGCGCGAGGGCGTGCGCGTAACGCATAACCACCCGGGCCAGCAGGCCGCCGCCGGCCAGGCCGGCGAGGGCGAGCCGGGCGGTGCGGTGTTGCGGCTCAGGCTCCTGGGCGAGGCGAGCGCGTACCTCGCCGGCCGGGCGCTGGCCGCCGCCGACTGGGGCTACGCCAAGCCGCGGGAGCTGCTGTGGCTGTTCGCCAGCTCCCCGCCGCTGGCCCGGGAGCAGCTCGGCCTCGCGCTCTGGCCGGAGCTGGCCAGGAGCCAGCTGCGCAACGCCCTGCACAGCGCGCTGCGGCAGCTGCGCCGCACCCTGGCCGACGGCGGCTGGGTGCGCTTCGCCGACGGGCGGTACGCGCTGGACCGGTCGCGGCCGCTCGACTGCGACCTGCACGAGTTCGAACGGGCCCTGGCACAGGCCCGCGCCGCGCGGCCGGCCGGCGCCGCCCTGCCGCACCTGCGCCGCGCGCTCGCGGCCTACGGCGGTGACTTCCTGGCGGGCGGTGCCGCCGCGGACTGGGCGGCCGCCCGGCGGGCCGGGCTGCGCCAGGAGTACGAGCGCGCCCTCGCCGCCGCCGGGCGCCTGCTCGTGGCGGCCGGCCAGGTAGCCGAGGCGATCGACGTCTACCGGCGCGCGATCGCGCACGAGCCGCTGGACGAGGCGGCGCACCGGGCGCTGATGGAATGCTGGGCCGCCTGCGGCCAGCCCGCCCGCGCGCTGGGCCACTACACCGAGCTCAGCGGGCTGCTCCGGGCACAGGTCGGTGGCGTCCCGGCGGCGCAGACCACGGCGCTCTACGAGCGGCTGCGCCGCGCCCGCGGCTGACCTGCGGCCCCCCGCGATTCCCACAGCGCCCCCCGCGATTCCCCCGCACGCCGGGGATAGTGTCCCGCTATCCGGCCGGTTGCTGACAACCAAGGCCGCCGATCAGCGCACCACGCCGGAGGGAAGCCCGCTGCGGTGCCCCGGACCAGCCACCGGGGCGCCGTAGCGGCCCAGGGCACCGGGGGGGATGGGTGACGCACGCGCCGGACCCGATCGAGCCACCCGCGGCCCGCCAGCCTGCCCAGGTGCTGCTGCTGGCCTGCGCCGCGCTGACCGCCGGCGACCTGGAGGCCGCGGTCGCCCTCTACGAGCCGGATGCCGCGCTGTCCTGGGGCCAGCACCGCACGGCCGCCGGCCACGCGGCGATACGGCAGGTGCTGGCCGAGGTGATGGACATGCGGCTGCCGCTGCGGGGCCGTGCGGTGGGCGTGCTGCGCGCCGGGCCGCTGGCGCTGATCACCGGGGAGCGGGCCCTGCGGGGCACCGGCCCGGACGGCGCGGCCGTCGTGCTGGCCGGCCCGGCCGCCCTCATCGCGCGGTGCCAGCCGGACGGCACCTGGCGGGCCGCCGCCGACCAGTGGCACCCGGCCAACGGCCGCGGGTAGCGGCCGGGGGCGGCGGACCGCTCAGCCGAAGAAGACCTCGGCCTCGGCGTAGCGCTCGGGCGGCACCAGCTTCAGCTCCCTCGTGGCCTGGGCGAGCGGGACGCGGACGATCTGCGTCCCCTGCAGCGCCACCATCATCCCGAACGCGCCGTCGTGCACCGCGTCGATCGCGTGCACGCCGAACCGCGTGGCGAGCACCCGGTCGTAGGCCGTGGGGGTCCCGCCCCGCTGGATGTGCCCGAGCACGGTGAACCGGGCCTCCTTGCCGGTCCGCTTCTGGATCTCCTCGGCCAGCATCTGGCCGATGCCGCCGAGGCGGACGTGGCCGAAGGAGTCCAGGTTCTTGTCCGCCAGCTCCAGGTCCTCCTCCTCCGGGCGCGCGCCCTCGGCGACCACGACGATCGGCGCGTACCGGGTCTGGAACCGGTGCTCCACGTAGGCGCAGACCTTCTTCATGCTGAACGGGCGCTCCGGGATGAGGATCACGTTCGCGCCGCCGGCCATCCCCGCGTGCAGCGCGATCCAGCCCGCGTGCCGGCCCATCACCTCGACGATCAGCGCCCGGTGATGGCTCTCCGCGGTGGTGTGCAGCCGGTCGATCGCCTCCATCGCGATGTTCACCGCGGTGTCGAAGCCGAAGGTGTAGTCGGTGGCGCCGAGGTCGTTGTCGATTGTCTTGGGCACGCCCACCACCGGCACGCCGTCGGCGTGCAGCGACGCGGCGACCCCGAGGGTGTCCTCCCCCCCGATCGCCACCAGGGCGTCCACCCCGAGCCCGGCCAGGTTGGCCTTGATCCGCTCCAGCCCGGACCGGCCGCCCGCCGATGCGGACTCCGACAGCGGGTTGGTGCGCGAGGTGCCGATGATCGTCCCGCCGCGCGGGAGGATCCCCCGGACCGCCTCGATGTCCAGCGGGACCGTGTCCCCCTCCAGCGGGCCGCGCCACCCGTCCCGGAACCCGATGAACTCGTACCCGTAGGCCGGTATTCCCTTACGGACCAAGGCCCGGATGACAGCATTCAGCCCGGGGCAGTCGCCGCCTCCGGTCAGCACTCCGATTCGCATGGGAGCAACATTAGCCGTCATGAGTGTCCTAGCAATCGACGCCGGCACAACAGGCGTGACCGCCCTGGTGGTGGGCCAGGACGGGACCGTGGCTGCCCGCGGCTACCAGGAGTTCCGCCAGTACTACCCGAACCCCGGCTGGGTCGAGCACCTGCCGGAGGACATCTGGCAGGCCACCCTGGCCGCCTGCCGCCAGGCCCTGGACCGGGCCGCCGCCCGGCCGTCCCCGCCGGGGGCGGCCGGCCCGGGGCCGGTCACCGCCGTCGGCATCACCAACCAGCGGGAGACGGCGGTGCTGTGGGACCGGGCGACCCTGGCCGCGCCCAGGCGCGCGATCGTCTGGCAGGACCGGCGGACCGCCCGGCTGTGCGACGAGCTGCGGGCGGCCGGGCACGAGGACCGGGTGAGCGAGCTGACCGGCCTGCGGCTGGACCCGTACTTCACTGGCACCAAGCTGACCTGGCTGGCCACCGAGGAGCCGGCCACCTGGGCGGGCCTGGCCGACGGCTCGCTGGCCACGGGCACCGTGGACGCTTACCTCATCGCCCGGCTCACCGGCGGGAGGCGCCACGTCACCGACGCCTCCAACGCGTCCCGGACGCTGCTGTTCGACATCGGCGCGGGACGGTGGTCGGACGAGCTGTGCGAGCTGCTGCGGGTGCCGGCCCGCGCGCTGCCCGAGGTGGTCCCCTCGACCGGCATCGCCGGGCGCACCGACCCGGCCGCGTTCCTCGGGCTGGACCTGCCCATCGCCGGGATCGCCGGCGACCAGCAGGCGGCGCTGTTCGGGCAGGCGTGCTTCGCGCCGGGCGACACCAAATGCACCTACGGCACCGGCTCGTTCGTCCTGGCCAACACCGGCACCACGATCGCCCGCCCGGGCGGCGGGCTGCTGTCCACTGTGGCCTGGATGGACGGCACGGGCACGCTGACCTACGCGCTGGAAGGCTCGGTGTTCGTGACCGGGGCGGCGATCCAGTGGCTGCGCGACGGGCTCGGGCTGCTCGACGACGCCGCACAGAGCGAGCCCCTCGCCCGCAGCGTCCCGGACAGCGGCGGGGTGGTGTTCGTGCCGGCGCTGACCGGGCTCGGCGCGCCGGACTGGGACCCCGACGCCCGGGGGGCGGTGTTCGGCATCACCCGCGGCACGACCCGGGCA
>Ga0335078_10011001_pt1 | contig 13403 bp, 6 predicted proteins | sample Lox_Sample_32_FD_206711 | JGI IMG/M metagenome (GOLD analysis project Ga0335078, IMG submission 206711) | Soil microbial communities from Loxahatchee National Wildlife Refuge, Florida, United States - Lox_Sample_3.2 | ecosystem: Environmental > Terrestrial > Soil > Wetlands | place: USA: Florida...
CGAGGGGAGCTCGCTTGGCGCGCTCAAGTTCGGCTGCGACACGTCCCTGCACTTCCGCCAGGACATCCTGCGCCCGTTCCTCGCCGCCTACCTGAAGGACGGCGCGCCCGCTTCCGGCGTGGCCCCGGTGACGGCGTTCGAGACCGGCACGAACCGCTGGCTGCGGCTGCCGGCGTGGCCGGCGGCCGGCGAGGCCGGCGGGACGGTCCGGACGACGCCGCTGTACCTGCGCGCGGGCCTCAGGGTGAGCTTCGCCGCGCCGGACGCGGCCGACGCGGCGTTCGACGAGTACACGTCCGATCCCGCCAAGCCCGTGCCCTTCCGCGCCCGGCCCATCCAGCCGGTCGGCTACGACAACGGCATGACCTGGTCCCAATGGCTCGTGGACGACCAGCGGGAGGCCTCCGGGCGCCCCGACGTCCTCGCGTTCGTCTCCGACGCGCTGGCGGCCCCCGTCAAGATCAGCGGCCAGCCGGTCGCGCACCTCGTCGCGTCCACGAGCGGCACCGACGCGGACTGGGTCGTGAAGCTGATCGACGTCTATCCCGACGAGGTCGCGAGCCAGCCGCCGATGGGCGGGTACCAGCTGATGGTGTCGGCCGACATCTTCCGCGGACGCTACCGCGAGAGCCTGGAGCGGCCGGAGGCGCTACCGCCCGACCGGCCCCTGCTCTTCCGCTTCGCGCTGCCGACGGTCAACCATGTCTTTCTTCCCGGCCACAAGATCATGGTGCAGGTGCAGTCGAGCTGGTTCCCCCTCTACGACCGCAACCCGCAGACCTTCGTCCCCAGCATCTTCTGGGCTAGGCCGGAGGACTACAGGAAGGCGGTCCAGCGGGTCTACCACGCCCCGGGGCAGGCCAGCTCGATCGAGCTTCCCCTCGCGTCTCCGCCTTAGGGCGCCCGCCCGCCCGCGTTCCGGGAGGCAGAAGGCGGCGCACGTTCGAGCCCAGGATCGCCTCGCGCTCGTCGGCCTTCAGCCCCGCCCCGGAGATCTCGTCCAGAAACCGCCTGAACCCGGGCCTGCGGACCTGCCGGGGATAGAGAAGGAGGGGATAGTCCGACCCGTAGAGGATCCTGCCGGCGCCGACCCGGTCCACGGCGCGGCGGAACACCCCAGGATCGTAGAGCAACGGCGACGCGGCCGTGTCAAAGTACAGGTTGGGCGGGAGCTCGTCCCTGGGCGGCGGCTCCCTAAGCGCGAGGCCGCCGCCCCAGTGGGCCAGGATGAGCTTCGCCTCGGGGTATTCCCGGGCGAGCCGGAGGTAGGCGTCGAGCGGCGTCGGCGGCCCGGCCTTCGGGCCGGCCTCGGGATCGGTGGCATGGAGCGTGATCGGGACCCCGCGGCGGATCGCGGTCGCGACGACCCGGCGCCACCACGGCCCTCCAAGATCGAAGCCCTGGGCCTGGGGAAGGATCTCGCCCACCCCGCACAGGCCCGAGTCGAGGGCCCGTTCCAGGGCGTCGAGCGCCTTCGCGCCCGCCGCCGGCTGCACGGCCGCGAACCCGAGCAGCCGGCCGGGATGGCTGCGGATCCACTGCGCGTGCCAGCCGTTCTGCAGGTCGCACGTCTCCTGGCGCTCCCAGTACCAGCCCTGCACCACGCACGCGCCCACGCCCGCCTCGTCCATGTCGGCAATGAGCGCGCCGGGATCGGCCCATCCCTGGATGGAGCGCCCCCCCGCGGGCACAACGCACCGCGTCCACCCCGGCTCGCCCTGCGCCCGGCCCCACGCGGCCGGGTCGGCGGCGACCTCCGCCGGGTACAGGTGAATGTGGGCGTCGACGATCCCGGTGTCGGCGGCGGACGCCATGAGGTCAGCCGGCGGCCTCGAGCGCAAGGCGCCGGCACCCTTCGATGTCGAGCTTGCCCGTGCCGAGGAACGGGATCGCCCCGACCCGGCGCACGATGCGCGGGATCCAGAGGTTGGGTATGCCCATGGCCGACAGCCGGTCCTTCACGTCCGACACGGAGAGCTCGAGCGTCGTGATGATCACGAGCTTCTCGCCCTTCGACTCGTCGGGAACCCCGACGACGACGTACGGCTGCATGTCGCCCGGGTCGATGCCGAAGGCCTCGGCGATCTTCTGCTCGATCGTCCCGTGGGGGACCATCTCGCCGCCCATCTTGGAGAACCGGGCGAGCCGGCCCTCCACCGACACGAAGCCGTCCTCGTCGATGCAGCCGAGGTCCTTCGTGACGAACCACCCATCGCGCAGGGCCTCGGCCGTGGCCGCGGCGTCGTCCAGGTAGCGCGTGAGGACGTTCGCCCCCCGCAGCCACAGGACCCCCGTCGCGCCCTCCTTGAGCGCCTCGCCCGTGTCGGGGTGGACGGCGCGCGCCGCCATCCCCGGCACCAGGCGCCCGACCGTGCCGGGCTTCTTTCCTATCTGCTCGTCGGCCGTCAGCGTGGTCACCGGCGGATGGGGCTGGTTCACGGCCGCGACCGGCGATGTCTCGGTCAGGCCGTAGCCCTGCAGGATCTCGAGGTGGAAGGCCTCGAGGAAGCCCCGGCGAAGGTCCTCGGGCAGCTTCTCGGCCCCGGAGACGACGAGGTCGAGCGAGCGCAGGTCCGAGGTCTTCGCCCGCTTGAGCACCGGCCTGAGGAACGTCGGGGCGCCGATCATCACGGTGACGCCCTCCTCGCGTATCGAGTCGACCAGGGCGCGGGTGTCGAGCGGGCTCGGCGTGGTCACCAGGCGGCAGCCGCGGATCAGGGGGTACCACATCGTCACCGTGAAGCCGAAGCTGTGGAAGACCGGCAGGCAGCCGAGCATCGTCACGGTGTCCGGGAGGATCGACATGGACGAGATCTGCGCGAAGTTGGCGAGCAGGTTGCGGTGGGTGAGCACGACGCCCTTCGGGCTCCCCATGCTCCCGCTCGTGAAGAGGAGCGCGGCCTCCTGATTGTCGCCGACGCGCGGCAGGCCGAGGAGGCCCGCTACCCACTGGTTGGGCAGCAGCCAGGCCGCGGCGAGCCACGGCAGCATCGCGAGCTTGCCCCCCGCAGCCTGGATCTCGGAGCGAAGGTCGAGCGTCCGCTCGGGCCACGGGAAATCGCTCAGGCGCGAGCGCATCGCGTCGGCCGTCAGGATCGCGCGCGCGCCGGACAGAGCGATGCTCGCCTCGGCCGCGGGCCGCCCCACGGTGAAGTTGAAGTTCACCGGAATCTTGCCCGCGCACACCACCGCCAGGTTCGCGATCGTCGCGCCGGCCCCGGGCGGCAGGACGACGCCGACGCGCTTCTCGGGGACCGTCCGCTTGATCCGGCGCCCGAGGACGGCGGCGGCGGCTATCAGCTGGGCCGCCGTGAGGACCCGGCGCTCCGCGGTCCGGTCGATGAGCGCGACCGTGCCCGGGCGCCGGGCGAGCGCGCGCACGACCTCCCGGCCGATGTGCCTCTTCAGGAGCGGCCGCTCGCCGAACGCGTCGGCGCCGAGCTCCATGAGCGCCTTGCGCGCCGTCTGCGGGTCGGCCTTCTCGGGCGGGATGGGCTCGCCGAACACGACGCACACGGGCGTCGGCAGCAGGCGCGGGGACTTCCAGAGGTACTTGTTGCCGGCGAAAGAGTAGACGGACCCCCAGAGGCCGTCTATCGCGGCCGGGATCACCGGGACCCCCGCCGTGCGCGCCATCAGCTCGAAGCCCTTGCGCACGGCCATCAGCTGGCCCGTGCGCGAGATGCCACCCTCCGGGAAGACGCACACGAGCTCGCCCTGCTTGAGCGCCTTGACCGCGGTCCGCAGCCATTGCGGGGAGCTCTCGCCGGTGACGAGGATCGCCCCCGCCTTTTCGAAGATCCAGTCCAGGAGCCGGTACGTGCCCGGTCCCCCGTAGGCCACGAAGCGAAGCGGCCGGGGGCAGGCGAGCTGGAGCACGGCCGCGTCGACGTAGGAGAGGTGGTTGGCGATTACGACCGCGCCGCCCGAGGCGGGCACGTGGCCCGCGCCGATCGTCCGGACGCGGTAGAGCAGGCGCGCCAGGAGCCCGGCGGGGACGTCGAGCCAGAGCGGGAGCGTCGACAGCTTCCTCATGGGGGCGCGCGCCGTGCCCGACCGGAAATGCGGCGCTCTGCCACCGGAGGATCGACTGGACTCGACCTGATTGACACGGTGCCTAGGGGTTTCGAAACGCTGTAGGGGCCGATCATAGACGTACCCGCGGTCATCTGCCGAGCAATTTGTCGATCAATCCGCTGCCCTTGCGCAAGGGCGCTTGGATGAGCATCTCGCGCCATTGGCTCTGGTCGATCCTGCCGAGCGTCCCCCCGAGGTGGACGGGCTGGTAGACGGGCGTGTAGCCGAGCTCGTCCTCGGCGTCCTTGAGCATGCCCACCGCGCCCATGAACCGCCCCAGGCGCCCGCGAACGCCCAGGTCGAGGTCGAGGGACAGCGGCTGGTCCCGGATGGGCACGCCCTCCTGGTAGGTGATCTTCCCGGCGCCCGCAATGCGCTCCTCGGGGGCAATGAGCGCGAGCTCGGTGACGCGGATGCTCAGATCGGGGCCGCGCTCGGCGGAGACGCTCAATTGGTCGTAGTGTATCTCGGAGAGCGCGCTCGCGGACTCGGTGAGCGCCTCGGCGATCTTCTCGGCCTTCTTTCCGAACAGCGACGTCACCGAGTCGAGCGCGCCCGCGAGCTTCGACCCCACCTGCTTGACCGACCCGGCCGCGTCGGTCTGCAGCACGCGGAAGCTGCCGTCCTTGCTGGACAGCCTGCAGTCGCCCTCGGCCCGGTCGAGGAGATCGCCGAGCCCCTCGCCCTCCCCCGAGAGGTGGCCGGTGACGTCGAACCGGCCGTCAATGGCGGGCGCCCGGTCGGGATCCATGGCGCGGAAGAGCGGCGCCGAGGCGATGTTGCCCGCGGCGACGCTCGCCCAGAATGAGTACGGGCGCGGCGATCCCGCGGCGTGCTTGAGCTCCCCGTCGAGGCGCACCGCGCTCGCCTCCCCGATGTTGGCCGTGCCCGATTCAATGCGCAGCGAGGCCGGATCCAGGACGAACGACCCGCGCAGCTCGCGCATCGCGACCTGCGGGAAGGCAAGCTCCTTCACCCTGAACGACAGCCGCCCGCGGACGGAGGGCCAGAAGGGGGCGGCCGCTGCGGGGGCGCCGCCCGGGGACGGCCCCGGCCCGGCCGCCGGCCCGCCCCGGCCGCACAGGGCGGCGATGGCGGCGACATCGTCGGCGGACAGCTCGGGTGCCGACAGGGCGGCGTCGATCACCGGCACATCCCCGTCCGGCGAGAACGCGCCGGAGAGGATCAGGTCCGCCGTCCGCGACCCGTAGTCGAGGTGCAGGGGGATGTTGAACGCGGTGCGCCCGCTCGGCTCGATGTCGGCGCGGATGTCCGACGTGATCGACGGCAGGGCGGACGGGACGCCGCCGGACATGGCCAGCTCCCTCAGGGCCACCTTCACGAGCAGCTCGCGCGTCGGGCCGAAGCTGGCCTCGAAGCTCCCGATGGCGTCCCCGCCCGCCAGTCTCGGGAGCGCGGCCGCGCACGGCTGCGCCAGGAGGGCGGGCAGCCTCACGCTCCACGATCCCGCCGCCTTTAGGGTTTCGCCCGGGGCCGCGAGCCTTCCCAGCCGCGCCTCGATGGAGAGCATTTCGATCCCGTCGCTGCGCACCTCGAGGGGGGCCAGCTGGACCTGCCAGCCCTGCGGGGCGTAGTCGGCGAGGAGAAACGCCGACACGTCCAGTCCCGAGGCGACGGGACGGCCCGACCTCGAGAGCGAGACCCCTGTGGCCGACAGGGGCGCCCGGGTGCGCAGGGCGAGGCGCCCCTCCTCGGCGCGGATGACGAATTCGCCCTGGGCGTCGCTTCCGCCGAGGCCGATGCCGGGCATCGCCCCCATCAGCCACGAGAGCGGGACGGCCTGGATCGAGATGCCGACGAGGTCGCCGACCGGCCCGGCCACCTTGAGTTCGCCCGTCGCCGTGTTGAATTCGAATGCCTGGAGCGCCCGCACGGAGGCCGCGGGCGCCGCGCCCGCGATGCTGGCTTCCAGCCGGTCGACGCGCAGCGAGCTCCCGGCGCTGGCGAAGTCGAAGTCGGCCGACAGGTCGACCCGCCCCAGGGCCGACAGTTCCTCGGCGACGACGCCCAGCCGGTCGGCCGACGCCCGGATCCTTCCCTGGGAATGCAGGAGGTGGGTGGCCGTCGCGAGCTCGTAGCGGCCCTCCCCGGTCACCATGAACGAGGGCAGCCTGCGACCCAGCGCAAACGGCGCGAGGTCGGTGTCCTTGAGGTCGAGCCTCCACCCCCCGGAGACCCGCTGCGAGCCGCCCGAGCTCTCGGCGTCGATCGAGGCGATCCGCTCCGCCCCGCGGCTGAGCGAGATGGTGTATGTCGTCGTCTCCCCCTCGCGCGACGCCGACGCCTCGCCCGCCAGGCCTATCCCGCTCGGGAACTGCCGTCCGCTTGCCGTGGCGGCCAGCTTGACCGAGGCCCTCGTGAAGGTCCCCAGCGCGTCCATGGACGCCGAAAGCGTCCCGCGCAGCGCCACCACCGACACGGGCGCCTCGGCGTCATCGAGCGCGGCGGTCGCGCCGCAGACGAACCGGCCGCTGCGCCCCGCCGCCAGACCGCCCCCCGCGACGCTGACGCGCGCCCGCCCCATCGGGCGGCCGCCCTCGTCGGGGAGGACGACCGTGCCCTCGAGATCGACCCCGTCGACCGACAGGTTGGCGGGCACGTTGAACGCCGCGAGGACGGCCGCCAGCGCCCGGGCCGCCGCGGAGCTCCCGGGCCCTCGGGCCGCCGCGGACGCGGCGGCGGCACGGGGGCCGCGCGACCGGGCGAGGTCGAGGGTCCAGCCCTTCGCCACGAGGTTGCGCACGCGGACGCCCCTGCCCAGGACCGCTGAGGCGACGTCGAGCTCCGCATCGGCGGAGGGCACGACGAGGACGCCCCCGTCCATGGCCACGCGCAGGTCCTCGAGCGACATCCGATTCAACCCGACCGACAGCCGGCGCAGCGACGCCCCCCGGTGGGCCGCGGACGCGACGAGGGTGCGCGCGGCCCATGTCTGGACCGGCGGGCTGAAGGCCGCGCCGAGCGCGAGCAGCAGCACGCAGGCGGCCGCGCCGCCGGAGATCAGCAGTATCCGCTTGGCCCTCATTGCTTCGGAATGCCGGGGCTCGTCGCCCCCCGATGCCGCCCCCGCGGGCGCCGCGTCAGGGGACCACGAGCGCGTCACTCAAACCGATCGCCTTCCTGACGTTTGCCAGGGCGACAAGATAGTTGTAATTGGCCGTCAACTGGTCGGTCTTCGCCTGCGTGAGCGAGACCTGGGAGGTGAGGACGTCGAGCTGGGTCGCCGATCCGGCGTGGAACTTCGCCTCGGCGAGCCGCAGGGCCTCCGCCGCCTGGTCGATCGTCTGCTTGGAGGCCGTCACCAGCTCGGCGGCCTCCTGGAGCGACGAGATGGCCTGGCGGACCTCGACGTCTATCTCCAGCTCCTCCGAGGAAACCGCGATCCGGGCCTGCTCGAGCTGCGACTTCGCCTGGCGAACCTTCCCGTAGGTCGCCCGCCCGTCAAAGATCGACCACGTGGACTGCAGCCCGAAGAGCCACCCGTTGGAGTTCACGCTTCCGAATGCCGGGTTCGCGAAGCTGAAATCGGCCCACTCGTACGAGCCGAACGCCTGGAGGCTGGGGTAAAGGGCCGACCTCGCGGTCGTCACGGACTCCGCCGCCGCGTCCTGCAGCTTGCCGAGGCGCCGGAGCTCGGGCCGGTGCTCGTGGGCCGAGGCGAGCGCCGAGTCGGCGTCGTAGCTCGCGGGCTCGACGTCGAGCTCGCCCGCCACCTCGGGGAAGGGCCCCGAGCCCGGGGTACCGAGCGACTGGCGCAGCTGCTCGATCGCGATCCGGTAGGCGTTGCGCGCCGTGATCAGGTTGGGCTGGGCGTTGGCGAGGAACACCTTCGCGCGGAGCACCTCGAAGTTCGAGACGGTGCCGCTCGCGAACTGGTTCTTCGTGTCGTCGAGCTGGTGCTCGTAGAGGCGCACGTCCTCCTCGGCCACCCTGATCTTATCGCGCGCCAGCACGACGTTGTAGAACTTGGTCCTGACGTCGAGGAGCGCCGTGTCGATCGTCGTCTGGAGGTCGGCGACCGCGGACTCCCGGGTCAGCTTGGCGTTCCTCACCGCCGAAACGACGCCCCCGCCCGCGAAAAGCGTCTGGGTCGCGGTGAGCTCGAAGGTCCAGAAGCCGTTCGAGGGGGGGTAGAACTGCGAGATCGACGCGCTGTTGCGCTGCCACTCGCCCTGCGCCGCCAGGTTCGGAATCTGGCGGCCCCTCAACTGGACGACCACCCCCTCCTGGAGCCGGATCGCCTCGCGCGCCTGCAGGATGGCGTAGTTGTGGTCGAGCGCGTAGCCGATGGCGCCCTTTAGGTCGAGCGGCGACGGCAGGGGCGGCGCGCTCGGCGCGGCGCCCGCGCCGAGCGCGCCCGGGGCGACTGCCATCGCAAGGAAGGCGAGGGCGATTGTTTTCATGCGTGGGCAAGCTTTGGGTTCGCGGCCGCGTCGCTCGCGGCCTCCATCTCCCTGGCCTTGGCGTGGTCCTTGGCGATCAGCACGTACACGCAGGGAAGGACGATGAGCGTGAAGACGGTGCCGACCGACAGGCCGCCGACCAGGGTGAGGCCGATCGAGTTCCTCGCGGCGGCGCCGGCGCCCGTCACGAGCACGAGCGGGAAGTGTCCGGCCACGGTCGCCACGCTCGTCATGAGAACCGGGCGCAGCCGGATCAGGGCCGCGTCGTGGACGGCCTCTATCTTGGACTTGCCCGCCAGCTGGAGCTTGTTGGCGAATTCGACGATGAGGATGCCGTTCTTCGCGATGAGCCCGACGAGCGTCACCAGCCCCACCTGCGAGAAGATGTTGAACGTCGTCGTCCAGCCGTCGGTCCAGAACGGCATGCCCGGTATCGGGAACTTCAGGAACATGAAGATCGACGACCCGAAGAGGGCGAGGGGGACCGAGCCGGCCAGGATCACGAAGGGGTCGCGGAAGCTGTTGAACTGCGCCGCGAGCACGAGGAAGATCAGGATCACGGCGAGGCTCATCGTGGTCCAGAACTTGGCGTTTCCGCCCTCCTTGCGCAGCTGCCGGGACTCGCCGGTGTAGTCGATGTTGTAGCCCTTCGGGAGGATCCGCGCGCCCTCGCGCTCATAGAAGCTGAGCGCGTCGTCGAGCGATACCCTCGAGGCGCCGCTGATCGTGACGGCATTGAGCTGCTGGAAGCGGTTGAGCGAGCGCGGAATGGTCGTCTCGCGGATCGAGGCCACCGTGGACAGGGGGACCAGGCTGCCGTTCGGGCCGGTCACGTAGATCTTCTCGAGCTGGTCCGGGTTGAGCCGGTCGACGCGCTTGATCTGCGGGATGACCTTGTAGCTGCGCCCGGAGATGTTGAACCAGTTGATGTAGTTGCCTCCCATCGCGGCCGAGAGGTCGTCGCCCACCTGCTGGAGGTTGAGGCCGAGCGCGGCCACCTTGTCCCGGTCGAGCACGACCTCGGCTTGGGGCGCGTCGAATTTGACGTCGATCTGCTGAAAATTGAACATGCCGGTGGCCATCGCCTTGTCCGACAGTTGCTTAGCGAAAAGGAGGATCTCTTGGACGTCGGCCGTCGACGTGAGGACGACCTCGACCGGGAACGTGCCGCCACCCGGCAGGGCCGGCGGCTGGACCAACAGCCACTGGATCCCGGGAATCGCCGCGGCCTTGGGCTGCATCCCGGCGAGGATGGCCTTGATGGGACGTTTGCGCTCGCCCCAGGGCTTGGCGACGAGCCCACCGAACGCCTGGTCCGGAAACGTCGCCTGGAAGACGTACCGGGTGTCGGGATCGGTGAAGAAGGCCTTCTCGACGTCGTTCGCATACGGGACGTTCTGGTCGAGGGTCGAGTCGGAGGCCGTCGTGCCGATCGCGAACACAACCCCCTGGTCCTCGGCGGGCGCCAGCTCGCCCTTGGAGTTGACGACCATGAAGGCGCCCGCGGCGCTGATGACGATCCAGATACCGTAGATGAAGCCGCGGTGGCCCAGGGTGAACTCGAGCACACGCGAGTAACTGCGCCGGATCCATTCGAAGGCGTGCGCGGCGACCGCGGCGTACCCGTGCTCCTCGTCGCCCGCCTTGAGCAGGTGCGCGGACATCATCGGCGAGAGCGTCAGGGCGACGAAGCCGGAGATCGTCACGGCCCCGGCCAGCGTGAAGGCGAACTCGCGGAAGAGGGAGCCCGTGAGCCCACCCTGGAGTCCGATCGGGGCGTACACCGTGGCGAGCGTGATCGTCATCGCGATGATGGGGCCCACAAGTTCGCGCGCGGCCACGAGCGCCGCCTGGAGCGGCGGCTCCCCGAGCGACAGGTGCCGCTCCACGTTCTCCACGACGACGATCGCGTCGTCGACGACGAGCCCGACCGAGAGCACGACCGCAAGGAGGGTCAGCAGGTTCAGGGTGAACCCGAAGATCTGCATCAGGAAGACGGCGCCGACCAGCGAGAGCGGGATCGCGACGATCGGGATCAGGACCGACCGGACCGACCCGAGGAACAGGAAGATGACGGCGACGACGATGAGCAGCGTGACCGAGAGGGTGTGGAAGACCTCGCTGATCGCGGCGTCGATGTAGGCCGTCGCGTCGTACGCCACCCGCGCCTGCATGCCGCCGGGCAGATCCTTCTGGATCGCATCCATCTCGGCGCGCACCAGGCGGATCACGTCGAGCGAGTTGGCGTTCGGCAGGACGTAGATGCCCATGAAGACGGCCGTCTCGCCCGAGAACCGGACGTCGCTCTCGTAGTCCTCGGCGCCCAGCTCGACGTCGGCCACATCGCGCAGCCTCACGATGGCGTTGTTCTGCTGGCGGATCACCAGGTTTTTGAACTCCTCGACCGACCGGAGGTCGGTGTTCGTCGTCAAGGCGACCTGGACCAGGTTGCCCTTGGTGTTGCCGAGGGCGCTCAGGTGGTTGTTCGCGGCCAGGGCGGCGCTCACCTGCGACGGGCTCACGTTGAAGGCGGCGAGGCGCTCGGGCCTGAGCCACACGCGCATGGCGAAGGTGCGCCCCCCGAGGATGTCGGCCCTCTGCACACCGGCGACGGCCGACAGGCGCGGCTGGACCACGCGTACGAGATAATCGGTTATCTCGTTGTGCTGCAGCGTCTCGGACGTGAAGCTCAGGTAGGCCGACGCGAACTGGGAATCGGCCGACTGCACGTTGATCGCCGGCACCTGCGCCTCCACGGGGAGGTTGTTGCGGACCTGGTCGACCTTGGAGCTGATCTCCGAGAGCGCCTTGATCGGGTCGTAGTTGAGCTTCAGCCTGGCCGTGATCGTCGAGATACCCTGGACGCTCGTCGAGGCCAGGTAGTCGATCCCGTCGGCCGCCGCGATGGAGCGCTCGAGCGGCGTCGTGATGAACCCGCGCACGAGGTCGGCGCTGGCGCCGACGTACACGGTTGTGACGATGACCGAGGCGTTCTGGCTCTGCGGCCACTGCCGCACGTTGAGCGTGCGGTAGGCCTGGACGCCCGCGATCAGGATCACGAGATTGACCACGATCGCCAGGACGGGGCGTCGAATGAAAAGGTCGGTGAATCTCACGGGGCGGTTCGGCGGGCCGGGTGGGACGCGCCCCTCAGGAATCGCTGGGCTTCGGCGCGAGCTCCGCCGTCGGCGCCTCGGCGTTGTTCTCGGTCACGGCCGAGCCCGGCCTCAGCCGGAACACGCCCGAGGTGACGACGGTCTCGCCCGCCTTCAGGCCGGAGGCCACGGCGACAAAGTCGCCCCGGTGGATGCCGAGCCGCACGATCTGCTGCCTGACGACGAGCTGCGCCGCGCCCGACTTCCCGTCGGCCTTGCGCTCGACGACATAGACCGAGTCCCCGAACGGGGCGTACAGGATTGCCGTCGCCGGAATCGCCAGGATCTTGTCGGCGGCCGGCAGCTCGACGGCGACGTCGACGTACATTCCCGGGTGCAGGCGCTCGCCGGGGTTGGCCACGGTCGCCTGGACGCGCACGTTGCGCGTGGACGCGTCGACGTCCGGGCTGATCGCCGTGATCTTGCCCTCGATCGGCTTGCCGCCCAGGGCGTCGCCGGAGAGGCGGACGGACAGGCCGGCCTTGAGCTGGATGAGCTGCTGCTGGGGCAGATAGAAATCGACGTAGATCGGGTCGAGCGCCTGCAGGGAGACGATGGGGTCGCCCGCCTTGAGGCTCTGGCCCAGGTTGACGAGGCGGATGCCGAGCCGGCCGGAGAACGGGGCCTTGATCGTCTTCTTCGCGATCGTCGCCCGGATGTTGTCGGCGGCCGCGATCGCCTGCTTGTAGGTCGCCGCGTCGGAATCGTACTGGGACTGCGAGACCGTGGCCTTGGCCAGGAGCTCGCGCGTGCGCTCGAGGTTGACGCGCGCGAGGTCGACGCCGGCCTCCGCCGAGCGCAGCATCGCTTCCTCGGCGGACGTGTCCTGCCTCACCAGCACGTCGCCCGCCCTGGCCGCGTTGCCCGCCTCGAAGTCAATCTGGACGATCTTGCCGTCGAGCTCGGCCGCGACGGTGACGCCCTGCACGGCCGTCAGGGACCCCACCGACGTGAGCGTCTCGGGCCAGGTCTCGAGCGTCGCGGCGGCCGTCGACACGGACTCGGGCGGCTGCGCGAAACTCGCGCTCTTCAGGGCCGCGATCTGGCGCCATTTGACCACGCCGATGAACCCGAGGACCAGCAGGAGTCCGACGGTGCTGAGGAAGATTTTCATGGTCGAAGGAGAAAGGAGCGTTGCGCCGCGGCCGCGTCACTCGACGGCCACGTCCTGGTGGGCGCGCGCCGGGGCCGCCATCGTGGAGGCCTGCCCGGCGACCTTCTCGAGGAGGCGCACCAGCGTCTTGCGCTCGCCCTCGGAAAGCGTCGCCATCAGGGTGGCCATCCTCTTGAAGTGCCCGGGAAGGATCTCGCCCAGGGCCGCGTGGCCCCGGTGGGTGAGGTGCACGCGCATCATCCGGCGGTCGTCAGAGTCGTGCTCGCGCGTCACCAGGCCGTCCCGCTCCAGCGTGTCGACCAGGCCCGTGATCGTCGCCCGGGTGACGCCGGCCTTCTCGGCGAGCTCGGCCGGTGTCTGGGGGAGCGACCCGCCCGAGAGGCCCTCGGAAAGGAGCATCAGGACCGTGAACCGCCCCGGCGACATGTTGTGGGCGGTGAAGAAATCCTCGCTCTGGCGGTAGGCCACGTCCCCCGCGCGCAACAGGTTGAGGTACGCCTCGCACGCGGACGGATCGAGGTCCGGGAAGCTCCGCGACGCCTCGAGCAGGCATTCGTAGCGGGGGAGGTCCTTCAACATGAGCAGCGGCATGGCTAGCGGCGTTCGGGCGGCTGTTGGTTTAAATGCGGGGCC
>Ga0335078_10011002_pt1 | contig 13402 bp, 15 predicted proteins | sample Lox_Sample_32_FD_206711 | JGI IMG/M metagenome (GOLD analysis project Ga0335078, IMG submission 206711) | Soil microbial communities from Loxahatchee National Wildlife Refuge, Florida, United States - Lox_Sample_3.2 | ecosystem: Environmental > Terrestrial > Soil > Wetlands | place: USA...
TGGAGGTCGGTGTGAGCTCTCGTGAAATGGAGATGGTGGTGGCCCATTTCATCGTGTCGGACGATGTCGAGCGATCCCGCCGGTTCTACACCGACGTGCTCGGAGGCAAGGCTGTCATCTCCGGCGAGGAAGGCGACGAGGTCACGTACGTGGCGCTCGCCAACAGCTGGATCATCATCAATGTCGGCGGAGGCCCGACTGACGACAAGCCAACCGTCACGCTCGAGACGCCTCCCGATCCCGATCGCGTGAGCAGCTTCCTCAATATCCGGGTAGCCGATATCGAGGCCGCGTATGCTGAGTGGAGCGAGCGGGGTGCCGAGTTCCTGACGCCGCCGAAGTGGCACGCCACCGAGCTGCGCTGTTACATCCGTGATCCCGACGGCTATCTGATCGAAGTCGGCCAGACGACCTTGGCCAGAGGCTGGCGGCCACCGTCGTGAGCGCCAGCGAAGATACTCCCGGAGTTTGGGACGTTGCGACGGCCGGCGGCGCCGTGGCCGCATCGCATCCGACGCGCCCGGGGCAGCATCGACGCCTCAGGGCGTAGGCTGCGGTGCTGTGGATCCCGACGAACTTGCTCGGCTGCTCGCTGACCGGCTCCAACGGATCGTCCCGCCGGGATTCCACGTCGACGTCGCCGACGGCATGCTGTGGTACTCCTCCGACGAAGGGCGCTTTCCGGGACAGCAGAACGACTACCAGGCGGGCCGCTCCGGCACGTTCGTCCGAGACAATTTCGCCTGTCACGGTGACACCCTGGCGGAACACATTGTGGGGGTGGCCAGGGAAGCGCTCGACGAGCTCCAGGACTATGTCGACGAAGCATCGCATGACCCATGGCCAGGCCGCACCACACCGCCCGAGCCACACGCCGAGATCCGTGGTGCTCGCCTTCACCTTTGGTTCGCCGACGGCGAGGCGGTCGTCGCTGCGTGCGAGCCGATCCCGCTCGAGGGCGCGGCCTCGTAGTCAAGGGGCATCGGACTGATAGCCGTCCGGCCCTCTCCCGGCCGCAGATGGACGCCGAGGCCGGTACGGCCGCCGCGGACATATCCGCGGACGTTCGCGTGTTGTACAAGGCGGCGGCCGGGGGTTGGGTTTGGCCGTTGGGGGAGCCGGGGGGGCACTCATGAACCCGGCCGCTCTGAGGCAGGATGCACGATTCCGGCACATCGAGCGGGTTGTTCGGCGAAGCTTGCCCTGGTGCATGCCGCGGTGGGCGCGGCTCAATTGGGAAGCGGCTCAATTGGGAGCGCCAGCCGGGCGCCAGTGTTCAGCGCGACTCGGCCTCATCTGTCTCATGTCGACGGTCCTTGCGGGCGCTCCTCGCGTCGTGGCGACGAATCCCCTTCCCGTCCGGCCGGACTGCCACGGTTGCCTCTTATTCGGGAGTGACCTATTTTGGCAGAGACCGAAATAGGATGCCCGGAGGAGTGATGCCGAATTACCTCGTGCTTTACCGGTCGTCGGTCTCGCCGGGGGAGCAGATGTCGGACCCTGAGCAGGCGCAGGCGGGGATGGAACTTTGGATGACGTGGGCGACGAAGGCGGGTGAGGCCATCGGGGACCTCGGTGCCCCCGTCGCCGGGGCCTTCTCCGTGGGCAAAGGGGACCTCGGACAGCCGGTGTGCGGGTTCTCTATCCTCAAGGCGGATTCGCCCACCACGCTGACCCACGTCCTTGAGGGCCATCCGCACCTGCAGAGCCCCGGTGATCCCACCATCGAGGTGTTGGAGTTCCTACCCATGCCCGGCGCCTGACAATGCCATAGGAGGGCGTCCGGTCGTGGGTGGGCGGAAACGGACCAAGGCCGTTACCATCCTTGCAGGAGCCGATCAGCGACGGCGCGATCGAGCAAGACGAGGACGCCCAGGCGAGGCCGTACCGACCGGCGAGGCCCGCGAGACGGTGGGCGAGTAGCCGGGAGCGCCGCGACCGGCACCGGACCGTGCCGACGCCGGGCGTCGGTGACCTGGGGCCTGGACCCTCCGGGCTCGGGGAGCCAGGCTGGTGCGATGACAGGCAGGGGCTGGTTGGCAGTCGCCGCCGTCGGTGCGGTCCTCCCCGTCGCAGGGCTGGCCGCCTGCGGCGGTCCCCCGACGGGCGTCCTGGAAGGTCAGGTGTCGCCACCCTGTGTGCCCCCTGGCACAGATCGGGAGAACCTTCAGATCGCCGAGACGGTGACCTTGTCCGAGCGCCAGCGGACCATCGCGAGCGAAACCGTGTTCAGCCCCCGGTACAGGTACCGGCTCGTGGTCAGCCCCGGTACCTACTGGCTGTCGGTGGCAGGGGTGCACTCACGGGTCACCGTGGTTGCCGGTCGGACCACTCGACCCCGTGAAGAGAGAGCTTTCTCTTGCCCGTAGCATCGATCCAGGTGCACCGCGACCAGCACCGGGCCGTGCCGCCTGAGCATCACGCCCGGAGCAATGACCATGGCGCCCCGAAGCTCGGGGAGCGGCTGCAGGTGTTCCCGGTCGGTCACGGTGGAGCACGTCAGGGCGCACAGAACCGGCGGATTCGGGCGGTCCGCGCTTCGAGTTTGCGACGGCGACGTCGTTGCAGGACGGCGTCGGGCGACAGCGGCCTAGATGGGCCGAGCCGTCACCCAACCGAATTCGGATGTGATGCGGACGCCCAGGCCGTCCTCATACGAAGGCGCAACGACCTGCGCGATGGCACGACAGAATGCTTCGTACCCAACGGCCTCGATTGCCGGCACAGACGGCCCAGCGGCCGCCAATGCTCGGACGGCAGTCGGCACATCGGGCCACTCGTTGATCACGATGATGGTCCCCCGGTCCAAGTCTCCGAAGCCGGTGGCCTTCAACATGTCCTCGATCACGTTCTGCGTATCGCCGTGTTCCACGTTCGCGGCGCCGTGACGAGCGGGAGACAGCTCGATGACTTTCAAGAAATACGGCATCAATCCCAGCCGCTCGAATCTGCCCCAGAAGGTCGTGCCGAAGCGCCCGTTCGGGACGAGGACCCGTCGAGCTTGCTCCAAGGCTCCCTCGCAACCCTTCCAGATGCCATTGAAACTGGTGACTACGTCGAAGGTGTCGTCTGGGAACGGTAGGGCGAACATGTCGCCCGCTTGAAAGTTCCCATCGGGCGTCCGTGCCTCAGCAATCCTGATCAGTTGTTCCGATGCATCGATCCCTGACACCATGGCGCCTCGTCGGGCAGCGACCGCTGCGGCGAAGCCGGATCCACACGCGACGTCCAGCAGGCGGGTCCCCGCAGTGACGGCCAGCTGGTCGAAGAGCAGTTCGTTCGCGGGGAGGGCATAGGGCTCGAACAGGAATGCCCATTCCGTGGCCCGCGCCCCCCATCCCCGTCCGGCTTCCTTCCAGTTGGACCTCGTCGTGGCTGTCTCCCCGGTGCTCATCACGCTGTCTCCTTGAACGGACGATCGTATAACTTAGTATTAGACGATCGTCCGTATAAGATCAAGGGGAAGGTCCGAGCAGGGGTCGAGAGGTCATGTCCGAGGTCAACGAACCGGCGAGGACGCGAGCGCCGGGGAACCGCTCGCGTGCCCGCATTGCAGAAGCAGCCGCCAAGCTCGCCACCATCGAGGGGCTCGACGGTCTGTCCATCGGCCGCCTTGCCGAGAGCACAGGGATGCCCAAGAGCAGCGTGCACGCACTGTTCGGGTCCAAAGAGGATCTCCAGCTGGCGACGATCACCGCTGCCAGGGACAGCTTCATCAAGGAAGTGGTCGCTCCCGCGCTCTCAGCTACCGAGCCTGGAAAGCAACGTCTGCTGGCCCTGTGTGAGGGCTATCTCTCCTATGTTCAGCGGCGAATCTTCCCAGGCGGGTGCTTCTTTGTGGCGGCAGGAGCCGAAATGGGTGCTCGCCCTGGGCGGGTGCGCGATGAAGTGGCCAGCGTGCAGCAGCAATGGCGCGACCTGCTGGGGCGAGAAGCACGAGCCGCTGCCGACGGCGGCGAACTCCCCGAGGACGCCGAGCCCGACCAGATCGCCTTCGAACTTGGTGTGATCCTTGCCGGGACAGACATCGTCAGCGTGCTCCACGACGATCTCGGCGTCCTGGACCGAGCCCGGTCAGCCATCAGGGATCGTCTCGGTATGCCGACTCCGCCACTCCACGAGGTTCGTTGACCACGACGCCGATAGGGCGTCCTTCATTCGATGATCAGGCGTGGGCACCGAGCTGGATGTCGGTTCACCTCCAACGGTGCCCACGGTCTCCCCTGAGCATCCTTGGAGGTGATGCAATGACTTTCCAACCCCTTCCATCCTGCATCATCCCTGATCACAGGCCGAAACAACGCAGAGAAGGCCTGATTTGTTCTGGTTCGAAGCTCAGGATTGATGTGGGGAGTGACCCACCGGATGCGGGGGAGACGCCCTCACGGGTCTGAGGACCCTGACGATACCAATCAGGCAACACCGTCAAGATGGCAAGCGCAGCCCTGACCGAGGAGCACTCCGTGCGGTGCCAGGCGAGTCCGACAATGATGTGCTCGGTGATGGCTCCTCAGACTCGTTACGTGACTGTCGGGGACGCCGACGTCGCCTACCAAGTCGTGGGTGACGGCCCTATCGACCTGCTCTTTTGCTGGGGCTTCGGTAGCCATATCGATCTCGCCTGGGACGAGGCGACCTCCTATCCCGAGTTCTTTCGCAGACTTGCCTCGTTCAGCCGGTTGATTCTCTTCGACCGTCGTGGCATGGGAGCCTCGGACCCGGTTCCGCCCGATGCCTTCCCCACCTGGGAGACATGGGCCGAGGAGATCGGCGCCGTCCTCGATGCCGTCGGTTCCGAGCGGGCGGCCCTCTTGGGCGCAGTCGACGCCGGAGCACTTGCTGTCCTGTACGCCGCCATGCACCCCGAACGAGTAAGTGCACTCATCCTTCTTAATAGCAGTGCCCGCTACACCTGGAGCGAGAACTACCCCGCCGGGGCCTCACCCGACACCGTGAAGACCCTCGTCGAGATGCTGGCGACGACCTGGGGAACATCCCAGATGGTGGCACTAGCCAATCCGGCCATGGCCGACAACGAGGAGTTCCTGTCGTCGGTGGCGAGGCTCCATCGTGCGTCGGCCACGCCCCGCACCGCTGTCACCCAGTTTCGCTACATCCTCAGCAATCTCGACGTGCGGGCGGCCTTGGAACTCGTCCAGGCACCCGCGTTGCTACTCAACGTTCGGGAGAGCCCTTTCATACCCGTCGACCAGGGTCGTTTCATGGCCGAACGCATCCCCGGCGCGAGGTTCGTTGAGTTGCCGGGTGGAGAAGCTGGTATCTCACCGTCCATGTATGTCGTCGCCGATGAGATTGCAGAACTCCTGACCGGCGAACGCCCCCTGGCTGACATCGAGCGCACCCTTGCCACAGTGCTGTTCACCGACATTGTGGCCTCGACGGAGCGGGCGGCCTCGCTTGGGGACCGGAGCTGGCGATTGCTCCTTGACGCCCACGACCGGTTGCTGCGGGAGCAACTCCGGCGCTTCCGTGGGCGAGAGGTCAACACGACCGGCGACGGCTTCCTCGCGTCGTTCGACGGTCCGGCCCGCTCGATCCGTTGTGCGGAGTCCATTATCGATGCTGCAAAGGGACTCGGAATCGAGCTACGGGTCGGACTCCACACAGGAGAGTGCGAGGTAAGGGGAAATGATCTGGGTGGACTGGCAATCCACATCGCCGCCAGGGTTTGCGCGCTGGCCAGGGCAAGTGAGGTGCTCGTCTCGAGCACAGTCAAGGACCTTGTCGCAGGGTCGGGGATCGGATTCTCCGAGCGCGGTGAACACGATTTGAAAGGGGTACCCGGCAAATGGCGGCTGTTCGCTGTGAAGGCCTAACCCGCGTGGCCCGTGTCGTCCTCTGCGTCCGACAGGTTCCATCGAATTCGGGTGGCCCGGCCAAGGGGTGACCCATCCGGGATCACCACCGCCGAGCGATACCGCGTGGCCTCGCTGATCGACTGACGACGGCAAGCAGCGGATCACTGGCAATCGTGTTCGGTCCAAAGGGCGAATCTGGCGTACGCAACCGGGTGTTATGTGGGTGATCCGGGTCGCCTCATGGCCAAACCGGAAACGACTACCAGGGCATCCACAACCGGCTGCAAGGTCGATCGGAGGTCCGATGCTTCGAGGCGATAGTTGGCTCCGAATATCGCGTGCTCACCTACGAAGCCACCGAGCCGTTCGTATCTCCTCCGGGACTTCGTCGTGACGAAGACCGCTACCGGCGAAGCGATTCGGAGAGCAGCGGCAGATCACGGATTGATGAGGCCGAATCGTACTGAATTTCGCCGACCACTCTGAAGGGGTAACGGAGGACGCGGTGACTGTAACGACGAGACCTTCATCTCGACACTGAGGCTGGCGGCGGGAGTGTGGTTTCGGTCGGCGTACTGGTTGTAGACGTTGAAGTAGTCGTCTCACCATGGCTGACGGCCGCATTGACCGCGACAGCGAGGGGGGCACTCAGGCAGAGGGCCACGACCAGCGAGATGAGGCCGCCGCGGATGCGGAGCGAGTGAGTCATTGGGCTCCTCCTTGTTGTGCTAGCTGCGACCTGGACGTATCGCCAGCATGCGCCCATAGTGAAGGATCTTCCGTCGTCACGGCGACGGACCGAGTGTCATTATGGTGACACTCGAGGAGACGAAAGGCCGATTCTGCACTGCGGGAGGTGGGGGCAATTGAGGTGGGCGCTACTAGGAGGGATGTCAGACGACGATCAGCGAACGGTGCTCGCACGCTGTCGCCGTCGGCGATTCGACCGAGGTAAAGCCCTCTTTTACGAGGGGGATCCTGGTGACAGTCTCCACTTGCTCCAACGGGGCACCGTTGCCGTCAGGGTGACAACCCCGCTCGGGGATGTGGCCACTTTGGAGGTTTTCAGGCCGGGCGACGCCTTTGGCGAGCAGGCCCTCATCGCTGGCGATTCGACTCGATCAGCAACGGTGGTTGCCCTGGAGATTACCGAAACTCTTCAACTGGCGAAGGCTGACTTCGAGGCCCTCCTCGCCGAGCATCCGGGAGTTTCGTCCATGTTGGCCAAGATGCTTGACACCCGGCTTCGGGCCACCTCCAAGGCTCTGGTCGAGGCTCTGTATCTCCCGGTGCCAGTACGGGTCTTCCGCCGATTGGTGGCTTTGGCCGACATCTACGGCGAGGAGGCGATCCCTGTCACCCAAGAGGACCTCGCCACGATGGCCGGGACGGCACGTCAGACGCTCAACAAGCTGCTGCGCCAGGCCCAATCCGATGGACTCATCGAACTCCGCCGAGGACAGATCGCGGTGAGCGATCGAGCGGGGCTCGAACGTCGAGCCCGGTAGCGTGTTCGGTCTCGTCTTCGCGATCGTGAATCGACCGCAGGATGGCGGAGGCGGTTCGCTGTTGTGGGCTGAGCCACCCGGAAGTGCTCAGTTGGCATCGAAGTGGGTGGGCGTTGGAAGGTGCCGAACCCGTCTACCCAAGTCGTGGGTGAGTCACGCCCGTAACGCCAACGTAGAAGGATCCCGGTCGCTTTCGGCGGGAACGGTGAAAAGGTCGCTCGGAAAGGTGTGGGCTGGCCTGGAAGGTCGGTCAGAGACCTCCAAGTAGCGCTGCCGCCGTCTCTTGGACCCGATCAACTTCAAGACTGCCCGATAATCTCTTTCCGATGGCTACTGGCACCCGGACTCGCTATGCCCACTATGGCGACATCGACATCGCCTACCAGGTGCTTGGCCAGGGACCGCTCGATGTACTCCTGTTTACGGGTGCCGCGATTCCGATCGAATGTATCGACGAAGAGCCCTCCATGGCGCGTTTTCAACGGTCGACTGGCCTCCTTCGGTCGGCTTCTCCGATTCGATGTGCGGGGGACGGGCTTGTCGGACCGGGGGTCGGCCTCGACGCCCCCGACGTCGGAGCAATGGGCGCAAGACGCCCCGCGGTTTTGGATGCCGTCGGGTGCAAGCGAGCTGCCGTGATAGCCCCCTTATTCTCATCGCCCCAGGGAATCGTGATGGCAGCGACGCACCCCGAACGCATCAGCGAACTGGTCATCGTGAATGGTATGGCGCGCATGACAAGAGCCCCGGACTATCCGCAGGGCATTCCGCAGAGTCTGGTCGACCCGGTGCTGGGCGGCGGCGTAGAGCCCGATGCTGTCGAGCAAGGCCTTGACATCCTAGCGATGATCGCTCCTAGCAAGGCCAACGATCCGACCTTTCGTGGGTGGTTCGATCGGGCCGGCAACCTGGAGGCGACCCCTGCCATGGCGCGGGGGCTGCTGAAAGTGTTCTTCGAGACCGATGTTCGCCACCTGCTGCCCGAGATCCGAGTACGCACGCTAATCATCAGCCGAGCGGATAGTGCGGTGTCAGGCTTTGGCCGCGGCGGCTACCTCGCTGAGCACATTCCGGGGGCGAGGTACGTCGAATTGCCGGGGGACGATTCCATCTACTGGGTGGGTGATACCCGACAGATGCTTGACGAGATCGAGGAGTTCGTGACCGGTTTCCGTGGTGACTCGGGAATCGAACGGGTGTTGGCCACCGTACTCTTCACCGACATCGTGGGGTCCAAAGACCGGGTCGCGCAGCTGGGCGACACCCGCTGGCGCGACCTCCTTGATCGTCACGACCGGAGCGTGCGAATCCAGATCGAGCGCTTTCGCGGTCGAGTCGTCAATACCACAGGCGATGGGTTCGTGGCCACATTCGACAGCCCCCGTCGCGCTATCGAGTGCGCTTTCGGCGTCCGAGAGACCACGATGGCCTTCAACATCGAGATCCGGGCGGGGATACACACCGGCGAGATCGAAGTCCGAGGTGACGACGTGGCCGGGTTGGCCGTCCACATCGGTGCCCGCATCTCGGCTCTTGCTGGTCCAGGGGAAGTGCTGGTGTCCGGCGTCGTCCCGCCCCTGCTGGCCGGCTCCGGCATCGAGTTCGTCGACCGGGGCGAGCACGAGCTGAAGGGCGTCCCGGGGACCTGGAAGCTGCTCGCAGTGAAGGGCTAGCCACTCGATAATGCGCGGCATCTCTCGAAATGCCCACCCGACCTGGATGTGCCGTTCCCGACCGGGGTCTGAGAGGCATCGGCGAGGGCCCCGGGGCGACCGGGAGTCAGGGGATCCGGGTGGTGGCGTAATTGCAGGTCGTGAGCAAGATCAACAGTTTGCTACTGGTCGGCATCCGGTCCCGACCGCCCGGTATTGCCATTCACGACGATGCGCGCCGGCGGGATTCGAAAGAACGCTCTTACCTCTGGGATCAGTGGAGGTGGCGGGAATCGAACCCGCGTCCTTCGGCTTCTCATCGGGCCTTCTCCGAGCGCAGCCGGCAGCTGAGTCTCGGGACCGGCGCCGCCGCCGGCGGATTCAGCGGTCCCCAGCCGACCTGTGGTGTCCCCGGTGGCCGATCGGCGCAACCACCGGGTAAGCCCTACGAGATGACGCCCGCTACCGGCCTGCAGGGCTGAGACCGGACGGACGGGCTACTTCTTAAGCAGCCAGCGCGAGCTGAGGCTCGGCGTTTGTTTTTTGTCCCGGCTCTTTAACGTGGCTCCGGGGACCACGGCTCGCTTCTCCCGAGTCGACGACCGAAGTCGAAACCAATCACCCCCTTGTGGGTCGACTCCATGCTACCGCCCGGGCCGGCCCACTCCGGCGGCCGCCGGTGTCCGCCCTGGTCACGGGGAGGGCGGCCTCAGTAGCGCTCGCGGCTGGCCCCCCGGGCCACGCCCTTGCCGGCCGCCGCCCGGGCCTCGCGGGCCCCCTCACGGGCCGCGTCCCGGGCGGCGATGGCGTGCCGCTTGTCGTAGAGGCGCCGGCCCCGGGCCAGGGCCAGCTCCACCTTGGCCCGGCCCTCTTTGAAGTACACCGCCAGGGGCACGAGGGTCAGCGACTGCTGCTGGGTCCGGCCCATGAGCTCGTCGATCTGCGAGCGGTGCAGCAGGAGCTTCCGGCGGCGCTCGGGGTCGTGCGCCCCGAACCCGGTGGCGTGCTCGTAGGGGGGGACGTGCATCCCGAGGAGCCAGGCCTCCCCGCCCTCGATGCGGGCGTAGGCGTCGGCCAGGGTCACCCGCCCGGCCCGCAGGGACTTCACCTCGCTGCCCTGGAGGGCGATGCCGCACTCGTAGGTGTCGAGGATGTCGTACTCGTGGCGGGCCCGGCGGTTGCGGGCGACCGTGCGGCGCCCGTCGGCGTCGTCGCTGCGCCGCTTGGCGCTGCGCCCCGGTCCCTTGGCGGCCATGGGAGGACCGTACCGCGAGCGCTCCGGGGGGCCGTCCCGGTACCCTCGGCGCATGCTGCGCCTGCCCGGGCCCGTCTACGCCGAGATCGTGGGCCACTGCCTGCGGGGGCTGCCCGACGAGGCCTGCGGCCTCCTCGGCGGCGACCCGGCCTCGGGGGACGTGGCCCGCTGCTACCCGACCCGCAACGTGGCGGCCTCGGCCAAGCTCTACACCGTCGACCCCGGGGACCACCTGCGGGCCGACCGCGACGCCGAGGCCCGGGGCATGGAGATCATCGGGGTCTTCCACTCCCACACCCACACCGAGGCCTATCCCTCGCCCACCGACGTCGCCCAGGCCCCCGACCCCTCCTGGCACTACGTGCTGGTGTCGCTGCGCGACACCCACCCGGCCCTGCGCTCCTACCGGATCCGGGGGGAGCTGATCGAGGAGGAGCCGGTGGTGGTCGGGCCCCGGTAAAATACCGACCGGATTCGTCAACTTTCGGTGGGCCGGCCCAGGCGGGCGGCCCTTGCTGGGACCTGGGAGGTCGCCGTGGCCGTGGACGTGAGGCTCCCGACCGTGCTCCGGGCGCACGCCGGCGGGCGGGCGACGGTGTCGGCCGAGGGGGCCACGGTGGGGGAGGTGCTGGCCGACCTGGTGCGTTCCTACCCGGGCATGGGGGGCCAGGTCCTCACCGAGGAGGGCACCCTGCACCGCTTCGTGAACGTCTACGTGGACGACGACGACGTCCGCTACCTGGAACAGCTCGACACCAAGGTGGCCCCCGGAGCCACGGTGTCGATCCTGCCGGCCGTGGCCGGCGGCTGAGTCCGAGGGGCCCGTCGCCCGTCATGGCCCTCGTCGGTAGCGTCCTCGACCTCATCGGCAACACGCCGCTGGTCGACGTGAGCGCGCTCAGCCCCAACCCCGCGGTCCGCATCCTGGTCAAGCTGGAGGGCCAGAACCCCGGGGGATCGGTGAAGGACCGCATCGCCCTGTCCATGGTGGAGCAGGCCGAGAAGGAGGGCCTGCTCGAGCCGGGGGCCACGCTGCTCGAGCCCACCTCGGGCAACACCGGGATCGGGATGGCCCTGGTGTGCCGGGTGAAGGGCTACCACCTCACGGTGGTGCTGCCCTCCAACGTGTCGGTGGAGCGGCGCCAGCTCCTCGAGCTGTGGGGAGCCGAGATCATCGAGTCCCCCGGTGCCGAGGGCTCCAACGGGGCGGTGCGCATGGCCGAGCGCATCGCTGCCGAGCACCCGGAATGGGTCTTTCTCTACCAGTACGCCAACTCGGCCAACCCCAAGGCCCACTACGAGGGCACCGGGCCCGAGATCTGGCGCGACTGCCCCGAGATCACCCACTTCGTGGCGGGGCTGGGCACCTCGGGCACGTTGCTGGGCGTGGGCCGGTTCCTGAAGGAGCGCAACCCCGACGTCGAGGTGTGGGCGGTGGAGCCCCCCGCCGGCGAGATGGTCGACGGGCTGCGCAACCTCGACGACGGCTACATCCCGCCCATCTTCACCGAGCTGGGCGGCGAGCAGCTCCTCGACCGCAAGATCATGGTGGGGCCGCGCCTGTCGGTGGAGTGGACCCGGCGCCTGGCCGAGGTGGGCGTGTTCGCCGGCATCTCCTCGGGGGCGGCCATGGCCGGGGCGGCCAAGTGCGCGGCCGCCATCGAGCGCGGCGTCATCGTGGTGGTGTCCGCCGACGCCGGGTGGAAGTACCTCTCCACCGGGGCCTGGACCGACGACATCGACGTCGTCGTGGAGCGGGCTAAGCGCACCATCTACTTCTGACGGCCACGTCTGACGGCCACGCCTGACGGCACCGCCGGCGCGCCGGCGTCTGGCCGGGCGGGCCGCCGTGCCGGCCGCGGGCGCTACTTCTTGGACCCCTTGGCCGCCGTGAGGGCGACGGCGGCGTCGGGCTCGAGCACCCGGAAGCTGAAGCTCTCCTCCAGGTACAGCGTGACCGTGTCGGCGTCGTGGTCCAGGTAGCCGATGGAGATGTCCTGGCCGCAGTCGAAGATGAAGTCGCCGCCGCGCAGGGACAGGACGATGCCGCCCTCGAGCCCCGGCGCCCACACGAGCGGGCCGCCCAGGATCTGGCGCAGGTGATCGAAGAGCAGGTACCCGCCGTGCTCGGTGCGCTCGACGATCTCGGTGTAGATGTCGGGGGCGATGGCCAGGCCGTAGGGGCCGTCGATGCCCGCCTGGCGCAGGACGTCGACCGCCCCGGCCACGGCCGTGGGGTAGTGCCCGGCGTCGGAGGCCAGGGCCAGGGGGGCGTGCGAGGCGCTCTCGGTGATCCCGGCGATGCCGCCGGCCCCGTAGCCGTGGAAGACGGCGGTGTTCTCTCCCAGGGCCAGGTGGCGCCCCGCCTCCTCGAGGCCCGAGAGGTCGGGGTCGGCCGCGCCGCGGTCCACGTCCTCGAGCTCGCGTCGCTGCACGGTGAAGGGCGCCCGCAGCTCCACCAGCGGGAGCACGCGGCGCTGGCGGGCCACCACGGCGGCGGAGGGACCGGCGACGGTGGCGGCCCGGCCCAGCGTGGTGGCCGAGTGCGACCACCCCGAGGGCCCTTCGAAGTCGACCAGCTTGCGCGCCGCCAGGTAGGTGGTGAGCCTCGGCCGGATCTCGTCCTCGATGGCGCGCCAGCCCGCGTCGGAGATGGGTGCGAGGTCGCGCTGCAGGTGGTCCATCACTCCGTCCCCTTGAGGCTGCCGATGTTGAGCGAGCCCGCCGTGGCCGCGCCCGGCGTCCCGGTGTCGCCCGCCTCGGCCTCGGCCTCGATCTCGGTCACCGCTTCGGTGGTGAACAGGTAGGTGCGCAGGTGGGCGTCGAGGACCGGGTCGCGTCGCCGCAGCCACTCGAGGGTCATGGCGGCGTGCTCCTTCTCCTCGTCGCGGTTGTGGGCCAGGACGGCGGCCAGCGTCGGGTCGTCGGTGGCCTTCACCCGCTGGTCGTACCAGTCGACCGCTTCGAGCTCCTCGCACAGCGACGTCACCGCCCGGTGGTGGTCGATGGTCGCCTGGTCGAGGAGCTCGCTCGCCTCGTGTAGCCCTTCGCTCGCCATGCCGCTCCTTGTCCGACGCCGGCCCGGGGGCTCTACCCGTTTCCGGTGCTGCGTACCTTAGGCAGCCGTCGTGCCCTGCGCCCAGGTGGGTCCCGGTGTGCGGTGGGCCC
>Ga0335078_10011003_pt1 | contig 13400 bp, 9 predicted proteins | sample Lox_Sample_32_FD_206711 | JGI IMG/M metagenome (GOLD analysis project Ga0335078, IMG submission 206711) | Soil microbial communities from Loxahatchee National Wildlife Refuge, Florida, United States - Lox_Sample_3.2 | ecosystem: Environmental > Terrestrial > Soil > Wetlands | place: USA: Florida...
AGCGAGGATTTCGAGATTTCCCCATCGGGAGACGCCTGGATCGAGCGCAGCTCGATGAGCGCGCGCGCGCCCGGCGGACCCGAGATCAAGGCTGCCGGCCAGCTCAAACTCTCGGCCGACGGATCGCCCATTCATTACGATTGGTCCGCGGAAGCCCAAAAAAAAGCCACCGGATCCGTCGAGTTCGTCAGCGGAAAGGCGAAATGTTCGGCCGACCTGGGCGCGGCTTCGCCGCTGCGGAAGGATTTTACGTTCACTTCGCCGCGCATCGCGGTGCTCGACAACAATCTCTATTACCAATTCGGCGTGCTGGCGCGATTGTATGATTGGAAGGCGGGCGGCAAGCAGACGTTTCCCGTGCTCATCCCGCAAGACATGGTTCCAGGAACCATTTCGGTGGAATCGCTCGGCCCGCAGCAAGCGGGGAACGGGAATTACGAAGCCGTGCGAGTCAGCTCCCCAGACCTGGAAATCATGGTCTATGTGGACGCGAACCACCGCATGATGCGGCTCGAAGTGGCCTCCTCGAGAGTGACCATCGAGCGGGAATAAATCCGCAGGGAATCGAGTGCGCCCCTATACGCTTGCCTGAGTGTGTTTTCAGCGCCGACGCGCCGGGATCGTCGCTCGGCTCGCGCGCTATTTAGGGCCGTTGAGAATGGAGTCGGGAACATCGGGCGAATCGTGGGATCGGACGGCGCGATTGTGGTCCAGAATTCTTTCAATCATCGAAATCAATTCGATCGCCCGGATCGGTTTGGAAACGTAACCATCCATTCCCGCGGAAAGGCATTCCTCTTCATCGCCCTTCAGCGCGTGAGCGGTTAATGCAATGATGGGGATTCGCCCGCCGGTCAACCTTTCCCTTTCCCGGATCGCCGCGGTGGCCTCGAATCCGTCCATGCCAGGCATCTGAACATCCATGAGCACAACATCGAACTGATCGGTTTCAAAAGCCTCTACCGCTCCCCGGCCGTCCCCCACGACTTGCACCGAGTATCCACGCTTCTCGAGCAAGCGGACCGCCAGCGTTTGGTTTACCAGGTTATCTTCGGCCAGCAGAATTCGTGTGCGATGCTTGTCTTCCTGCAGCGTATGGCGTATGACCAGGGGCGATTGTTGCGCCTGCGGGGTTTTGATATTGAGACTGGCGCAAATCGCCGCCAACAGATCTGCCTGATGAAATGGCTTTACCAGGTAGGCGGAAATTCCCAGTTCTCGGCAGCGCGCGGCATCGCCAAGGTGGCCGGCCGATGTGAGCATCATGACGGTCACTGGGCCCAAGTCCCGGTCTCTTTGAATCTGCTCCGCCAGGGCAAACCCATCCATCTCCGGCATTTGACAATCGAGCAATAGCAACGGGAATGGGCGGCCCGCCCTCTTGGCGATTTGCAGCGCTTCCATCGCTGCCTGTCCGCTTTCCACCGCTGTGGGGCGCATTCCCCAGCGCGTCGCCATGCTGTGAAGGATTCGGCGATTGGTGAAATTATCGTCTACGATCAGCACCTCGAGATTACGCAGTTGTTCAGGATTGGTCGGCGCCGGGTGCGTTGGCGGTTCTTTTTGGAGGCCAAGGGATGCCGTAAAGTGAAATGTGCTCCCCTTTCCTTCCTCGCTTTCCACCCAAATTCGCCCGTTCATCATGCCCACCAGCTTTGTGCAAATCGTCAACCCTAATCCCGTCCCGCCATATTTGCGGGCTGTGGACCCATCGGCTTGCGAAAAAGGCTCGAAGATCTTTTGCGCCTTGTCGGCGGGGATGCCGATGCCCGTGTCCTGTACGGCAAAATGAAGCGTCACCCATTCGGATGACGTTGTTTCCTGCGAGACGGACATCAGAATCTCGCCCCGGTCCGTAAACTTTATGGCATTGCCGATGAGATTGACGAGAACCTGCCGCAGCCGTCCGGGGTCGCCCAGGACCGCGTCCGGCACGTCGGGCTGCACCTCGTAAATCAATTCCAAGCCCTTGCCTTGCGCGCGGAAGTCGAGCGCCCTCATGGTTTCGCCCAGGCTTTCGCGCAGGTCGAAGGGGATCGATTCCAGGTCCAATTTGCCCGCTTCGATCTTGGAAAAATCCAAAATGTCGTTCACCACGTTGAGCAGCGCCTCGGCCGAGACTTTCACCAGGCCCAGGCTGTCGCGCTGCTCTTCGGTCAGCTCGGTTTCCAAGACCAACTCCGTCATCCCCAGAATGCCGTTCATGGGGGTGCGGATTTCATGGCTCATGTTGGCAAGAAACTCGCTTTTGGCTCGGTTGGCGGTATCCGCAGCATCGCGCGCTTGGATGAGTTGCGTGGCGTATTGCCTCGATTCTTCCAGAGCCGCCTGCAATTTTTCGTGCGTTTCGCGAAGGGCCTTTTCCTTTTCCTGACGCGCGGTAACGTCTTCAGCGATTCCAACCACGCGGACACATTTGCCTTCCCCGTCATGCACGGGAGAAAGACGGGCGCTGATCCATCGCTCGCCCCCGTCCGTGCGGCGAATTCTGTATTCCGCCTCGGCCCGAACACCTTGCAGGCACTGGAAATAAGAGTTTAGCACGCGCTCGCGATCCTCGGGAAAGACGGACTCGACCCAAACCTCGGGGCGGCCGTACGCTTCCTGGCGGGATCTTCCCCAAATTTCCTCGAACGCCGGGCTAAGGTAGACGATTCGGACCGGTTCCAGTTCCAGCGCAAAGAACACTTCGTTGATATTCTCGGCCAGTTGCCGGAATTGTTCCTCGCTCGCGCGCAACTTCTCCTGGCCCCGAATGTTTTCGGTGACGTCGCGAAAGTACCAGATTCGGCCGCGGTAATCTCCCGCGGAATCGATTAGCGGCGCCGAATATCGATCGAAGATTCTGCCGTCCTTTAGCCGGATCTCGTCCCTGCTCTTCTCCTGCCGATGTTCATAAAGGTACAAAACCCTCTCAATGAATTTTTGGTGATCCGCGACCTGGTCGGTCACATGTTGCAGCACCACTTGGTCATTTCCATCGCTCCCCATCCCCGGGGGCAGATTCCACATCCTGGCAAATTGCTGATTCGAGAGAATGATTTTTTTTGCTTCGTTAACAGCGAGGATGCCATCGATCGTGGTTTCACTTTGCGCCTGAAGGAGCGCGTTTTTGAATAGCGTTTCCTGCTCTTCTCGCTTGCGCTCGGTGACGTCTCGCTTGATGGCTACGAAGTGGGTAATTTCTCCGGCGGAATTGCGGATGGGCGTGATGGCCATCTCATCGTCGTAGAGGCTGCCGTCTTTTCGCTTGTTGACGAGGCGGCCTTCCCATTTCTTTCCGGCCAGAATCGCATCCATCAGGCTTCGGAAATGCGCGGGCGATTGCTGATCCGATCGAAGCGCGCTCATGTGCAGGCCGATCGCTTCGTTGGCGCTGTAACCAGTCAGCTCACAAAACGCGGGATTGGCCCATACGATGTATCCATTTTGATGAAGGATAGCGATGGCGTGGGCAGCCGCATTCATCCCCGAGGCGAGCAATTCGTTCAAGGCTTCCGCGCCCAAATGACCCGTGGGATTATCGACTTTGTCGTTTTGTGGAGGCACGTATCCTGTTTTGGAGGGCGGGGCGGCCCAGTCATTTCGTACGGACCGATTTCTTCAAGAAAGCGCTAGGAAAATTATGATGGGGATTGCTGGCGCCAACAAGGAAGATATTTCGCAATGGTCCTTTTTGGGCAATAGCAGTTTGCTGAAAAATAAACACCCTCTGGCCCTGCACGGCGGGACCTCCTCATCGGATCGGACGGAGCGCGCGTCGGCGGCAAATTCATTGTGTCGATGGCAGGAAGGGCGTACGATGCGCATGCGAGAGATCGAAATCGAGAGTTTCCTTCGGATCGATCCGTTTTGAATGGAGCGTAGGAACATGGGTTCCCTATCGAAAATGAGCAGGAGAGCTTTGATGAAGTGCGGACTCGCCTCGGCGGCGCTTCCCGTGGTTTCGGAGGTATTGGGTTCGTCCGCAGAGGCAAAGCCCAAACCCGAAACTTCTTTTGCAGCCATCCCGGGCGAGAAGGGCGGACAAGACATCTTCGGAGGCTACGACGTGGACCCGAACTGGCCGAAGCCTCTGTCGGGTTTGCCGGGGAACGAGAAGTGGACCTGGGGTTGCACCAGCGATGTATTTGCGGAGAACCCTGACCGGGTCTTCATCTTTCAGCATGGCTCGCTGCCGAACATTGGGCGGCCAAAAATGATTGAGCTTCCGCAGCTTGGGCCGAGCATCAGCTATCCCACCGGCCGGCTGCCGTGGCGCGACGCTACCGTGGCCAGCCCGCCGGGGCCGCTGGATGGCCCCAATCGGGGAACGGAGGATGTGGATTGGCGCTGGCAGAATTGCCTGGTTGCCGTGAACTCCAAAGGAGAGATCATCGAGACTTGGCCGGAGTTGGACAAAATGTTCCGGCGGCCGCACTCCGTGCACATCAATCCTTACGACAAGGACAAGTACGTCTGGCTGGTGGACGATTACCGGCACGCGATCTTCAAGTTCACGAACGACGTGAAAAAGCAGGTGTTGACGTTGGGCGTGCCCAACGAGCACGGCTCCGATGATAAGCATTTCTATCGGCCCACATGGCTGGCTTGGCTGCCGGATAGTACTATGTTTGTAGCAGATGGCTATGCGAACACCCGCGTGGTGAAATTCGACAAGAACGGCAAATATTTAATGGCCTGGGGCGAGAAGGGCACTCCACCCAACGAAACCCGCCCGGGCTACTTCAATGGCGTGCACGGCATCGCCATCGACCCTCAGACGGAACGCATCTTTGTGAGCGACCGGGAGAACCACCGCATACAAGTCTTTGACCCGAACGGGAAATTCCTGAACCAATGGCGCGTTGGCGATCCGCCCTCGGACGTGCACACGATCATGATGACGGCTGACCGGCATCTCTGGGCTTTCGATCGCGGCACGACCAAGATGATCAAGTACGACCTGGAGGGGAATTTCTTATATTCCTGGGGCACCTGGGGCGATTTCCCCGGCGGCTTCTGGGGCGTGCACGGCATGCACGTGGACCAAGAGGGCAACCTGTATGTGGCCGAAGTGGACAACGGGCGAGCGCAAAAGTTCGTGCCCAGGAAGGGCGCGAACCCGGCCATGCTGATTGGCCCAGGCGTTAAGCCGGTGTGGTCCTAAGGCCTTTTTGCGCTTGCTGCCTGGTTATTTCGGGACGGGAAAACCTTTCATGCAGACGATGGTGCGGTCCGCGTCCTCAGGCTTTGCGTGGGCGAATCCGAGGTTGGCCGTGCAAAGGGTATCGCCTTTCAAAACCAGGCTGGTGTTGTTATCGAGCGGCGCATTCATTTTGGTGGCGATGAGGATGCGCTGGGAACCGTCGGGAGAGACAACCCAAATTTGATTCAGGAATAGTTCGGAAACGTAGATGTTGTCTTTGGAGTCCAACTCGATCCCATCGAACGCTGAAAAGCCGGGCGGGAGCGGCACGGGCTCGCCGGCCGTTCCGTCATCCTTAATCGGGATTTTGACGATCAGGGGGTCGCCGTCGGTCACGGCATAGATGTTCTTCTCTTCCTTGTCGAGCGCGAGATCGTTGACACCCGCGGGCGAAACCGCATAGGGCTTGGGCGGCCAATTCAGCAAGGGGCCAGAAGACCACAGATCCACTTTCTTGCCATCCGGCGAGATTTTCCAAATGCCTGAGTACGTCAGGTCTGTCAAATACACATTGCCTTTGGAATCGATGGCCACATCATCGGGAAAACAGAAGGGCCAACCGTCCGCTTTGGTGGCCAGCGCCGTCACCTTTTTCGTTTTCATATCGATTTTATAAACGCCGGAGCGGGTTACCGTCGCGTCGCGGCAAGAGGGATGGAACGGGTTGGTCAAATCCTCGCTGTCATATTTCGAGTTGGCCCGGTAGGCGACGTAGAGATTGCCCGCCTTGTCGAACTCGAGTCCCGCGAGAATTCCTTTGCCGCTCTCCTCTTTCGACGGGACCCAGGCGACATGATCGTAGGTGCCGTCGTCCTTGACTTGGATGACTTCTCCGATGTGGAAGAGGGTCGCATAGATGTTTCCACGCGAATCCACGGCGAGGCCCTCCGGCGTGTCCGGGAGCTTGGCCAGGACCCAGGATTTGAATTGGGCCGATGCGGGCAGGGAAGCGCCTAGGAAAAAGCAGGCGCAACCGATCAGGCGGCACAGTGCTCTGAGACGTTTCTCATTGCGTACGGCGAATGGGACCATGCGGGCCCTCCTCGATTGATTAACATTCAGAATGATCGCAAGGCACGAATCTTCATTGCAAGAGTTGAGCCAGCGCGGGCAATGGGACCGCGCTTTCCTTCAATGCCGCATTGTGAAAATCCGAAAGCACGAAGGCCGCGCCTTTGCGCTTCTTGTATTCTTCGCGCGTGTCCAGCCAGCCTCGCAAGCCGACGAAGTAGGCCGGCAATTGGCAGGAGGTGAGCTGAGCGCGCTGCAACTTGGCAGTGGCTTCTTCTCTTTCCTGGAAAGTGTCGTTGATCATGAGGTCCAAGGCTTGTTGATCGGTCATGCCCATGGATTGCAACCGAATGTCGAGAATGGCGTTGGCGATGGAACGCAGCAGTTGCTTGTAATAGGTCAACTGTAGCTCGGGGCTGTTATCCATGAAACCTTGCTCGGACATCATTTGCTGGGTGTAGAGCGCCCAACCTTCGACGTAGGGCACGTTGCCGTAGATGTTGCGCAGCACGCGGCGCGATTGCGGCACGAGATTGTCGGCCACCTCGAATTGCACGTAATGCCCGGGCATGGCCTCGTGAATGGTGATCTCCATCAAGCCGAAGCGGTTGTACTCGCGGAGCTTCGAGTCAATGCGCGCTTTGGGCCAATCGCTGGGGATTGGCGTGACCCAGTAGAAAGCGCCGAGTTGCGGTTCGAGCGCGGGGGCGGCATTGAACCCCGCCACTCCATAGGCGCCGCGCATGAATTCAGGCGTGGGAATCACTTGCAGGTTGCCACGCGTGGGAAACGCGACCAGGTTTTTTTGGCGCACGAAGGCGGTCGCTTCGGCCAAATCCTGGCGCGCTTGATTCATGAAATGTTCCGGCGTGGTGTGTTGCTTGGCGATGGCATCGAGCGCTTCACGGATGGTATGCGGGGCCGCGAGTTTGGCCATCTCTTCCTTGGCTTGTTTCAGGGCGGCTTCGGCTTCGGATAAAACCTGCTCAGGTGTCTTTCCGATGACGAGAGCGTAGGCAAACTTTTTGGCATAGCGTTCCTGGCCCAGCCGCCAATCGCTGGTTTTCTTGGACAAATCGTCCTTGAGATAGGCGCTGAAGGAGCGCAGAGAATCCAAAGCGGGCTGCGCGGCCTTGTCGTAATCCGCCTTGAGGTTTGGCGGGGCCTTGGCTCGCAGTGTCTTGTCAATCAGTTCGATATTTCCGTCGTTTTCCTCGCGCGCCACGCGGTTCCACACCTCGGGCGAGTCAACCAAATTCATTTTGGCTTGCTGCATCAGGGTGGGGACCAGGGAAAGCCGCTGAATAATTTGACCGAAGCGGGTATCGAAGGGCGCGTATTCGAGCACGAACGGATTGAACAACGCGTTGCCTACCAGTTCCACGTACGTGGTCGGATTGTGCCGGTAGCTTTGAATTTCCTGCAAGTCTTGCAAGGAGAGGTCCGCGGCATTCTGGATAATTTGAAAGTCGGCGTGTTCTTCTGCGGAAAGCGAAGCTTGGTCAATCGCCGCCAGCCTGTCTTTGAAGCCGGCGTAGAACGATCGCGCCGCCTCGATGCCCGCGGGGCTGAAGTCGTCCAGCTTTTCATCGAGCTTGACGCCTTGATGTTCGTGGTAGCCGGCCTGCGTGGCCGAAATCGGCGAAAGCGCCAGCGAGCCGTACACAAAATCCTCGGTGACCTTCGAGAAATCCAGCTTCGATTTTTCCGGGGCCGTTTTGCAACCGGCGATGAAAAGGATGGACGCAACGGCTGCAGCAAAGATGATTCCATGCTCTGCACTCACGCGCATTTGCGAAATTCCTTTCGCGATTCGCCGAGCCGCCGAGCCGCCGCTGGAGACCGGCGATCCCCGGCGAATTCGCTAGTCCTATCCTCTCCTCAGCAAATATCCGCGCTTGTCTACTGGTTCAGACAATGCACTTATACCATTCCCGGAACTCAACCGGGAATGCATTGTCGAGCCCGAATCCGTATTCGCTGACCGCCGTTGATTCCATTTCCTGTCTTCGGCCCGGCGCTTAGCTGACCGTATCGTTCGCGTCATTCCTAGCCACAAACTCATGGTTCCGCTGACGACTTGTCCGGAGAATGGAAAGCGGAGGCCGCGTTGCCCAGGCGCCTGTTCATTTTGATTGCTGTTTTGTTGGCGGTGTTACTCTTCAGCTGGCTGCGGTGGCGCGACCGTTCTTCGCGCGAGCAGCCTGAGGTATCGCTGGCGCCGGAAATCGTCAAGCTGCCGGTCGATTTTACGAATCGCACATTCGATCCCGCCATGCCGCCGGCCGATATGCCGCCGCTGACCGCAGGGGAAAGCGCGGAATGCGATTCCAATTTTCTATCCAGCGCCAATATCGGCGGCGAGACTCGGCCCACGGATGCCACGCATGCGGCGGTCACCGTCACGCGGATCAAAGTGACGCTGCAGTTGAAGATCACCATCTGGGCGCCGGCTGGCGCAACCCGGCATTTAATCGAACATGAGGAAGGGCATCGCCAGATCTCGGAATATTATTACCAGACCGCTGAAAGGGTGGCCGAGCGGATTGCCGCGCCCTACCTCGGGAAGCAGGTTGAAGTTACCGGTGCGTATCTCGATGCGGAGTCCAGGCAATCTCTACAGCAGATGGCCAATGAGATTACCGATGAGTACAACAAGGAATTGAGTCCCGAGCCGGCGCAACTGCTTTACGATTCCATCACCGACCATGGCCGCAATGGGGTGGTCTCCAAGGACGCTGCCGCGCATGCCATCCGCAATGTGGATATGGAGGCGAGGTAGGACGGGCTTCAGCCTGTCGGTTTTTCGTTGTTACACTTCGCAATTGGCGGGGTTGCACGTATTGCGACTCGCGCTTGGCGCGCGAAATTCAAAACCCGACAGGCTGAAGCCCGTCCTACTTCAGATCGTGCAATGCGGCGGCGCTTTGCTGTCGAATCGTGGGGCTGGGGTCATTGCGCAGGCGATCGCGCAGGACCTCGAGCATTTGCGCGTCCTGGGCTCCCGCCGCGTCCTCGGATTGCAGCGCGCCGCGGAGAAGATGGATGGCCTCGGCGCGCACGTTAGAATTGGCGTCACTCTCGAGGGCGTCCAGAAGCGCGTCGCGCACCGCGGAGTCCTGCTCGAACCCCTGCAACGCCTCGAGCGCCTTGATGCGCACGCTGGGATCGCGGTCCAGTCGGGCGGCGGCGCACAGCGTGCGGCGCACGTCGGGATCGGCGGCGTCCATGCGCAGCACGTCCAGCGAATCGAGGCGCACGTCAGGATCGAATCGCTGGCCGTTCTCGAGCAAAAAAGTGAGCGCGCGCTGCACGTCGGCGTCATCGGGCGCGCCAATGATATTCATCGGCGTGGGAGACATCAGCTGGACCTGGACGGTGGGCGTGCCGGAGCCAGCCGGCGACACCCAGGCGACGTGGGCGCTGTCCACACGCCGCAGTTGCTCGTCGGTCACCCGGGATGGGGCGATTGCGCTCGGCGGCTCGGTTGCAGATGTTGCCGCCACCGGCACGCCCGGAGCAGCGATTTGAGGCGGAACGACGCGGAACCGCTGTCCCGCAACGCCCGCAAGAAATCCCGCCACCACCAGCACCGTCATGCTCATGGCTGGATGGTAGATCAAGGTGTGGCGCAGTGCGCCCCACCACGCGATCGGAGAAAACATCGAGAGCCATGCGGAGCGGTTTGCGCGGGCTTGCCTATCGTCGAGCGTCTCCGCCAACTCGCTTCGGCATTGCGCGAGGAGGAGGCCGGAGCGGTCCAGCGAATCGGCGGGCTGGTCGAGCGAGGCGATCGCGGCTTGCAGGCGCGCTTCGCGGGAAATGATGGAGGCGCACGTTGGGCATTGCGCGGCATGGGCATCGAGTGCAGCTCGCGTGGCGGCGTCCAATTCATCGCAGGCGCGGAGGAGGGCTAGGGATTCCATTTCTTCGCAGCGAATCGATAGGACCGGCTTCGGGATGTCGCTTTGCGGTATAGCGGAATTCAAAACCGGCAGGCTGAAGCCTGCCCCACTTTTTGGATCCGAATTTTGTGGCCGGGCGGTCAAAGCAATCCTTCCAATTGTGTGCGCAACTTGCGTGTGGCGCGGAATAGCGAATTCTTCACGGTTTCTTCCGTGGTGCCCAGGGCCTCGCCGATGTCGCGCAGCTTTAATCCTTGATAGTGCTTCATCTCAAACACCATGCGCTCGCGAGGCGTTAGCCGGCCGAGAGCGCTGGAAATTCGCCGGCCGATTTCGAGGCCCCGCATGCGGCGCTCGGGATCGGAAAGCGGTCCGCGATCCTGTTGCCGGTCGAAGAAATCCCCGGCCACCGGGTCGCCATTGGAGTTAGACGCAAGTTCCGGCGCTTGGTCTTCGGGCCGGCTGCTTCGGCGGCGCAGGTGATCGAGGCAAACGTTGGTGACGATGCGATACGTCCAAGTATAGAAGCTGCACTCGAAACGGAAACGCGGCAGATTTTTGTAAATTTTCAGGAATGCTTCCTGGTAGACATCGCGGGCATCTTCGGTCTTGTGGAGAATGTTCAGAGCAATTCGCAGGACATCGCGGTCGTAACGGTGCACCAGCTCTTCAAATGCTTCGCGATCACCGCCTTGCGCGCGTTCGATCAAGGCACGTTCTTCCGACGGGGCGAGGTTATGGCCCGAGACCCCAATCGAGGTTGATCCGCCTACGGGATCGGCGGAGACGTTCCCGGACCAAGCGATCGTCATTTCGTCGGCAGCCATCGTGAAGCGCTCGCTTCCAAAGCTCGGACTACCACACCCCATTAGACGCTCTATGAAGCGAAAAGGTGAGCGGGGGCGCACGGGCGCCGAACTCCGCGGTACAAATTGGCCTAACTTATTCATAGCAAATATATTAGACTTACGCCGCTTTTGGTGGCACACAATTCCGTCTGCGGGCTTTTGCCTTGCCAGGACGGATGCTCACAGACTGAAGTCTGTGCCACAAACCAATGAATGCCAAGAATAACACCATGGCTAAAGGCGCGGCGAAAATTTCCGTCGTGCCCATGATTGCGGCGACTTACTTCATGGTGGCCGGCGGACCTTATGGCCTTGAAGACATTGTGCAAAAGACCGGGTACACGGCGACGCTGCTGATCCTGGTGATCACGCCGCTTCTCTGGAGCTTGCCCACGGCCATGATGGTGAGCGAATTGGCCACAGCGATTCCGGAAGAGGGCGGCTTTTATATTTGGGTGCGGCGGGGGATGGGCCGCTTCTGGGGATTTCAGGAAACGTGGCTGACGCTGGCGGGCAGCGTGTTTGAAATGGCGCTGTATCCGAATTTGTGCATTGCGTATATCGGGCAGTTCATGCCGGGTCTTGTGGCGGGGCATCGCGGGCTGATTCTGGGATTTGCGATGATCGCGCTGTGCACGGCGTGGAACATTTTGGGAGTGCGATCGGTCGGCGAAGGTTCTGTTTGGCTGAACGTGGCGTTGCTTGCTCCATTTGTTGCGCTGACAATTTTGGCGCTGGGAAGCGGAAGGTTTGGGGGAGGCAGCGCGGACGCTGCGCCACCGCCGCTGCGCCACGCGGACTTGCTGGGGGGAGTGCTGATCGCCATGTGGAATTACATGGGCTGGGACAATCTCTCGACGATTGCGGGCGAAGTGGAGGCGCCGCAACGCGCGTATTCGCGGGCCATGTTTGGAGCGGTGTTGCTGGTCATCGTCAGCTATATCATTCCCGTGGGAGCGATTGCCCGCACGGGGATCGACCCGAATCGGTGGGCGACGGGCGGGTGGGTGGACATCGGGCAAATCGTGGGCGGGGAAACGCTGGCGATCGCCATCGCGCTCGCGGGCGTGATCGGGGCCATCGGATCGTTCGGCGCGTTGATGCTTTCCTTCACGCGGCTGCCGCTGGTGATGGCGGAGGACGGCTACTTGCCGCGCATTTTCGCGCGTCGCGATGCGCGCACAGGAACGCCGTGGGTCGCGGTTCTAGTGTGCGCGGCCTTCTGGGCCATTTGCTTTCCGCTGGGATTCGACAAGAGCTTGCTGCTGGATGTAATGCTGACGGGAGCGAGCATCCTGCTGGAATTTTGTGCGCTTGTGGCGCTGCGCGTGCGCGAGCCGGAAATGGCGCGGCCGTTTCGAGTGCCCGGCGGGATGGCGGGAGCGGTGGCCATTGGCGTGCCGCCGCTGGCGCTGATGATTGCGGCGTTCGCGCGCAATCGAGCGGAGCGGATCGGATCGACGAATGAGCTGACGGTCGGGATTGGCGTGATTGCAGCGGGAGTGGCGGTCTACTTTCTCAGCAGGGTAATTTCCGGGAAAAAAAATGCGCCGATGGAAGGCCGGTAGCAAACTTCGCCAAACGTTGGGGGCTTCAGTAGGACGGGCTTCAGCCTGTCGGGATGGCCGCTGAAACTGGAGCGAAAAAGCGACAGGCTGAAGCCCGTCCTACTGGGCGCGCTGCCAACGGACCAGCGGCCAGGCTAGGAACGCGAGCGCGAATACGACGACGGCGTAGCCGTTGGCGCGCAGGTAGAAATTGGGCTGCTGGAGCAAGCCGATAGCGGGGGTAACGAGGGCCATCGTGGCGGCGAGCAGGCAGTAACCCAGAACGTTGAAGCGCGCGATGCGCGTGACGCCGTACCAGAGCACGACGACAACCACCAAGTGGAATGCCGCTTCACGGAAAAAGGCGCCGGGAGCGGCCACATTCGTCGTCACCAGCACGGCGTAGAGGACCAGGAGTGCTGCGCGCATCCATGCGGGGCGAACGTAAGCGGCGATGAGTCCCACCGCCAGGCCCAGAATCGCCACAATAAAAAACGCGGCTGAAATGGAGAAGCCGAGAGTTCCCACCGCGGGATTGAGCAGGTCCAAATTTTCAGGCACGCTCGCGCTCAGCGAGTGGCGCAACAGCGGCCAGCGGGCCAGCAGGGTGGGCAGACGATTCAAGCCCAGGACTGCCGCAGCGCCGAAAGATGCGACGAAGAAAGCATCGCGAAAATAGGCGGCATTTCCTGCGCGGCCCGCCGGAAGAGGGCCGGAGCCAAACGCCCGATGCAGGAAAAACCAAGAGAACCCGAGCAGCAGAATGATTCCCGCAAAATCGATGGACAAGCCAAACACGCGGAAGATGAATTGAATGACGTAGTACATCGCCAGCGACATGGTGGTGGTATAGCCGGCCAATAATTGCGGGATCTGGCAGACAAAGATCGCAAGGGTCGCA
>Ga0335078_10011004_pt1 | contig 13400 bp, 12 predicted proteins | sample Lox_Sample_32_FD_206711 | JGI IMG/M metagenome (GOLD analysis project Ga0335078, IMG submission 206711) | Soil microbial communities from Loxahatchee National Wildlife Refuge, Florida, United States - Lox_Sample_3.2 | ecosystem: Environmental > Terrestrial > Soil > Wetlands | place: USA...
ACTCGCCCGCCGAGAAGCCGCCCGATGCCCGTGAGCAGGAACCCCGGGACTCGCCCGCCGAGAAGCCGCCCGATGCCCGTGAGCAGGAACCCCGGGACTCGCCCGCCGAGAAGCCGCCCGATGCCCGTGAGCAGGAACCCCGGGACTCGCCCGCCGAGAAGCCGCCCGATGCCCGCTACGAGGCGCGCAGCCTGATCGACGCGCTTCCGGCCGCCGATCACCTCGAAGGAGCCCTGGACGTCCTGGTGCTGCCCGTCCCCGACGAGATCTGGCTGGCCGCCGCCGAGCGGGCGGTTCGCGAAGGGGACCTTGACGGGGGCCGCCGGCTGGTCGGCCGGGTGCGCGACGACGCAGACCCGCTCCTCGCGGCCAATGCCGCGGACCTGCGCGCGGGCATCGCGAAGACGGCGAGTGAGGGCGATGAGGTGCTCGCCGACCTGCTCGCCGCCGCGGGGCAGGCCAACGCGGCCGCCGGCCGGTCCCAGCGGGCCATCGATGCCTACCGACAAGCCAGGCAGCTGGTCCCGGACCACCAGTTCGCCGCTCTCGGCCTGGCCGACGCGCTGCTCGTGGACGGATGGGGCAAACCGCTCCAGCAGGTGGCCGGCCAGTTCCGCCAGGCGGCCGAATTGCTGGACCACGAGTACGCCAGGCAGCCGCTTGACGCGGACACGTCATGGAGCCTGATGACGTACTCGTACCTGAACAGCTTGCTCGCCAATCAGGCGAGCGCGGAAACCCGGGCCGGGCAGCTATGGCAGGCACCCGTCAACGCGGCCCGCGCGATTGCCTTCGACCCGGCCCAGGCACAGCGCTGGGCGCGGCTGTCCGACACGCTCAACGAGCTCAGCTGTCATACCGCCGCGTCGGTGCTGAGCAGCCACGCCAGCAGCCTCGCGACGGATGACCCGGCGGTCCGCCGCAGCCGGATCGCAACCCTCATCAACGCCGGTGACCTCGACCCGGCGCTGGCGCTGCTCGACCAGGCCGCGGCGGACGATGCCGATGGCTGGTGCAGCGCGGTCCGGTCGGTGGCCCTGCAGATGTCCGCGCGCGGACTGCCGCAGGACGCCGCGGCCGAGCGGCTGGCAGCGGCCATCAAGTTCGCCGACCAGGCCGTACGCATCCAGCCCGAGAACCTCTGGTATCACCGTGTCCGGGCTGACCTGCTGCTGCGCGCGGGCAAGGACCAGCTGGCCACGGAGGAATTCGAGTACCTCTGGCGGCAGTCCCGGCTGGACGAGGCGGATGGCCTGAGCTACGCGAGCCGGGCCGGGAACGAGCTTCGGCTCGGAGCCGATGCCGTATCGCTGAGCGAGCAGGCTCTCGATCTCTCAAACGCCACCATCGCCGATGGCGGAGACTGCTTCAATCACGGCGCTGCGCTCTTGCTCCAGGGTAAGCACGAAGGCCTGGCCGACCTGGCCACCGCGATCGCGCTGGCCGACAACCCGATCAACATCGAATACCTGCGGCTGAGGATCAGCCATCTGGCCGATGTGCTCGACCAGATGAAGGCCGGCATCAACGCCGGCGACCTGCAGCGCCAGGTCGAGGCGCGAGCAGCCCAGATCCGCGCCGACGCCGACGCGCCGCCGCTGGACCTGATAGCTGCCGAGTTCGACCGGGCTGCCGCCAACCCGCGCTACGCGCCCGAGGTCGCCCGGCAGGCCGCGTTCGCGGCGTCGCTGTCGCGAGCCTGGTGCGGTATCGCCCTGGCCGACCCGGCCGGCCTGGCCATGCTTACGGAGCTGGCTGGGGAGCACCCCGAGTACCCAGAGCTATCGTCGGCGGCCCAGGCGCTGGCTGCCACGTCCCTGCCGGGTACGGCAGCGGAGCCGGAACCCGCGCCGGAGGCGCCGGTTCTCGAGACCCACTTGCCGAAGTCCTGGTTCGCCGGGCTGGCCGATCCGCTGGACCACGAGATCATCAAGCGCTACGTGCCCGATGCACGGGCCCGCCTGCGCCGCAGCAACGGCGAGACGCTGCCCGGCGTCACCTTCCGGGACGACGCCCGGCTTGAGCCAGCGAGGTTCCGTATCCTGCTGCGTGGCTCGGAGGCGGACAAAGGACAGCTGAGCGCGCAGCGCTGGTATTGCCCGGCGATCCTGCGGTCCGCGCTGCCCGCGGAGATCCGCGCACAGCTCGAACCCGCTCCAGACGCAGGCGCGAACGGCTCGTGGCTGGCGCGGGGCTCATGGAAGAAGAAAATCAGGAACTTGCTGCCCGCCGCACGACGCGAGCCTTCGGCGCCCCAGCGCCGCAAGCCGTCCCGTGCCGACGGCTGGGCTCAGACGCCCGTGTTGCCCGCGGTGACGGAGCCACAGCCTCGTCCGCTCCCGGCCCTTGCGTCATTTCCCGTCCCGGACGGCCCTGATCCGCTAACCGCCCTGGTGGCATGGCCGCCGGCCGAGGTGGTGGCGCGGCACATCGAGCGGGCCTACGCGAACTGGCAGGCGGCCCAGGGCGGCCAGCCCACCCCGGCCGGCGAGGCCGGCCCGAACGCTCGAGCTAGCTGAGGAAGCCACGATGGCTGACGACACGACTGCGAAAGGCGACCCTCCGGCCTGGCGCGAATCGCTGGCCGGCGCTGTGGCTGTGTCCGCGCTGGTCGCGTTCCTGGTGCTGGTGGCGTTGATGTTCTTGCTGCGGGGCGGCTCGGAGACCGTATGGAGCCGGCTGGTCTACCTGCTGACCGGCGTGGAGGCCGTGGCCTTCGCCGGCGCCGGGTGGCTGTTCGGCAAGGAGGTGCACCGGTCGGAGGCGCAGCACGCCCAGGAGCAGGTAGCGACGGAGCAGCAGCGCGCCGACCGGGCGGACACCGCGGCCCGGGAGGCCGCGGACAAGGCGGACGAAGCGAGGGACGAGGCCGAAGCGCAGCGGCTGCGCGGCAGCCAGCTTGCCCTGGCCGCTGTTGCCGAGGAGCGCAGCCGACCGCCCGCGCGCCGCGGCATCGAGCGAGAGGCCGCGGGAGGCAGCGGCTCGGCAGGCGACGCGGCGAGCGCCGTGGCCGACCTGGCCCGGCGGCTCTACCCCGAGCTGTTCCCCGACTGACCCCTGCCGCGCTGCCGCGCGGAAGGCGCGGGGCCCGGTCAGTCGTAGAAGCCGAGCCGGCGCAGCTGCTTGGGATCCCGCTGCCAGTCCTTGGCGATCTTGATGCGCAGGTCGAGGTAGACCCGGGTGCCCAGCAGCGCCTCGATCTGGTGCCGGGCCCGGGACCCGACCTCCTTCAGCCGCGCCCCCTTGGCCCCGATCACGATCGCCTTCTGGCTGGGCCGTTCCACGTACATCACCGCCTGCACGTCGATGAGGTCGTCACGCCCCTCCCGCGGCGCCATCTCCTCCACCACCACGGCGATCGAGTGGGGCAGCTCGTCGCGCACCCCCTCCAGGATCGCCTCGCGGATCAGCTCGGCGACCAGCCGCTGCTCGGGCTCGTCGGTCTCCTCGCCGCCGGTGTACAGCGGCCGTCCCTCCGGCAGGTGTGAGACCAGCACGTCGGCCAGCACGTCCAGCTGGAACCCGGACGCCGCGGACACCGGCACCACGTCCGCCCAGTCGCCGAGTGACCCGACCGCCGCGAGCTGCGCCGCGAGCTGCGGCCGGCTGGCCAGGTCGGCCTTGGTCACCACGGCCACCGCCGGGGTGCGCAGCCCGGCCAGCTCGCCGGCCAGGTACTTGTCCCCGGGCCCGATCCGCTCGGTGGCCGGCAGGCAGAACCCGATCACGTCCACCTCGGTGAGCGTGGACCGGACCAGGCTGTCCAGGCGCTCGCCGAGCAGGGTCCTGGGCCGGTGCAGCCCGGGGGTGTCCACGATGACCAGCTGCGCATCCGGGCGGTGCACGATCCCCCTGATCGCCCGGCGAGTGGTTTGCGGGCGGCTGCTGGTGATCGCCACCTTGGCCCCGACCAGGGCGTTCATCAGCGTCGACTTGCCAACGTTGGGCCGCCCGGCGAAGCAGGCGAACCCGGCCCGGAACCCGGGCGGTGACGGCCGGGCGGCCGGCGGCTGGCCCGGCAGGCCGGCCGGCGACGGTGTCTGCGGGGATCCCACCCGGTGATTCTCCCTTAACGCCCCGTCGGGGCCCTAACCCGCTCCGGGCCGGGGCGGCCGGCCCCGCCGGCGCCTCGACCGCGCAGCCGCCCGGCGCCGGGCTCAGGGCCGCAGCGTGGCCTTGAGCGTGCCGTCGGGCGCGGCGTGGAACACCACGGCGTCCGGGCCCACGTCCCGCACCGCGGCCAGGTCGGCCGGGTCGGGCCCGTTGCCGTCGGTGACCAGGGCAGCCGCCTCCAGGCTGGCCGCCCCGCTGGACACCGCCATGGCCACGGCCAGGTGCAGCGCCGACAGCCGCAGCGACGGCAGCGCAACGGCGGCCGCGGCGTAGGTGCGCCCGGTCTCGTCGCGGACCGCGGCACCCTCGGCGGCCATGACCCGCGCGCGGGCCGCGCGGGCGAGTGTGATGATCTTGAGGTCTTCCGCGCCGGGCTGGGCCTCGCTCACGCGGCCGAGTCTAGTGCGAACCCGCCTGGCCCGTGGCCGCCTGGCCGCGGCCGGCCGCGTCGCGCCGGTTCCCGGCCGGGGCGCCGCGCCCGCTCCCGCCCGGCGCGGTGCGCTCGACGGTCACGGTCCCGATCCGGTTGCGCCGGCCGGCCAGGCTCTCGGCGGTCAGCCGCAGCCCCGCCACCGTCGCCTCCGACCCGGCGATCGGCACCCGGCCCAGCCGCTGGGCCAGCAGCCCGCCCACGGTCTCCACGTCCTCGGCCTCGATCCGGACGCCGAACAGCTCCTCGAGCTCGGTGACGGGCAGCCGCGCGGTCACCCGGGCCCGGCCCTCGCCGATCCACTCCACCGGCGGCTGTTCCTTGTCGTACTCGTCGGCGATCTCGCCCACGATCTCCTCGAGGATGTCCTCGATCGTGACCAGCCCGGCGGTGCCGCCGTATTCGTCGATCACGATCGCGAGGTGGATCTGGCGCGCCTGCATCTCCCGGAGCAGCGCGTCGATCGGCTTGCTCTCCGGCACGAACGTGGCGGGCCGCATGATCGACTCCACCTTCTCGACCGACTCCCCCTCGCGGTGCTCGTAGCTGCGGGTGACGATGTCCTTGAGGTAGGCGATGCCGACGATGTCGTCCTCGTTCTCGCCGATGACCGGGATCCGGGAGAACCCGCTGCGCAGCGCGAGCGACAGCGCCTGGCGCAGGGTCTTGCCGCGCTCCACGAATACCATGTCGGTGCGCGGCACCATTACCTCGCGCACGATCGTGTCGCCCAGCTCGAATACCGAGTGGATCATCTCCCGCTCGCCCGGCTGGATCACCCGGCGCTGTTCCAGCAGGTCCACCAGGCCCCGCAGGTCCTCCTCGGACCCGGGCGGCACGCCGGCCCGGCCCCCGGCGCCCGGCGGGAGCAGCAGCCGGGACAGCGGCCCGAGCAGCCGCACCACCGGCGCCAGCACGGACGCGGCGGCGCTGGCCACGCGGACCGCGTTGCGATGGCCCAGGGACCGCGGCACGACCCCCGCCACCAGGTAGATGACGATCGTCATCACCACGCCGGCGATCACGAACGCCCGCCAGCCGTGGCCGAGCCAGTGCAGCAGCACCACGGTCACCAGGATGGTCGCGGACAGCGCGGCCGCGATCCGGGCGAGCAGCAGCACGGCCAGGTAGCGCGCCACGTCGGACAGCACGACCTGCAGCGGCGTCGATCCCTGGCCCGCGCCGCGGCCGAGTTCCTTGGCCCCGGCCCGGGAGATCCGGACCAGGGCGATCTCGGCGCTCGCGCACCAGCCGACCAGCAGCGTCAGCGCCACCGCCGCCGCCAGCAGCCAGCCCATGGCCTGCTCACTCCGTCCTGGGGTCGCCGTCGCGTCCGGCGCGCCACTCGGCCAGCAGCTTGTCCTGCAGGCCGAACATCGTGGCGTGCTCGTCCGGCTCGGCGTGGTCATACCCCAGCAGGTGCAGGATGCCATGCGTGCACAGCAGGTCAAGCTCGTCCGGCACGCTGTGCTGCGCCCGGCCGGCCTGCTCGACCGCCACCTGCGGGCACAGCACCACGTCCCCGAGCAGGGCCTGGCTGGCCTCGTCGTCCCCGCCGTGCTCGGCCTGGCCGCCGCCGGGCGAGGGCGGCCGCAGCTCGTCCATGGGAAACGCCAGCACGTCGGTGGGGCCGGGCTCGCCGAGCCAGCGCTGATGCAGGTCGGCCATGGCCGCCTCGTCCACCAGCAGCACGGACAGCTCGGCCAGCGGGTGCACCCGCATCCCGTCCAGCACGTGCCGGGCCAGCGCGGCCAGGCGGGCCTCGTCGACCGCCACGCCCGATTCGTTGGCGATCTCGATGCTCACGCCGTCCCCGTCCCCGCGCCCTCAGCGCGCGCGGTTGCCGGTCCGGCGGGGCCGGCCGCCCGGCAGCCGCTCGGTGTCGGACGCGGCCCGGCGGGCGTCGAAGCGCTGGTAGGCGTCCACGATGTCGGCCACCAGCTTGTGCCGGACCACGTCGTGGCTGGTCAGCCGGGAGAAGTAGACGTCGTCGACGCCTTCCAGGATCTCCTGGACCAGGCGCAGGCCGCTGATCTGCCCGGCCGGCAGGTCAACCTGCGTCACGTCGCCGGTCACCACCATCTTGGAGCCGAACCCGAGCCGGGTCAGGAACATCTTCATCTGCTCGGGCGAGGTGTTCTGCGCCTCATCAAGTATAATAAAAGAGTCATTAAGGGTCCGGCCGCGCATATACGCCAAAGGGGCTATTTCGATCGTGCCGGCCGCGGTGAGCTTGGGGATCGAGTCGGGGTCGATCATGTCGTGCAGCGCGTCGTAGAGCGGCCGCAGGTACGGGTCGATCTTCTCGTAGAGGGTCCCGGGCAGGAAGCCGAGCCGCTCCCCCGCCTCGACCGCGGGCCGGGTCAGGATGATCCGGTTGAACTCCTTGGCCTGCAGCGCCTTCACCGCCTTGGCCATGGCCAGGTAGGTCTTGCCGGTCCCGGCCGGGCCGATCGAGAACACCACCGTGTGCTTGTCGATCGCGTCGACGTAGCGCTTCTGGTTCAGCGTCTTGGGCCGGATCGTGCGGCCGCGGGCGGAAAGGATGTCCAGGGTCAGCACGTCGGCCGGGCGGGCCCCGGACTTGCGGCGCAGCATCGCGACGCTGCGCTCCACCACGTCCGCCGCGAGCTCCGCCCCGCTGGCGAGCAGCTGGGTCAGCTCGTCGAAGAGCCTCGCGACGAGCTCGGTCTCCTCCGGCGAGCCGGTCACGGTGATCTCGTTGCCGCGGACATGGATGTCCGCGCCGAAGGCGCCCTCGATCACGTGCAGCAGCTCGTCCCGGGAACCGAGCAGGCTGACCATCGAGTGGTCGTCGGGAATCACGATCTTGACGCGGGTACGGCCGTCCGGGGACGGCGTGGCGTCGCGTGAATCCGTGGGAGTGTCTGTCAAGTGCCCTTCCCCGCCCGGGCCCGGGCCCGGGCCCGCCTGCCCGCCATTTTATCCGCAGGCCGCGTCCCGCCGGGCCGCATCCCGCCGGGCCGCCTCCCGCCGCGCCCCGGCCTCATCCGGGCGGCCAGGACAGCGACCGGCCGCCGAGGACGTGCGCGTGCGCGTGCCGCACGGTCTGGCCGGCCTCCGGCCCGGTGTTGAACACGATCCGGTAGCCGGTCTCGGCCACCCCCTCGCCGTGCGCGACCAGGGCCGCCTGGGCCGCGACCTCCTCCAGCAGGCCGTCCCCGGCCCGGGCCAGCGCGGCCAGGTCGGGGTGGTGCTCGCGCGGGATGACCAGCACGTGGACCGGCGCCATCGGGTTCGTATCCCGGAATGCGACGGTGCGCGAGCTCTCCCCCACGCGCGTCGCCGGGACGTCGCCCGCCGCGATTCCGCAGAAGAGGCAGTCGGTCACGCCGCCGATCTTAACTTGTGGGGGGCCGGCCGGGCCTCCGACATATATGGTTGCACTACTGCGAATCCTCGGCGCACCACCCCTCTGGTGCACGGCCCAGCACTCGCTGGCCCGCCGTGCCGCGCGGTGTGTCGTTATGGCAGTAATGGCAGTAGCGGCTATGCGGAGCTCAGCACTAATTTTAGGTGTGGGGGCAGTGGGATCGTTCAAACCACGCGGCGCGTGGCAGGCAGGCGCCAAGACCCGACATGACAGTGGGTGAACCTGGCGGCGCGTCTACGCGTCCAATTCACGTGACCGAAACCCTGGTGGCGGATACCGCCCTGGGCTCGGTTCCGGCCGACTGGGACGCCGACCGGGCAGTGACCGCGTTGTACAGCACGCACTACCGTTCGCTGGTGCGGCTCGCGGCATTGCTGGTCCGTGACGTCGCCACGGCGGAGGAAGTGGTGCAAGACTCGTTCGTCGCGATGCACGGCGGCTGGCGCCGGCTGAGGGACAACGACAAGGCACTGTCTTACCTCCGGCAGTCGGTAGTGAACCGGTCCCGCTCCGTGCTACGGCACCGCGTGGTGGTGGACCGGAACGCGCCGAAACCCGCCCCGGACATGCCGAGCGCCGAGCACGGCGCGATCGTCCTGCTGGAACGGTCGGCCGTGGTCTCCGCGCTGCGCACGCTGCCGCCGCGGCAGCGCGAGGCCCTCGTGCTGCGGTACTACGGCGACATGTCCGAGGCGCAGATCGCCTCGATCATGGGCATCAGCCGCGGAGCGGTCAAGAGCCACACCGCCCGCGCCATGGCCGCGCTGCGCTCCGTGCTGGAGCGTGAGTCATGACGCACTTCGAGCCTGAGGATGTCCTGCGCCGGGCGCTGCACACGGCCGCGGAGTTGGTGGAGCCAGCGCCGGACGGCCTGGCCCGCATCCATATGCGCCTGTCGGCTCCGCGCCCGCTAGCCGTCGCCCGGCTGACCGCGGCCTGGGAGACCGTGAGCCAGTTCGTGATGTTCCGGCTCCGGCTGGAACCGGCGGTGGTCGCGCTGGCGGGCTGGCTGGAACCGGCCCGGCTGGCCGCGGCTGAGCGGCTGCGCACTGCGCTCCCCCGGCTGATCGCCATGATCACGTGGCTGGGACAGCTGGTCCAGCCACGCACCCAGCCCGAGGGCCGCCCGGCCCGGCTCGCCTGGCTGAGGCCGGTCCTGGCCATGTCGGGCGTGGTCTTGGTCGCGGTCGCCAGCGGCCTGGCCATCACCACGCTGCCGGATCAGATCTCGGAGGTTGCGAACTCCATCTTGCCGAGCCAGGCGCACGGTTCGGGCAACGGCGGCGGCCACGGGGCGGGGGTGAACGGCGCCGGCAAGCGCGTCGCGACGCCGCCCGCCGGCCGGAACGGGGCGTTGCCCTCCGCCGCGACGCCCTGCCACTCGACGCCGACGCCCGCCCTGACGGCACAGCCGACGCCGACCCCGACGCCGACGCCGACCCCGACGCCGACCCCGACGCCGACCCCGACGCCGACCCCCTCGCAGTCACAGACGGCCACGCCCGCGCCTACCCAGTCCGACCTGGGCAGCAGCCCCGCCGCCGTGGTCCAGGACAAGGTCACCCTCGCCGGCGGCCTGACCCGGGCGAGCCCGAAGCCGAGCCCGACGCCGAGCACGACGCCGACTCCGTCGCCGACGTGCTGGCCGGCCAGCTGACCCGGCCGGTGACGGGTCCGGCCGGCCAGGCCCCGGCGGGACCGGGCCGCTCAGGCCCAGCGGCCGGAGGCCGCTAGCACGAGCGCCGCGGCCACCGCGCCCGCCGACGACGAGCGCAGTACCGTCGGTCCCAGCCGGGCGCCGGCCGCGCCCGCTTCGGCCAGGACCGAGGCCTCGGCCGGGGTCACCCCGCCCTCCGGCCCGACGATCAGGACGATCTCCCCGCGGCCCGGCGGCCGGATGCCGGCCAGGGGGGCGGGGGCCGCGGGGTCGAGCAGGACCGCTAGCGCCGCCGAGGCGGCCAGGCGCGCGACCTCCGGCGTGGTGTGCGGGCCGGTCACCTCGGGGATCCAGGCCCGGCGGGCCTGCTTGGCGGCCTCCCGCGCGGTCGCCTGCCAGCGGGCCAGGGCCCGGTCCGCGCGGCCGGCGCGCCACCGCGCCACGCAGCGCTCGGCCTGCCAGGCGACCACGGCGTCCACGCCCACCTCGGTCATGGTCTCGACCGCGAGTTCCCCGCGGTCGCCCTTGGGGATGGCCTGCACCACCACGATCCGCGGCTCGCCCGGCGGCTCGGTCCGGCTGGCCCGCACCGCGAGCTCGACCTCGCCCGGCCGGACGCCGGTCACCACGCACTCGGCGACCCTGCCCGCCCCGTCGGTCACGTCGGCCCGCTCGCCGGCCGTCAGGCGCCGCACGGTGGCAGCGTGGCGGCCCTCCGCCCCGGACAGCACGATCGTCTCGCGCGCCAGGTCGGCGGTCTGGGCCAGGAAAACCGGCGGTCGCAGCGTTATGGCCCCTTGGCGGTAGCGGTGGCGGTGCGGCCGGTCAGCGGCCGTTGAACGCGTCGCGCAGCCGGGAGAAGAAGCCCTGCTGCCCGGGGGCGAACTTGCCCGGCGGAGACTCCTCGCCGCGCAGCCGGGCCAGATCGCGCAGCAGCGTCTCCTGCTCCGGCTCCAGCTTGGTCGGCGTTTCGACGGTCACGTGGATGAGCAGGTCGCCGCGGCCGGACGCGTTCAGGTGGGCGGTGCCCTGCCCGTACAGCGGGATGGCCTGGCCGGACTGGGTGCCGGGCCGGATATCCACGTCGGCCGGGCCGTCCAGGGTCTGGACCTTGAGCGTCGTCCCGAGCGCCGCGGCCACCATCGGGATCGTGACCGTGCAGTGCAGGTCGTCGCCCTGCCGCTCGAAGATCGGGTGCGGCCGCTGCACGATCTCCAGGAAGAGGTCGCCGGCCGGCCCGCCACCGGGCCCGGTCTCGCCCTCGCCCGCCAGCTGGATGTGCGTGCCGTCCTCCACGCCGGCCGGGATCCGCACCTTGATCGTGCGCCGGGTCCTGACCCGGCCCTCGCCGTCGCATTCCGAGCAGGGCCGGCGGATCACCGTGCCGAACCCGCCGCAGGCCGGGCATGGCCTGGTCGCCATCACCTGGCCGAGGAACGACCGGGTGACCTGGCTGACCTCGCCGCGGCCGTTGCAGACATCGCAGGTCTCCGGGTGGCTGCCCGGCGCGGTGCCCTCGCCCGAGCAGTTCGGGCAGACGACCGCGGTATCCACCACCAGGTCCCTGGTCGTGCCGAAGGCGCACTCGGCGAGGTCGAGCTCGACCCGGATGGTCGCGTTCCGGCCCCGCCGCGCCCGGCTGCGCGGCCCGCGGCTGCCCGCACCGGCGCCGAAGAACGCGTCCATGATGTCGCTGAACGGGAACCCGGCACCGAACCCGCCCGGACCCGCCGCCCCGGCCTGCGCGAAGGGATCGGCGCCCAGGTCGTACATCTGGCGCTTGCCCGGGTCGGACAGCACCTCGTAGGCCTGGGTGATCTCCTTGAACCGCTCCTGGGTCTGCGGGTCCGGGTTGACGTCGGGATGCAGCTCCCGGGCCAGGCGGCGATAGGCCTTCTTGATCTCGTCCGCATCGGCGTCACGCCGCACGCCGAGGATGCCGTAGTAGTCGTTCGCCACCCGCATCCCCTATGACTCCGCCAGGATCTGGCCCACGTACCGTGCCACCGCGCGCACCGCTCCCATCGCCGTCGGGTAATCCATCCGGGTGGGGCCGAGCACGCCCAGCTTGGCCAGCGCCTGCTCGCCCGAGCCGTAGCCCGTGGCGACCAGCGATGTGCTCCGCAGCCCCTGAACCTCGTTCTCTGAACCGATCCGTACCGTCAGCGATTCCTGATCGCCGGACTCGCCGAGCAGCCGCATCAGCACGACCTGCTCCTCCAGGGCCTCCAGGACCTCGTGCAGGCCCTGGGCGAAGTCGGCCGCGGTCAGGTTGGCGGCACCGCCGACCACTACCCGCTCCTCGTGCCGCTCCACCAGGGTCTCCAGGATCACCGAGAACACCGAGGCCGCGTTCGCGCGCTCGGCCGGGCTCACCCGGTCGGGAAGCTCGCTGACCACCATCGCCACCTCGGTCAGCCTCCGCCCGTCGAGGCACGCGTTCAGCACCGCCCGCAGCTGGGTGATCGACTCCTCGTCGATCCGGCCGGGCAGGTCGACCGCGCGCTGCTCCACCCGCCCGGTGTCGGTGATCAGCACCAGCAGCAGCCGCCGCTCGCCCAGCGGCACCAGCTCGATGTGCCGCACCGAGGACCGGGTCAGCGACGGGTACTGGACCACGGCCACCTGGCGGGTCAGCTGCGCGAGCAGCCGCACGGTCCGCATCACCACGTCGTCGAGGTCGTAGGCGCCGGCCAGGAAGGTCTCGATCGCCCGGCGCTCCGCCGCCGAAAACGGCCTGACCCCGGACAACCGGTCAACGAACAGCCGGTAGCCCTTGTCGGTCGGCACGCGACCCGCGCTCGTGTGCGGCTGCACAATGAAGCCCTGTTCCTCCAGGACCGCCATATCATTGCGGATGGTCGCCGGGGAGACGTCCAGGCTGTGCCGGTCGACGAGCGTCTTGGAACCAACCGGCTCATTGGTGGACACATAGTCCTCGACGATGGCGCGCAGTACCGCCAACTTGCGGTCGTCGAGCACGTGCTCACCTCCCTGGCACTCCGATATCACGAGTGCCAAGTCTATGGCGGGAAGGATACTGGGATGGCGCACGATCGTCACGACCGGATTCGCACTCGCCGCAGTCATTGTCTAGCGTGATGGCGAGGAAGGGCAGGACGGTCCAGACCTCATGACCAGCAACCCATCGCAGGCAGGCCAGGAGTGGCCGTCGCGGCAGCCAGCTTCGGCGGAGCCCCTCGACGCCCTGCCCCCGGCCGACGAGGGTTACCGCCCGGCCGACCAGGGACGGCACACCGCGCCGCAGGACCGGGCGGCGGCCGACCCGCCGGGCTGGCCGGCCGACCCGGGCCACTGGCCCGCCAGCCGCGCCCCGTGGCCAGGCCCGGCCGCGGGCGGGCCGCAGGGCCAGGAGCGGTCGCGGGTCGCGACCCGGGAACGCGAGCATCCCGCCGGTCACGGTGACCTGCCCGCCCCCGAGGATCCCGCTGCTTCCGCGGCGCCGGACGACGAGCGCCTGGCCATGCTCGCCTATCTCGGCGTGCCGTTCCTCGGCCCCGTGCTCCCGCTGGTCCTGTTCCTGTCCAGGAGGCGGTCGTCGGACTTCGTCCGCTACCACACGGCCCAGGCGCTGAGCCTGTCGGTCACCGCGCTCCTCTACACGCTGTGCGTGTTCATCCTGGGCGCGATGCTCGCCCTGGACAGCCTGAACCTGGCGCTCGCGGTCGGGGTGACGCTGGCCGCCGTGCTGTGGCTGGCCACCCTGGCCTATGTGATCCGGGCCGGCGCCCGGGCCTACCGGGGGCTGTACTACCGCATCCCGGCCTGGCTGTGCGCCACGATCG
>Ga0335078_10011005_pt1 | contig 13400 bp, 12 predicted proteins | sample Lox_Sample_32_FD_206711 | JGI IMG/M metagenome (GOLD analysis project Ga0335078, IMG submission 206711) | Soil microbial communities from Loxahatchee National Wildlife Refuge, Florida, United States - Lox_Sample_3.2 | ecosystem: Environmental > Terrestrial > Soil > Wetlands | place: USA...
GGAGGACAGCTCTCAAAAGACGGCTTGCCCGATTACGTAAAATCAGGCCTGGAAAGAAAGGGCATCAAGACGACCGAGCCCTATTACGTATTGGATTGGCGCGGGGACATGAACGTACCAATGGCGTCGAGTTACAACAGCCAGATGTATTATTTGATTCCGTTTCTTGGAGCGTTCTTTTCTGTGGTTGTTCTAACCGGATTCGGAATCGCCCACATCAACCGGAAACGCTACCAGGACCGAAAGGCACGGCTCGGGCAAAGCGTTTGAGTTTATGTTTTCGCGATATGGGTTCACGGCGCTCGCCGGGCGCGGCTTTTTCGTCGCGCACGGCGACCCGCGGTTCCGGGCCACAACTCCGCCGGAATCGCTGCCACAATGCCGTCATGTGGTGAGCGGGCCTCTTGCGCAGCCCGAGGAAATCCCATAAGACGTACCACTGACGAGGTTTCTTTCGCCTCTCAGACCGCAATCAGCTACAATACGTCGTTCTGAATACGAGAGAGGTTGACGATGATTGTGCTCGATCGCATCCGCGCTCGCGCCGCAGCCGCGCCAAAGCGGATCGTTCTGCCCGAAACAGATGACCGGCGAGTGATCCGCGCCGCGGCGATGTGCTGCGCCCACGGGACAGCAAAGATTATTCTGATAGGACGTGAAGAGGCGATCTCAAAGATCGCGCGTGAAGAAGGCGTAGTTCTGACTGGAGTATCAATCGTAGATCACCTGCGTTCCCGCGACCTGGGCCGATATGCGGACGCCTACTATCACGCCCGGCGCGCAAAGGGTATTACTCTAGACGAAGCACGCCGGCAGATGGAAGATCCCCTTTATTTCGCTACGATGATGGTGCGCGAGGGCGATGCGGACGGGTGCGTTTCAGGGGCGTGCCATACGACAGCTCATACGGTAAGCGCCGCCCTCAGATGCATTGGGCCGCGCCCAGGTTTAAAAACGGTTTCCAGCTTCTTCCTGATGACGGCGCCGCCCGCATACAGCGGCGAACCGGTATCGCTGATCTTTTCGGACTGCGGTGTGGTGGTGAATCCTTCCGCCGCGGAGCTTGCTGAAATCGCTCTATCGGCGGCCGACTCGGCAAAGACTTTCCTGGAAACTGAAGCACGAGTAGCTTTGCTCTCATTTTCGACGAAGGGGAGCGCTATTGGGCCGATGATTGATAAGGTCGTGGAAGCTACAAAGACGGTGCGGGCGCGCGCTCCGATGCTGTTGGTCGACGGCGAACTGCAGGCGGATTCGGCGCTCATACCGGTGGTCGCCCAAAGCAAGTGCCCGGGAAGTCCGGTTGGCGGACTAGCCAATACCCTCGTGTTTCCCAACCTCGAGGCAGGAAACATCGCCTACAAACTGGTCGAACGGCTTGGCGGCTGGACGGCGACCGGTCCGATTTTGCAGGGGCTGGACAGGCCGGTTAACGACCTTTCCCGCGGATGCAGTGCTGAAGATATTCGGGATGCCGTCGCCATTACCGCGATCCAGGCTGAACATATGCACCCGGGCAATTGAGCCTACGCTTTAATTCGAGATGGGAAGAACAAGAAGAGGGCGTCGCTTTTACGTTAAAAGTCATTCCTCGCGAAGCGCACGAACGTGCAGCTTTCGCTCAAGCTCCAGCTATCCGCGTTAATACCGCTAGCGGTTCATCAAATCATTTTTTCACTGGACACTTCAGGAGCGGCCGAATATAATTAGCACTCTCAGATAGAGAGTGCCAATCGCGAAAGCAACCCCGCGGTTGATCCAAAGACAGCGGCAACAAACGATCTCACACAGGAAAGGAGAGCTTAGAAATGAGCCTTAGACCGCTTCACGACCGGGTGGTAGTAAAACGAATTGAGGAGCAAGAGCAGGTGCGGGGTGGAATCATTATTCCCGACACTGCTAAAGAGAAACCGCAAGAGGGCGAGGTAGTCGCTGTGGGACCGGGGAAGACCCTGGCCGACGGCAAGCATTCGCCTCTGGATGTTAAAGAAGGCGACCGGGTGCTGTTCGGCAAATACTCAGGAAGCGAGGTCAAGATTGACGGCGAAGAGCTTTTGATTCTTCGCGAAGACGATATCTTGGCGGTGCTGGAAAACGCCGGCGGGTCCGCCCCCAAGTCAAAAGGAAAGTCAAAATTGTAACGAACGTCGTTCAGGAGAAAGATCATGGCTAAACAGATTGTTTATGGTGAAGATTCACGCAGAAGTATATTGACCGGGGTGAACCGCCTTGCGGATGCAGTAAAGGTTACGCTTGGACCCAAAGGCCGAAATGTTGTAATCGATAAGAAATTCGGATCCCCCACGATCACTAAGGACGGAGTCACCGTCGCCAAGGAAATCGAACTCGAAGACAGGCTTGAAAACACAGGTGCGCAAATGGTTCGGGAAGTCGCGTCCAAGACTTCCGACGTTGCCGGTGATGGCACCACAACCGCGACGGTGTTGGCCCAGGCGATCTTCAGGGAAGGTGTAAAGACCGTGGCCGCCGGAGCGAATCCGATGGCGCTCAAGCGAGGCATCGATAAATCCGTCGAGGTAGTGGTCGAAGAAATCAAGCGGCTGTCGAAGCCGGTCAAGGGAGATGCCATTGCCCAGGTCGGAACCATTTCGGCTAACGGCGACGCCACTATCGGCGGTCTTATTGCCGAGGCTATGGACAAGGTAGGCAAGGACGGGGTGATAACAGTTGAGGAATCAAGGACGCTGGAAACCTCGCTTGAGGTGGTCGAAGGAATGCAGTTCGACCGTGGCTACCTCTCGCCATATTTCGCGACCGATCCGGAGCGGATGGAGTGCGTCCTGGATGATGCCCTGATCCTGATTCACGAGAAGAAGATTTCGTCGATGAAGGACCTGCTGCCGTTGCTAGAGCAAGTGGCCCGGCAAGGACGACCACTACTTGTGATCGCTGAGGACGTAGATGGAGAGGCGCTGGCGACTCTCGTGGTAAACAAGCTGCGCGGAACTATCCACGTATGCGCGGTGAAGGCGCCTGGCTTTGGCGACCGCCGCAAAGCGATGCTCGGCGACATAGCAACCCTCACCGGCGGGCGGGCAATTACCGAGGATCTGGGAATCAAACTCGAAAATATCAAGCTGGAAGATCTTGGCCGGGCCAAAAAGGTTGTCGTTGACAAGGACAATACGACCATCGTCGAAGGAAGCGGCAAGAAGGGGGAGATCGAAGGCCGCGTTAAGCAGATCCGGGCACAGATTGAAGACACGACCTCTGACTACGACCGGGAGAAGCTCCAGGAGCGGCTTGCGAAGCTGGTCGGCGGCGTGGCGGTGATTCGTGTTGGAGCTGCCACCGAAACCGAGCTCAAGGAGAAGAAGGCGCGGGTCGAAGATGCTATGCACGCGACCAAGGCAGCGGTGGAAGAAGGGATCGTTCCTGGCGGCGGCGTGGCGTTCATCAGGGGGCAAAAGGTGCTGGAAGGGTTCTCGCTTGAAAATGACGACGAGAACATCGGCGTGGGGATTGTCCGGCGAGCGCTGGAAGAGCCCCTGCGCCAGATAGCGCATAACGCCGGCCACGAGGGCGCGGTGATCGTCGAAAAAGTAAGGTCGGACAAGAACCAGAATTTCGGTTTCAATGCCGAGAGTGAAGAATACGGCGACATGCAAAAGATGGGAGTTATCGATCCAACCAAGGTTACCAGATCGGCGTTGCAGAATGCCTCATCGATTGCCGGGCTGCTGTTGACGACCGAAGCGCTGATTTCGGAAATTCCAGAGAAAGAGAAGACTCCTCCGATGCCGCCCGGCGGCGGAATGGACTACTAAGCGCTTCGAAGGGTTGCTTACACTCAGAGCGCTTGTTATGGAAGGGGGCTTCAAACGGGCCCCCTTCTCTTTATTGTGGGACGTTCAAGTCCGGCAGCGTTGAATCTAACCGTGCGTCCAACTGGAATCCCTGCCGAGCGTGAACTGCCGGGAACGATTTTCAAGAGGGATGATGACTGTCAAACTGCAAATCAAAGTTCTGGACCCGGGCATTCCGGCTCCGCGGTACCAGCATCCTGGGGACGCCGGACTTGACCTGCCTTCAAGGATCGACCTGGTGCTGGCGCCCGGCGAACGGGCACTAGTACCAACGGGCCTTGCCGTTGCGATCCCGCAAGGATACGCGGGCTTTGTTCTGCCCAGAAGCGGTCTGGCAATACGGCATGGAATAACGATGGTCAATACACCCGGCTTGATTGACTCCGGTTACAGAGGAGAGGTGGCTGTAATCCTATTGAATACCGATAAGGCGGAGCCGTTCACCATAAAGCGCGGAGACAGAATAGCCCAGCTTGTGATTCAGCGGGTTGAAGAAGTAACACTGGAATTGAGCGACGAGCTTGGTAACACCTCGCGCGGTGAAGGCGGGTTCGGCAGCACTGGCCGATCGAATCAGGAATGAGTTAAATTGATCTCTCATTGACTTTTGAGATAGGGTATTTGCAGCGCGGGCCGGCCGCGGAGTTGGAGAGGATACAGGAGCGGGAAGAGAGATTGCTGTTTGGGGATGTATCGTCCAAACGTTAGAAAAGATCGTGATTCTGGCAAGAGTTATCGGAAATGCGGTGGCGACGCAAAAGAACGAACGCTATGAAGGCGGTCGAATTCTTGTAGTTCGTCCAATCGAACTAGACGGGTCGGACCTGGGACCAGACCTGCTGGCTCTTGATTCGGTTGATGCTGGCGTCGGCGACACGGTTGTAGTGGTTAGAGAGGGCTGGTCGGCGTCGACTGCCGCAACGGGCCGCCCCGGAGCGGCGATTGACTCGGCGATCATTGGCGTCGTCGATTCGGTCGAGTATGAGTGATCGATTCTTCCGCCGCCTGCTAACCTTTCTGGTTCAGTTCAGCTCAGTTCTTAACCCTGTATCCTTGACCGCGCAAAGGACGCCCTGGCAATGCTTGGGTTTGTTTCCCGCTGTCTATCACGAGCTTCCCGTTCACCATTACATATCGGATGCCTACTGATAACCTGTTGGGCTTCTCAAAAGTCGCCACATCGTGAATCTGCTCCGGATCAAAAATGGCGATATCGGCGAAGAAGCCGGGCTTTAAAAGGCCTCTATCGGCGAGGTGTACTCTGTTTGCCGCAAGCGAAGTCATCTTACGGATTGCCGCCTCGAGGGTCAGCAAGTGCTCGTCTCTGACATAGCGTCCCAGGATTCGCGGGAAAGAGCCGTATCCCCGCGGATGGGCGTTGCCCTCTGACAGGGGGCCCGTTGTCGCAACTTCCTCATGATCCGTGCCAACGCTCACCCAGGGTTGGCGCAGCGCCAGCTTCACATCATCTTCGCTCGCCATGAAATAGATCGCGCCGGTCTGACCGTTGTCGGCGATGACCAGATCCATTAGAGCGTCGATGTCATCGGACTTGCCCATCATCTGTGCAACTTCCGAGATTCGTTTTCCTTCATATTGCGCCAGATCCCGGTTCAAGACGCCAGCCACAAGAATTCCCTCCCCACCACCGACGTCCATATACAGGTTTTCCCACTTGTCGGACAGGACTCTCATTTCGCCCTTGATTTTCTGACGAGTCGCCGGATCCTTCAGGCGAGCTATAAATTGCCCGTTGCCCCCTTCGTGCACCCACGGCGGAATGCTCGCGCCGAGCGATGTCGCGCCGGCAACGTAGGGATACTGGTCGGCAGTCACGTCTATACCGCTGGCACGGGCTCCTTCGATTTTCTTCACTACATCCTGCATCTTGCCCCAGTTCTGTTTGCCGCTAACTTTAAGGTGAAAAATCTCGACCGGTATGTGCGCTTCCCGTCCGATCCGGAAGGCCTCATCAAGGGCCTGCATCTCTGAGTCGCCTTCATTTCGCATATGCGTGGCATAGACTCCGCCGTAGCGAGCAGCAACCTTTGCCAGTTCAATCAGCTCTTCCGTCTTTGCATAAAAGGCAGGGGCGTAGATCAACGAGGTGCTCAGGCCGACTGCACCGTCTTCCATCGCCGCCGCAACCAGGCTGCGCATTTGTTCTAGTTCAGCGCGTGTAGGCGCTCTGTTTTCATCCCGCAGCACGTATTGGCGGACCTGAGTGGCGCCCACATAAGTTGCAAGGTTTATCGCCGACCGGCTTCGATCGAGGCGGTCGAAATATCCGCTTAGAGTTGTCCAATCCACGGTTAGCTTAAAGTGATCGAAAAGTGGTTTGTTCTCGTCAATAATATAATCGTTGAGCGGAGCGATGGATCCTCCCTCACCTGTAACCTCGGTGGTCACGCCCTGAAAGACTTTGGATTCCGCCCTCGGATCAATAAGCAGGTTATACTCTGACTGTCCCAGCATATCAATAAACCCGGGGGCGACGACTAACCCACTGGCGTCGATCCGGCGGACGGCGCGTGTCGCGCCAAGGTGGCCGACTCCCGCAATTCGGTCGCCTTTGATTCCGACGTCGCCTACAAACCAGGGATTGCCCGACCCATCGACAATCCGTCCATTCATTATTACGACGTCGAAAGCGACTGACTGAGCTTTCGGAATGGTCGCAGGAAATGACAACAGGGAAGCAATTAGAAGTATCGAGATCCAAACGCCCCGCATAGGAGTACACCTCGCAAATCAATTTGCACAGTAACGGCAGGGCCTCGATTGTTGGGTAGCTTGCCTAGGGAATTGCCAACGGCCTGGCCGCGCGTTATCAGTTGTAGGGCGAATGTATGGTGGGTGTCAAGAAAGGTGATTGCCGCAATAATCAGCGGGCCCTGCCGGCGATTGAATAATGGGAATAGACTCGCGGCAAAGGTGAGGCCTGGCTGGCGGGCTCAATGATACAAGGGCCGCTGAATGCTATCCGGCAATCGGCGGCCCTTGTATCATCCAATCTTGCGTATAAGCGTCATCATGGCAAGATGATCGGATTTGATCGCCTTAGGTCCGGCTTGTTGACAACTGTAATGACGGTTCCCGTCCCGCCCGTGACTTTGGCTTGCAAGTTACCCTTGCTGATTCTCTGCGTAGGACGTTGAAGACTGTTGGCCTCAACAATTGATTTCCCACTGAGCTGGGTTCCGGTCACCTGGATCAGCTTGGGCTTAGTATGCTCGGCCGAAATCAAGGTAGGTGCGCCAGGCCCGGCTGTACTCGGCACCAGCGATAGATTCAAATCATATTCGCCAGTGGTCTGCTGTATTGGACTGATCGCAATTATATAAGTACCCGTGGTCGGAATGACGATGTTGAACCGTGGGTCGCCCCCGTCAACAAGCGAGCTGGTAAAATATGTAATTTTAGTCGCAGCATCGATTAGTTGCAATTGGGACACTAATGACCCGCCATAAACGGACGCCTCCCCGGCGGCTATCAGGGTCTGCCCCTGCCGGGCGGTGAAGCTGTATTTGTCAACTTCGCTCGGGCTGGTTATGTTACCGAAAACAGATACATCGGGTGCGCCCAGCTGGTCTGGGGTCCCAGTGTCGGGCGGCGTGTTCGGGCTGACGTCAACCCCGGCCTCGATGTTGAGTATGTAGAAGACCCCGCTGCCGGTGAACCCGAATTCGTCCTCTATTACAGCGGTCAGAGTTGTTTGCTCAGTCGGCGTGAATTGAATAAAAGGGTCGTCGCCAAACTGATCTTCCACGGATTCCCCTATTAGATTTCCCGAGGCATCAAAAAGGCCGATGTCGGCTGTTATTTCAGACCCGATCCTGGCGGCGAATGCGTCGACAGTAACTTGCTGACCAGCCAGAACAGGAAATTGGTAAACGTCCTGCTCATTACTATGAACCATCGTGCCGGCAATATTGGCTGGCATAAAGACGCTCTCGCCAGTCCGGGTCTGCGATTCATTTGAAACGATTGCTCCCGTGCCGGTTAAAACACTGCTCGATGTGGCCACCACCTGGGGTGCCACAGATAGCTTGGACAGGTCAAGGCTTTGCATCTTTCCTTTGACCGATGCCGAAGCATCCGATTCTAAAACCCTGCGGCCTTTCAAACCCTTTCCAGCGATCACCCCTGTTTTTACACGGCTTTGAGTCGGCGTAGCCGGTTCCTGACTCGGGAGCGGCGCCGCCGCCGTCCGCGCGGTCAAATGAAACGGAAATAACAGGATCGTTGCGAAGAAGACCGCAATCCCAGATCTATACAACTTTGCCTTAGTGGACATCTTGAACTTCCCCTTACACTTACTCAGTAATTCATATCACAGGACGGCTGTTAGATGAAAGAATCCGGCGGAACGTTTGCCGATCCGTGATAGCACACCGCAGAGCCACCATGGATCAATCCGATCGCATGCAGGCGCCGCGCCATTCGCAGCAATTTAGTACACAGGCACAGGTTCGACCAATCGGTTGCATGAATTTGGTACCGTCTTCGATTTAACTGAAGCTTAATCCTCCGGTAATACCCGGATAATCTTCGGCCAAGACAATACTTGCAGGTTCAATATTGGCCGCGCGCTGGACCCATTGTCGGCGCACGGCCGTTTCTTTTTTTGGACGCCACTGAACTCGGCTAATGGACGCAATGTGAAGCAAAACTCACGTACGCTTAAGCCATGGTGTAGAAGGGTCTGGATACTAGCCTGACTCATGTGCCAGAATTCTGTTCTTAGCTGAGCTTGCTTCCAAAATTCAGCGAACGAAAGAAACGGCTCTGAGCGTTAATTCGGCATCGGAGGAATCTGGATGATATTCGTCAATAGAGACAACGCCTCCATAGTGAAAACCCCGCACGGGTCGGAGATCAGACCCCTAATAGATCGCACCACGGCACCGATCACCAGATGCAGCCTCGCCGAAGAGATGTTGCCGCCCGGCTGCGCGGTCACGCCGCATCACCATTTGGAAACCGAGGAGATCTATTACATTCTTACCGGGTCCGGATTAATGACTGTCGGGGACGAAACAGAGCAGGTAAGAGCCGGAGACGCTGTTTTTGTGCCTCGCGGCCTTTCGCATTCACTTAAGAATACCGGGTCACAGGACATAAGGCTGGTGCTTGTATGCGGCCCGGCGTTCCGGTACGAAGATCACATTTTCGAATAGCTATTGTATCCAGATGTCCCGGAATGCCCGTTCAAAGTTTGTGCCGATCACCTTCTCGACAACCGAGTCCGCATATCCCATCTTGTTCATTTCGGATGCTATGATTTCGAGCCTGCGCGGACTGTTTGTCTCGGGCATATACGGAAACCGGCCAGCCTCGTCGGGTGCTTCGTAGCCAAGCCTCTTTCTCAGCTCGCCGCCCTCCTTCCAGGCCTTCAGATATTCGGGCGTTTCAACGACCGGAGTTAAACTCTGGTCGCTGCCGATTCCCACGTGATCTTCTCCGCACACGTCCAGCGCGTGTCGCAAGTGATTAAGGAACATCGCTTTGGTGGGGTACGGTCCTCCGTCATTGCCCAGATAAGGCATAAGATAGATACCGACAACGCCGCCACGATCAGCCATCGCGCGAAGCTCACGGTCGCTTTTGTTGCGCGGATTATCGTGAACCGCCTTGCACCCACTATGAGTTATTAGGACGGGCTTGGAAGACAAAGCTATTCCGTCCGCCGTCGTGCGCGTTCCACAATGGCTCAGATCAAGCGCGATTCCCAGCGAGTTCATCCGTTGAATCGCCTGCCGGCCCAATTCGCTCAATCCGGCGTCGCCCGGCTCAAGACATCCGTCACCAAACAGATTGCGCACGTTGTAGGTGGGCTGAATGATTCTTACGCCCAGCCGGTGGAAAACATCCAACCGGCTCAGGTCCCGGCCGATCATTTCGCCTTCCTGAAAGCCAAGGATCAGGCCCAGCTTACCTTCCCTTTTTGCCCGAGTGATGTCGCCAACATGACGTACTAACAGCAGGCGATCCGAGTGAGCATCAATCTCCCCTTGCATAAGCGCAATGTATCGCACCGTTGTTTCAAAAGACCGGTCGCTTACCGTGACATTGATCGCGGTAACGCCAGAGCCGGCGATATTGTCCAATTGCTCTTTGCTTAGCGGGCCGGGGGGCGGCCATGGAACGTTGAATGAAATAGGGGATGCCAGGCAGTCGATTATCACCGAACGGTTGTACAGGGTCTGGGCCTGGTACTCTCTAGAACTCTCGATGCTAGCTCGAGGGTGACCCAGCGCAGCGTCATTCCCGATCTGAGCGAAGGTTAAGGCGCGCCACGCCATAAACCCCGTCACCGCTGAATTGAAGGTTCGCCGGGTAATCGGCTCGCCGGAAGAAGACGCCGCATATTCGGAAGACATATCTGGCCCACCTTGATCGATTTATCGGATTCGATAGGCAGGATAGACCAGATGAGCCGCTCCGGACAATTGCACGTGAAATATTTGTCCCAGACGCTACCTCTCTGACACAGGCTGGAATTTCAGACCCATCGGTCCCACATATTCGGATTGAGGCCTGATCAAATGGTCTTGCCGCAACTGCTCAAGGCAATGCGCGGTCCATCCAAGCACACGGCCAATCGCGAACGTCGGAGTGAACAACTCAACGGGCAATCCAAGTCCATGAAGCAGGAGAGCAGTGTAAAATTCTACGTTCGTCTGAAGCCGCCGTCCGGGCTTATGCTGTTCCAACAAACGCAGCGCCGTGCGCTCGACATCCTTTGCGAGGAGGTATAGTCGGCGGTCTGCGTCGTTGACATAGAGTCTTTCGGCGGCGGCGGCGAGCACGTCGGCTCTCGGATCACGGACTCGATACACCCGGTGGCCGAATCCCATCAGCCGCTCGCCTCGCGAGAGCTTGGCCGAAATCACCGATTCGGCGCGGCCGGCGCTCCCAATTTCAAAGACCATATCCAGCGCCGGCCCGGGCGCTCCCCCGTGGAGCGGGCCTTTTAGGGCGCCCATTGCCCCGGTTACCGCGGATATCACGTCCGACCGCGTTGACATGATTACTCGCGATGTAAAGGTGGACGCATTCAGGCCGTGATCGCACACCGTATTGAGGTATGTTTCCAGAGCTTTGGCCTGTTCAACCGAAGGTACCTTACCGAAAACCTGGTACAGGAAATAGGCAGCATGCGATATATCCTGGCGCGGCTCGGCCGGTTTGTTGCCGTTCTTTAGATGCCAATATGACCCGACAATTGTGGGGAACGCCGCCACCGCTGCTAAAGCGTCCTCGGCTGGATTTTCCGACCGTCCAATTCTAAGAGTCGGAGCGGCCATTACCAGTAGGTCAGTGACTGATACGCTGTTGTGGGCGGCGTCTTCCAATAATCGGATGGTCGCCTGATTCAATTCCCGTTGCTTAGCAAGCCTTACGCGGTATTCGCCCAGCTCAGTTGCGTTAGGCAATCTGCCATTCCAGAGCAAGAAGACGGTTTCCTCAAAGGCCGCGTTCGGAGCCAGATCCTCCAGTTCATACCCAGCAATAACCAGCCTCCCGGCTTCTCCATCGACCATGCTCGTGGCCGTGGATGCGGCTACAACGCTTTCCAGACCCTGTGCGTGCGCTGCGCTCATAATAAGCCCTCCATATACATCCTCGCGCTTTCAAAACCCGCTGGCCGGCGTGGCGTCAAGCCGCGTTAGTGTCGAGCCCGTCGCGTCTAAGCGAACGTCGAATCCCCTATTGCCGCGCTATCCAGCACTTCGCTCTCCTTTCGCCATCATTGATCCGTCTTCACGCATTGTCAATATTGATTGTATAATCAATGTATTATGCCGATAGCGACCAAATATCTAACCGCACAGCAGGCCGCCGCGCGGCTGGGAGTAACGACCGAAACCCTGTATGCCTACGTTAGCCGAGGGCTAATCAAATCTGAGCGCGCTCCCGGTAAGACCCGGTCCAGACAGTACCTTGTTGAAGATGTAGAGCGTCTAAAAGAGCGTCAGGAATTGCGTAGCGATCCGCAGGCCAGCACCCGCCGCAGCCTTAATTGGGGCGGACCGCTGTTGGAATCGGCGATAACTTACATTGATTCAGGGTCTTTGTATTACCGCGGGAAGAACGTCATCAATTTGGCCCAGCACTGGTCCGTGGAACAAGTCGCCGCTTTCCTTTGGACCGGCGACCCCGAACGCGAGGCGAATCTGTTTCGCCAGGACGCGACTGACATTTCAGGCAAGGTCGGCAAACTTCTTAAGATTCTGTCGAAGGAAAGCGATCAGCCGCCGATCGAGCGCTGCCAAATATCGCTGCCGTGGATCGGAGCATGCGATCCAGCCGCCTATGACCTAAGACCGGCTTCGGCGGCTATGACAGGGGCGCGAATTTTGAAATTGTTGGCGTCGGTGATATCGGGCGCTCAACAATCGCACTCACTTGACCGCATTCTGCAATCGGCGTTGGCCCCGCGGCGTCCGGCCGCCAGGCGCCCGATTCAAATGGCATTGATATTATGCGCTGACCACGAGTTGAACGTATCGGCGTTTACGGCCAGGTGCGTCGCCTCCGCGTCGTCAACGCTCTATGACGTCGTAGCCGCGGGCTTTGCGGCAATGCGGGGGAGAAAACATGGGGGGATGACGTTGCGTGTCGAAGCGCTGTTTGACGAGGCCATTTTGGCGCGGTCGGCCGCTGCCACAATAGAGAGCCGTCTTCGACGCGGCGAACCGGTGCCGGGATTTGGTCACCCGTTGTACCCTGAGGGCGATCCACGCGGCCGCTTGTTGCTTTCTCTTGCTTACGGGACTTCAGATAAAGGTCTGGCTGAACTCAGCCGTGAGTTGTGCCGCGCTGCTTTTGAGATGACCGGCGAGCATCCCACCATAGATTTCGCGCTGGTTGCGCTGTCCCGAGCGCTCAGCCTTCCACCGCGTAGCGCCATCACCTTGTTCGCTCTAGGCCGCACCATCGGATGGATCGCCCACGCCATCGAGCAGTACGAATCGGGTCAGCTTATCCGGCCGCGTGCCAGGTATATAGGCCCTCCACCGGAAGCCGAGAGCGATCCTTGAGCCACAACGAAAGGAGCCGCTCTTCTGGCTCTTGTACCACCGTGCCGGTTCCAGTCAGTCCATATCCGCGGTGTCGGGCGCGGCTTTTCTCACTGATTCAAAATTCCTGGTTGTGTGTTCCGTAACGCTGCCGATTCGATATGGAGGTGGTTGGAGCTGAAACGATGCCACAGGAGGCGGCGGAATGCTTTTTCCCTTCGGTGCATGCCCGCCGGCAAGATATGAATTCAACAGCCTCATAATGACTCGCATCAGCATCGATTCGATGACGATAACCACGGCTGTCGCCATCGCAATCATCGGAATCGACAGTCCGCCTGTGCGTCTGGCAAGATCGCCACCGCCTTCTATTATACCGAGCAAGCCTAAAATGCCGACGCCTGCTATAAGCACGCCGAACAATCCGATGAGCCCCGCGGGAACTCCTCCCACAGGCATGGCTTCTCCCACCGATACTGAACCGGACGATACCGCGTTGAGATTAGACCCACATTTCTTACAAAAGTTCAGACCGGCCGTCGTCTCC
>Ga0335078_10011008_pt1 | contig 13399 bp, 8 predicted proteins | sample Lox_Sample_32_FD_206711 | JGI IMG/M metagenome (GOLD analysis project Ga0335078, IMG submission 206711) | Soil microbial communities from Loxahatchee National Wildlife Refuge, Florida, United States - Lox_Sample_3.2 | ecosystem: Environmental > Terrestrial > Soil > Wetlands | place: USA: Florida...
TTCTGCACTCCCGCCAGCCCGTACGCGCCATACCAGGCGACCAGGTCCACTTCCGGCTTCATGGCGTTGGCGGCCGCTTTCCGGCTGAGATCGCGATTGCTCAGATCCATGCGCGCCTCAGCCAATTCGGGACGATGCGCCTGCGCGTCGGAAATCAGGTCCTGCACCGGGGTCACCGGCTCTTTTTCAGGGATGCTCATGGTGTCGGTGGGAATTACCGGCGCCTCCGCCAAGACCACATCGCTGAGGTCACGAGTGACGGCATTCTTGATCAGCAATTCCTGCAACTGCAGTTCGTTTTGCGAGAGCAGCAAATCCTGATTAGCGGTCGCTTCCTGGCTTTCAGCCTTCATCACCTCCATGGGAGCGATGGCACCAATTTTCACCTGCGCGCGATCATCCGAAAGTGTTTTCTCTGCCAATTCGAGAGAACGTTCCTTTACCTTCACATCCTCGTACGCGTTTACCAGGTCCCAATAGATGTTCTGGATCTGAGAGACTGTGGCGATGACCTGACCGCGGAAGGACACGTCGGAGATTTCACGATTGGTGTGGGCGATGCGGATAAAACGCATATTCGGTCCGAAACCGAAGCCGGCCAGCAGGTGCTGCCGCAGGGTCACGCGAAATCCGGTGTCTACTTCGGGAGAGAGGATCGAAAACAGGCTGTTGTTGGTAATGCGGTCATTGTTAAAGCCGAGACTCATCAGCGTGCCCGAGGCAAAACCCTGCGTGTAATTAAAGTTGGCAATGCCGCTGTTTTGCTGGAGAGACTGAACTCCGTTAAGAACCGTGCTGGACTGCGGAAAAGTGGCGTGATCGATGGTCATGCTTCCGCTGATTATCGGATCGAAGCTATCGATCTGCGTTCCCACGCCGAGAGTGGACTGCACTAAACCTGAGGCACCTGTGCCGGCGCCCCCGGCGCCGCCCGAAGTACCGCCTGCACCAGCGCCGGGAGCTCCGGTGCCAAAGCCGCCGATGCCTCCACCCGGCGTTCCTTGCACCAAACCGGTTGCCACGCCGCGCACCGCTTCGCCCGACTTGGCACGCATGAGATCGGTATCGGCGATAGAAAGATTGAAGCGCGCAATCGCGAGGTCGAGGTTGTTTTCCAGCGCCAGCGCCACCGCGTCGCTCAGCGACAGCCTCAGCTTGCCATCCTTAAGCAGGCTCTCGATGCGAACCGTGTTCCCGAAGCTGGGCGGCGGCACCTGATGCCCCAGGTATGGTGCAATCGGATTCGGAAAGTGGGGGGTGGGGTTCTCGAAGTTGACCACGCCCTGCCCGAATGCCGTTCCCACCGCAAGAACAAGCAAAAGGCATGCGGACCCCAACCTGTTTTCTCGGCGACCAGGCAATACTTTCTTGCTCATAGCTCTCCATTCACCGTTCTATTCATTCGTAGCGCAGCGCCACCATGGGATCGACTTTCGCAGCCCGCCGCGCCGGAACATAGTTTGCGATCAAAGCCACCGCGGCCAGCAGAAACGCCAAGCCAATTAATGTGATGGGATCTCGCGCGCTCACGCCAAACAGCAGACTCGCCATGAGCCGTGTCAGCAATAGAGACGCGACGATTCCGGCTCCCACCCCCAGCGCCGCCAGCTTCATTCCCTGACCGACGACCATTTTCAGCACGTCTTCTTTCTGGGCGCCCAGCGCCATGCGAATTCCAATTTCGTGGGTGCGCTGCGACACCGTGTAGGACATCACGCCGTACAACCCAATCGCCGCCAGCAGCAAGGCGAGGCCAGAGAAGGTGGACAGCAGAAGCGTGGCAAAGCGCCGGCGCAGAACCGACTGCGCGATGAGATCCTGCATGGTGCGCAGGTTGGCCAGCGGAACATCTTTGTTCACACTCGCAACCGCGTTCTGGGCCGCTGCCGTCAGAGCCAGCGGATCGGAGGTTTTGCTGCGTACGACCACGAAAACCGAAGGCCAATGCGTCTGGCCAAACGACAGATAAATTTCCGGCCGCGGCGCAGTTTCCAGGTCCCGATGACGCACATTGCCAACCACACCGACAATCTGCAGCTTGTCGCCGAGCGGCCCGAAGTCGACGATGTATTTGCCGATGGGATCCTGCCCGGGAAACACATTTCGCGCCAGCGCCTCATTCACCACCGCGACTTGAACCGAGCTGTGCACATCTTCTTCCGTTAAGCCACGCCCGCGAAGCAACGGAATTCCCATGGTCTGGAAGTAGGTGGGCGTGCTGACGCGAATATCGGCTTCGTGTTCTGCATCGCTACCCGCGACTTTGAAGCTGCGGTCGCTGTTTCCGCCCGCGAGCGGCAACCGGCTCACCGCACCCGCCGACTGCACTCCGGGCAACGCCTGCAGACGCGTCACCACCTGATGATAGAAGTCATCCTGTTGCGCGGGCGTGCTGGAGGTTGGCAGTCCCACGTTGAACACCAGCAGACGATTGGGATCGAAGCCGGGATCCACGCGCATGAGGCGAACAAAGCTTTTCACCAGAAGTCCGGATCCGACCAGCAGGATGAGGGAGAGCCCGACTTCAGCCACGACGAGGATGGAGCGCGTTCGGCCGCGGCTGGCCGTGCTTCCGCGCTCGCCTTCTTTCAACGCATCATTCAAATTCCAGCGTGAGGCCTGAAGCGCGGGCGCCAGACCAAAGAGAATTCCGCTGAACATGGAAACCACAATGCTGAAACCCAGCACCTCACGGTTCACTCCGATGGACGTGTAGTCACGAATATCCGGCGGACTCATCGCCAGCAGAGCAGGCACGCACCAGGCCGCCAGCAAAACTCCAGCTACCCCGCCCAGCAGAGCCAGCAGAATGCTTTCGGTGAGCAGTTGCCGCACTACGCGCAGCCGGCTCGCACCCAGTGCCGCGCGAATCGAAACTTCCCTCGACCGCGTGGTAGCGCGCGCCAGCAACAGATTGGCCACATTGGCGCAGCCGATCAGCAACACGGAAGCCACGGCTACCAGCAGAAGCAGCAGCGTGGGGCGAATGTCGCTGACCGCGTACTCCTGCAATTTCACCAGGCTTACCCCGCGGTCCCCGTCGGCGTCCGGATATTGCTTCTCCAGGCGAAGAGCGATGGCGTCCATCTCCTGTCGTGCCTGCTGCAGGCTCACCCCGGGTTTGAGCCGTGCCCAGGCATCGAGATAATGCCGGTCTCGCGCTGGACGAGGATCCTGGTTCGGAGCGAGCGGATGCGAAGGAACACCCCACGGAGACGGCATCCACATCTCTCCATATTCGTCGGGAGCGTATCCGGGCGGCATCACACCGACCACGGTGTACGCTTCGCTATCCACCGCGATGTCGTGTCCTACCAGATTTCGATCGCCACCGAAACGCCGCTTCCACAATCCATAGCTGAGCACCACCACGTGGCTATTGCCAGCGCCTTCATCCATGGGCAGGAGCGTGCGCCCCAGCATGGCGGAAACTCCAAAGACAGGGAAGAAGCTGGCGGTCGTCATGGTGCCGCGGACGCGCTCGGGACGCTCGCCTCCAGTGAGATTCACGGGCCAGCCTCGCGACAAGGCTAGCTCCGCGAAAACGTGGTTCTGCGCCGCCCAATCCAGGTAGTTAGCCGGAGATACCGCGTCCCCACCTTCGCCGGTGCTGCGTTGCGATTCGCTGACGCTAAGAATCCGGTTGGCGTCCGGATAAGGTAAGGGATGCAGCAGCACCACATCCACCACGCTGAAGATAGCTGTGGTGCTGGCAATGCCAAGCGCAAGCGCAACCACGGCGACGGCGGTAAACCCCGGACTCTTGCGCAGCATGCGCCAGCCGTAGCGAACGTCCTGGAAGACGGATCCCATATTCTCAGCTCGCGGAGGCCACAGGAGCGGTGGGTTGCGGGTTCGCCGGATCGCTCGTGATCCAGCCATCGAATAATTGAATCGTCCGGTTTCCGTAGGAGGCATTCATTTCCGAATGCGTCACCTGAATAATCGTGGTCCCCTGATCGTTCAACTTCTTGAACAACTCCATGATTTCCTTGGCCTGGCTGGAGTGCAGGTTGCCGGTTGGCTCGTCGGCCAGAATCAGCTTGGGATTTCCCACCACCGCCCGCGCCACGCCCACCAATTGCTGCTGTCCGCCGGAAAGCTGGCTGGGGAAAAGATCTTTTTTGCCGACGATCTGAAAGCGATCGAGAATCTCCGCCACCATGCCGGCACGCTGCGAACGTCCGATACTCCGATAAGAGAGCGGCACGTCGAGGTTCTCATAGACCGTGAGATTGTCGAGCAGATGATAGCTCTGAAAAACGAAGCCGATGTATTTGCGATTCAGGTCGGACCGCTTCTTGCGGTCGAGTTTGTGGACTTCGTGTTCCAGGAAGTTGAATTCGCCGGTCCAACTATCGTCCAGCATGCCTAGGATGCTAAGCAGCGTCGACTTGCCCGAGCCCGATGGCCCCATCACGGTGACGAACTCGCCCTCCCGAATATCCAGGTTGATGCGCCGTAGCACATAAGTCACACCTGCGCCGGTTTTATAAGTTCTCTCGATGCCGCGTAGCTGAATCATTTTTGTTCACCACAAACCAGGCGTTCTCGGCCGTGCGATCACCCATCAATCCTCACTCATACCTCAGCGCGACCATGGGATCGACTTTGGTAGCTTTTTGTGTCGGAATCCAGGCGGCCAGCAGGGCGACAATCGCGACCAACAGCGTAGTCGCACCCAGAGTGAGCGGGTCGTAGTTGGAAATTCCAAAAAGCTGGCTGCGAACGAACCGGCTCAAAATCAATGCCAGAGGCAGAGATAGCGCGATACTGATTCCCGCCAAGCGAGCGACTTCCGCCAACACCATGCGAGCCACCGAACCCCGACTAGCCCCAAGTGCCAGGCGAATGCCGATTTCACGCGTGCGTTGCATCGTTGCGTAGGCTAAAACCCCATACAGCCCGATCGCAGCCAGCAGAGTCGCCAATATGCCAAAGCTTGTGGCGAGCAGCGCGACCAGCCGCTCACTGCTCAGGTTGTCGTTGATCTGTTCATCCATGGTGCGCATGGTGTCTAGCACGAGCTTCGAGTCCAGTTGCTGCATCGCCCTTCGGATGGCACTTTCGGCAACTTCTGGGCTCTGCCAGGTACGCACATAGAAGTGAAGGGGGAGTTCGCCGGCGTCCTTGGTTTGCAGATAAGGTAGGAAAACCGCGTGGGTAACTTCGTTGCGGACGCCCTCGTGCCTGGCGTCTCTAGCGACTCCAATGATCTGTATATCCGGGGTGACGTCTCCCGATCCGCCGGCCAGGGAGTGTCCGAGTGCCCTTTCGGGGGAGCCGAAAAAATGCCGCGCCAGGCTCTCGTCCACGATTGCCACCTTAGCGGCATCGGGACCATCTTGCTCGGTGAAACTGCGACCCGCCAGCAATGGTCTCTGCAGGGTGGAGAAATAGCCTGCCGAAACAATCGACCACTCCACGTTCATGTCTTCATCTTCTTTTGCAGTGTACCCGGCGATGGTGAAATTTCGGCTTTCGATCTCGCCCGCCAGCTCAGCATCGTTGGTGGTAGCGACCGAGCGGACTCCAGGCAAAGCGGCCAATGTATCCTGCGTTCGCCGGAACAAGGCCGGAATGTCCTTGGATTCATAGCCCGCGAGTTTGGCGTCCAGACCAAACGTGACCAGATGGTCGGTAGCAAAACCCACATCCAGCGTTTTCAGCTTGTATAGCGTACGCAAAAAGAGGCCAGATCCAACCAGCAGTAATAGACTCAGGCCAATCTGCACCCCCACCGCGGCACGCCGCATACCCGACCGACCGCCGGCCACGCTAACGGCTTGTTGTTTCAAGGCCGGCGTCAGGTCGGGACGCCAGAACTGCCACATCGGAACCAGGCTGAATAGCACACTGACCGCGAACGCCAGGCCGAAGTTGAAAGCGAAGATGCGCAGATCAGGATGGGAGGAGAACGCGACAAAGGTCTGAGGGTCGCTCGACATCCTCTGCAGCAGCAACTCAGAGACCGATGGGGCCAGAAGCAATCCCAGACCGCCGCCAAGCGAACCCAGCAGCAGCCCCTCCACGAGAAGCTGCTGTGCGATGCGTCCGCGCTCCGCCCCGAGGGCATAACGCACGGAAATTTCCCGAACCCTACCCGCCGCCCGAACCAACAGCAGCCCGGCAATGTTGGCGCAGGCCATCAAAATCACCAGACCAACCACTCCCGCCATAATGAACATTGGCGTACGAATCTCCTCGCGAAATGGTGAGAAGCCCAGCGACCCATCGAGCAGCTTGAGATGACTCTTGGTAAGGAAACTTTCCCGGATGGAAGCCGTGGTGTGCTTGAATGTCTTGAACTCATCCGCCCGCAGGGAATGCCAGAGAATATCAATGCCCGCGGCCGCCTGTAGATGTCCCACCCCCGGTTTGAGGCGAGCAAAAATATTCAGCCATTTTGATCGCCGGTTATCGAGGTCGTTCCAGTCCGGAGTGATTTCCGGCTTCATCATCATGGGAGCAAACACGTCTGGCGCCTTGCCCACAACGATGCTGTGAAACCCCGGTGGGGTCACTCCGATCACGCTGAAGGGGTGGCCGTTGACCAGAATGGCCTGATTTAGGACAGCGGGATCGCTGCCAAATTTCCTCTGCCAATAAGAGAAACTCAAGACTATGACTGGATTAGCGTCCTGGACTACATCGTCGGACTGAACAAAAAGTCGCCCCAGGGTCGGCCGCACTCCGAGCACCTCGAAATAGTTGCCACTTACCAGTTCGGTGTTCGCCAAGTCGGGCTGGTTGCGCCATTGCACCCCGACCTGGGTGGAGTCGGTAGCCAAGACACCCGCAAAAACATCGTTTTGGTCGCGCAGGTCGCGGTACATCGGATAGGAAAAGTAATCGCCGAAATCGCCGCCGTACGAGTCTCTCCTCCCCGTGTCCGAACCGGAAAATTGCAGGCGCACCAACTGCTCGGGTTGGCGCACCGGGAGGCGGCGCAGGAAAACTTGGTCGAGCAGAGTGAAGATCGCCGTATTCGCCCCGATGCCGAGAGCCAATGTAATGATCGCGACAGCGGTGAACCCGGGGCTGTTGCGCAGCGTGCGCAAGCCATAGCGAAGGTCCTGGATGAAGGCTCCCATGAATCTCACTCGTACCTCAGCGCGACCATAGGGTCGACTCTCGCCGCGCGGCGGGCCGGAATGTAGCTTGCAATCAACCCAATCGCAATCACGCTCAGCCCCGCCATGCAAAAGGTCGCTGGGTCGTTTGGCTTCACACCGAAAAGTAAGCTTGTCATCATCCGCGACGTCGCAATGGCAGCGACCAGGCCGGCCGCGCCTCCGGCAATGACCGGCTTCAGACCGTTCCCGGCAACCCAGCGCAGGATATCCTCGGCTCGGGCCCCTAGCGCCATGCGCACGCCGATCTCCTGGGTGCGCTGCGTGACCAGGAGCGAGATGACCCCATAGATTCCGATCGCAGCCAGCAAAATCCCCGTCGCGGCGAACAAGCCTAGTAGTATGGCATCGAAGCGTGGCCGCTCGGCGAACTTGCTCACCCGCTGATTCATGGTCTCGATGGTGACGGGAAGATTCGGATCGAGGTCGGCGATCTCCGCGCGGAGCCACTCCGCTGTAGCTTTCGGGTTCGCAGAGGTGCGAATGATCAGGCTGGAAGATGGCCCGTTTCGGGTGAGCCAAACGTCGTCGGTGGTATGCCGCCTGACGTAGTAGAACTCAGGATCGGGCGGAACGTTAATGCCACTGTTCTTCACGTCCCGGGCGACGCCGACTACGGTGTACCATGGGCCGTCAAGCCCCGGCTGCAGCCTTTTTCCGATCGCGTCTTCCCCGGGGAACATGCGCCGCGCCAGAGTGTCATTCAGGATCAGAGCGTACTGATCGGGGTTTCGGTCGGCGTCAGCAAAGCCTCGCCCTCGCGTAATCGGAATATCGAAAGCGGCAAAGTATCCCGGCGTCACCGAGCGCCAGGCGACTGTACCGCCGGTGCCTTCCTGCGGCAGCGGGCGGCCATCGACGCGGAGAGCAGCGAACAACGTGAAGTGCTCTTGCCCGCCTGGCGGAAGTGAATCGCTCAGGGCAAACGCCTGCACTCCGGGGAGACGTCGCAGGCGCTGCTCCAGCTGGTCAAAAAACGCCAGTTGTTGCGCCGGCTTCGGGTAATCCTGGCCGAGCTCGACATTCGCGGTGAGCACACTGTTGGAACGCATCCCTAGTGGCTCGTTCTCGAAATTCCACAAACTCCGCAACAGAAGACTCGCGCCTGCCAGCAAAACCAGAGACCCCGCGACTTGAACCGCGACCAAGGTTTGACGAAACCAACTGTGCGACGCGCCCACCGCAAGCCGTCCGGTAAGCGCTTCCGGGCGGGGATTCTGAAAAGCCGGGACCAGCCCGAAGATAATTCCGGAAAGAACAGATACCGCCAGAGCAAAAAGCAGCACACGCGTGTCAAGCTGCGCTTGTTGCAGCCTTGGAATACCCTCGGGTGCGATCACCACAAACAGTCGAAGCAGGAAATGACCAAGCAAACATCCGGCAGCGCCGCCGAATACGCCGAGCAGCAAGCTTTCCACCAGCGCCTGTTGGACCAGCCGGGCACGGCCCGCACCCAAGGCCTCTCGAACCGCCAACTCCCGTTGCCGGCCGCCAGTCCGCGCCAGGAGCAGGTTGGCAACATTTGCGCACGCGATCAGCAGCACGGCGAGAACAGCCGCCAGGAGGATCCAAAAGGCCAGCCGCACGTCGCCGATTTGACGGTCACGCACCGACCTTACCCGCAGCGATACCTCTTTACGAAACTGCGGAGGAACCCACTTCAACGACTCCTGAAAAAGCGGTTGCAGAGCGGCTTGGGCCTGCGCGATCGTGACTCCCGGCTTCAGCCGCGCGAATGCGCGCAACACCCTCCCTGCTTTCGGCCGGACCTGCTCCGCCTCGGCCAACGCTTGCGGGACCACGATGTCGGGCCGGGCTAGAGTGGGAAACTCGAAGTCCGCCGGCAGGACGCCGACGATTCTTGTGGGTTGGGTATCCAGAGAGATGGTTCTACCGATGATGCTTGGATCACCGCCGAAGCGGCCCCGCCAGGTGCCGTAAGACAACAACGCAACACCGGGAGAGTTCGGCTGATCTTCGTCGCGGGTGAAGTTGCGTCCGAGCAACGGCTGGACGCCAAATGTGGGCAGGAAAGTCGATTCCACCTCGGCGCAACTCAAACGTACCGGATTCTGCTGGGTGAGATCGCAGTTGTCCAGTCCGGGCATCATCGAGGTGATCGCTTCGAACGGAGTCTGCTGCGCCCGCCACTCTAAATAGTCAGTGCCCAGCATGAATTCGTCACGCTCGATTGGCGCGACAAAGCCTAACGACACCAGCCGCTCCTGATGTGGATAGGGCAACCCGCGAAACAAGGCGAGGTCTACCACGCTGAATACCGCAGTTGTGGCTCCGATGCCCAATGCCAGCGTGACCACGGCCAGCGTCGTGAACCCGGGGCTGTTCCGCAGCGTGCGCAAGCCATAGCGAAGGTCCTGCAGCAGCGATTCCATCTAGTTCACCTCGACGCTCTCCTCGACTACGCGTCCGTCAAACAGGTGGATTTGCCGGTCGGCGTGGCGCGCGAACCGGGGATCGTGAGTGACCATACAGATAGTCGCGCCTTCGCGATGCAGGTCGCGCAGCAGGTCCATTACCGCCTCGGCGTTACGCGAATCCAGGTTGCCGGTAGGCTCGTCGGCCAGCAGAATTGCCGGCGATCCCGCCAAGGCGCGAGCCACGGCCACGCGCTGCTGCTGACCGCCGGAGAGTTGCGATGGGTAGTGTTTAGTGCGATGGCTCATGCCCACGCGTTCGAGCGCCGTCTGCACACGCTGCTTCCGCTCGGCCGAAGCCATGCCGCGGTAGGTTAGCGGCAGTTCAACGTTTTCATACACGCTCAAATCGCCGATCAGGTTGAAACTCTGAAAAATGAATCCGATCTCGCGATTGCGAATGCGCGAGCGCTCGCTGATGTTGAGATTGGCAACAGGATGCTCGTTCAGGATATAGGTGCCTTCGCTGGGAGAATCGAGCAGGCCGATCAGCGCCAGCAGCGTCGACTTGCCTGAGCCCGACGGGCCGGCAATCGAGACGTACTCCCCTTTGCGAATCTGCATGTGAATTCCTGAGAGCGCATGGGTCTCGACCTCGTCGGTATAGAACACCTTAGTGATGTTCTCCATGCTGATCATTACGCCCGCATCCGCCATCGCATGTCCTTTCTTGAACTCTTGCTACCCACGCGCCAAAAAACCTTAGCCACAGAGCACGCGGAGTACGCACAGAGTGGATCTCTTGAACTTATTCCAATCGAATCCGGTCGAAATTATCCCAGCGCGACATGTCGGAAAGAACGACCTGGTCGCCTTCTTTCAATCCCTGCAGAATCTCCACGGTGTTGACCGAGCTCCTGCCCAGCTTCACCTGCGCCCGCACGGCGCTGTTGCCATCTGGCTCCAGTTTGAACATACCCACCGTACTCTGCTCCTGGCCAAACGCCGGACGCCCCACGTACAGCACGTTATCCATTCTTTCCAGGTCGATGGTCCCGTCCACACTGAGATCAGGACGCGCACCCTGCGGCAGGGCGCCGTCAAGCGCAACATCGACAGACACCGTCCCACTCACAACAGACGGATCAATGCGCACAACGTGACCATGAATAACACCGTTATGGGTGTCGACCGAGGCCGGCTGTCCCAGCTGGATGTCCTTGGCTTGAGTCTCCGCGATCTTCAGCTCCGCTTTGAGGCGTTGCGGCTGCACGACTTTGGCGAGAACGGTGCCAGGAGTGACGAACTGTCCGATCTTCAGAGTTTGCTCCTGCAGCACGCCGTCGATGCCGGCGCGCACCTTGAGCCGATCGACCTGGCTTTCCTTGAGCTTCGCCAAAGCGCGAAATTCTTCGACCTCTGCTTGCTTCGCCTGAAGCTGAGCCAGGAGAACTTCATTACTGTTAGTGAGCCGCTGTTTCTCGATGTCGTTGCGCGTGGCCAGCTCATCCGCCTTCTGGCTGGAAACTTTATGACTGAGTTCCGAAATCACCCCCAGCTTGGCCAGCTCGGTATCGATATCGGACTGCATTTTGGCTTGGCTGTATTCCGACTGGGCCTGTGCCGAGAGAGATTTCTGCGCCAAGACCTGGCTGGCCAGCGTCACCTGAAAGTTCTTGTAGTCGGCTTCCGCGGCTTTCAGCTTCCACTCGGCATCGAGCGCCTCCTGGCTCAACTGGGGATTGCTCATTTCGAGCAGGATGGTGTCAGACTTCACCTGCGCGCCGGGCAGCTCGAGGATTTTGTCTACCCGCCCGTCGGTGATCGCGGGCAGGAATTGAATCGAGCCTTCCATCGGGACCAGCGTCCCTAAACCCCGCACTTGCCGCAGGATAGAGCCTCGCTTCACGGTGTCCACCCAGACCGTGGAGCGTTCCACGCTGGGTGCGGCCGGCTTCAGCCGGGAAAGCCCCATGGTCGCCAAAGCGAGCACAGCTATTCCGGCCGCCGCGTAGAGGATCCGGCGTCGACGTTTTTGGCGCGCTACCTCGGGTCGAGCAATATCCATTTGCTGGAAGAATGGCACGCTTCCCGCCACAGGGGACTACATCATAAAGTGCTATGAATACAATTAGTTAACGCCAATCCAGCGCAGGTCAAGAACGCTCTTCTGTTCAGTCATGGGAAGGAAGTGTCCGAATTCGAACAGTCTCCTCGATAATCCCCTACCGCAGAGGGCACAGAGTTCTACAGAGGAAAAGCTTGGCTGCCAAATCCTCTAACTCTGTGTCCTCCGTGGTTTGAGGTTTTTCCCCGTTTGACCTCCGCAACAGGCATCGGATATGCTGACCGCAATTCTCGCCGTTCTCTCAGCAGCTGTAGGAGGAAGCATGACGTCTCGACGGGGCTGCATTTCTCTGCTTTTAGGATGGATGATGCTGATGGCCGGAACCAGTTTTGCCGCAAATATCTACGATTTCACCTTGCCGTCGATCGACGGTCAACCCACACCTCTGGCGGATTTCAAAGGGAAGGTCGTGCTGGTCGTCAACGTAGCTAGCCAGTGCGGATACACGCCGCAATACAGCGCGCTCGAGGCTATTTACGGGAAGTACAAGAGCCAGGGATTTGTAATCGTCGGCTTCCCTGCCAACAATTTCGGCTCACAGGAACCCGGAACCAACGCAGAGATAAAAACTTTCTGCACCCGCAAGTACAGTGTCACCTTTCCCATGTACTCCAAGGTTTCTGTCAAGGGTTCGGATCAGACTCCTCTTTATCAATACCTGACCAAGGAAACGTCCGCACCCATCGCCGGGGATATCAAGTGGAACTTCACCAAGTTTCTGGTGGATCGCAAGGGCAACGTGGTGCAGCGTTTCGAGCCCGCAGTCACGCCCGATTCACCGGAGGTGGTCTCGGCTATTGAAAAACTCCTCAAACAATAGACCCTAAGTAGTACTCTGACTCGGGATCAGTCCGTCTTCTTTGGTCGGAATCGGGTGTATCCTCCTACGTAAATCCATATCAAAACCTCCCAAATCTCCAATAAGTTGAATCGAAATTCTGCAAATGCCGGAGATTCAGTGATCCGGCTTTGGCCAGCCTATTGCTGCAGACATCAAGACGAAGAGGTCAGAAATGTCCCAGGAAATTTCCGTCTCCTATCAAGCCATTAAGAGCAAAGTGTATCGGCTGATCGACGCGGCGGTGGAAGGCGAGAAGAACGAGGCGCAGATTCAGCAGTCCATGCAGCGCTGGTGGAAGCTGGTACATCCGGCGGACCGGGTGGTAGCCCAGAAGTATCTTCTGCGCGTCCTGGACCGATCGCACGCCAGCTTGAATGCGATGACTCATGCCTTCCTGGAAGCTGCGGAGTGTGAGTCGGTTAGCCCGATGGAAAGTGAAAAACTGGCCAAGCAGCAACCTGTCGCCACCCACTCTGGATATCCCGGCCTGCCCAGCTAGGCCGCACATCCGACAACTAGATGTCGTAATACAAAGCGAACTCAAAAGGATGCGGGCGCAGTCGGACCGCATCAACTTCCTTGCTGCTCTTGTACTCGATATAGGTACTCAACATCTCCTCGCTGAAGACCTCGCCTTTCATCAGGAAGTCGTGGTCTTCCTCCAGGGCTTCGAGTGCGTCCTCGAGCGAGCCCGGCATCGATGGAACTCTCGCCAACTCCTCCGGCTCCAGCTCGTAAATGTCTTTGTCCAACGGTTGGCCGGGATCGATCTTGTTCTTCACCCCATCCAGGCCCGCCATCAGCATGGCGGCGAACGCTATGTAGGGATTGCAGCTGGGATCGGGCGGACGGAATTCCACCCGCTTGGCTTTCGGCGAAGGTGAGTACATGGGAATGCGGCACGCCGCGGAGCGATTCCGGC
>Ga0335078_10011010_pt1 | contig 13399 bp, 13 predicted proteins | sample Lox_Sample_32_FD_206711 | JGI IMG/M metagenome (GOLD analysis project Ga0335078, IMG submission 206711) | Soil microbial communities from Loxahatchee National Wildlife Refuge, Florida, United States - Lox_Sample_3.2 | ecosystem: Environmental > Terrestrial > Soil > Wetlands | place: USA...
CGGTCGATCGTGCCGGCGCGCACGACATCGTGATCAATCCGCAGGGCGACACGCCGATGATCGAGGCCGCGCTCCTGCGGGCGCTCCTGGTGCCGCTCGCCGATCCGGCGGTCGACATCGTGACGATCGCAGCGGTGATCCGCGATCCCCATGAGGTCGTCGATCCGAACGTCGTGAAGGTGGCGTTCGAGCGCACCGCCGATCCGAACGTCGGGCGGGCGCTCTATTTCAGCCGCTTGACGATCCCGAGCGGCGACGGCTCCTACTACCATCATGAGGGCATCTACGCCTACCGCCGCGCCAGCCTTCGCCGCTTCGTCGCGCTGCCGCCGTCCGGCCTCGAGCAGACCGAGCGGCTCGAGCAGCTGCGCGCGCTGGCGGCCGGCATGCGCATCGACATCGCGATCGTTCCCGCGCTGCCGTGGGGCGTCAACACGCCGGCCGACCTCGAGCGGGTGCGCGCCGCCATGAAGCCGCGCTGATGGCGACCGCCGATCTCGTCCGCCTGGTCTCGTTCCAGGGCCAGCCCGGCGCCTATTCCGACCTGGCATGCCGCTCGGTGTTCCCAGGCGTCAAGACGCTGCCCTGCCGGTCGTTCGAGGACGCCTTCGCCGCGGTCGCCGAAGGCCAAGCCGACCGCGCCATGATCCCGATCGAGAACTCGGTCGCCGGCCGGGTTGCCGACGTCTACCACCTGATGCCGGGCTCGGGCCTCCACATCGTCGCCGAGCACTTCCAGCGCGTGAACCATCAGCTGCTGGCCACGCCGAGCGCCAGCCTGGCGACGATCAAGCGCGTCTACAGCCACGTGCATGCGCTCGGCCAGTGCCGCACGTTGATCCGCGAGCTCAAGCTCGAGCCCATCGTCGCCGGCGACACCGCGGGCGCGGCGGCTGAGGTCGCCGCGCGCAACGATCCGGCCGAGGCCGCGATCGCGTCGTCGCTCGCCGGCGAGATCCACGGCTTGACGACTCTCAAGGCCGACATCGAGGACGCCGCGCACAACACCACGCGCTTCCTGGTGCTGAGCCGGGTCGCCGAGATCCCCGACGCGGGTGACGGTCCGTGCATCACGACCTTCGTGTTCCGCGTGCGCAACGTGCCGGCGGCGCTCTACAAGGCGCTCGGCGGCTTCGCGACCAACGGCGTCAATCTGACCAAGCTCGAGAGCTACATGGTCGGCGGCCACTTCGCCGCGACCGAGTTCTACGCCGACGCCGACTGTCATCCGGACGAACGCCCGATGCGGCTCGCGCTCGAGGAGCTGCGGTTCTTCACGCGCGAGTTCAAGGTCCTCGGGGTCTACCCGGCGAGCGCGTTCCGCACCACCGGCAACGTCGGCTGAGCCGACCACGGCACCAGCCGTCACGCCACCTCGGCGAGCCAGCCCTCGATCAGGCGGCGCGCGATCGAATCGGCGCGCGGCAGGCTGAAGCCGGTGCCCGCGAAGCTGCGGATCTCGGCGGCGCTGAACCAGCGGCCGTCCTCGAGCTCCTCGGGATCGATGGTGAGCGCGCGCGTGCGGGCGGTTGCGTAGAAGCCGAGCATCAGCGACGCCGGGAACGGCCAGGGCTGCGAGGAGTGATAGCGCACGTCGTCGACCTCGATGCCGCTCTCCTCGCGCACCTCGCGCGCGACCGCCTGCTCGAGGCTCTCGCCCGGCTCGACGAAGCCGGCCAACGTCGAGTACATGCCGGGCGCCCACACCTTCTGGCGGCCGAGCAGGCAGCGATCGCCGTCGATCACCAGCATGATGGTCGCCGGATCGGTGCGCGGAAAATGGATGGTCGCGCAGCCGCGGCTGGTGCACACGCGCGTGTGCCCGGCCATCGCGGCGACCGTCGCCGCGCCGCACACGCCGCAGAAACGGTGCCGCGAGTGCCAATGCGCGACGCCGCGCGCGTAGGCGAGCAGCGCGCCGTCGCGCCGCGGCAGCAGCGCGCCGACGCGCCTGAGATCGACGAACTCGGCGGTCGGCGCGTAGGCGCGCGCCAACGCCTGCGCCTCGGGCTCGTCGAGCACCGACAGGTCCCAGGCGAAATAGGCATGCTCGGGCGTCTCGCCGAGGAAGATCAGCGGATCCTCGCCGAAGCGCGCGATCAAGGTCATGTCGGGGAACAGCGCGGCCGGCGGCTCGCCGAGCGCCACCAGGTTGCGCGCGCGCCACACCGGCACGATCAGGCTGTTCGGATCGGTGCGCCGCGCGTCGAGCCAGGCCTCGTCCTTGCGGCGGTGCGCGGCGCGGTCGAAGTTCTCCGCGACGTAGAAATTGGGCGCTTGCATGGCGCCCGACCCTGCCACAGCACCATCCGGCGCGCAAACGCGCGCACCGCCCCCGCTGCTCTGAGATCCCTGCGATTAACCATCCGGTGGGCTTGCGCGGAAGCGCGGGCGGGCTGATATTCCCGGCGGGAGGTTGGCGATGGACGAATCTCTCGCCAACCCGGTCAGGTCCGGAAGGAAGCAGCCGTAACGAGTTCCGATTCGGGTCGTCGATCCAGCCTCCCGCCCGCCAAGTTTCGCCGAATCAACCGCTTCCGGGCGCTTGTGGCCTCGCGCCACGGCGCTCGCTAGACTGCGCCGATGAGCGACACTGAAGCGGTCCGCGCGGCAGCCGGCGGTGCGAGCGCCTCTGGAGACGCCACGCCCTACCGGGTGCTGGCGCGCAAGTATCGTCCGCAGACCTTCGCTCAGCTGATCGGCCAGGATGCGCTGGTGCGCACGCTGACCAACGCGATCCAAAGCGGGCGGCTCGCGCACGCCTTCCTGTTGACCGGCGTGCGCGGCGTCGGCAAGACGACGACCGCACGCATCATCGCGCGCGCGGTCAACTGCATCGGACCCGACGGCACGGGCGGCCCGACCGTCGAGCCGTGCGGCCAGTGCGAGCCATGCGTCGCGATCGCCGCCGACCGCCACGTCGACGTGATGGAGCTCGATGCGGCGAGCCGCACCGGCGTCGACGACATCCGCGAGATCATCGACGGCGTGCGCTACAAGCCGGTCGCGGCGCGCTTCAAGGTCTACATCATCGACGAAGTCCACATGCTGTCGAAGAACGCCTTCAACGCGCTGTTGAAGACGCTCGAGGAACCGCCCGAGCACACCAAGTTCGTGTTCGCCACCACCGAGATCCGCAAGGTGCCGGTGACCGTGCTGTCGCGCTGTCAGCGCTTCGACCTGCGGCGCATCGACGCCGGCGAGCTCGCCCGGCACCTGACCGACGTGGCGCGCCGCGAGCGGGCGGAGCTCGCGCCCGACGCCGCGGCGCTGCTCGCGCGGGCCGCCGACGGCTCGGTGCGCGACGGCCTGTCGCTGCTCGACCAGGCGATCGCGCTCGCCGCGGGACCTGCCGGATCGCCCATGGCGTCGATCGGCGCCGAGGCGGTGCGCGCCATGCTGGGTCTGGCCGATCGCGCCCTGGCGTTCGACCTTCTGGAGCACATCGCGCGCGGCCGGATCGCCGAGGCGTTGGCGCTCTATGCCGACATGCACCAGGGCGGCGCCGACGCGCTCGCGCTGACCCAGGATCTGCTCGAGCTGACCCACGCGCTGACGCGCATGAAGGTGGTGCCGGGCGCGCCTGCTCCGGAACTGCTCCCCGACGGCGCACGCGCGCGCGCCGACGTGCTCGCCGCGGCGCTGCCGATGGCCGCGGTGACGCGGCTGTGGCAGATGCTGCTCAAGGGCGTCGGCGAGGTGCAGCAGGCGCCCGACGCGCGCGCCGCGCTCGAGATGCTGATGGTCCGGCTCGGCTTCGTAGCCGACCTGCCGAGCCCGGCCGAGCTGGTGCGCCGGCTGCAGCCGGGCGGCACGCCCGCCGGCGGGCCATTGGTCGCCGCCTCGGCGGCGCCCGCCCCCGTCCCGGTCGCCTCCGCCGCTCCCGGCATCGCGCCGGGTGCCGGCCGGCAGCCGCGCGTGGAGGCGGCCGGCGAGATCGCCGTCTCGGCCGGCGGCGCCGCCCAGGCCCGGGCGCGCCCCGCGCCGCGCACGCCGGCGCCCCAGCTCGATCCGCCGCAGGCGCAGGCCGCGCAAGCCGAACCCAAGAGCTTCGACGAGGTGATCGAGCTGTTCGGCGCGCGGCGCGAGGCGGTGTTGCGCACGCAGCTGTGGGCCAACGTGCACCTGGTGCATTTCGAGCCGGGGCGTCTGGAGTTCCGGCCCGCGCCGGCGGCGCCGCGCGATCTCGCGAGCCAGGTTGGCGACCGGCTGAGTCAGTGGACCGGCCGGCGCTGGGTGGTCAGCATCGCGAGCAGCGGCGGCGAGCCGACCCGGCGCGAGGCGGCCGAGACGAGCCGGACCAGCGAACGCGAGGCCGCAGCCGGCCATCCGCTGATCCGCGCCGTGCTCGACGCCTTCCCGGGCGCCCGCATCGAAGCGGTGCGCGAGCTCGGACGCGTCGACGCCGAGCCCGGCGCGGACGGCGCTCCAACGGAAGATGCAGACGAAGCTTCCGACTCGGAGGAGCCTTTCTGAGTGCGTCGGCCTCCCACAATCGTCACTGCGAGCGCGGCGAAGCAATCCAGGAGCGCCCGACGGGCCTCCGGATTGCCGCGTCGCTGGCGCTCCTCGCAATGACGGCTTTTGCGCTTAAATAGTCCCCGAGCCCCCGCTGGAGACCGCCATGAAGAACCTCGGCCAGATGATGAAGCAGGCGCAGGAGATGCAAGCGCGCATGGCCGAGATGCAGGCCAAGCTCGATCACGTCGAGGTCACGGGCAGCGCCGGTGGCGGGCTCATCACCGTGACGTTGAACGGCAAGGGCGAGCTCAGGCGCATCAAGATCGACAAGTCGCTGGTCGATCCCGCCGAGGTCGAGGTGCTCGAGGACCTGGTGGTGGCGGCGTTCAACGACGGCAAGTCCAAGGTCGAGGCGCACGTCGCCGACGAGATGGCGAAGTTGACCGGCGGCCTCAAGCTGCCGCCCGGGCTCAAGCTGCCGTTCTGAGCGCCAAGAGCCCACGGGTGAACGACGTGCGATACGCCGGCGGAGCGACGATCCCGTCGGGCAGCTCCGAGATCGAGACGCTGATCCAGCTGCTCAGCCGCCTGCCTGGGTTGGGCCCGCGCTCGGCGCGTCGCGCCGCGCTGCACCTGATCAAGCGGCGCGAAAGCCTGATGCAGCCGCTGACCGAAGCATTGGCGATCGCCGCCGAGCGCATCAAACCATGCTCGACCTGCAACACGCTCGATACCATCGATCCGTGCGCGATCTGCCGCGACGCGACGCGCGACGGTGCGGCGCTCTGCGTCGTCGAGCAGGTCGGCGACCTGTGGGCGATCGAGCGCACCGGCGCCTTCAAGGGACGCTACCACGTGCTCGGCGGCACCCTGTCGGCGCTCGACGGCGTCGGACCCGACGATCTCGCCATCGCGTCGCTCATGACGCGCGTGCGCGCCGGCGGCGTTCGCGAGGTGATCCTGGCGCTCAACGCCACGGTCGACGGCCAGACCACCGCGCATTACATCGCCGAGCGGCTCGCCGGCACCGGCGTGAGCGTGACGCGGCTCGCGCACGGCGTGCCGGTCGGCGGCGAGCTCGACTATCTCGACGACGGCACGTTGAGCGCGGCGCTGACCGCCCGACGCGCCGTCGGGTGAGCGCCCCGTGCCCGAGTGGAGCGCGGCCCAGTATCTGAAATTCGCAGACCAGCGCACGCGGCCGGCGGCCGATCTGCTGGCGCGCATCGCGCGCGACGCGCCCGCGCGCGTGATCGATCTCGGTTGCGGGCCCGGCAACAGCACCGCGCTCTTGGCGGCGCGCTGGCCGCGCGCGTACCTCGCCGGGCTCGACAACGCGCCCGACATGCTCGCGACGGCGCGGCGCGACCACCCGACCGTCGAGTGGATCACCGCCGATCTTTCGACCTGGCAGCCGCCCGAGCGCGACGCCGAGCGCTACGACGTCGTGTTCTCCAACGCCGCGCTGCAATGGGTGCCGGATCATGCGCGGCTGTTCCCACGGCTGCTCGACGCGGTCGCGCCGGGCGGCGCGTTCGCGGTCCAGATGCCGCGCGCCGCCGGCAAAGCCCAAAGCGTGATCCGCGAGATCGCCGCCGACGGGCCGTGGGCCGCCAAGCTCGCCGGCCAGGGCCGCGCCCAGGTGCATGCGCCCGGCGTCTACTACGAGCTGCTCGCACGCCGCGTCCACCGCATCGACCTGTGGGAGACCGAGTATCACCAGGTCATGGAGAGCACGGCCGCGATCGCCGAGTGGCTCAAGGGCTCGGGCCTGCGGTCGTTCCTGCCGCTGCTGTCGGATGACGAACGCGCGCAGTTCCTGGCGCGCTACCAAGCCGAGATCGACGCCGCCTATCCGGCCCAGACCGACGGCCGCGTCATCTTCCCGTTCCGCCGCCTCTTCGTGGTGTGCGAGGTCTAGCGTCGTCGACGCTCACCGTGCGCGCGACGACGCCAGACCATCGCAAACGCCTCAGTGCGTCGCGCTGCCGTTGGACGACGGCGCGCCGGTACCGAGACCGGGCGCGACCGCCGCACCCGAGCTGCCGCTCGCGCGGGTGCCGCCGCCGACCGACGAGCCGGCCGACGAGCCGATGCTGGCGGCGTGCCATTCCGGCATCGCCTTCAGTTCGGCGGTGGTCTTGGCCAGGCGGAACGCCTCGTGGGTGGTGTCCCAGTTGAACTGATCGACCGGCAGCGCGACGTTGCGGCCGCCGACGCCGAGCACGCCGCCCGCTTTCACCACCAGACGATCGATCGACTTGCTCTGCGGGTTCATCAGCACGGTGTCGACGCTGCCGATCTTCTTGTTGTCGGAGCCGAGGACCTCGGTGCCCGTGATCTTGGACACGTCCTCCTGGGTCAACGGATTGGGCTGGGGCGCGCGTGGCGCCGCCGTCAGCGGCGCGGCGCCCGGACCGGCGTGCGGCGAGCTGCCGGGGGTCTGCGCCAGGACCGGGCTGGCGAGCAGGGCCAGGGCGGCCGTCGTCGCGAGCAGGGACGTACGCATCTGGGGCCTCATGGGTGGTTGGATCTCACCCAGACAACACGAGGTCGCCTGCCGATGTTGCACGGCCGTTCGGTTATGCATAAGGCCATGCCCGTCATGCGACCTAACGCGAGCGGCCTAAACCATCCGGTGGCGTAGACCGTTTGCTTCGGTATCCGACTGCCGCGGCGCACATGCGGGGATCGCTCAGCCGCGATGCCAGAGCTGCCAGTAGCCCTTCTGGCCGACCTGATGCCAGCCATGCTGGGCCGGATCGGGACCGAGATACTTATCGACGTAGAACGGCCAGTCGGCGAACCAGCGCACGTCGTGCGCCGCGAGATAATCCCACATGTGCGTCTGGTAGGGGATCGCCTCGCGATTGACCTTGCCGTCGACATTGACGACACGAGCCCGGAAATAGCCGAGCGTGCCGGCCTGACCCGCCGCGACGGCGTCGCGGTCCGGCACGCGCTCGGCGATCAGCGCCAGCTGCTCCCAGTACACCGTGTCGACGTGCAAGGTGCGGCCGTGCTGCGCCATGACGGCCGAGATCACGGTCGGCGCGCACAGCAGCGCGAGCAGCCCGCCGGCTGCCGCAGGCCGGCGCAGCGCCGCCGGCGCCGTCGCCCAGGCGATCGCGACGCTCGCCAGGAGCGCGACCGGGAACAGATAGCGGTAGTAGAACCAGTAGGCCATGAAGCTGAGGCCGTAATAGACCGCGAGCACCGCCAGCGCGGCCGCCAGCACGGCGCCGAACTCGATCGTCCGCCGCGCCCGCACACCGGCGTCGTCGGCCAGCCCGGGCACCGCAACCCACGGCGGCGCGCGCCGCCAAGCCAACACGATCACGCGCGCCAGCCCGGCGAGCACGAGCGCGCGCAGGAGGCTGAGCAGGATGCCGTCGTGGAACAGCTCGTCGAAGCGTCCGAGCCACAAGGTCGGCAGGCTCGATGCACCGAGTGCCCAGAACACCCAGCGCAGGCGGCGCGCCGACAGGCCCCAAGCCTGCTGGGCGGTGCCGCTGGTCGGCATCAGGGCGCCGAACACGAGATAATTGTAGGCCCACCAGGGCGCCGAGACGACGAACGCGGTCCCCGCCAGCGCGCCGGCGCGCCACAATGCCGTGCGCCGGTCGGTGCGCCAGTGGCGTGCCAGCTGCCAGGCCGCCATCACGGCGACGAAGACCGCAGCGTCGATGCGCGCGAGCACGAGCAGCCCGAGCAGCGCGCCGAACAGCACCGGGCCCCCGCGGCGCTCGATCAGCCCCGCCTGGTGAGCGCGCCAGGCGAGCGCGTAGAGCAGCATCACGCAGCCGGTCTCGAGCCCGTTGAAATGATGCATGAAGGTGAGGAAGCCGCCGGCGTACAGCAGGGTCGCGAGCCAGCGGCGCGTCGCTCGCGTGAGGCCGGCATTGGGCTCGAGGTCGGGCACGGCATCGGCGGCGATCGCCCCGACGAGCGCCCCGGTCGCCAGATAGATCGTCCAGGACAGCGCGAACACGATGCGGATCGCGAGCGCGCCGTCGCCGCGCGCGAGCGCGTAAGCGCCGGCCTCGACGACGGTGAACAGGGGCTGAAAGCCGTTGGTCGGCTGGCGGCCGTCGGCCGTCACGCCGGCCCCGGTCGCGATGTTGCGGGCGACCGTCAGGCTGTAGAAGCCGTCCTCGGTCAGCGGCGTCGAGAACACCGCGGCGGCCGGCCGCAAGACCAACGCGCCGGTCGTCAGGACGAGCAACAGGGCAAGCGCGACCAGCCACGCCAGCAGCCGCCCCGGGGCGCGCGCGGGCGCCGTGCCGGCTTGACGGACGGCGCCGTCCGGCCTACCTACGCTCATGTTTCCAAGGACTTGCGCGTACCCGACGACGCCATGGCGAAGCTCCCGATCATCACTGCTCCCGATCCGCGCCTGAAACTCAAGGCCAAACCCGTCGGCGTGGTCGACGACGCGGTGCGCCGGCTGATGGACGACATGCTGGAGACCATGTACGCGGCGCCCGGCATCGGGCTCGCCGCGCCCCAGGTCGGCGTGGTCCAGCGGGTGTTGGTGCTCGATATCGCCTCGGGCGACCAGAAGCCCCAGCCGCTGCGCGTCGCCGACCCCGAGATCGTCTGGGCGTCGGACGAGCTCGCGACCTACGAGGAGGGCTGCCTGTCGCTGCCCGAGCACTATGCCGACGTGATGCGGCCGGACGCCGTCAAGGTGCGCTACCGCGACTACGACAACGCGCTGGTCGAGCTCGATGCCGAGGGCCTGCTCGCGACCTGCCTGCAGCACGAGATGGATCATCTCGACGGCGTGCTGTTCGTCGACCACATCTCGGCGCTCAAGCGCAACATCATCCTGCGCAAGCTCGTCAAGGCGCGCAAACTCGCCGCCGCCGACGCGTGAGCGCCTGAGCGCCGTCCGTTGCGCCCTGGCGACCCGCCGCGCCTGGCTTTTCTCGGAACGCCCGATTTCGCCGCGACCAGCCTCGAGGCGCTGATCGAGGCCGGCCGTGCGCCGGTGTGCGTCTATGCGCAGCCGCCGCGGCCCGCCGGGCGCGGCCAGCAACCGCAGCCGACGTCTGTCGAGCGCCTGGCGCGCGCGGCCGGGCTCGAGGTCCGCACGCCCGCGCGCCTGCGCGACGCCGACGCGATCCGCGACTTTGCCGCGCTCGAGCTCGATCTCGCCGTGGTCGCCGCCTACGGCCTGATCCTGCCGCCCGCCATCCTCGCGGCGCCGCGGCGCGGCTGCATCAATCTGCACGCCTCGCTGCTGCCGCGCTGGCGCGGCGCGGCGCCGATCCAACGCGCCCTGCTGGCCGGCGACACGGTCACGGGCATCACCCTGATGCAGATGGATGCCGGCCTCGACACCGGCGCGATGCTGCGCCGCGTCGAGGTGCCGATCGATCCGACGACGACCGGCGGCGCACTGCACGACCGGCTCGCCGACGCGGCGGCGCGCCTGCTGATCGACAGCCTCGACGATCTGATCGCCGGCCGGCTGACCGCGACGCCGCAGCCGGCCGACGGCGTCACCTACGCGGCCAAGATCGACCGCGCCGAGCTGCGCATCGATTGGCAGCGACCGGCGCGCGAGATCGAGCGCATCGTGCGCGCGTTCGCGCCGCGCCCCGGCGCCTACACGGTGCTCGACGGCGAGCGCGTCAAGGTGCTGGCGGCGTCGGTCGCCGCCGGCCCCGATCGATCAGCCGGCGATCCCGGCACCCTGCTCGACGACCGGCTGCTGGTCGCGTGCGGCGAGGGCGCACTCCGCCTCACCCGGCTGCAGCGCGCCGGCCGCGCGCCGCTCGACGCCGACGCGCTGTTGCGCGGCTTCGCGCCGGCGCCGGGCAGCCGGTTCGAGAGCTGAGGCCCGCGATGCCGCGTTTTCGCCTGACCCTGGAGTACGACGGCACGCCATTCGTCGGCTGGCAGCGCCAGGACAACGGCCGCTCGGTGCAGGAAGCGCTCGAGGATGCCGTCGCGCGCTTCGCCGGCGAGACGGTGACCGCCGTCGCGGCCGGACGCACCGACGCCGGCGTGCATGCGTGCGGCCAGGTCGCGCACATCGACCTTGCCAAGCCCTGGGAGCCGTTCCGCGTCGCCGAAGCGCTCAACCATCATCTGAAGCCCGAGCCGATCGCCGTTCTCGGCGCGGCGGTCGCCCCGGCCGACTTCCATGCGCGCTTCTCGGCAACCGAGCGGCACTACCGCTACCGCATCGCCAACCGGCGCGCGCCCCTGACCCTGGCGCGCGACCGCGCCTGGCAGGTGAACCGGCCGCTCGACGCCGCCGCCATGCACGTGGCGGCGCAGCGCCTGATCGGCAAGCACGACTTCTCGACGTTCCGCGCCAGCCTGTGCCAGGCCGCCTCGCCGGTGAAGACGCTCGCGCGCCTCGCGGTCGCGCGCGCCGGCTACGACGTGCTGATCGATGCGGCGGCGCCGTCGTTCCTGCACCACCAGGTGCGCAACATCGTCGGCACCCTGCTGCTGGTCGGGCTCGGCAAGTGGCGCGCCGACGACGTCACCGACGCGCTCGAGGCGCGCGACCGCGCGCGCGGCGGCGAGACCGCGCCCGCGCACGGCCTCTATCTGATGGAGGTGCGCTACGACGCTAAGCCGCCAGCAGACGCTCGGTGACGTGCGCGATCGCGAAATAGAGCACGAGGTCGAGCAGGACCAGCGCGACCGCCGCCGTGGCGGATACCACGAGCCCGACGCGGGCGATGAACCACTGGTAGATCAGCACCGAGACGAACGCCATGAGGGAGACGAACAGATAGACCTGGTCGGGCAACAGGCTGCCGACCGCGGCGACGATCAGGAAAAGCCCGGCCGCCGGCACGTTGGCCCAGTTGTACGGCACCATGTAGTCGAAGTAGCGCTCGCGGCGCCTGAGCAGGTCGACCACGAACAGCATCGCGAACGGATAGATCAGCCAGCTGACCGCGTAGGCGATCGTCTCGACCGCGATCGCGCGGACCAGGCCGGTCCCCGACGGCACCTCGCCCGACCAGATCACCAGCACCACGCGCACCGGCGCGATCAACACGGCAGCGAAGAACGAGCGCCAGAAGCCGCCGAGAGTGCGATCGAAGTAGCGCAGCCCGGCGGCATCGAGCTGCGCCAGCCGGATCGCGCCGCGCAGCGCGTCGGCGATCTCGGAGAGCGACGGCACCATCACGCGGCGCGGCCGAAGCAATCCTCGAGCATGGCCGCGTAAACGTCGACCAGACGGCGAATGTCGGCGAGCGCGGCGCGTTCGTCGACCTTGTGCATGGTCTGGCTCACCAGACCGAACTCGACGACCGGGCAGTGATGGCGGATGAAGCGCGCGTCCGAGGTGCCGCCGGTGGTGCTGAGCTCGGGCTCGCGGCCGAGCACGGCCCGGCAAGCCCGTCCGAGCAGGGCGCTCAGCGCGCCGGGCGGCGTCAGGAACGCCTCGCCCGACACGCTGACGTCGAGCCGGTAGGGCACGCGCTCGGCGTCGAGTCGGCGGCGCAGGCGTTCGGTCAGCGAGGCACCGGTGTGTAGATCGTTGAAGCGGACGTTGAAGCCGGCGGACGCGCTCGCCGGGATCACGTTGGTCGCCGGATTGCCGACGTCGACCGTGGTGATCTCGAGATTCGACGGCTGGAAATGCGGCGTGCCGTCGTCGAGCCGCTCGGCGTCGAGCGCAGCGAGCAGGCGCACCAGCTTCGGCACCGGGTTGTCGGCGAGGTGCGGATAGGCGACGTGGCCCTGCGCGCCGTCGACCACGAGCCGTCCGTTGAGGCTGCCGCGCCGGCCGATCTTAGCCATCTCGCCGAGCACGGTCGGGTTGGTTGGCTCGCCGACCACGCACACATCGATGCGCTCGCCGCGCGCCTCGAGCCAGCGCAACACCTTGACGGTGCCGTTGATCGCCGGTCCCTCCTCGTCGCCGGTGATCAGCAGGCTGATGCTGCCCGGCAGGCCGGCCGTGCGCGCGATCACGCGCTCGGCGGCGGCGACGAAGGCCGCGATCGCGCCCTTCATGTCCGAGGCGCCGCGCCCGAACAGGAAGCCGCCCTCGATCGCGCCGCCGAACGGATCGACCGACCAGGACTCCGGCCGCCCGACCGGCACCACGTCGGTATGGCCGGCGAAGCAGAAATGCGGGGCGCGCGTGCCGATGCGCGCGTAGAGATTGTCGACATCCGGCGTGCCCGGTTCGGAGAAGCGCAGCCGATGGCACGCGAAGCCGAGCGCCTCGAGCTGCGCGGCCAACAGGTCGAGCGCGCCGGCATCGGCCGGCGTCACGCTCGGACAGCGCACCAAGCCTTGCGCGAGCGCGATCGGGTCGAGCGCGGCGGCGGCGCCCGCTACGAATGCGCTCACGTGCGCAGGAGCTCGTTGATCGCGGTCTTGGCGCGCGTCTGGGCGTCGACCCGCTTGACGATCACGGCGCAGTAGAGCGACGGGCCGGGCTGGCCGTTGGGCAACGCCGGTCCCGGCAGGCTGCCCGGCACGACGACCGAGTAGGCCGGCACGCGGCCCTGGAAGATCTCGCCGGTGGTGCGGTCGACGATCTTGGTGGTGGCGCCGATGAACACGCCCATCGACAGCACCGCGCCGGTCTCGACGATGACGCCCTCGACGACCTCGGAACGCGCGCCGACGAACACGTCGTCCTCGATGATGACGGGGTTGGCCTGCAGGGGCTCGAGCACGCCGCCGATGCCGACGCCGCCCGACAGGTGGCAGTTCTTGCCGATCTGCGCGCACGAGCCGACGGTCGCCCAGGTGTCGACCATGGTGTTCTTGTCGACGTAGGCGCCGAGATTGACGAAGCTCGGCATCAGGACGACGCCGGGCGCGATGTAGGCGCCGCGCCGCACCGCCGCCGGCGGCACGACGCGGAAGCCGGCCTCGCGGAAGCGGTTGTCGCCCCAGCCGTCGAACTTCGACGGCACCTTGTCGTAGAAGCTGGCGCCGCCGG
>Ga0335078_10011013_pt1 | contig 13398 bp, 12 predicted proteins | sample Lox_Sample_32_FD_206711 | JGI IMG/M metagenome (GOLD analysis project Ga0335078, IMG submission 206711) | Soil microbial communities from Loxahatchee National Wildlife Refuge, Florida, United States - Lox_Sample_3.2 | ecosystem: Environmental > Terrestrial > Soil > Wetlands | place: USA...
GAGGCACCAATACCACGTGGCTGCTGGTACCACGACGACGTCGTAGCAGTCTCTAAGGAGGCACGTTTAGTAACCGACGGTCGAGAATCTGTCAAGGTTCACAAATGAGTTTTAGTTAAAAGCCGCACGCGCTGAAGCCCGCCCCACTCGGTCTGGCATCGATTCCGAACGTCAAAGACCTACCAGAAGAACTGCTTCACCACCGTGGGCGAGCTTGGCGCTCCCGAAATCACCTTCACATGCAGCACGAGCTGTAGATTCTTCTTCTGCCATCCGGCGGGCGCGTTGCGGAACGCTTCGGACATCAGGTCGGGATTAGTAATCAGGTCGGCCGCCGCGTCGGTGCCGTACTGCGTAACTCCCGCTACTTCCACCAGCATCGCGTGGGTGTCGGGATGGAACACCCGGGAGACGATGGCGTAATCTTCGGTGGTGTGACGATCGCGCGGCAAAGCGGGAAGCACCCATTCCGTCGGTTTACCATCGTCGGTGATTCCCGCCGGACGGCGATACCCATCGACGAAAAATCGCATCTGGTTGCTGATCTGTTTCCACTTGGTGTAGGAGAACCCCACCAGGATGGCCGGCCCGGAGCGGAGATCGGTGAAAGAAACGTCGTTCCCCACCTTCACGCGATAAGCGCGATGCAATCGCGTCAGCATGGCCACCAGCCGCGACGTGGCGATCAGGTCGCCGCCGCCCACGAACTGGTCGTTGAGCAGCGTGAAATCCCCAACGCTCGATGGCGGCGTAATCGACGGGTCGATATCCACGCCGTAGACTGGCACGTAGGAGGCGCAGAGCTGCAAGGGAGTCGATCCGTTGAGCACCGGCGCCCAGAATTCATCGAGCGGAGTGACGGCGGGACGGGCGATGAGCCACACGACCACCGCGGCCAGAGCTAAAACCGCGACGGCAAGCGCCGCCCGGCGCGGCGTTACCACCGGGTCGGAAGCGGTTGCCGGCATCTCCACCGGTGCGGCGGACGGAGCCGGTTCGGCCGGAGCGGGCGCCGCCACATTCACCAGGTGGAACTCGGGGACGTACGTGCCGGAAGGAAGTTCGATGCGCACCAGGTCATGCGCGCCCTGGTCGGAGTAGTAGATGCCCAAACGTTTGCGAACCTCGCCGGCCTTCACGCGGACCGTGGCATCGTCGCCGGGATCGTAGCTGGTCGGTCTTCCGAAAACCTCGATGCCGATGGTCCGTTCCTTGAGCATGTCGCCGTGTCCGAGGAGCGTGTTCTCCACCACGTAGCGGAGAAAATCCTGGCTGCGCTTGCTGGTGCGGAATTCATGGCACGCGAGGACGCGATTCAACTCCTCGCGAACCTGCTCTTCGGTCGGCGACCCCGCCGGCCCCCGCGCCGGCGCCGGTACGGACCCCTGAGTTTGTCCCTGAGACATAGGGGATTACCTCAGGTTAGCTTGTTTTGACGCGGCGCGCGTGACCGATTGAAAAGAAAAACGTTCGATCCGGGTAACGAACTCCGCGAAACGCCGCCGCAACCGTTCGGTACTGGACTTCGCGCCGCCGGTGGCGCAGGCTCAAATCTGGCATGTCGAGAATGCTGGAAGAGACACGCCAGCAGCCGCAGGCTCTGGCGAAAACTCTCGCCGAAAGCGAGACGGCACTGCGCGAATTGCGCCGCCATCTGGAGAACAAGCCGCCCCGCCTGGTGATCCTGGTGGCGCGCGGCACTTCCGACAACGCGGCTCAATTCGGCCGCTACCTGATCGAGATTGCCACCCATATTCCGGTATCGCTGGCGGCGCCCTCGGTGCTGACGCTGTACGCCAGCCCGCTCGATCTGCGCGACGTGCTGGTGGTGGGGATCTCGCAATCGGGTGAATCGACCGACACTAACGCGGTGCTGGCCGATGCGCGCAGCCGCGGGGCGACCACCGTCGGAATCACCAACGAACCCAATAGCACCATGGCGGAGATCTCGGCCTTCACCCTGCTGGCGCATGCCGGCAGGGAAGAGAGCGTGGCGGCAACGAAGACCTACACCTGTCAACTTCTGGCCCTGTACCTGCTGGCCCACGCGCTCGGCGGCGAGGTTTCCTTCGAGGCGCTTCGCCGGTTGCCCGAGTGGATCGAACAGGTACTGGAAATCGAGGATCGCGTGGGCGAAATCGCCGAGAGGTACATGTTCATGACGCGCGCGGTGACGGTGGGCCGCGGACTGAATTACTCCAACGCGTTGGAATTCGGCCTCAAACTGATGGAGACCTGCTACGTGGTGACGGAGCGCTTCTCGCCGGCCGACCTGATGCACGGACCGATCGCGCTGGTGGAGCACGCATTCCCGGTGTTCGCGTTTGCCCCCTCGGGAGTGACGTGGCAATCGATCTCGGCGGTGCTGGACATGCTGGAGGAAGTGAAGGCGGAGACGCTGGTCATCACCGACGACAGCAATACCGAGGCGTGCGCCAAGCCGGCGCGGCTGATTCGGCTGCCCAATCCGCCGGCGCAGTGGGAAGGCCCGCAGGATTTCTACACGCCGATTCCCTACATCGTGCCGGCACAATTGTTCGCGGCGCAGTTGGCGGCGATCAAGGGGGTCAATCCCGACCATCCGCGGATGCTTCATAAGATTACACGGACGATGTGAGAGCTGTTTCTCATATCGAGCGGTACGGGCTCTGCGCCAGGAGGGCGTTTCCAAATTGGCCATACCAGGCTCCCTTGGGGCACGTCTTCCGCAAGCATGCCCGAAAGCGCAACGTCTCGATCCTGCATTCGGACCAAGCGAAACTTCTGGCGCTCGGGCTTGGCAGAGATCCACTCCGCCGCCTGATCGCAAGGGAGACTGACGGCGACAACCGTTCCAAACACCGTTTTCGTCGGCTGGCGGGCGGAAGCTGAAACGGCCACGATCCCATAGGCAAGACACAACGCCACGAATGCGTGCATGGGTTTCGACCGCCACGCTGAGCGTAGTTCAGAGCTTTCTGAAAGCTGAACGCTGATCGCTCTTACTCAATTCGACGTCGGCGTCTTTTGAATGCTATCGATGACGATCACCGGCACCGAGGTCTTTCGCGGCTCCATTTTGAGGCCGAGCGACTCCACCGAAGTGAAGATGGAAACCTGGTCGCCTCCGAAATCGGGAATGCGGCTGGCATCGGCGCCGGAAGCACGCACCAGGCTGCGAAGTTCTTCCACCGAGTATTCCAGGGTGAAATTGTACCGGCCGGTAAGCCCCGTCTCATCCACCACGGGCCGGTCCAGAAATTTGGAGAGCGAATCCAGGATGACGGCGAACGTCACTTTGCGGGCCTCGAGTTTGTTGAGACCGTAGGCGATGGACGCTCCGCCGCCGAGATCGACCACGGTGCCGCCGCGGCCTCCGCCGGTTACGTTCACATCCACCTTCGAGGTGTCCACGCCATCGGTATCCGGCGGCACCTCCTTGATCTTGAGGCCGCCTTTTCCCACCACCAGGGCGTACGCCGGCAGTTCCCGCGTTTCGCGATGCATCGTCATCTTGAACCGGTCTTGGATCAGCGACGCTACCATCCCCCGCAGCGCTTTCTCGCCCTTGTCGCCGTCGGGCAGCTTGCCGACGATGTCGAAGTGCTCGGTGGCCAGCCAGTCCGGGCCGATGATCTGGTAATCTTTGACGTCGTATGCCATGTTCAGGTAATTCATCAGCGTCAGATAGTTGCAGCGAACCATGGCGCCATCGATGTGCACGCCGACCGCGAACTGGCCGTCGCGAATTGCGGGCGACGGCTTCACCGACGCCACTTCGAATTCCGAGCGCGGCGCCTGCGTCTGGCAGAAAACCGCGGGCGCCGCGAGGAGGAGGGCGAAAATCAGAGTTCTTGCTGGCCGCATTCTACGAATCATGTACGTGATCCCTTCAAAAAAGTTCCGAACGTGTACTCTTCCACCACCCGGCCGCCGATCAGGTGCTCCTGAACGATACGTTCCAATACCGGCGGCGTCGCCGAGTGATACCAGACGCCATCAGGATACACGACGGCGATCGGCCCTTGCTCGCAGATGCGCAGGCAATTGGCCTTGGTGCGGTTGATGCGATCGAGCAGGCCGAGTTCCGCCAGGCGGCGCTTGAGATAATCCCAAGCCTCGAGGCCAACGTCTTTGTCGCAGCACTTCGGCTTGGTTTGATCGCAGCACAAGAAGATATGACGCTCGTGGCCGGGCATGCCGAGCCCGGACGCCAGTTGTACCAGCCGTTCTACGTCCGCCATTTCAGTACTTCAGATAGACGGTCTTGTAATCGCTGTAAAATTCCATCGCCGCCGGACCCTGCTCCTTCGGCCCGAAGCTGGAATCTTTCGTGCCTCCGAACGGAAGTTGATACTCCACCCCCGCGCTGGGCAGGTTAACGGTCAGCAATCCCGCCTCCGCGCGGTAGATGTACTCGAAAGCGCGCGACAGGTTGCCGGTCTGAATGGACGAGGAAAGCCCGAACGGGATGTTGTTGGCGATGCGCATGGCGTCTTCAAAATCCCGGGCGCGCATGATCGCCAGCACCGGACCGAAAATCTCCTCCTTGGCGATGGTGTGCGACTCCTCGACTCCCGCGAATACCGTGGGAGCGACGAAGTAGCCCCTGGCGAGCGGGCCATCGCCCAGGCGCGAACCGCCGCACAACGGTTCGCCGTTTTCCTTGCGTGCGATGGCGATGTAACGGAGCACGGTTTCCATCTGCGCCTGGTCCACGCAGGGTCCGATCTCGATGCCGGCCTGCATGCCATCGCCGACTTTGAGCTTCCTGGTGCGCTCCACGACCGCGGCCACGAAACGATCGTAAATAGCATCTTCCACGATGGCGCGGCTGGTGGCGGTGCACTTCTGGCCGGTGGAGAAGAAGGCGGCGTTGACTACGTTTTCCACGGCGGCGTTGAAATCGGCATCGGCGAGCACGATGGTGGGGTTCTTGCCGCCCATTTCGAGCTGGATACGCAGGCGCCGCTTGGATGCCTCGCCGTGCAGCCACTGCCCGATTTCGCACGAACCGGTGAAGGACACGGCTTTCAATGGAGGCGCGGCGATCATGGCTTCGCCCAACTCTCCACCGGATCCGGCCACGAAATTCACTACGCCCTTCGGGATGCCGGCCTCATGGAGCGCTTCGACGATGCGCCATGCGCTCAGCGGCGCCGCCGACGCCGGTTTCAGCACTACGCTGTTGCCGCAGATCAGCGCGGGCGCCAGTTTCCACGCCGGAATGGCGCTGGGGAAATTCCAGGGCGTGATGAGCCCGACCACCCCGATGGGCTTGCGCAGCGCGAACATGTGGACGCGATCGCGCTCCGAAGGCACGAGCATGCCCGGCATGCGCGAGCCTTCGCCGGCGAAGTAGCGCAGGATGTTGATGGAGCGGCGGACTTCGCCCTTGGCTTCGGGATAGGTCTTTCCTTCCTCGCGCGTCATATCGGCAGCCACGGCATCGAATTTTCGGTCGAGGATGTCGGCCGCTTTGTACAGGATGTTGCCGCGCGCCGGGCCGCTCATGGACGACCAAGCCGGTAAAGCGGCGGCGGCCGCCGAAGCGGCATCGTGTACATCCTGCGCGCTGCCCTTGGCAAAGGTGCCGATCAGCTCATCGGTGTTGGCGGGATTGCGATTCTCGAAGGTCTTCGCCCCGGACACCCATTCGCCGTTGATGTAGTTCGCAAAGTTTTGAGTCATAGGAGTGGTTTTTAGTGCGCATATCCGCATAAACAGTAGGGCCGACCCCAGGTACGCGGCCGACCCCCTGTTCGGCCTCCCAAGGAGCGGGACGAGGGCGTCCCGCGCAGGCCAGGGGGCCTGCCCTGCCGGCGGCGCTGTTGCGCGCGAATGCTGTTTGGCGCACCGTCATTCTAGAATTGCATTTTTGCGCCCTGCCCGGCGTTTGCCCCGGTTTGAAAATACGCGTCATCGCGAGTGAAGCCGGACATGGCAGCCACGATATTATTGGGAAAGAGTTGCAGCGCGGTGTTGTAGTTCTCGAGCGCCTCGTTGTAGCGTTGGCGCGCCACGTTGACTTCGTTCTCGGTGTTGGAAACGTCGTCGGGCAAGTGTGCCAGCGGCGCCCCGGGGCGAAGCCGCCGCTCATCCTGCAATACTACCGGCAGTCGCAAGATGGCTTGGTTCAACCGATCGTAGGCGGCCATTTTTTCGCGCGGGGTGCGGCCCGCAGCCAACAGGGCCCGCGCCTCGGCGATTCTTCCCACCACCTCTTTACTCCCCCCGGACAGGCCCTTCATCGGCGCAACCAGGCCAAAAATCAGGTCGGCCCGCCGCTGCATCGCTCCCTCGACCCCGCCCTTTCGCGCACCGATCTCCGCCCGCTCGGCGAGCAGCCGGTTGCGCACACTGGTGTACTTCACGCCCGCGAACACCAGCAGGGCGGCGGCGCAGACGGCAATGAGCGCGTATTTCACGGCGGGATCAGGTTTCCAAGCGGTCCACCGCGGCAATCACCACGGAGATCGCTTCCAGGTACGGACCCAAAAGGGCAACCGGGTCGGCTTCGCGCGCCTTCAATTTCCCCTCGCGGATGGCAAGCAGTCTTTCAAACGGCTGCGGGGCGAAGGCGAACCGTTGGCTGGCGAGCGCGATCACCTCGCGCTTGGTTGCCGGCCCGTCCGCGCCATGGAGAATCAGGGCGTGGCGAAAGAGCACGCAAAAAGTCGAGACGGAATCGAGCAGCAGGCGCAGAAGCAGGCCGGAATCGGAGAGCATGCCGGATGCCTTCTGGCGCAAACGCAGCGATTTGGCGCGCAAATCGTGCTCCACCTGCGAGCGGTAATACCGGTCGTCCACCGCGAGGCTGGAGATTACGTCTTTGCCGGCGAGCAACTGGTGTTGCCGCTTCATGTCGCGGAATTCGATCACGAAGCAATCCGTGGAAGCTGCCAGTTCCTGCTCGCCGAGCAGCAAAGGCGAGGGGCTGCCGCGCTCGCGCCACCAGCGGAAAACCGCCTCGCCGTCGCTCAATTCCCGCGGCGTGACGCAGCTCAACACGCAGAGCACGTTGTAGTCGGAGAATTTCTCCTGGCGGTCGCCGGCGGCCGCAGATCCGTAGAGCACCACGGAAACCAGGCGATCGCCATATGCCTTCTGAAGCTTCTCGACGAGCTGTTGCAATACCGCGTCCATAGATAGCCGTTACCAGTCGCTCGAGGCGCCGCCGGCCCCGGAATCGGCGCCTCCGAATCCTCCAAAACCGTCGCCGGAATCGAAACCACCGAAGCCGCCGCTGCCGCGGCTGCCGTAGCTCGATCGGCCTCCGCGATTGCCCAACACGATCCAGGGAAGGACACCCAAGGCGCCGGCGTTCGCGCGCGGACCGGGCGCGCGCGCGAGCAGCCACACCAGCGCCAGGACGCCAACCACCAGCATCCAGTTTAGACGGTCCCAAACCGCGGGCAGGTGGCGGCGGCGGGGCAGGCGGGCGGTGAAATGCACGTGCCGGGCGCGTCCGGCAGCCGCACCGATAGTCTCGGCAGCCGCTGCCAGCGCGTCGCCGCCATCGTTCTGGCGCAACGCCGGCCGCATTTCCGCGAGAACATCGTCGGCCAGCGTGCCGGGCAGGATCGCGGCCGCGCCGCGGCCTTCTTCGAGATCGATCCGGTGTTCCGCGACCGCGAGCACCAGCAGGACGCCGCTATCGTATCCTGGATCGTTGGCTTCCCAAGCGCGAAAAATGCTGCCGGCCACGTCCTCGACCGGCTCATTCTCGAGCGAGGGTACGGTGACGAACGCCATGCGGACTCCGGTGGCGTGCTCGACGCCGGCGGCGTACGATTCGATTTGCTTTTTGCTGGCGGCGTCGATGACGTGAGCGAAGTCGCTGACGTAGCCCTCGGGTTTGGGGAAGCGCGCTTTCCAGTCGACCGCCCGGCCGCCGGAGGCGCCCAGCGCGAGCATGACGCCCAGCCGCAACCACTTCTTCATGCTGAGCTTCCAGTTTACTATGAGCGCGCGCTATGGATTCGCCCATTTGGGGTCTGCTAAAATAGCGTTGTCACGCTACCTTGGGACGTCGTCTAACGGTAAGACTGCAGACTCTGGATCTGCGTATCGGGGTTCGAATCCCTGCGTCCCAGCCACTCATTCTTCAACAGTTGCTGAACGGAGAGATCAGGCAGCCCGAGCCCAGGCGTGGCTATCGGCCGAAAAATCGGCCTGCCTCGGGACCAACCGACCCGTCCGGAAACCGGCGCCGGGGCAAAGGGGGAACAGGCATGCCGAACCGCTCGTGCCAGCGTCGCCAGGCTTCCTCGGTGAAGATCCCGGCGGGAGCGCTCCGCAGCACATCCCGAAATTCTCCGGCAGGCACGAATCGTTCGACAGTTTCCACATCGGCTGCCGATCCGTAGACCATGACTTGCGCCAAAAAGGCCGGCAAGTCGGCTAGCGTTTCCTCGGGGCTGTCGTACCAGGCGACCTTTTTCGCGACGCGAACCAATTCAACTGGATAGGGAGCGGCAAGGGTCATCTCTCGAGACCTCCCGGGCACAACGTTTCGGACATCTCTCAGACCACGATACGGCTTTTCACGAGCCGGCGCATTCGGCACTGGGGACGCGTTTCGATTCACTCTAAGGCAGCGGGTCCTCCACGGTGCCAGCGGCGCGGCCGTCGAAAGGACGTCGTATCGCGTGTTCGAATCCCCGCGTCCCAGCCGTAGCAATCCAACCACTGGGCAGTTGGCCGCTGGCGCCGCCGAGCGGTCTGTCTGACTTTGGCGACCACCGAGAGTTGAATTTGGAGGTCCAACTTGTGCGTTGGGCGCCTGTGGACGAGCAACTGTGCTGCCACACAAGAACATGTAATAGCAAGGATTTAACGCGGGAAAACAGCGACGACTAAGCCGCTTCCGCTCTTTCGGCCGTCAACTCGACCAGTGCGATTCCGTCGACCACTTTCACGGGGTAGGAGCGTATGCAGGCCGATTCCCCGGCGGGGCGGCACACTGCGCCCGATGTCAGGCATATTTTCCAGGAGTGCAGCGGGCACACCACGGAATTGCCCGACACGATGCCATCGGCCAGGGGACCTCCCCGGTGCGGGCAACGATTGCTCACCGCGAGGAACTCGTGGCCGAGATTGAAAATGGCCAATTCCTGGTCGCCGATCCGGACTGCGCGGCCCTCGCGAAGGGGAATGTTCTCCACCGCTGTGACACGAATCCAGCTCATACGCTGGCAGCCTCCATGGGTTGGATTTGGACGAATTGTGTGGGGTGATAGGGCCGATCCCGTTCCAGCCATGCGTCCGGTGTAAGCGCTTTGGATTTCGCCAGGCGCGCCAGCAGCGCCTCCTGCACGGCGCGCGGCGCATACACCGTCTCGCGGCGAACGGTTTCGATGCCGACGCGTTCCACGAAATCGTACGTGCGTTCCAGGTAATTGGCGTGTTCGCGATAGTACTGGAAAAAGATCTGCGCGGCCTCCAGCGCTTCTTCCGTGGTTTCGGCCGTGAGCAGCAGGTCCGCTCTGCGAACCCTTTTGCCGGCCGCGCCGCCCACCACCACCTGCCAACTTCCTTCCTGCCCGACCAGGCCAATGTCCTTCACCGTGGCTTCCGCGCAATTCCGCGGGCATCCCACCACGGCCATCTTGGTTTTGTGCGGCGTGTATAGATTCTCCAGCCGGCGTTCCAATTCCACACCGGCGGCTATCGCGTCCTGCGTGCCGAAGCGGCAGAATTCGGTGCCGACGCAGGTTTTCACCATGCGGACACCCTTGGTATATGCCTGGCCGGAGGGCATGCCAAGATCGGCCCAAATTTCGGGAAGATCTTCCTTGGCAACCCCCAGCAGGTCGATGCGCTGGCTGCCCGTGATCTTCACCATGCGCACGCGGTATTTATCGGCCACGTCGGCGATGCGGCGCAGTTCGGCGGGGGAGGTGACTCCGCCGCGAATGCGCGGCACCACCGAAAACGTGCCGTCCCGCTGGATGTTGGCATGCACGCGATCGTTGATGAAGCGCGCCGAGCGGTCCTCCTCGTGCTCGCCGCACCAGGTCATATCCACCATGTAACTGAGCGCGGGCTTGCAAATCTCGCAGCCCACTCCGTTGCCGTAGATGTCCAGCACTTCCTGAACGGATTTCAGTTTTTGCGAGCGCACGATTTCGCGCAGGCTCTCCTGCGGGAATGGCACGCACTCGCAGAGCACCTTCTTCTTGTCTTCTTCGAATTCGGGCGCCACGGCTTTGAGAAGGCCCAGGCAGAGATCGGTGCAGCTTCCGCAGCCGGTGGAGGCGCGGGTGCACTGCTTCAACTGGGTCAAGGTGCGAATCGAACTCTCGTGGATGGCGGAGATGATCGCGCCTTTCGTAACGCCGTTGCAGCCGCACACGGTTTCCGAGTCGGGCATCTCGGCGACGTTGGCGCCACGGTCCGGCACGGGATCCGGCGAGAGCAGACGCCGCCGTTTCTCGCGCAGATCCACTCCCGTGCGCAGCCAGTCCATGTAGCGCCGGCTGTCGCTGAGGTCGCCGATCAGGATCACGCCAGCCAGGCGGCCGTCCCGCAGGATCAGCTTCTTATAGATGCCGAGCGACGGATCTTCATAGCGGATGGACTCCACCCCGCTGGCGTTGTCCTGCACGAAGCCCGCGGAGAAGACATCGACCCCCATGATCTTCAAGCGCGCCTCGGGGACCGAACCTTCGTAACGCGGCCCGCGATTTCCGGTGATCGTCGCCGCCAACACCTTGCCCTGTTCATAAAGAGGCGCCACCAACCCGTAGACCACGCCGCGGTGTTCGGCGCACTCGCCTACGGCGAAAATGGCGGGGTCGGACGTCTCCATGTGATCGTTGACCACGATCCCGCGATTGACCGTGAGCCCGGCGCACTTGCCGAGCGCGACGTTCGGCCGGATGCCCACCGCGATCACCACGAGGTCGGCCTCCATGCGGTACCCGTTGACGAAAGCGATTCCCTCGACGCGGCGGTCGCCCAGGATGGCGGTGGTATTGTGCGAGAGCAAAACCTTGACGCCCAATTCCTCGATTTTGTTCTGTAAATATTGGCCGCCTACGGCATCGAGTTGGCGTTCCATGAGGGTGCTCATCAGGTGCACCACGGTTACATCCGCGCCCCGCAATTGCAAGCCGCGGGCCGCTTCCAACCCCAGCAATCCGCCGCCGATGACCACGGTTTTCAGCCCGGGCCGGACGCGTTCGAGGAGAGCTCGGGTATCGTTCAAGTTGCGGAAACAGTACACGCCCTCCTTGTCTGACCCCGCCATGGGCGGAATCAGCGGAGAACTGCCGGTGGCCAGAAGCAGCTTATCGTAATGCGTAATTGTGCCATCGTCGCCGGTGACGGTCCGGCGGGTCGCGTCGACGCCGGTGATGCGGACGCCCAGGCGGAGATCGATGTTCCGCTCGCGGTACCATTCCAGGCTGTTGATGACGATTTCATCGGCGTCTTTTTCGCCCGCCAGAACCGAGGAGAGCTGAATGCGGTTGTAGTTGACGTGGGTCTCGTCGCCGAAAACCGTGACGCGGAAATTCGCGGAATGCCGCAGGATCTGTTCGAGGCAGGCCATGCCCGCCATTCCGTTGCCGACTACCACCAGTCTTTCCGCCGCCCCGCTCACCGCTCCGCCTCCCCGCGCTTTCGCGCCACCGGCTTATCCCCGACTCCTGGCCGGCCGTGCTTCCCAAAGCACCGCTCCCTCGCGGCCGCGGCTCCGTAAGCGCCGTTCTTTTCCCATGGGCCGCGCGCAAACCAGCGGTTGCCGGCATACAGCAACCCTCGTAATTTATTGAATTGAAAGGCGCTCAGTCGTTGAGCAAGAGGAGGAAAACGGGCTCCCGCTGGCACTCACCGCGAACCCATGCGCGGTGAGAGCTTTCTCAGCATACACAACGCGCAGTCCGCGGTAAAGAAAAAGTTTTCTATGCGCGCAATTCGAGCGCGTGACCTGGGTCACTGCCGGCCAACGATAAGCAAGCCAGAATCGAAGCAGATAGGAAAAAGGAGATCCCATGACAACCACCACCACGACCCTGGCCGAATTGGCCGCCACCTCTCTGAACGCCGTGCGAATTCTGGAGCAGCACGGCCTCGACTATTGCTGCGGCGGCAAGGAGCCGTTCGAGCAAGCGTGCCTCGCGAAGGGACTACAGCCGGAATCGATCCTGCGGGAAATCAGCCAGGCCTCCACCGCCAGCGCAGCCGCCCACGACTGGCAAACCGCCCCGCTCGAGGAGTTGGTGAAGCATATCGTAGACACCCACCATGCGTATTTGAAGCTGGATTTGCCGGTCCTGCAATCGCGGATCGAAAAGGTGGCCGCCGTTCACGGCGCGCACGATCCGGAAAGACTGCCCCGCCTGGCCGAAGTGTTTTCCGGACTGCGCGGCGAACTGGAGATGCACCTCCACAAAGAAGAAGCCATCCTGTTTCCCTTTATCGTGCAGTATGGGCGCGCCGAACTGCAAAATCGGCCCATGCCGCGCGCTCCCTTCGGTTCGATCGCCAATCCCATCGCCATGATGGAGCGCGAACATGCGGGAGCCGGCGATGCCCTGGAAGAGATCCGCGCGCTGACCGGCAATTTCGAGCTTCCGTCTTATGCGTGCAACACCGTGCGAGCGCTTTATGAAGGGCTCAAAGTGTTGGAAGCGGATCTGCACGTCCACATTCACCTGGAAAACAACATCCTTTTCCCGCGCGCCATTGCTCTCGAGAAGCGTTAGCCGATCTTAAGGAGCCATCAACCATGCGGACCATCGACCCGGTGCGAACTCGCGGTTGCGGCTCATAGTGGCGCGCGGGTAATGGCGCCTTCAGAAAACACCTACGTCTCAGAGTAGTGATGGCGTGCGGGCAGCAATCATTTTCCATAGTATTTTGGCCCGTTTTGGTCGCGGTTCGCGCATAATTAACAAAGCGGGGCGGGCGGCCCGTTACCTCAAAATCGGGAGCTGTCGATGGTCATCACCCACGGGGAAGAACGCTTTCGGGGACTGCTCAAATTGTGGCTGTTTCTGTTCGGCGCCGGCGTTCTGGTAATGTCCGCCGCCGTATTTGTGCCCGCTGGGAGGGAACTGTATCGAGCCACTCCCCTGCTTGCCGGCACGTTAGCGGGCCAGATCCTGCTGTTTCTCACGTCGTTCTACCTGTTCAGCGGAATCCGCGATAACGAAGACTGCGCGCTGGTCCTCACGTGGTTCAAGCTGGTCTCGGGCAGCACCATGTTTCTGCTGCTGCTCAGCCGCGCGCCGGCGACCGGCAAAGCGCTGCCAGTGGTGGGCGGCGCTCTGCTCGATTATGCGATGGGCGCGCTGACCTTCTGCCTGTGGCTGGCGGCGCGGCGCAGCCGCGTGGAGCGGCTGCCGCTGGAGTGGGATGTCGAGCCCAGCATCAACGAGGAGCCGGACAATGAGCGCGCCAATCACCTGC
>Ga0335078_10011014_pt1 | contig 13398 bp, 8 predicted proteins | sample Lox_Sample_32_FD_206711 | JGI IMG/M metagenome (GOLD analysis project Ga0335078, IMG submission 206711) | Soil microbial communities from Loxahatchee National Wildlife Refuge, Florida, United States - Lox_Sample_3.2 | ecosystem: Environmental > Terrestrial > Soil > Wetlands | place: USA: Florida...
CCTGCGTAAAGATGAAACAATCCACGTCGCCTAAATTGAAGTCGCCATCCTTCGCCAGCCGCTGCGCAATGATTGGCCAAGTCTCCTCGTTCAACTCCGGAGGATAGCGATTCTTGATCGTGCACGTGGTCCGCCCGGCCTTAACCGACTCTTCGCTCGCCGGTTCAAATGTTCCCCCCGAATAAATTCCCCAATAGTCGTGGTATGACCCATCGGCCCGAAACGTAGAGCTGATAAAGCCCGGCACAGAGGCAGGCGCGAGCACAGCCGCCCCAGCTCCGTCTCCATAGAAAAAAATCATCGGATCGGTGGGCGCCGTGAGCTTGTGCATCAAATAGACGCCGATCACTAATACTGTTTTGATCCCAAGATTCGAGGCGATGATCCCCGCGGCCGCAGAAAGACCCGTTGGAAACGAAGCACACGCGCATCCCACGTCAAACGTGCCCGCATTCTTCGCACCCAACTTGTGCTGCAGCACCACCGAAGTGGAAGGCGTAATATAGTCCGGCGAATCAGTGCCAAGAATAATCAGATCCAGATCTTCCGGCTTCTTCCCGGCACGCTCAAGTGCGAGTTTTGCGGCCGGTAGCGCCACATCGCTCGTTGCCCAATTTTCCGGTGCATTCCATCTCGTCTTGATGCCGCTGCTGGCCTCCATCTTGTCGACGAAGTCGGGTATGTGCTTGAACCGCTCCCGGAGCATGTCGTTTGTCACTTCGATTTCCGGCACAAACCGGCCCGTCGAAACGATAGTTGCGTAACGCGTCATGAATCCAGCCTTTCGCGAGTCGCCCTGTCCCCGGTCGCCATATCTCAGGTCCCCAATACCAATCCGCCATCAACCGATAGCACGATACCAGTAATAAACGACGCAGCATCAGAGGCCAGCCACAAGTAGGCCTCCGCAACATCTTCCGGTTTTCCCATGCGCCCTAAAGGCGTGTGCGAAACCATCGTTTGAATTACCTTTTCCGGCATCTTCTGCACCATCTCAGTCGCAATGAAACCCGGAGCCACCGCGTTCACTCGAATATTGAACTTCGCCAGTTCGCGCGACCACGTCTGGGCAAACGCAATTACCCCCGCCTTAGTCGCAGCATAATTCGTCTGGCCAAAGTTTCCGTACAAGCCTACGACCGACGAAGCGTTTAGGACCACGCCACCCCCGTTTCGGATCATGTGCGGTACCACGGCGCGAGTGCAAAGGAAAACGCCCTTCAGGTTAACTGAGATGACCTGGTCAAAAGCCTGCTCGGTCATCGTGTCGGCCACAGTGCCGTCTTTCCATTTGATCAACTGTGCGTCGCGGGTGATCCCGGCGTTGTTGATCAAAATGTCGACGCGGCCCCACTGGCCAATCACTTGGTTGACAGCCTCCTCCACGTCTTGCGCGCTGGTAACATCCGTCTTGCGGAAAAGAGCTTTGCCGCCGACGGATTCGAGTTCGAGGAGAACATCTGCTCGCGTGGCGTCGTTGACGTCCCAGGCAGCGATGCGGCAGTGTTCGGCCGCGAACCGCTTCGCCGTCGCGCGGCCAATTCCCGCTCCCGCGCCGGTAACGATTACAACTTTATCCTGCAATCCCGTGGTCATTGAATAACGCCCCGTGGAACGGGCGCGCGACCAGCATGCCCGTTCCAACCGCTAGAAGCTGTACTTAAGGCCAAACTGGATCACTCTCGGTCCTGTCGTTGTAGCCACGATCGCCCCAACGTTCGCCGAGTTTAATGTGTTAATCGGATTGGCCCAATTCACATTGTTGAACAAATTGAAGAATTCCGCCCGGAATTCGAACTTTTGGCTCTCCGTGACTGGAATGGATTTCATGATTGAGAGGTCGGTATTGATCTGTTTCGGGCCGGGAATAATGTTCCTGCCCAAAGTGCCGAAGCTGGTTCCTCCGGCAGGAGGAGCAACGAAAGCGGTGGGATCAAAGTAGTTGGTGAGCCGGTCCCTCACATCTCCACTTTTGATCGCCGACTGCAGAGTCCGGCCCGGTGCCAAGTCCCCTTGTACCGCCTCAAACGCCGTGTTCGAGCCCCAGACCGAGAAAGGGATTCCCGACTGGAGCGTCACAATTCCCGATGTGCTCCATGAATTCAATACGGCTTTCGCAATTCCCGCATTTCCGTGATAAGCGTTCGGCAGGTTATAGAGGAAGCTAGCATGGAAGACATGACGACGGTCGAAGTCGGAGCTGCCATAGTTGTGTTGCTGATTGACCATGTCACCCGGCAGCAATGTGACATCGCTCACGTCGCTGCCTGAGTAGAAATCGAGCGAATGGGACCACGTGTAGCTGAGCAGCATTTGCAGGCCATACGAAAAGCGCTTCGTCACCTGAGCCTGGAGAGAGTTGTAATTCGAGTTCGAGTTGCTCTCCATCAGGAAGCTGCCGAGTCCAGGAGCGGTTAGGTTGCCGAAACCCGGGAAGAGCGGTCCGCCCAGACTGCCCAGTGCATAATTTCCGGCGCATCCTGGGCAGAACGCCTGGTTGAACGAGAACAAGCGCGGGAATTTGCGACCCTCCGAGCCTACATAACCCACGTCCAGCACCCAATTATTGGCGAAGTTGGTTTGCACTCCTAAGTTGAAAACCTGCACGTAGGGGATGGCCCAGTCATGAAGATCGGGATAGATTCCCGTGGCCGGAACCGGAGTGATGATCGGGAACGGTCCGAAGGGCGTGTAGTCGTCTACAGGCAAGAACGCAGGATATCCTCCATACGGGAATATCGTTGTGTTTGTGATATTGAGCGGAAATGCGCTGGGCAATGGCACTTGCACAAATGGACTTTCATTCGGTGTAGCCAGCGCAGAAGCCAACATCTCGTACGGCATGTTGAACAACTGGCTGTTATAAAGGCGGAAATTGGGCCGATCGAAAAAGATGCCGTATCCGCCGCGCAGAACAGTGTTTCCCGTTTGGGTGAGTTCGTAAGCAAACCCGATTCTCGGCGCGAAGTTTTTGTAGTTCGGATTTACCAGGCTATCTTGAACTTTCGGGAATCCGGGAAGGCTTCCATTCCCTGCCTGAACGAACCCTCCAGTTACGACCGATCCGCACGTGGGCACACCAGTACCGCATCCACCAACGATCGCAGATGCCGGCAGAGGTGTGGTTACCGCCTTCGTGGGGTCGAAGCCTACAAAGTGGCCATGAGTTTCGGTAGCCGGGCCGAAGTAGTCGTAACGCAATCCAAGGTTGACAGTCAGACGCGGTGTCGCTTTCCAATCATCCTGGAAATAGGCCGAAAAATCATTGGCGCGATTGTGCAGGCTGTTTGTTCCGGAGCCGATTACAGAAAGGCCAGACAGGCCAGCCAGAAAATCTTCAAAAACATTTCCCGTAAAGCCCAGATAGAAAATCTCGCCGTTGGGGAAAACGTCAAAATAGGGAGCATCCAACTCCTGTCGCTTGTATTCGCCGCCAAACTTCATGGTGTGGCGGCCTTTTGTCCACGTCATCATGTCGCCGATGGGATAAGTGTTAGTTGCGGCATAGGTAATGCCCAACGGAGATGGTCCCAGCGTGAACATATTGGTAAAAGACATCGTCGGCATACTGGGAAACAAACTGCTCAAAGGCGACGAAATCCCCAGCTGAGCTGAGGTAACAGGTGTTGAAGGAGTTCCGGGGCCATAAATCGTGCTCCAACCAGCTTTGAATTCATTCAGCAGGCGGGTCGAAATCACCGAAGACACACCGAATGAAAGGATGCGCTGGTTGACGTCCTCTTCTGTCGGCCAGCCTGGCGCCTGAAACGGATTGCCATCGCCAAATTGATCGTAGAGGGCCTGATTCTCGCGATTGAGCGATTGAAAATATTTGACGAAGAAGCGGTTTGCGCTCGTCAGCTTGATATCGAGGTTGGTGTTGAGTTGGTCTTCTTTGTAAGTCGAGTTCGAAGGAATCGTATCGAGCACTGGGTTTAATGACGATCCCGGGGGGCAGACTCCTGTCTGAGTAACTCCGGGAGCAGAAGGAATCATGTACTGCCCATTTGGCAGTGTCGCTTGAAGCGACGCGATTGCCACCGGATCCACGAAGCCACCCAGGCCATAACAGGCGGACAGGTTTGCCAGAGATGCGAGATCCCGCTGAGACCCCAAAAACGCAGGCAGGAACATCGTCGAAAGAGAGTTGCTCAGCGAGGTTCCGTTGGTTTCACGGGTTCCCTGATAAGAGATAAAGAACCAGGCGTGATCCTTCCACAAAGGTCCGCCCAACGTCCCGCCAAACTGGTTGCGTCGATAGGCAGGTCGCGCAGTTCCCTCACTGTTAAGGAAGTAGTTATTGGCGTTCAGAGACGTGTTTCGGAGGAACTCGTACACATTGCCGTGAAAATGGTCGGTTCCCGACTTAGTGACTGCGGCCACATTGCCACCGGTGTTTCGTCCGGCCGACGCGTCGTACAGGCTCGTCTGCACAATGAATTCCTGTAGCGAATCGATCGCTGGCACCGCAAGATTGGGACTTTCGCCCGTGCCGATAGAATTGGCGTCGACGCCATTAACGATGACGTTGTTCGAAAGCGATCGCTGGCCGTTGACATACACCGCGACATCGCCTCGTCCCAAATCGGAGGAATTCGTCAGTGATCCCGAGGTCCCAGTCGTCAGAGTCAACAACTGCTGGAAGTTGCGCGTTGGCAAGGGAAGAGCGCGTATCTGTTGCTCGTCGATAACGCTACCTTTGGCCGAGCTTTCCGTCTGTACCAGTTGCGATTCGCCCGTGACCGAAACGGTCGTGGCCTCCGCCCCCACCTTAAGAGCAACATCGACGACCGAAGTCTGTGTGATCTTGACCGTGATCCCTTGCACATTCGCCGACACAAATCCGCTGGCACTAACCGCAATTCGATAAGTTCCAGGCTCGAGTAGCGGGAACACATAACGACCATCGCTGCCGGTCGGGGCTTCGCGTTGCACGCCGGCGTCGCTTGTCAGCGTTACCTTCGCCCCCACCACGTAGGCTCCGGTCGGATCTGTGACCGCGCCAGCTATCTGCCCGGTCGTCGCAGTTTGACCGAGTGCGCTTGCGGAGAAAATAACGCAGACCCCGACAGTAACCATGATTGCAATCAAATCACGTAACCGCATAACTCCCTCCTGACTGCTGGCTATTCCTGTTAGCTTGCTCGAGGCCAGGCGTTTCACGAACGAATCGCCTTGTTCCGCGATCTTTCCTCTCGAATCCTGCATCCCGGGTTCTGTTCCTACTGACTTTCCGTCTCCTTCGCTCCTTCGCGCTCTCGCCAAAGCCCTCGCGTCATCATCTGGATGATCTGGGAAACCGCTTCCTGATCCGGAAACCCAAGCGGCTCCTTGACGTTGAACACCCTCTGCAGCAGGAAATAGTTGAAAAATTGCAGATAGATCGTCGTAATTGCTAACGCGGGATCGACCCCGCCCCAGGCCCCCCGGCGCGTCGATGTTTGCAGCCGCTCCCCCAATGCAGCTTCCACTTTCTTGGCGAACTGGTGAAACGAGCGGGCAAAATGCCGGTTGCGGAATTCCACAACATCGATGTACATCAGCCGCCAGTAGTCGGGCATGCTGAACACGATGTCGTGCACCGACCATGCCAATCGTTCCAGTTCAGCCGGATCAAATACGTCCCCCAAGCCCGCCATGAACTCGTTGCGCTTCTCCGCCATCCGCGCTTCGAACCGCCTGATCAGGCTGACGTAGATCTGTTCCTTTGTTTTGTAGTGGTTATAGATGTTGCCGATGGAATAGCCCGAGGCCTCGGCGATATCGCGCATCGAAGTCCCGTGGTATCCCTGGTGAACAAAAGTCTTGAGGGCAGCCGCTTCGATCTTCTTCTTGGCGCGCTCGGCGTCGCGTTCGCTCATACTCGATTGCTAGCTTCGTGGCTAACAGAACGATCGCTCGTTCCGTTTATGCAAACCGAACGCTCGTTCTTTAACTCACTTTGGGCAGCTTGTCAAGCAAGATGTGGCTGGATCGGTGCGGTTTCCCGCGAAAGATGCTATAGTCTCGCCTCGCGGAGGCGCTATGGGCTTTATCGCGTGGATCTTAGTCGGGCTGATTGCCGGTTGGCTCGCTGGCCGGGTTATGAAAGGCGGCGGCTATGGCGTACTGGCCGATATCATTCTGGGCGTTCTCGGCGGCATCGTGGGTGGGTGGCTCTTCGGAATGCTCGGCATCTGGCCAGGAGGAGGACTCATCGGCTCCATCATCGTAGCCTTTGTCGGAGCAGTGATCCTGGTCTGGCTCACACGCTTGATCAAGAAGGCATGAAAATGCTCCTCATCTTGGACCAGACTTCGGTTCGGGGTTTGTTCGAAGCGTCCTTTCAGCATTCGTGTGCAGCAGCCTAAGTGGAGGTGGCAACGCTTGCCACCGGAACGCGACTCTCCGATGCAGCCGGCCTCTCGCCGGCGACGCCCGCCTCGTGATATTCGGCGTCCTGGTTGACGGCCCATACATCGTAGTTGCGCTTACCGGCCACAATGTTTTTCGCGGTCAGCATCGCGGTCATCATCGCGTGGTCCTGATTGTTGTATTTGTGCATGCCATTGCGGCCCACCAGATGCAGCGTTGGATAATGAGCGTCGAGAACGTGCCGTACCGTTTCGACGTGTTTCTGATAGGCATCGTCATAGACCGGGTAAGCCTTGCGTTGGCGAATTACGAAGCCGTCCACGACGTCGGTGCTCGAGGCCAGATTCACCTGCTCGAGCTCACGTTTTGCTAGCTCCACCAATTCCGCATCGGCCGTGGTCCAAAGTCCGTCGCCCTCGAAACAAAAATATTCCAGCCCATAAGAACTGTAGGCCGCGTCGGGAACCATCTCCGGCGACCAAGATTTGTAATTCTGTACCCGCCCAACCTGCACGCCCGGATCGTGAATGTATATCCAGTTGTCGGTGAAACGGCCGCGATCATTCACAATCAGCCCCACCGTCAAAAAGTCGCGATAGCGCAGCGACCGTGCCGCGTCCAGCGCGGGCTCAGGAAGTCGCGGCTCGATCTGCGCGATCAGTTCGCGAATCGGCATTGACGAGACCAAATGCTCACCACGATATTCTTCGGTTTTTCCGGTCGAGGAGCGTGCTGTCACGGTCCATAGGTTTGTCGCCGAGTCATGTCGGCATCCCACAACCTTGCGGTCGAGAATGACTTCGCCGCCGAGGCCGCGCACTTTTTCCGCGCAGGTTTCCCACATCATGCCCGGTCCCTTGCGCGGATAGCGGAATGTATCGATCAGGGTTTTGACGACTTGCGTGCGGTCTTTCGTCTTCCTTTTCGGCAAGAGCGCGTGTTTGATCGCCGAGCCGAGAGACAGTCCCTTGATTCTTTGCGCCGCCCAGTCGGCCGAGATTTCGCGGCAGCTCATCCCCCACACTTTTTCCGTGTACGTTTTGAAAAAGATGCGGAACAACCGTTCTCCGAACTGATTCGAAACCCAGTCTTCGAATGTCTTTGGGTTTTCGATCGGGGCCAGTCGCGCTTTCGCAAACGACAGCATGCACAGCGTGGATTCGAACAACCCGAGTTTTGAAAGCGCTTCAAATGGTTTTAGAGGATAGGTATAAAACTTGCCCCGGTAATAAATCCGCGATGAGCGCGGACGCGTCAGCATGTCGGGGCCGCAAATTTCGGTCCAGAGATCCTCTACGTCGCGAGATTTCGAAAAAAACCGATGGCCGCCGATGTCAAAATGGAAGTCTTTGTAGTTGACCGTGCGCGAGATTCCGCCAACGTATTGAGGGTCGCTTTCGAGAACGATCGCCGGGACTATTTGTTTAGATAATTCGTAAGCGGCAGTCAGCCCGGCTGGCCCGGCGCCCACGATCACGGCTTTGTAGATGGGCGGCATCAGTGGGCGGCTTCGCGGGTCCTCGACTTATTTCTTCTTTTTGGAATGATACCGGTTGTGCCGAAGCTCTGCCAAGCTTCACGGGTCCCGAGGTCATAAGGAGAAGAACCTTCATGAGCGCGCCTACCGGCCTCGGCGCCGTTATACTCAGAAAATCCGTCAGGGCTTGGCCGATTCAATTGAGGGCAGATATTCGCGCCGTGGGAAATCAGTCGAAATGAGTGACGCTGCTTCAGGCCGCGCAGCAATCGAATCCGCAACAAAATCTCCCGCGCACCCGTATATTTCATCACAGATTCGAGCTGCCATCGATATTACTTATGCAGTGGCGCTCGCTGCCTCGATCGCGCTTTGGTTTGTCGCGATCCGCGCGCCGCTCTGGCTCGATGAAACTTCGTCCTATTGGCAGATCAGCGCCGGGTTTCGGCAGATCATGCCGAGACGCGGCCTGGTCTCGGTCGCTTATCCATATATTCTTTGGTTCACAACCAGGCTCACTGGCACGAGCGAGATCGCCCTGCGAATTCCTTCCATTTTGGCGATGCTGGGAGCCGTCTGCCTGCTTTATCGGTCCGCGCGCGAATTGTTCAATCGAGACGTCGCGATTATCGTCGCTGTCATCTTCTGTGTTCATCCAATTGTTGTTTTTTCATCGATCGACGCCCGCCCTTATGCTTTTGGCGTGCTCGCGCTGAACGCAGCCATCTTCCTTCTCGTCCGGTTGCGCCACGATAGCTCCAATTGGATGCCGGCCGCTTTCGGGGCTGCGGCCGCCCTCACCACCCATTTTCAAATGTTATTTGGCGCCGTTCTGCCGGTGCTTGCGATTTGCTTTTTCGCAGCGAAGGTCGGCAACCGGAAAACGCTGATGCGGCAAGCCTTGATCGCTTTCGCCGGGTTTGCCATAGTTTTCCTGCCGAATTTCTCTGACCTCATTCAGATATTCCGATATCGACAGGCTTACGTGTTTGACACGACGCGCCCCAGCCTGGTGGAACTGGTTTCGACGCTAGCGCCAGGGTGGCTGGTTTTCGTTCTTCCGGTTGTTCTTGCGCTGGCGATTTTCGCAAAGAAATTGGACGTTCGCGGCCGGATCAACGGCTGGAGTTTTCTTGTCTGCGCTTCAGTAGGGCTCGTGCCGATCCTGCTTCTTTTCGCTGTGACCGCTCTGACGCCTACGAACATTTTTGTCGCGCGCTATCGGCTGATTGCAATCCCAGGAATTGCGCTATGGTGGGGATGGCTGATCAGCCGAATCGATTCGAGTTTTCTTCGCGCGCTTTTCTGCGTGGCGGTTGTATCGACTGCCGCCTACAAGAAGCTCACGTCTCCCGATGCAAAAGAACACTTCTACACCTGGAAGTACGCACTTGAACTCGCTGAGAAGAATGCCGCGCCCGATCATGCAACTGTATTGATGTGCAGCGACTTTCCTAGCGCTGATTACTTTCCTATGCCTGCTGGCGACGCTGCTAAAGACAGTGCGTTTTTTACTCCGCTTTCCTACTACAAGCTGAGCGTGCCGGTGGTGGGATTACCTCGAGCTCTGAATGACCAGGCGATGCGCATTGGTTCCGATTTTATGCGCAGCGCCGCGGAGAAGCGTCAGCGTTTTCTCGTCCTCGGTTATCGTCCATCGCTCGAAACCCTGCGATGGCTCAGGAAAATCGGCGCCCCAACGTACGATGTGGCTCCGCTCGGGCAGCCGGACGGGATTCTAGTGCTCGAATTTACGCCGCGAACTGGCGGACCGGCGACTCCGCGCGCCATCGAACCTGCGGCCCAGTGAAAACGCATCGCTAAAACGAGATCGCCGAAAGCTGCAGCCCGCAGTTTCCGCTACTTGATTCCTTCGACCAAGTAGAGGTCGGAAAGTGTGCGCCCGTATTCGTAGACGTAGGAGTTGCCGCTAGGAGTGATCAGGATGGGCCCGACGTCCGTGATGCCTGCCGCATCCGCCGGGATTAGTGTCTTCCATATCTCCTTCTGTCCGTTCTCCAGATTCAGCCGATAAACTTTCGACGGCAATTCTCCGGGGTTGTACAGAAAAATCGATTGCCCATCGTTCGTCCAGCCAACGGGAATATTTCCTTCCGGAAACCCCGCAATGGGACGCGCATCGCCACCATCCACGGGGAACAAATATCCTTTGTGGTCCGACTGCACCGCTGCCACCAGCTTGCCATCAGGAGATGGTGCCCACTGTGTAGCCTGCGTGCCCTCGGGAGAAATCGCGGTCGGAGTCGCACTCTCGATGCTCTGCACCCACAATCGCAAACCATGGTCCTTCTCGTTGCCCAGAAAGATGTAGCGTTTTCCATCCGGCAACCAGCGAGCCCGCACCAGGGCGACGCCACCATGTGTCAGCTTGCGGCTTTCACCCGCACCTGTCGGCAGCAGTGTGCTCTCGAGCTGATTTCGAATGTCACCGGCAATCACCCATTTCTCGTCAGGAGAAAGCGCATACGCCGCTCCATCTCCAAGTCGCACCGCTGGTGCGCCGTCCGTGGTGCGGATGTACGCGCTGTAATTCTCTCCGCCGCCTTCGCCCGACTCAAGAAACAACAGCATCTTTCCATCCGCCGAAAGATCGGTCGGCGCCGACCAGTCCAGCCACGAAAGATCAGACTCCTTCGACGCACCCGGCGCCAGCCCCACCATGCCGACGCGCTGCACATCGCGCGTCAACAGCACGCGTCCATCTCGCGCCACATCCTGCAGAGTCAGTGTGCCCGGCTCGCGCGCCAGCAGCCGCTCTTTGCCGGCAGGAGTGACGGCGTTGAGAAAGCGTCCATTGCCAACCTTCGCGCTGGTGAACCACACTTCGTCGCCACTCGGCGACCACGCCAGCCCTTGAATCGATTCCCACTCCTCCGAGAGATCTTTTTTCTTGCCTGTCAGATCGACAATCGAAACGTAGCCCTGATCATCGCGGCGCTCGGGATGATGCAGAAACGCGATCCACTTACCGTCGGGAGACATCCTCGGATGGCTGATCCAGCCGGCAGTTTTGAAGAGCACATTGCCGATCGGATACTCGAGCCGGTTCTGATTTTCTAAATCACGCACCACCACAAACCCGCTGCCATCCGCCGACCAGTCCGCCCACTGCACGCCCTCGAGAACCTCGCGCGGCGCGCCCCCTCCCAGCGGAACGCGCGCCAACGTGCCAATGTTGATATAAGGTTCGACGTTGTGGCTGCGCAGCAAAACGGCCATTTCTCCCTGCGAAGAAATCGATAGGACTTCCGCCCCTTCGAGTCCAAACGGCCGCGACTCCGGGCTCTCTGGCCGAGTCGTATAGATCTCGAGCGGCCGCTCTTCCCACGAAGCGCTGTAGAGCATGTTCTTCCCGTCCGGCGCAAACCGCGCCATCCGGATCCCGCCGTGCCGGAAGGTCAATTGCTGATACACGGGAGGCGTGAGCGCAACCGGCTTCACGGTCATCCGTCCGAGGAAAAATCCCGCCGCGAGACTTACAACCGCGACGGCCGCAAATCCCCACCACGGTTTCCTCGCGGGCGCGCTCGAAAGATTGTTGGATGTTGCCGCAGGCGTGCGCCCACTGGCCGAGGTCGCACTTGCCGCCGCCGCCAGAGTTGAGCCGCTTCCGCTTTCCGCACTCGGAGTCGCGCCGATCGCTGCCACGGCCCCAGTCGCCGCCGCGCCAGTTGTCGTTCCCGCCACTCCCGCTCCCGAAGAAGCCGCACTCCGCCCTGACTCAATATCCCGCTTCAGCCTTTTCAGATCGCCACGCAGCTCCGCCGCCGTCTGGCAGCGCAACTCGCGATCTTTCTCGAGCGCCTTTTCGATAATCTCTTCCAGCCGCGCCGGCAGCCGCGGATTCACCGCCGCTGGTTTCGGCGGCTCATGCTCGAGAATTTGATTAAAAATGACCGCCGACGTCGTTCCCGTAAATGGCTGTCTTCCCGTCGCCATCTCATACAGAACCACGCCAAACGAAAAAAGATCGGTCCGGGCATCAAGCGGCTCGCCGCGAGCCTGCTCCGGCGACATGTAAGCCACCGTGCCCATCGCGCTTCCCGGACTGGTCAGGTTCAACTCACTGCCCGCCGTTGCTTGCGTGTGTCCCACCGGCGACGCCTGCGCATTCACCTTCGCCAACCCGAAATCCAGAATCTTCACCGAGCCCCGCGTGGTCACGAAAATGTTCGCCGGTTTGATATCACGATGCACAATGCCTCGCGAGTGCGCCGCATCGAGAGCATCGGCAATCTGTACGCCCAGTTCGCACAGCGTCTCCAGGCGCACCGCCCGGTTCTCGATCATGTGCTTTAGCGTCTGGCCCTCGAGAAACTCCATCGCAATGAACACTTGCTCATGCTGATCGTCAATTTCATGGATGGTGCAAATGTTCGGATGGTTCAGGGCCGAGGCGGCCTGCGCCTCTCGTTCAAAGCGGGCGAGCGCCTGCTGGTCTTTGGCTACATCGTCAGGAAGGAACTTCAGGGCGACAAATCGGTGCAGCTTCAGGTCCTCAGCCTTATAAACAACGCCCATGCCGCCGCCGCCGAGCTTTTCGACGATGCGGTAGCGAGAAATAGTCTGCCCGATCATGCCGAGCAGCCATGTTATGCACGGCGAGGAATCAAGTCAATCGAGCGGGAATACAGCCGCTAAAACAGTCGAAGATAACGGGAAGCTTTGCGAGATCTATTGTTTGGTCAAACTGAATCGCGCGAAGGGTTTGGCCTCTCCTTTTATTACGTTGTCCAGCCGATCGTCCCACGTATTGGTTTTCGGATTGTAAACAAACGTATTGGTGAAGTTGGTCTCGCCGTGCTCGTCTTTAAAGACGAAGGCCAGTTCGTTTTCTTTCGGCGTGGCGACTCCAATCGACTCCACGGCCAATCCCCCATAAACGTCCAGCCACACGCAGGCATATTGCTTGCTCTTCTCATTCCACCCGATAAACACGGTCGCCTCATACTGCGGCTCTCCCTTGTCGTTTTTCTCGTGTGACACTTCGTGGAACCGCAAGTAATGATGCTGAAGAACCCACTCCGCATCCAGGTCATGCTGCGTGGCATTCTTGCCCACCGTTCCCTGTATGAGCCATTTACCGGCAAGATGATCGAGCAGCGGAGAATTCACCGGTGGCTGCTGCGCGCTGGCGATCATAACCGCAAATACCACCCCCACCACGCTCACTAAGACGACGCATCGCTTCATCTTCAACCTCCCTTCGGCCGAAGGAACCACATTGTATAGAACCCGAGTCCGACCACTGCCCATAATATTTCACTCTTCATTTCGCCGACGTTCTCGACGCCGCCCTGCTCGCCGCTTTCGTTTTCAACTTCGCCTTCTTTGCTCCCGGAACCTTACCGATCCGCGGGTCCCCCGCCAGCACAAGCTCGCATGCCCGCAGCGCGGATGATTCAAAGTCCGGCGCTTCGGTCGGCAGCACCTGCCAGCCGGTAATCGTTTTCCCCATGATACGAACCGATCGCATGTTCGGAAACTCCTGCCGCAGGCCCTCGTGGTGCTCTTCACTAGTGGCCAGCCATACTCCGTTGTCTGCG
>Ga0335078_10011017_pt1 | contig 13396 bp, 10 predicted proteins | sample Lox_Sample_32_FD_206711 | JGI IMG/M metagenome (GOLD analysis project Ga0335078, IMG submission 206711) | Soil microbial communities from Loxahatchee National Wildlife Refuge, Florida, United States - Lox_Sample_3.2 | ecosystem: Environmental > Terrestrial > Soil > Wetlands | place: USA...
AACCTTCACGTCCTTTGGCAGGATCATATTGTTAAGTTGTTCCGTCTTTTCCTCGACGCCCCTCAAGACGTTCTCGGTCTGTTCGCCGCGGCGCATGAGAATGACACCTTCGACAGCGTCGTCGTTTTTCTGGAAGCCAAACTCGCCGAGGCGGGGCGCATTTCCGATTACTACCTGGCCGATGTCGCCAACCCGAACCGGCGTGCCATGATTGCTGCCGACAACAATGTTGGCGATATCCTTCGTGTCACGGACTAGGCCAACGCCACGGACGTAGTAGAACTGTCCGCCTTGTGAATAGAATCCACCACCGGTATTAGCGTTGTTATTAGCGAGTGCCTGAATGACCTGCGGGACAGTCATGTGATACCCATAAATGCGTGCAGGGTCGAGCAGTACCTGGTACTGCATGACCGTTCCACCGAAACCAGAGTCGTCCGCGACGCCGGGAACGGATTTATAAGCGCGCTCCAGAATCCAATCTTCGATGGTCTTCAGTTCCTGGGGGCTGCGGTCGGGGCTCTCAATGACATAGCGGTAAACCAGTCCGCTCGGGCTGAATAGCGGCGCCAAGCTCGGCGTAACGCCCGCGGGAAGAGTTACGTCCGCCAAGCGCTCGAACACGACCTGGCGGGCAAAGTAATCGTCGGTGTCCTCCTCGAAGGTCAGCCGGATATCAGAAAGGCCATAGAGCGAAATAGAACGCATAACTACAAGGTGGGGCACTCCATTCATTTCAACTTCGAGGGGCAGTGTAACCAAGCGCTCCATCTCTTCCGCGGCGTGACCCGGCCATTGCGTGATCAACTCCACCATGGGGGGCGAGAGGTCAGGGTAGGCATCCACCGGCATGCGTTGGAAGGAAATAGCTCCCCAGGCCGCGATCGCCGCCACAAATATCAGCACCAAGAAGCGCTGCCGCAGAGCGGCTTGAACCACGCGATGTATCATGCGCGATCCTCAGGCGGTTGCGGGGTTCGCGTTGACGATAAATGTAGCGTGGATTTCATTTTTGCAGTGAATTTGCAAATTGCAGGAACAAGCTTCCGTTGGCGACAATGCGGTCGCCGAAAGCGAGCCCGCTAGTGATCTCAGTAGTTTGCTCGGAGGTCTGTCCAATGGTCACACTGCGCATGGCAAACTGGTTCTGGCCGGCGAGGGCGTAAACAAACGGTTCGTTTTCGGCACTACGTAGTATGGCTGCATTGGGGACTGTAATCGCGTTCACAACTTTTCCGGCCTGAACCTGCGCGATGACGTACATATTGTTCTTCAACTTTTCCTGTGGATTCTTCACATCGATGCGTGCTTGCAGCGTGCGCGTCGTGGGATCGAGCGCGGCCGCCACGTAGGAAATTTTCCCGTGGAACTCACTTCCCGGATAGGAGTCGGCCAGAATTGTTACCGGATCGCCCACCCCCACATACGGGAGGTCTTGCTGGTAGACATTGGCCATGACCCATACGGTGCTCATGTTGGAAATGGTGAACGCTTGTGTCGTGCCGGCTTGAATGACCTGTCCAGGAGCGACAAGGCGTTCGACGACTTCTCCGCCAATCGGGGCCAGTACGGGCAATTCGGGAGAACTGCGCATCTGAACCGCCTGGCCGGGACTCTTGAATCCGAGCACGTGCAGGGCCTGTTCGCTGGCTTGCAGGTCGGCTTCCGCCTGATTGCGAGCCGATTCCGCGGCAAGGAGGTCTTTTTCGGCAATGGCGTGATGATCGTAAAGATCTTTGGAGCGAGCGTATTCGCGCTCCGCCAGTTTGAAGACATCATCGGCTTTCATATATGTTGCCCGCAGTTGGGAAAAATCCGGGCTGGCGACGTACAACAACGGTTGGCCTGCGCGCACGCTTTCTCCAGGCGATACGATAATCCGGCTGACTGGTCCGCTGACCTGCGTAATAACCGGAGTGGTGGCGAAACCGTTGTAAGAAACGGCACCAGTTAGTCGTAAGGTGCGCGTCAGTGTCGAAGGTGCAACCGTGACAACCTGAATATGCGACATCTGATCGGCAGGTATAGAGAATAACGCTGCCTTATCCGCGCCGCTTCGGCTGGACATGCCAGGGTCACCAGCCCCGCGTTGATTATCGCCGCAGCCGACGGCGGTCGTAAGCACCACGAGCATCGCAGTTAAGTAAAGGACGCACCATGAGCCTCGACTCTTCATTCGGCTGCTCTGCCGTTGACCTACTGCGAGCGAGATACGACGCGTATACCGATCGTTCGTTACACTCCTTAGAGGCAATTGGGCTGGACGATGAATGTCGTTTAACCGGGTCATGGTAGTCTTCTGCTTCCTACCGCTTCTTTGAGCTGTTCGACGGCAATCAAATAATCTGCGAGCGCTTGACGGTAGGCCAGTTGAGTGGCGCGGTAACTGCGCTCGGCATCAAGAAAATCCAAGAGATTAGCTGCGCCCCTGTGATAGGCGTATTCACTGATGTCGCGCGAATCCTGCGCTTGCTTCAGGTAACCGCCTGTGTAAAGGTTCACCACTTCCTGATTGCCGCGGAATGCCTCATAGGCGCTGTTCACATCCGTAAGCACCGTATCGCTTGTGGAGAAGGCGGTCTCCTGGGCCGCAGTTATGGCGTAGCGCGTGCGCGCAATTTCACCTTGGTTCCTATCGAAAACAGGCAGAGGGAAGCTGACAGTTACACCCACGGAGCTCTGGTCGGATACATGGGTATAAGTGAGCGCGCCGGTAACGTCCACTTTGCCATCGGCTTTGGCAAGGGCATATTGACTCTCGGCCACGTGAACCCCTTGACGGCTAGCCAGCAGGTCGGGGCGGTTCTTGAGGGCCTTCAAGAGAAGATCATCCCGGTTAAGCTGCAAGGGCTGATAAGTCAGCTCGCCCTCTACATCATAGTTGGTTAGGACGGCGTCGTAACCGAGGAATTCGCGCAAGCTGGTTAGCGCCTGCGCCTTGGCTACCTTTGCAGCGGAAACGTCAGTCTGGAATTGAAGTAGCTGCACGGTAATCTTCAGCAGATCACCTTCGCTGATGGCGCCGCCTTTGTACTGAGCCTTTCCAATGTCAACGGTCTGTTGAAAGCTCTCGAGATCCTGAATGGCGAGATCCAGATTCGATTCCGCCAACTGTACCGTGATGAATTGCTGGGCGGTGTTGAAAATCAACGCGCGCTCGGCGTCGGAGACCTGATACCGGGTTTGCGCGGTGACGTCGCGAGCCGCGTCGATGCGGCGATGCCGCTTGCCACCGCGCTCATACAGATAGCTCATGCTCGCATCGAATTCAGTCACGTTCGAGATGACGTTGGAATTGAAGTTCTGCGGTTCGATGGGGATGAACAAAGTGTCCGCGGTCAAATTCGGGTTTGGTCTCAGCGCCGCTGTCACTTCTTGTGCCTGGTTCTGCTGGATTTGTGTTTCGGTCGCCTTGAGCGCGTGATTATGCGCGATGGCTAAATCGATGGCTTGGTCCAGCGTAATGCGCACAGGGGCTTGGGCGTGCACGACGCCGAGCAGTGCGAATAAAGCCAAAAAAGCTGATACAACGTGTTTGTGTCGCATATTTCCTTTGAAGTGAGTTCCTCGCTTTTGCCAGTAAGCCCGACAATTTGCGCGGCCAGCAGCAACATCCGCTTGGGAGTACCTGCTGGCATCAGGTGCTTGCCGGGTGTGTAGACCTGCGGAAAGAAGGCATGGGCGAAACCCAGCATGGACACAGGCGGTTTTTACTGGCCAGGAGGTGGCCGAACCTGAAGAGCGAATATCTGCAGGGCGGGACGAAAGAACTGCCCGATCGTACTGCAGACGTTTGAAATGTACGCGAGTGCCAAGACCGCAGTCACGGCTGATACCAAGGGTGGGGTGTGAGCCGAGGCGCAGATCAGACAAACGCTTGGGACCGATTGTGTGGGGGGCGAACTCTTCCCGCAAGAATGGCGCGAAGCCCACAGCGGCAGAGATTCACAGGAGTCAAGGGCCTGTGCCATGGTCGAGACCAACAGCATCCCGACACACAGACAAGCACTCCATACCTGCATCCTCCGGAGCGCCGCTGGTTGCAATGGGCAGCTAGTCATTAGCAGGAGAATGATTTAGATGTCGAGTCACGAGCAATTCTTAGAAATGTATCACTATCAGCGGAAAAACGGGATTACTGACGTCATCTTACTCCAGATGGCGGAGTCGGCCTGGACTCGTCATGTCGGCTCGATGGCAGGTGCAAACAAGAACAATCCTCGTCTGAGTTCAGCTGGAACGAAAATCGCTGGGGCTCAGTTGAGTGCTGGCAGCCGGACAGGTTCGAGTTCCCCATCCTTTCGGCGGCGTTGGAGATAGTGGTCACTGGCTTAGTGAGTTTGCCGTGGCGGAAAAGGCGTTGTTGAGGCCAGGATATCGCCGAGTACGCAGTTATGCTCGCTGTGATTCTCGTTCTCGTGGTGGGAATCTTGAAACTGATCGGCTCGAGTGCTGACGACTATTTGTCACGCCGGAGTCTCCCGCCAAAGGTAACCCAACCTGGAAATCATCGAAATAATCACTTCCATTTAGGACGTCCACCATTGAGTTTTGCGTTACTCACAGGGTAGAGTGACAGTGGGCGCTGATAATTCAAGCTTCCAGCGTTAGAAGTAAACCCCTTGAAACCTTGTGCAGCCCGTCGCGCGTAGCAGTTGGTCACCAGAGATAGGTGTCGCTCAGCTTCACGAATGAACCGCTAATTGACATCGACGACGCGGCCGTTGATGAACGTCACCTTCATATCCTTGTAGACATAGAGTTGCTTGGGGCCGAGATTGACCGTCTTCTCTGGCTGGCCAAACGCGGCGACCACCTGGTCCATCGTCATTCCCATCTGAATGCTCTGCGGCTGCTGTTGCTGCGTCTGTTGTTGGCCGCCTTGTTGTTCGGCACCCTGCTGCTGCCCATCCTGCTGCTGGCCGCTCTGATCCTGTGTTTCCGAGCTGTCGCTTATCGCGAGAAGCTGGCCGATCGTGTCTTCAATCTCTGGCGCTCCGGTCTTGGCCAGAGATCCCTTGGCGAACTGAAAGACGACGTTTGCTTTGTTGTAGGTCGGCGGATCAGTCTTATTGCAGGTATCGCAAGAGACGATCGCCATCGTAACCGTGTCCTTGTCGACGTTCACATCGATCTTGCTGGGATAGACCTTGTCGCCGACCTTGAAAAGCTTGGTTGTGGTTTCGTCATTGGCGGCGTCCGGCGTGGAGGGACACTTGTGCATTAGGCCGCAGAACTTGTCGCCGATCCCCCTGACCTTGCCCGCGGCGTCGGAGGCGTGAACCGTACCCCCCTGATACGTCGCAGTGCGCGTGACACTGTTCTTATAGGGAACGCCGATGATGCCACCTTTCTTGATCTCAAGCAACGTACCCTCTTCGACCACGGAGTAACCGCTGGAATCAGATCCCATCTTCACCAGCTTGTACTGCGCAGCCAGCTGCTCCGCTAACGTGGGAGCCTGTGCGGCCAGCGATATCGGAAACGCTACGCTCAAGATGACAAGTGCCACTGTCGTTATCGCGATGCTTACTGTCGTCGCCTCGATTCTCTGCCGCATGATCCTCTCCTGAAAATGTCTGCTTTCCATTTGCCCGTGACTGAGCAGGGCTGATCGATCGTGAATTCCCGGAGTTGCATGTAGCGAGCGCCACCGCCCCGGGGCAGCGGCGCTCAGGTTTCAGCCTGAAGCAAATTTACTGCGATGCCCCGCCTGACGTGCTGGCGGCTTGCTTGGCATCGGATTCCGCCTGATCCGCCGCGGACTGCTGGTCCTGCAAAGTCTTCGCAGCGGAGGTGTCGGCCGCGGGCGCAGGAACCTCTCCGGCCTGCTTGCCGGTATCCGGCGCCTTAGGAAGACCACCCGTTCCCTGCTTGTTGGAGAGCTCTTCCATACCGGCGCTGATCTGCTCGCGGAAATGATTGTGCATTTCCTGCAGGTCATCGAGCGATACCAGCACGGTAGTGCCGATAGCACAATCGGCCTTCTTGCTGGCCAGCACCTTCACCTGGACGTTCTTGTCGTCGTCCGGAGTATCGGAGACGCGGCTGATGATGTCGCCCGAGGTCAGCGAACACTCCTCCCCGTCGACATCGGTCGAAACTTCATCGTTGACGACGAAAGTTCTTCGGTTCGGATCAAGCGCGGGAGGCGGCTCGTTGCTCGCGGCCTGTCCGGCGGAAGAAGCACTGCCCCCGTTTTTGCCGGCGTCCGCCTGGTCAGCCGCAAGTTGCGCCTTGACCTCATCGGCGAGAGCATCTTTAGCCTCTTTGCTCATGACGACCTTGGTGTCGTCGGGAGGAACAGGAATGGGCCCGAGACTCGCCACGAGTTCAAGGTCAGGTGAAAGCGGGAGAAGTGTTGCCCCGGCCTCGGCTTGCGCCTGATACGCCGCCTGCAAGCTGGCGGCAACCATCCAGTCCGTAAGCCAGAAATAGGCCGCGGGATAGGTAGGATACGGCGCCCAATACGCACCGTAGTAACCGTACCAAGGTGCAGCGCCCCATCCCCAGTTGTAGTAGACCGGCGCAGGCCACGGATTATAAGCCCACCCGTAGTAGGCGGGATGCCAGTAATAGGCAGGAGCGTAGCCATAATAGCAGCAGTATCCGCGATAGCCGTAGGAGCGATAGACGTTCACATAAGTCCTGCCGCCAACAACGTAGGTACGCGAAACATAGGTCCGGCCACCGCGCGCAAAGTAGGAGCGCTGCACAAAACCACGATTATGGCCAGTAGTCACAATCCGAGCGCCGTTGTGTGTGGCTACGACGGTCCGTCCGCCGTGCAGCCCCCGCGAAATCGTCATGCCATTTCGGCTCACCGAACGAACCTGCCCATTAGGACGGATCCTGGCCGTTCCACCGCCGCGCATTGTCACTTGACGGGTGGGAGTTGCGTGGTTCATGCCGGTGTGCGTCGTACCGCGATTCATGCCGGCGCCTGTGCCATGGTTCATGCCAGCGGCCGCGCCGTGGTTCATGCCGGCACCTGTGCCGTGGTTCATGCCGGCACCCGTTGTGCCATGATTCATGCCGCCCGCCGTACCGCGGTTCATGCCAGCACCCGTTGTGCCATGATTCATGCCACCCGCCGTACCGCGGTTCATGCCGCCGGACGCTGGCGAACCGCCTGGACGTGAGCTTGTGGGCATATTCGGATGCCCGGCAGATGATGGGCCCGATGGCCGCGACGGCGCCGAAGCATGCGCCGCCGGCGCGCTACCTTTCGACGGTTGCTCGTGTTTCGTATTTTTCTGCTGACACATAACAACCGGGACGGCAAAGGCGAGCAGAAGCACGCTTAGCCTCCGCAGGAAACGTCTACTAGTTATCGAATTCATCACACACTCCCAAGGTTAAGATTCCGGGCCGTACTGGCGAGCAGGCGAAAACGGGAACTCGAGCGACTACACTTCCCTTCTTCCGAATAGGTTTTTATATCTGGAAAGAATCTCAAACAAGCTCCATTTCACCGGAAGAACGGCAGCCATTGTACCCGTATTTGGCCTGAAAGCGATATGTGAAAAGATAAGCATTATGCCAACTCAGTTCATGCTGGCACCTGCAAACTATTATTCGCAGCTTTTCCAATTATTTGCAGATAACTCCTAAGAACTTGGTTAAGCTCACGGTCTGGCTGCAGCGTGAACCTCCGATTTCACCGGGTGCATTGCTGTGCTTTCCAACAGCACGAAATTGCGAGGAGATCTTGTGTGCTCCGGATGGCTGGGGGTCAAGAAATTACTTTGATATTGGGATTCCCGTAACTCGATGTACGCGAGTTTGGCTTTAGGCGTCCCAATTCTACCTTTTGAGGATTGCACCGGCAATCACAACAGTCCCGATCCCCTTCTTCAGAAACTCTTCGGTGCAGTCTGCAAGTCGGCAATTTTCGAACAGCGACGGATTCTACCCACTAAAGCCTGAACAGCACACATGAGGCTCAGAACCTGCGCAGAAGTAGTTGTCGTATTCTTACGTGAATGAGACGCGGAACGGCAGAGTGCCATCGAGTCACCGGGGCCTTGCTGCTCGTCCCACCCGCTCTTGATCGATTGCTTCCATGAAGACCCGCAGCGCGGCGCTCAATAACATCGTCGGGCAGAGTTTTGATTTGTGTGTCATAGGCGGCGGAGCGACCGGATCGGCTTGTGCGCTGGACGCGCAGCTACGGGGAATCCGAACCGTGCTGCTAGAAGCAGGGGATTTCGCCGGTGCAACGTCTAGCGCGGCGACCAAAATCATCCATGGCGGCGTGCGTTATCTCGAAGAAGCGATTAAGGCGGTTGATGTTGCGGGATATGACGTGCTCGTGCGCGCGTTGCATGAACGCGCACGCATGTTAGAAAACGCCCCACACCTCACTCGCAAGCTGACGTTCCTTGTACCAAGCTATCACTGGCTCAATGTGGCTTACCTCGATATCGGGCTCAAGATCTATGACTGGCTCGCCGGACGAAGCCGCATCTCTCCGAGCAAATTCTTATCACGAGAGAAAACTTTGGAGCGTATGCCGCATTTGAACGCAGAAGGCCTAGTTGGCTCCGTTGCTTACGCTGATGGTCAGTTCGATGATGCGCGATACAACATTGCGCTCATCGAGACGTTTACCAGGGCCGGCGGCTCTGCTTTGAATTACGCGAACGTCACAAATTTCGTGCGCGACCCGACGGGAGGTATTTCTGGCCTTGTAGTTGACGATCAAATGAACGGGCAGGTCTTCACTGTAAGAGCCCGTGTCACTGTGAATGCGACTGGGCCTTTCTCGGATTCGGTTCGCCAACTGGCATCGCCTGGGTTGAAAAAGCGAATTAGGCTTAGCAAAGGATCTCATATCCTCTTGCCGTTGGATTTATTCCCGAGTGATGATGCCCTGCTGATTCCTAAAACAGAAGATGGACGTGTTTTGTTCGCGATTCCATGGGGAGGAAGATTGCTCGTCGGAACCACGGATGAGGAGATCTCATCGGACTCCGAACTGGTAGTCACTCAGCAGGATATTGACTATTTAGTCCGGCATCTCAACCGCTATCTCGCCAGGCCAATCAGTCGAGAGGACATCGTCAGCGGGTTTGCTGGCGCAAGACCCCTTTTAGGAGCAGACGGTTCCAGCGATACCAAGAAATTGGCTCGCGACTATGAGGTTGAGGTTGATGCCGCGAGCGGATTGATCAGCATCATGGGCGGCAAGTGGACTACGCACCGCGTTATGGCAGAGGACACGATTGACGCGGTTCAACAAGCTCTAAGACTGCCGCAGACGGAATCGAAGACTCGCAACCATGTTCTCTATGGTGGCGAGAGCTTTACCAATGATTATTGGAAGAGGCTTTGCCGCGAGCATGCGATTTCTGAAAAAACCGCGCGTCACCTCGCGGCCAAGTTCGGAACCGCATCCCAAGAAGTTCTTGCGCTAACAACCGGTCACCCGCACCTACTGCAGACGATTCTCCCAGGAGCTGGGGCGATCAGTGCTGAAGTGGTATATGCGGTTCAACACGAGATGGCAGTCACGATTGAGGCCGTGCTCGCGCGCCGGCTTGGGATGCAATTCCATTCCTGGAGCGCCTGCATTGATGCCGCCCCCGTCGTGGGTTCCCTTATGCAGAAAGAGTTGGCATGGACCAATACTTTCACTCGGGATGCCATTACCGGCTACGTACAAAAAATCCATCACATGCTGGACTCAGCGGGATTGGCCGGCAAACACGATTCGAAGGGCTGAGAATCGACGCGCACGCAACAGATGGGCGGAAGGCGCGGAAGACTCCGCCCCGGAGAAAATGGCTTCATGCAGCCAAGGCGAAGTCACTATCCGCAACAGCCAAAAGAGACATCATTTCACGCCGCGAAATGATATCGAAAGCTCGAATCGGTCTGATAAGTTTTAGCCTCTGGAGAACCGAACCCATGGGAGCGCAGAGTTTAAAATCAATTGCGTGATCGCGCGCCCACTGATCCAAGAAGACAAGCATCCCTAGACCACCGCCTTCGATTGCGCTTACCTCAGAAATATCGAGCACTATAATTCGAGAGTCCCCGTGAGAAGTGACCGCAGCGCGTAAGCGGAAGGCGGCATCGCTCTGGACAATGCGGCCTTTGCACTCGATGACTGAGAGTTGGCCGATTGTTTCAACACTCAAGTGCAACATTTCGATCCCCGCTCATCTAGTAGCACGAATCTTGCCACCGTTTCAGGCATTGTTCGTGACGATAAGCAGCGATTACCACAGAAGGACAAGAGAACTTTTGGGAGGTAACTGTAAAAATCTGCTCTACAGTAATCGCTGTAGTTAGATATCGTCAATGACGATCCCGTATGACCGCCAGCGGAGTCGGAGGAATCGCCACACGTCATTTGGGGAGTTACGGGTGCGCGAAATGGCGTGCGCAGAGGCATCTCGTGCCGGGCGACCAGCACCCGGAGCGGCGCCGATTTGCGACCCTGCGGCGAGCCATTTCAACTCAAGCAATACATCGTATGCCGACTGAAAGCGTTCGTCCGGGTGTTTTGCCAGGCACGTGCGCACCACGTGCTCGAACGGCGGCGGAGTCTGCGGCTTGAGTGCGCTGATCATCGAAAAAGATCCGGAACCACATAGAGGACTGCACCAAACGCGACTGCCCGTTGGGTAAGCCCATCATTTATCCGCGTATTCTATCGCGATCCTCGCTTCAGGGCGAATGGCGGGCAATGCGGAAGACATCCAACGCATTCTCAGTTTCTTGTTGGCCGACTACTCGCCACCAATTACGTATCTTACCTCTCAAACCGCTTCTCAAAGCCGATGGTTGCCAGCCAACATGCCCAGCAATATGGCTAAAGGAGAGACGTGGATGCAGTGAACCGTGGTCTGAACGCCGAGTCCTCGCTGGAGGAGACGATCCGAATCGTTCGAGAATTCGTGATGCCTATCCTAGAAGGAATCTCGAAAAGAAATCGCAAGAAGAACATCTGGCAGGCAGGAGGACCTTGGAAATAGTCTCCCGCAAAGGGCTCCCACAGTTTCGGCGAGACTCTTGGCATGCTTCATCCGGCCTCTGCCCTGTCACGGCATTTTCAGGAACTTTTGGAAATCGACGGGCGCGGAAAGGCACACGCGGGAATTTCAGAGAGTCGATATTCTAATGCGGGGGCGTAGTTCAGCTGGTTAGAATGCCTGCCTGTCACGCAGGAGGCCGCGGGTTCGAGTCCCGTCGCTCCCGCCAAATTTTCCGACAGATGTTGACCTCAGAAGTTAGGACGGTTGACGGCCGATTATTCGAACAATTGAATTCCTTTTTGCTGTAAAGGGAGTGAATACACCAGGGACAATGTCTCCGAAGTCAGACCCCATCATTCATTTGGATGTACCCGAAGCCGACTTCTGGCTCGCTTTGTGTTTGACCATTAGCTTAGATGAATCGAACTGCCTTCCAACCCTAGCGGGCGCTAGTGCATCAACTGCCGAACGGAGGACTTACGGCTGTGAAGCGGGTGATCAAAGGTGTGTATATCGTCCCGATGGGGTTTGCAAACGCCTTCCTGATCGACGGCGGCGACGGGTTGACCCTGATTGACGCCGGTTTTCCGGGCAAGGAGTCAGCGGTCTTCGAGGCGATCCGCAGGCTTGGCCGTTCGCCGGACCAGCTCAAGCACATCGTTTTCACTCACGCCCATCCTGATCATATCGGCAGCGCCGCGGCTATCGTGCGAGGAACCGGTGCGAGGACCTACATGCACTCGCTCGACATCCCGATCGCCGAGAGTGGAGGTCCTTTTCGGCCGATGACACCGGCACCTGGTCTGTTGGGACGAGTTTTGTGCAGTCTGTTCTTCCATCCCGACGAGCGACTGGATCCGGTTGCCATCGACCAGCCTTTGACCCCGGGAGAAACATTGCCCGTCGCAGGTGGCTTCGAAGTAATTCATGTCCCCGGTCATTGCGCCGGACAGGTCGCGCTGCTGTGGCGCCCTGGACGAATGCTGTTCGCTGCTGATGTGTGCACGAACGTTATGGGCCTCGGCGATCCCGTTGGCTTCGAGAACTTGGAGGAAGGTCGCGTGAGCCAGCGCAAACTTGCCAGTCTTTCATTCGATGCTGCTGGGTTTGGCCATGGCAAGCCTATCGCCCACGATGCGTCGACGCGCTTTCGGAATAAGTACGCCAAACATCCAGAGGAACGGCATCAGCTACGTTCTGCAGCTTAATGGCCTGAGGGGCCCGTTGGTCGACTGGTTTTGTCTAAAACGCGGCAATTGTTTCTTGCGCGGCTCGGCTGACCATTGAACTTGTTCACTTCCTGATCACAAGGGCGACATTCGTATTTCGCGACGACGGGATCAGCCGAGCATTTGTCGGACGCTCCTGAGAATCTCGTCCGAGAGACGCGGATCTTGGACGGCCCGAGCGAGTACCACGCCACCGAGATGAGGGTGCCCCCGGTCTCTCGCTTTTGGAGACCGGGGGGACGCTGAAGCCAAGTCAGAATAAGATTGCTATCGAGAAACGGGCTTATCGCCATGAACTCCCGTACATTCGGCCAACAGAAATTATTCCGCTTGTTTCGCGTCTTGCCCTTGGTCTCAATGATCTTAGCCGGTTCGACTTTCGCAACAGGGCCTAACTGTCGACGATCCAACTGCCATGGAACCCTAGTGGAACGCGGGCCGGTAGATGAATGCGCGCAACCGGTTCGCCCGCGAAATCCTGCGCTGCAAGAATCACCAAATCAGTTTTGCCCCCGTCGAGATCGTGAGCAAAGGCCATGACATAGCCTTCGTCTTCGGCGGAGTTCAGCGATGACGGAGCAAATACGGCTTCGCCTGCCGCACCGTGCTGGAAGCGGTGCTCCTCGACCTCGCCGCTTTCAACGTCATGTTTGAGCAGGACATTGCCTGATGTATGGCCCGTCGCGGTGGTCGGGGCGATCACGTGATCCTGGAGTTGCTTGAATGCGGTCGTATATCCGTAGCGATGCCGCCTGCTGATGATCCTGTCGTCGATGCGTGGAAACTCCTGGAAGAACCGGTCGCTGAAAGACCGAAGAGTGACTTTGCCACTGACAGGATCGATGGTCCAGCGATCGAGGGTAACCGGTCCTGGGCCGGTCATCAGGGAAACATCATAACGGCCTGCATAGCGGCACACGTCGACGCAAACACGGTCACCATCGTCGTACGCATTGAGCGTATGAAACACAAAGCAGGGTTCGACGGGGAACCAGCGCGGTACAGGTGAGCTGTCTTCGCGCGAAATCAGTCCCACACGCGGTTCATGGGCCGGATTCCAGACATAGGGGAACCTGCCGGCTTTCGCCGCATCAAGACTGAACGTGACCGGCAGATCGTAGAGGACCACATATTTTTCAGTCAGGGCGAAGTCATGCATGATCGGTTTGTCGCGGACGGAAA
>Ga0335078_10011018_pt1 | contig 13396 bp, 13 predicted proteins | sample Lox_Sample_32_FD_206711 | JGI IMG/M metagenome (GOLD analysis project Ga0335078, IMG submission 206711) | Soil microbial communities from Loxahatchee National Wildlife Refuge, Florida, United States - Lox_Sample_3.2 | ecosystem: Environmental > Terrestrial > Soil > Wetlands | place: USA...
TCAAAGCGCATCATTTGCAGGGCATCGCGCCTTATGCCTTTGCCACTTCCGCCCTGGCCGCCCTGGTTTCACCGTTGATTTTCGGCGCGATGGCAGATCGCCATGCTTCTCCCGTCAAAGTGTTGCGCGGGCTGGCCGTGGCAAGCGCCGCCACTATGTCGCTCTCGGCCTGGAGCATCCAATCCGACTGGCCACCGGGGCTGGTGCTGTTGTTAATTCAGATCTACGCGCTCTGTGCGGCGCCGACAGGCAGCATCGTCAGCGCCATCGTTTTCTCTCGCTTGCACGATTCCCAACGCCAGTTTGGACCAATTCGTGCCGGGGCCACCGTGGGTTGGATGGGCGGCTGTTGGCTGGTCAGCGCGCTGAATGCCGATGCTTCCACGCTGTCGGAATACACCTGCGCGGCAACGTGGTTGCTCCTGGCGGCTTTCACCTTCCTGTTACCCGTAGTGCCCCCGCCGATATCCGCCGAACACCCGACGCTGCTTCAACGGCTTGGCTGGGATGCACTCGTATTATTGAAGAACCACGACCACCGCGCGGTCTTTATCACCGCAGCTTTGTTCAGCGTTCCGCTGGCTGCGTTTTATCCGTTCACGCCGGTGCATCTGCAACAACTTGGATTCCGGCACACGTCGGCCTGGATGACGCTGGCGCAAACCACGGAATTAATCGCCATGTTCTCGCTGGCGGGATTGTTCCTGAAGTGGCGATTGAAGTGGATTTTTGTGGCCGGACTTGTCTTCGGGGTGTTGCGCTTCGTCCTGTCCGCGATGAACGGCAAGTTCTGGCTGCTGGCCGGCACCACCCTGCACGGTTTATCCTTCACCCTCTATTTCATCACCGCGCAGATTTACATCAACGAAAGAGTACGACCCGAATGGCGGGCGCGGGCCCAAGCCATGATGTCGCTGATGGTCAACGGAGTCGGCAATCTTATCGGTTATCTGACGACCGGCTGGTGGTACGATGCCTGTACGCAAACCAACGGTACGCAATGGCAAATGTTCTGGACCGGCGTGGCGGTGGCGGTCGCCGCCGTGATGATTTACTTTATGGCCGCGTATCACGGCAGAGGAGCGGGCATGGCCCGCGGTGACCCGTTGCCGAACGAATAGAGGCAAGGGCGCAAACGGCCTATTTCCGGCCGCGGAACTCGTCCATCAGGCGGAGGATTCCTTCGCGGATTTCAAACAATTCCCGGCGCGCTTCGGCCACCATCGCGTCCGGCAACAATTTCCTCGGCGCAACCGCTTCCAGGCCCGCCTGCGCTTTGTGCAGATGATCCAACGCGCGTTTGAGACAGGCGACGATGAACGCGTCGTCCCGATAACCGCGTCCCTGCGCGAGGCCATTTAACGCACCTGCCAGTTTCGCCCCCGTGGTTTGGAACTCAAAGATGAATTGGCGCAAATCTCCGTCTTCGGATTTTTCCAACCCGAGTTTGTCCGCCCGCTTCCAGAACTTCGTGGCGCTCTCGAAACAGCGATGCTGGAGCGGATGCCGGAGGCCGCCGTCGGCGGTGCGAATCCAGTCAATGCCTTCCCGATGCGGTTCGGGTTTGGGCGGAGGTTCATTCGCGGCCTCTTCGGTAATGCGGTTCATCTCCTCGAGGGACATCCGCCCATCCTCATCCTCATTTTCGCCTGCCGCGCCGAAGCCTTCAGGCGAAGGCTGGTCTTCGTCTCCGCGGTTCCAACCCATTTCTTTTGCGATTTTTTCCTCAGCCTCGGGCGAATCGCCATACTTTTCCTCCAACTCCATGTATTTGTCCGTGCGCGCGTTGCATTCCTTCATGAATTTTTCGTAATCGTGTTCGTCCCACTCCACTTCCGGATCCTTTCGTCCGCGTTGCTGCGCTTCGATGGCCCCCGTAAGCTTCTGCACAAAATCGTCCATGCCGGCCGCAGCTTGTTTGGCGCGCTCGGCATTTTCCTCTGGCGTTAGCCGCCATTCGGGCGGGGAAAGGGTAAGTTCGTAATCCGCGCTTTCGATGACGACGCGGCCGTTGGCCCCGCTGAACCATTCGAGATAAAGGCAATTGGCCATGTGTTCCGGCGGTTTCTTCCCGCGCTTACACATCAGGTAGGCTTCCGGCATGGGGATGTCGAACACGCGCACTTTGCGCGAAGCCGTCAGGTCGCCAATCGTGCCGCGTTGGACGGGATGCAGTGAATCGAGATGCTGATGCGCAACGCGCTTGAGCGGATTGGTGAACGTGAGCAGGCAACCGGCGAGGTCGGGATGGGCGTCGCCTTTGAGATCGAGCGTTACCGGTTCGGCCCGGCCTTCCACCCAGAGTTTGCCGCGCACCACGCCCTTAATGCGGTTGTCAATTTCGCCGCGCACCACGCAGTCATGAATCCGGAAAGCCATACGGAATTTTTACCACGAAATACACGAAATACACGAAATTTTTTGGCCGCAAAAGGACACAAAAGGCGCAAAGATTTTAACCGCTGACAAACGCGAATTGACGCTGATAAATTTCCAGCGCACACTACCGCTGATGGCCCCCTTGATGCACCGGCAGATCGAAGATTCACTGCAGCAACTTAGGTTGGACAACCTGCACTTTTGGCGTACCGGCTTCAGTGGTGACTAGGACGGCCCCTGGGTGGCCAATGAATATGTCAGCCGGAATTAAAAGAGTAACCAAAGGCATTGGGTGCTGGCCGGAAGATGAACGGCCACGGGAACGATTGCTGTCACGCGGGTCGCAGGATTTGACCGATGCCGAGTTGATTGCCATTCTGTTGCGCGTAGGTGTTCGGGGCAAGAGCGCAGTGGCGCTTGGACATGAGCTTTTGAAACAGTTCGGCTCCGTGCAAGCGATGATGTGCGCTCCTCTTTCAGCGTGGCAGGGAATTAAGGGGCTTGGGATCGCCAAGATTGCGCAATTGCAGGCAGCTCTCGAACTTGGCCGACGCGCTACTCTGCCGCAGAAGCGGGAGGAGATATTGATCAAGAATACCCGGCAGGCGGCCGATTATTTCAAGGTCCGGCTGCACGGCTTGGCTGAAGAACACTTTCGCGTCGCGTTCCTGAATCGAAACGGACGGCTACTGAACGAATCGTCCATCGCGGAGGGTACTGTGGACACGGTGCGCCCGCACATCCGCACGATTGTGGCGCATGCCTTGCGGACGAATGCTGCGGCTCTGATTGCCGGTCACAACCATCCGTCGGGCAAGGCCGAGCCGAGTGAATCGGACAGGCTCTTGACGCGCGATTTAATCGCCGCCTGTCATCCAATCGGGGTGAAGGTGCTCGACCACGTGATCGTCGCGGGCGATGAGCACTACAGCTTTGCGGACACCGGGCTGCTGGATGAGCTCGGCCTGGAAACGCTCGCGCCCGCGCCGACGAAAGGCGAATAGACGTATGAACGAAATTTTCCAGAACGTATCACAATTTGTGACATGTTCCGGCCACGTGGCGAAGTGCAATGACCTGAATGAACTATGACTGAACGAACAGACATCATTCCGATCGAGTCAATCGAACATTGCATTTTCCTGGTTCGCGGCCAAAAAGTAATGTTGGACTTTCATCTGGCGGCGCTCTATGGCGTGGAGACGAGAAATCTTAACAAGGCAGTCAAACGGAACCGCGACCGCTTCCCGGCAGATTTCATGTTTCAGCTTGCGCCCGAGGAACTTGGAAACTTGAAGTTCCAAATTGGAACTTCAAGTTACGCTCACGGTGGCCGACGGAAACCCGTCTCCGCCTTCACCGAACAAGGCGTCGCCATGCTATCCAGTGTGTTGCGAAGCCAGCGGGCGATCCAGGTCAACGTCGCCATCATGCGGGCGTTTGTCCGCCTGCGCGAAGCGCTGTCTCTGCACAAGGACCTGGCCCACAAACTGGCGGAACTGGAGCGCAAAATTGAGAATCACGACGAAAGCATTCGCTCACTGTTCGAAGCCATCCGTCAACTGATGACGCCGCCGGAGCCGCCGCGACGGGAAATTGGCTTTCACGTCAAGGAAGCCAGCGTGCCGTATCGCATCAAAAGAAGGGCCTCCTGCCGATGACACCCGAAGAACGACAGGAAATCATCCGCCGGCTCGAAGGCGGGGAAGACCTCCCGCCCGAATGGGCGCGCACCCTGTTCCCGCCGGAGAAACGCGAGTATGAACTGGTGTAGTCCAATCCGATACAAATTCAATTTTCTTACTCCAAAAATATTGGCCCATATTTTCAATACCTGCGCGAAGGACGCATCGTCGATTTCAGGTCAGAATTGGACGTGAAACTGGCCGAGGAGGCGTAGAGTAGTCATTTTAATCAACGGTCAAATCTTTGCGTTCTCTGCGTTCTTTCGCGGCTGGATTGAGTCCGTGTTCGTTCGTGTCCATCCGGGGTTAAACTATTCCGCCTCGTCACCTCGGCGGCTACAACCCCAGTTTCTTAAACCTGTTCTTCACTTCTTTGAAATGGAAGTCGAGCGAGCAGAGTTTCTCCAGTTCGCCGGGTTTGAAATGTTTCGCCACCGCCGGGTCGGCCTGCAATTGCTCCACAAAGTCGGCGTCATCGCGGCCGGCGTGTTTGACTTCCCACGTCTTCATGGCCGCGTCCTGAAGCAACTTGTAGGCGGCTTCGCGCGTCAGGCCTTTTTTGATGAGCGCCAGCAAAACCGTCTGCGAATTCCACATGCCCAAGCTCAAGCCGAGGTTGCGTTTCATGTTCTCCGGATAGACCGCCAGGCCGTCCATCAGCCGCGTGAGCAGGCCGAACATGTAATCGAGCAGCGTGCAGGAATCGGGGAAGATGATGCGCTCGACGCTGCTGTGGCTGATGTCGCGCTCGTGCCAGAGGGCGACGTTTTCCAGCGCGGCGACGGCGTTGCCGCGGAGCACGCGGGCGAGGCCGGTGAGGCGTTCCCAGGTGATGGGATTGCGCTTGTGCGGCATGGCGCTGCTGCCTTTCTGGCCCCTTATAAAGGGTTCCTCGGCTTCAAGCACTTCTGTGCGCTGGAGATGACGGAACTCGACGGCCCAACGCTCGATGGTCGCGCCGACCAACGCCAGCGTGGTCATGAATTCGGCATGGATGTCGCGCTGGACAACCTGCGTGGCAATTGGCGCCGGGCGCAAGCCGAGTTTTTTGCAAACGTAGGCTTCAATTCGCGGCGGGAGATGCGCGCTGGTACCCACGGCGCCGGAAAGTTTGCCAACGGCCGCGGTTACGCGGACACGTTCAAGACGTTCGAGCGCGCGGCCAAATTCATCATACATCAGTGCCAGCTTGAGACCGAAGGTGGTCGGTTCAGCATGGATGCCGTGACTGCGACCGATGCAAGGCGTGAATTTATACTGGTGCGCCTGTTTCGCGATGGATTTCCGGAGTGCCTTGGCGTCGGTAATGAAAATGTCCGCGCTTAGGACCAGCTGTACGGCGAATGCGGTGTCAATGATGTCGCTGCTGGTCAGGCCAAAATGAAACCAGCGGCTGGCGCGGTCGTGGATTTTCTCAGCGACAGCGGTAGTGAAGCCGATAACATCATGATTGAGCGTTTTTTCCAATTCCTTCTGGCGAGCGACCAGGGCGGGCAAATCGGCAAACCATTTGTCCGCGCCGCGTTTGATTTTGGCAAAGTCGGCGCGCGGGACAATGCCTTCCCGGACGAGCGCCTCACCAACGAGCAGCTCGATTTGGAGCCAGAGCCGGAGCTTGTTCTCATCGGTCCAGATGGCTCGCATCTCCGGGCGGGAGTAGCGCGTGATCATGGCACAAGCCTAAAACGCCGAACGGCGAGAGTCGAGAGTGGAGTGCCGGAGAAAAGCGCCCGGCTCTGGGCTCTCGACTTTCGACCCCTCAGCGCTTCGTCATTTTAGCACGGGCTTTTTCGAGGATTTCGCGTTCGCGCGCCGTCAGGCTTTGGATACCGTGTGCGGAAATCTTATCGAGGATGGGGTCCACCTCGCTCTTTACGAAATCGTTGATAGAGTCATCCTCATCGGACTTGCCCGCGGGTGAGTGCCACGATCCGGACCTGGCCGCGCGCACGTTCACAAGTTCACGCGGCGCCGTCCGGCGATGATGCAATTTCTCCTGCCACCACTGGCTTTGAATGAACAGGCGCACGTAAAATCCGCCGGTCAGTATGCCGCCGAGGTGCGCGGCATTGGCGATGCCGCTGTTGGGAAACAACATGCCGGCGAATGCCAGCACGAGGCTGGCCGCCAGCAGGGTCTTGCCCGTCATGGAAATGGGAATGAAGTAAATCAGTAGATGGAACCGCTCCTCCCAGTGCAGGATGGCAAAGGCCGCGACCAGGCCGGATGCCCCCGCGGAAGCGCCCACCACCGGGGCATCAAAATAACCGGGCATCAGTGCCGCGAACAGCATTTGCACCAGCCCGCCGATGATTCCGCTCGACAAATAAAGCGTCAAAAAATGGCGCCGGCCCAGCGCGTCTTCCACCGGCCGCCCAAAGAAATAAATGGCCAGCGAATTGAAAATCAGGTGCATCCATCCGGCATGCATGAATTGGAACGTCAGCAGTTGCCAGACGAAACCGTGTTTCAGCCCCGCCAGGCTCAACGCAAAATAGGCGTTTTCCGTTTCGGCGGCGGACAATGAATTGGATGCCGCCAGTTCAATCAGGAAGACCACCGCGTTGACAATCAGCAAAGCCACGGTGAAAGACAGTGGCGGCAGCCGCGGCCGGTCACGGTAAACCGGCTCGCGCATATAATCACGATCGTCAAGCATACATCATGAAACTAACGGTGTGGACGGCGCTTTTCAACCGGCTTTCCGCCGCCACCAGAACATCCGCTCCCGCCCAACCCGGTTGGGATAGGAACGCGGAATCCATTCTGCCGTCAAATCAAAGTGCGGCCAAAAACGACACCAGAGCTCCCCGCGCGTTACGGGAAAGGGCGGGCCTTCACCCCGTTCGACAATCATATAATTGACCGCCAGATATTGGCCGTCCGGCCGGAGCCAGCGCAACACTGCGAGGACATAATCATTTCGTTCATCGGGTTTGATTGCGCAAAAGAGCGTGTGTTCAAAAATCCAGTCAAACAATTGCGGCGGATCATCGCGCAGAAAGTCGGCGCGTTGGAACTTTGCCTCAAGCCCGGCGGCCTTGGTCTTCTCCACGGCAAGTCGGATGGCGCTCGGCGCGATGTCGAAACCAGACGCGACAAAACCCGCTTTGGCAAACTCGCGCACATCATGACCCGTGCCGCAACCGGGCACACAGACGGTCCCGCGCGGCAGGGCCGGCTGCGCAGTCAGAAAATCCACCAGACCCGGCGAAGGCGCGCCCTTGTCCCAATGGGTGTCCCCGGATTGATAACAGGATTCCCAGTATTCCTGGCTCATTGAGCGTTAATTTACGATATGCGCGACGCAGCGCAAAAAGGGTGCGTCAACTGTAAATCGTGTATCGTATTGCTTCACTGTTGAATCCGCCCATCCACCAGTTCAATCACCCGGGGCGCATTGGCGGCCACATGGGCGTCGTGCGTGGCGATGACCAGCGTGGTCAGCCGGTTGGCACGCAGGCCTTTCAGTAATTCAAGGATTTCGCCGCCGTTGCGCGAATCAAGGTTGCCGGTCGGTTCGTCGGCCAACAGCAAATCCGGCTCGTTAATGAGCGCACGGGCGATGGCGACGCGTTGCTGTTCGCCGCCGGAGAGTTCGAATGGCTTGTGTTCCAGGCGTTCCGCGAGGCCGACCTGGTTGAGCAACTCGCGTCCGCGCGCGACGGCCCGGGCCGCAGGCACACGAGCGACCCGCGCCGGCAGGCAAACGTTTTCCAACGCGGTGAGTTCCGGCAACAGATGATACGCTTGAAAGATGAACCCGACGCGGTGGTTGCGGAATTCAGTCAATTCGCGTTCGGAAAAAGCTGCCAGATTTTGACCGGCGAAACGGATTTCACCCGAGTTCGGCGTGTCGAGACCACCGATCAAATGAAGCAAAGTGCTCTTGCCGGCGCCGGACGCGCCGCGCAACGCGAGAAATTCGCCGCGCGCCACTTCGAGGTTCACCCCGCGCAGCACTTCCAGCGTGCGTTTGCCAATGGTGTAGGCTTTGGCGAGGCTGCGGGCGGAAAAAAGCGGTTCATTCATAGCGCAGCGCCTCCACGGGTTTCATTTTGCTGGCATGACGAGCGGGCAGGATCGTGGCGAGCAGGCAAATAAACAGCGAACCGGCACAAATAATCGCGAGATCACGCGGAGTAACCAGTGCCGGCAATTCACCGAATCCATAAATAGATGCAGGAAACAGCTCAAAACCGGTCAAACGGTTCATGAAATGAAGAAAATCGTTGCGGACGTAGATTGCGAACAATCCAAGACCAATCCCCATCGCAATGCCGAAAAAACTGATGACCATGCTTTGGCTGATAAAGACGAGCATTACCTGCTTGTTGGAAGCGCCAACCGCTTTCATCAAACCGATTTCGCTGGTTTTCATCATCACAAACGTGATTAACGTGCAGGTAATTCCAAAAGCGGCGACGAACACGATGAAAAACAGGATGTAAAGCATGACGTTCTTCTCCACCATCAACGCGCCGAGGATGGCCGAATTTTCTTGTGTCCAGGTGTTGATGTTGTAACCCGGCCCCAGCGCGGTCTCCAATTCGCGCTTCACTGCGGGCGCCTGATACGGGTCCCGCAACATCACCATCAGTCCGTGGACGTTGTCTCCCAACGCATAAAGGTCCTGGGCGTTTTCCAGCGACGCGACGACCACCGTGGCGTCGTAATCGTAATAGCCCACGTCGAAAATGCCGGTCACAGTGTATTCGTCCGGCAGGATGGCCTCGTCGTTCGTCGTGCCGTAACGTTCCTTCATTTTCTTCAATTCCGCCGGCGAATAGATTGAAACGTGGTCGCCCACAACCAGGCTGTAGGTTTCGGCGAAGTCGCTGCCGACCAGCAGCCCGCGCCCGCTCAGATCGAATTTGCCGGAGACGATGCTATGCGGCAGGACGCTTACATCGGCTTCGTGGGTGGGCTCAACGCCGCGCAGAAACGGTGTGGCAAAAGCCGCCTGTTCGCCGTTTGTCGGTTCCGTTTCCAGCAGCACCGGGCCCAGCACAAACGGCGCCACGCCACGAACATTTTTATTGGATTCAACCAACTCCATCACCTGCGCGTAATTTTCCATCGTTTTGCCGACGGCGAAAATTTTCAGGTGCGCGTTGAAGCCGAGGATTTTTTCGCGCAGATCGTGGTCGAACCCGCTCATCACACTGATGACGATGATGAGGACGGCCACGCCGAGCGCCACACCGGCGACGGAGATGAGGGTGATGATGGAAACGAACGTCCGTTTGGGCCGCAGATAACGGAGGGCCAGCATCAGTTCAAACGGCAGTCGCGACATGATGCGTGCAGGCTAAAGGCCATAGGCACGGGTGTCAACGAAGTCGGGTCCTGGATGGTCTCCTGAATAGGTGACGATGGCACTGCCGCAGGGGCGCACGATTGGGATCAGAGTTAAGATACCGATAAAAATGGATTCCGCTTCTCAGTTGGCGACACCCGCGGCAGAAACAACGGGCTGATGAACAAATAGATCCAGCCCAGAACCAGATGCGCGCCAAAGGTGAAACTCATCTGGATTAAATCCATAGCGCCGAGAGCATAAAATGCAATCGCTGCTGTCAGCAACAACGCGCCGGGCATCAGTGCCGCACCCGCCAGCCGCCAGCTTTGCCGCAAGTTCAAATCGCGGTCGGCAAAAAAGCAAATCAACCAGACCGGGAGAAAATAAAGCGTGGCCAAACCCGCCCACGAAAGCAGCAGCCCGACGATGACCGCGCCGGCTATGATGCCCAGGAGGTCGGGTTTCCACGCGCTCCAGAGCGGTTCCAGGCCGGTCCGGTCAAAATAGAATGCCTGGTCAGATGGATACCGAAAGTCGGTGTAGCCCAGCAGCGAAAAAACGCGGACGTTTTCCCTGCCGAATTCGATTTGCACCTGCGCCGGCGAACTGATTTGGCCGGTGTGTTCCAGGTCAACATCGAAGGCGAGAAAGCCACCGCCGGCCAACAGCGCCGGCGAATTGCCGTGCCAGTCCAACCTGCCGGCACGGATTTCGCCCCGGTCCGGCAATTGTTTGATGGCCGCTGTAATGGTGGGGAAACAGTCGAAAGCCAGGAACCAATCCACCGCAATTGCCGCCAGCGCGGCGACGATGAATTGCACCAGCAGCAGGCGAGCGAGCGACGCGCGGGCGAAGGCTGCCACCCCTCGCGGCGTGAGCGGTTCCCAGGCAAAAACAGGTTCGGCAGGCGCGCTCATCAGTTACAGGTTATCCGGGATGGTTGAAAGGTAAAAGCATTGAGCGTCGTGCCCGCAGCGCCGGCGTCTGGCCGGCGGGCTAACTTTGTCCACCGATGAGACTGGCCGGCTGGCGGTCGGCTCTCCCGGGGTTATCCAACGCTATTTGTTTCCCTCGGTCGGGGGCGCCGGGGATTTTTGCGACTGCTCCGGAGGTGGAGTATGAACCACCGGAATGGGGTAACGCAATTTCATGACGTCGTCCACGAGCACCTCGACAAAATAAGTCCCGGCGGTTTTGAATTCGACCTGTCCGAAGACCATCACACTGGTGGTGTGCAGGGCCGCGTCGCGCAATTCAAATTTCATTTCACCCTTGCGGAGCACTGTGGTCTGGTCCGGCGCGATGAGCCGGATGCTTTCTGTGAACCGGCCGATACCCGCCGTCCAACGGTTGAAGACGCAAAGCCGCCCCGCGACGATGGGCAGCTGCGGCACGCGGATAAGACTGATGACGCCGATGAGGATCAGATTGCCGTTGGCTTCCTGGCGGACCTCCTCGCATAACAGCGAGGATTGCAGGTCCGGTAGAATTCGAGTGGCTTCCATAAATTTGTTGGCTGTAGGAGTCGAGGTGACGAGACTCCAAGTTTTGTTTTTCTACTTGTGTATCCGTAAAATAGAGCCTCCTCACGTCGGCTCCTACAAAATTGAATTTTCCGCCGCGCGCACGGTGTTTTGCATTAGCATCGCAATCGTCATCGGTCCGACGCCGCCGGGGTTCGGCGTGATTTTTCCCGCGATCGGCTGGACCCGCGCAAAATCCACGTCGCCCACCAGCCGGGAACCGCCTTTTGGCATCGGGTGGCTCACCCGGTTGACGCCTACATCAATCACCGTTGCGCCGGGCTTGACCATGTCCGCCTTCACAAATTCAGCCACACCCATGGCCGCAATCAAAATGTCCGCGCGACGGCAATGCGCCGGGATGTCGCGCGTGGCGGAATGACAAATCGTGACCGTGGCGTTCGCGCCTTTGGCTTTCTGGCACAGCATCGCCGCCATCGGTTTGCCGACGATGTTGCCCCGGCCCAGGATCACTACTTCCGCGCCGTCGGTCTTCACGTCCGAACGCACCAGCAATTCAACGATGCCCGCCGGCGTGCAGGGCCGAAAACCCGTCACGTCGCCGAGCATCAATTTGCCGACGTTCACCGGATGAAAACCATCCACGTCCTTCTGCGGCAAGACAGTGGAATAAATCACAGATTCGCGGATTTGTTTCGGCAGTGGCGCTTGCACCAGAATTCCATGCAGCCGCGCATCGGCATTCAACTTCTTCAATAGCGCCAGCAGTTCATCCTCGCTGGTCTTTTCCGGCAGCACGTGCATCTCCGAAAAAATGCCCAACTCGGCGCACGCCTTTTCCTTGCGACCAACGTAAACTTTGGACGCCGGGTCTTCGCCGACGCGGACAAACGCCAGTCCAGCCTGAAGGCCGCGCGATTTCAAGGCCGCGATACGGCCGGCCAGTTCGCGCTGGATTTGCGCCGCGATCGCGCGCCCGTCAATAACGGTGCCCGGTGCGTGGGGGGGCGCTTTGATATCTTGGAGCGGCATTTGTGTCTGTGGAAAGCACGTAAATCCGTTGAATCGTGAGAACCGGGGTTTCGTGCCAGCGCTCTGCCAGGCCTTCCTCGCCGGTCACGACAATATGCAGCCCATTGTAACGGCTCAAGTCAAGGTTTGTTGTGGTTGAGTAGAGGTAATCAATGGTCATGAAAGTGTTCGTGTCGTACAATTCATAAGCCGTCGGCGCAATCACGCTGGAAACATGGCGGACAAAACCTTCGTGGGTCACGACCCGCGGCGGCGGAGGGGTCTGTTCGGCTGGAGCGGCCGGCGGGTTCATGGCCGCGACCGTGGCCGTCGCGTTCGTTTCTGCTGCATTCGCCGGCGCCGTGGTGGTTTCGGCCGGGGCAGGGGCGGCGGCGACCGGTTGTGATTCGGGAACCGGGGTGAGGGCGGGGGCCGGCGTGGTTTCCGCCGGAGCGGGCGCGGGCGGTGGCGCAGCTTCAGCCGTCGGGGCGGTGTTGGCCGCGGCAACTGCCGGCGCCTCCTGTTTCAGATACATCGCCGCCACGAAGGCATAGGCGTTCGTCGGCGGTTCAATTTCCATCCAGTTGCCCTTATTCGAGATTTCGTTGACCGGTGAGTCGCGCGTGATCAAGCCGACAACGCTGTAATTTTCACCCGGCCCGGCGCGCAGATTCAATTTCTTTGGTTTGACCGTTTTGGTGTCAGCGTCAATGTATTTGGCGTTGACCCAGACGTTGGCCCCGGCCGGGTAGGCGATCTTCGCCCATTGCGCCGGTTCGTCCGGCTTGTGCTTCGGCAGATTGATTTGTTCCAGCACCGTCACCGTGTCGCCTTGGTGCAGGTGGGTAATGACTTCGCCCTTGAAACTGGCCTGGCCGCGGACATTGATGTTGTTCACGTCAACTTCCGCCGGGCCGGGCACCAGCATGACTGGAGTTTCGGCGAGCGCAACTTCTGTCGTTTCGGCGAGCTTGCGTTTCTTGTGGGGGGCAACTTTCTTTTTGGCGGGCGCGTTCGTCACCGCCGCCGGCGCGGTCATCGTTGGTGCCGGCGCCGGAGTGGCAATGGGCGCCGTGGGCACCGGTGTGTTCGTCTGCGCGAGCAGGCTTGTTGATATGGTTGCCACGAAGACCGACCAAATCTGCTTTTTCATAATTCAACCAAGTAAAGTTCTAATTTCTGTCTCTGTCAATGTCCGCCAGCGGCCCGGTTTCAGTTCGCCCAGTTTGATTCTGCCAATCTGCGTCCGCTGCAATCGCTTGACCGTCAGTCCCTGCGATGCGAACAGCCTACGCACCTCGCGGTTTTTGCCCTCACCCAATTCCATTTCCACCACGCTTTTGGCGCGGCTGGCCGAAATCAAGCGGGCCGACTGTGCCTTTAGTTTTTCACCGTCGTGAAAAACCCCGCGCGTGAACCCCGCGAGCATCGCCTCGTCCACCGCGCCAGCAACCGTGGCCACGTATTTTTTGCGGACGCCATAACGCGGATGCGTCAGGCGCAGGGCGAATTGTCCATCATTGGTCAAAAATAGC